>Ga0209121_10001478_pt1 | contig 24666 bp, 23 predicted proteins | sample Cruoilmetagenom3_FD_187292 | JGI IMG/M metagenome (GOLD analysis project Ga0209121, IMG submission 187292) | Oil polluted marine microbial communities from Coal Oil Point, Santa Barbara, California, USA - Sample 3 (SPAdes) (version 2) | ecosystem: Environmental > Aquatic > Marine > Oil seeps ... | reverse complement strand
TTAGCTATGTATACAAGGCAATTCTCCCTATTAGGAGATACAAAGCTCTTATCCTCTATTGAATAAAGGGTTATTTTTTCATTATTGCTTTCTGAGATTCTTTTCCCTATGTGATGTATTAGTGAATCAATCTTGGGCAACATGACTTTAGATTCTCCGAATTCTTTTGCTACATTTTCTTTTGACTGTAGAGGCATCTGTTTGAATAGTCCCGTATATATTGGGATATCCTTTTTCCTTGTTTTCTTTATCAAATTCCTTGCTTCTTGTACAACTGCAGAGCTATTAGGAAATAGTGTTGTCCCTTCATTCCTGTTAGTTGCAATAGCTACAGAGCCGCCAAACATATTCACTAATTCCGTAAATGAGAATGATGTCTTTGTATCTATAGGTTTTGGTTTTCTAACTAATCTAATACTTGGAATTAGAGTGCCATCTATGTCTACAAGAACAAAATTTCCATTACCTCTCTCTTCCGCAGATAGGGAAGGCTTAAAAGGTTCTACCTCTTTTATGAAATCTACAGCTTCACTAAAACTTGGGTGATTTAAATACTCTGTGTAATTAATATCTCCATACTCTCTTTTAGAAACTTCTATTTCAGAACGAGGCTCTTGTTCACTTCTCTCATTTTCAGAAGTGATTGTTTTGGTATCAGAAATTTTTTCTATCATAGAATTGATGTTTGGATATTATGTATTCATAATATATCAAAATATGCGAACAAATTAAAGTATGTAAAGAATTGTCTAGATATACAAATTATATTATACTGGAAAAATAAGTTTAACATTATTTAAATATGGTTAATCTTGGAAAATACCTAATTGCTGCTGTAATATGTTTAGTCATTGGGGTTGTTGGCTGGATAATGGGAAATATCCTCACAGGAGTTCTGCTCTTCTGTCTGCTTTTTGGAGGATATATCCTTTGGAATGTATTAAAGGGGATAGAAAAAAATCCTATACCTGAGAAAGAGGATCAAGCACCAAAGAAAGAGGGGAAGGTCCCTGCTAAAGAGTAGGACTAAAATACCAATCAGGACAATTAGCTCAGCTGGTTAGAGCACTACATTCACATTGTAGAGGTCAGTAGTTCGAATCTACTATTGTCCATTTCCTATTCAAGTTTACTAGTACAGTTGGGACATCTATTTGCTTCTATATGTATTTCAGTCTTACAGTATGGACATACCTTCGTCGTTTTCTTTTCTTCTTTCTCCTCTTCTGTAGTTGCTTTTCTAACGGCCTTTATTACAAAGAACAGTACAAGGGCTGTTATTAAGAAAGTAAATAGAGAATTAAGAACTAACCCGTACTGTAATACAACAGCGTTTACCTCTTTAGCTTGTTCCAAAGTGTCATACTGTATTTTTCCTAGGGTTACAAATAGTTCGGAAAAATCTAGATTTGCAGTAAGAAAACCGATAGGGGGTGTGAAAATATTCTCAACGAGAGAATCTACTAAGTCCTTAAATGTTGTACCTATTATTACACCTACAGCTAATGAAATCACATTATCTTTTAATGCAAATTCTTTAAAATCTTCAACTACCTTGTTTAATTTCCTTTTCTTCTTTTTCCCCATTTCTTTTTTGTATATAAAAAAATAAAATAATTACAGTAAATACAGAAAGAGCTGAGTATATCACTATTTGATTAATAAAAACATTATGCAATGTGTAATTATTCATTCTAAAGAGGGTTGCTTGTAATACACTAATAAATATAAGGAAGTAGATATGAACATAGGAGTCATCTACTAGCAGGGAGGTAATCATCATGTATGAGAGAGCATATACAGTCATTGCTAGAGAGTATGGGAATACATAATTCACTATTTCAGTATATTTACCATCAAACATTATACTAACAATACCTTCTTTGAAGAGGAGAATGAGTAATGATATCCCTATCCCTGTTAATGCGGAGATAAGGAGAGATATTAAAAGGTTTCTTTTCTTATCTTTTTCTTTGGAATTTGCCAATTTAGAAATCATAACTGTAGCTATCATTATCGATGCAAAGTACGTTATCTTTCCAACCAATGATAGGGCTCCATATGAAGCTCTTACATCTTGATTTACTAGGATTAAGTCTAAGGTAAAGGGAACATTTAGAAGTAAAAAAGTCAAAAATGTTAAAGTAATTGTCTTGTAGTTTAGTTTAATATCCTTTTTTGGTTTCTTTTCAGATTTAGTTTTAATCAGTGGAAATATCACTAAGAAGGTAATTAGAGAGGGGAGTACACATGCGAGAATGGGGGGAGTAATTCCTATATCAAAATCAATCCCTATTATCGCTATTAGGAATTTCAGAAGAGTTTCAAAGAGCAATATTAGATTAAAGGAGAGTATTTTCTCTAAACCGAGTAAGAAGCCCTTTATAATTGGAGTGAAGATTGCACCGAATACAACTAATGTTAGAGGTAAAATATATCCTTGCGGAATGCTAGCGACATATGATATGTAGTTACCTAATAGGTAGAAGAGTATGGATATTGAGATTGCAATTATCAATAGTTGTAAGGTACTTCTGGTTTTAAATTTCTTTAAATTAACCTTTTTGTTTTGAGCAACCTTTTTGGTAAGAGCTGTTTGTATGGCAATGGTAGGAATTTGTGCTAATGTAATAATTCCTATCGCAGCATTGTAAAAACCGAAATCAGTGTCTGTAAGATTTCTAGCAAGAAAGATATTGAAAAGATAGTTAAGGATATTTACGACAATCCCTATGAGCATTGTTATGAGAATTCCGTTGATGAAACTCTTGTTTTTGGAGATATATTTATCAATATTCATTACACTTTTTCTGTATATTGTATAATAGCTTAGAATACAATAAATTTAAAAACATTACCATTCATGGAATTAGTAATTGCACTGGCAGGAGGATTGATACTAGGTATCGGTCTCTTCTATTTTTTCTTTAAAGGTGGGCGTAAACAGGAAGAACAGATTTCACAAACCATTGCTCAGAAGTTAAATGAAATAATGCCAAATATATTAGATCAAGCAAATGAGAGTCTCGTTAGAATGGCAGATCAGAAACTAGGGGCAGAATCAGAGAAAGCAAAGGTTAATTTAGAAAACAAGAGAGCTGAGATAGAGAGGTTAGTCAAAGTTATCCAAGAGGATTTGAAAGAGAGTAAGAAAGATTTAGAGGTATCTGAAAAAGAGAGAATCAATTCTTTCTCTGCATTAAAAAATTCATTAGATGAATACAAAAAGATTACAGAACAGTTGTCTGTTAGTACAGAAAACCTAAAGAAGGTACTTTCAAATAACCAGTTGAGAGGACAGTTTGGTGAACAGGTTGCAGAGGATCTTTTGAGAATGGCTGGTTTTGTTGTCGGTGAGACATATACTAGACAGGAGAGTGATAATGGGAGTAGACCCGATTTTACAATTTATCTTCCTGATAGAACAAAGATTAATGTAGATGCAAAGTTTCCATACTCTGCATTGCAGAAGATGACAGAGACTGACGATCTAGAGATGAAGAACAAGCATATGAAACAGTTTCAAACTGATGTTAAGCAGAAGATTAAACAGGTAACAACTAGGGACTATATTAGTCCAGAAGAAAGGACTGTAGATTTTGTAATCCTCTTTATTCCTAATGAAATGATTTTCTCTTTCATCTATGACAAGATGCCAGAGATTTGGCAAGATGCAATGGAGAAAAAAGTTGTATTAACAGGACCTTTCAGTTTTACTGCGATACTTAGAATGATTAAACAGGCATATGAGAACTTCCGAGTGCAGGAAAATATTTACAAAATAGTAGGGCATGTTCAGGCGGTAGAAAAAGAGTTTGATAAGTTTAGTGATGAGTTTGATAAGGTGGGAACGAGAATAGAGCAATTACAAAAACAGTATACTACCGTAAGTACAACTAGAGTAAATCAGATGAGAAGGAAAATGGACCTGGTTAAATTGGAGGGTGGGGCTGAAGTAAGTACACAGATTCCTTTGATAGGAGATGAAAAGGAGTAGTTAAGGAATATATGTAAAAAACTCTCCAATTATGATACTCTTTATATAGTGAAAGGGAACAAGTATACAAAAGTTATTAAAGGATCAATCCCGATACTTCTATCTGCTCCTCATGTATATTCTCACAGGAGGCCAACCTTAACCATGTCATATAAATGGGGAGAGAAGATGACAGATAGGATTGTAGAAGAGGTGTGTGCCAATACTGGCGCATGGGGTGTAATTCAAAAGGTTGAGACATCTTTTGATCCGAACTATCATAAACTAAAAGAGAATCCATATAAGGGTGTAGTAACGGATATTGTTAATAATAACAAGATAAAGAAATTCATAGATATTCACGGTCTAAATGATGAGTATGATTATGATGTAGGGATATACTACCAATCAAAGTTTTTGAAATCGATATCATTGGCCAATGATATTGTAGAAGCATTGGATGTTCGTAAGTTGAAAGGTATAAATACATGTATCTTTAGGTTTAAACAAGATGCTCAGGAGGAGTTAGGAGAGTATGTGGCAGCTCAATTAAGAGTTCCTGCTGTTCAATTAGAGATAGCTAGATATATTAGAGAGGATGAGGGATTAAGAAATGCTTTCATTGAGAATCTTTCTGATTTTGTTAGAGTTTAAAATTCATTAATACTAACGGTTCTTTTTGACTGAAGGTATTCACTCTGATATCCTTAGAGGATATTTAATTTTGAATAGTAAAATTATAATGGCAACCACTAAGAAAACAGCAAAAACATTAAAGAGCAAGAGCTCTGGAAAGGGGAAAGCGATTGATGTTGCTGTCGCACAAATAGAGAAGCAATTCGGGAAGGGCTCTATAATGAAACTGGGGAGCAAAGAGAGGATTGATATAGATGTAATATCTACAGGAGCACTATCACTAGATTTAGCACTTGGTATCGGAGGTGTTCCGAAGGGTCGAATTATTGAAATATATGGACCTGAATCTTCAGGAAAGACTACTCTAGCGATGCATATTCTTTCAGAGGCGCAGAAGGTTGGAGAGGCAGTTGCCTTCATAGATGCGGAGCATGCATTCGATGCGGTATATGCGAAAAATATAGGTTTGAATACTGATGATTTGTATATATCTCAACCAGATTTTGGTGAGCAAGCTTTAGAAATTTTAGAAACTTTAGTAAGGTCTGCTGGTTTTGGTGTGATTGTTGTTGATTCAGTTGCTGCACTAACCCCAAGGGCTGAGATAGAGGGTAATATGGGGGATAGTCATATGGGATTGCAAGCAAGGTTGATGTCCCAAGCACTTCGTAAACTTGCAGCAATAGCTGGAAAAACTGGTACAACAATAATATTTCTTAATCAGTTGAGGATGAAGATCGGTATCATGTTTGGTAATCCCGAGACTACGACAGGTGGTAATGCTTTGAAGTTTTATGCTTCAGTTAGGATGGATATTAGACAAAGGGACAAGATTATGAGAGATGGGGAGATTGTAGGACATACTAGGGTAGTAAAAGTGGTTAAGAACAAGGTGGCTCCTCCTTTTAAGCAAGCGAGCTTCGACATGATATACCCAATGGGTATAGACAAGGAGAGCAGCATATTAGATGCTGCAGTATCTCAAGATATTGTTGCAAAAGCTGGTTCTTGGTTTAAATATGGAGATAAACAGTTAGCACAGGGTAAAGATGCCACAGTTTTAGCACTTAAAGAAGACAAGAAATTGAGAGATGAAATAGAGAAGGCTGTTCGTGCTAAAATGAAGTAGATGAAAGTTACTAATCTTGAATATCAAAAAAAGGATCCCAATAGGGTGAGTTTGTATATAGATGATGAGTTTTTTGCTGGGATTTCGTTAAATACTCTTACAAGCGAAGCTTTGTATGAGGGAATGGAGGTAAATGCCACCATGTTGGATAGGTTGCTCCTAGCTGATTTGAAAGAGAGATTCCTGACTAGGGCAACCAACTATATACTAAGAAGTCCTAAAACAGAGTTTCAGATGTTCCGCTATTTAAAAAATTTAAGCTACAAGAAAAAGGGAGTATGGTTTCGTGATGATTTAAACTTAGATTGGGATACATTCTTTGCAGAAGTAATAGGTAAGCTTAAGGGATATAAATATATTGATGATGAGAATTTCTCTAGGATGTTCGTTCAAAGCAGGATGAAGAATAAACCAAGGGGGAAAAGAGTATTGATTGGTGAATTAATATCAAAGGGAGTAAACAAGGATATTGCTCAAAGGATCTGTGATGAGGAGATTGAGGATGAGTATGAATTACTTAGAGACACATTTGTGAAGAAGTATAAAAACGAGGAGTTTGATATTAAGAATCAAAAGATGGTTAATTTCTTGCTTAGGAAAGGTTTTAGATGGGATTTAATTAGAAAATTTAGTAACAATGAGCCTAAAGAGTAATAGTAATTGGATATTACCTAAGAAAAAACTTAAAGGAGATATCGTTGATTTTGTACTTCAGAGTAGGAAGATAGAGAAAGAGGGTTTTTTGAACCCATCTTTAGATAGTATCCCTTCTTTCAAAAAACTTTACAATACTGTCAAAGCAGCCAAAGAAATAATTAGATCAGTTAAGGACAAGAAGAGGATTGTTATACATGGGGATTTCGATGCCGATGGAATATGTAGTGTAAGTATTTTATGGGAGTTTCTCTTTAAGGAGGTTAGTGAGATATTAGACATTAAAGTTGATGTAGTTCCATACATACCTAGCAGAGTGGAGCAGGGATATGGGCTAACAGAATCATCTATTAATGATGTCTTAGAGCTGGGTGGAGAGCTGTTAATTTCTGTGGATTGTGGAGTAAGAGATGAGGAGTTAATTAATAGATTCTTAGAAGAGGAAAAACTGAAATTTGTGATAACTGATCATCATCAACCACCAGAGGATTTCAATAATAATTTAAAGTATTCCTTAGTTCATCCGATGTACCCTAAACATAACTATCCTGAAGAGGATGTATGTGGGACCTTTGTAACCTTCCTTTTGATACAAGCAATCAAAGCAGAAATAGGAGTGGAAAAGGAGATTACGGAGAAAACAAAGGGCTTAGATCTAGTAGCAATGGCAACTGTTACAGATTTAATGCCACTACTTGGTGTAAACAGAACGGTTGTGAAATATGGATTAGAACAAATGAAAGAGGGAAATAGGGTGGGTTTGGATGAATTAATAAAAGTGTCAGGGGTGGAGTTAGGGGAGATAGATAGTTATAAACTAGGATATATATTGGGGCCTCGAATAAATGCTGCAGGGAGAATAGGGTCTCCTCTGGATGCGGTTAGGCTTTTAGTTAGTGAAAAGAGAGAATTTTGTAAAGGTATTGCCAATATATTAAATGAAACAAACTTTGAAAGGCAGCATATGACGCAAAAAGGAATGGATGAAGCTATTGATATAATTGCTGATAGTGATGACAAATTACTTTTTGTTGTAGGAGATAATTGGCATGAGGGAATAGTTGGTCTAATTGCAGGAAAGCTTAATGAAAAATATTATAAACCGGTACTTGTTGCAACCAGAAATAAGGATGGTGTAAGAGGTTCAGCCAGAAGTATAGAAGGTTTTAATGTAACAGATGCGCTATCCAAATGTGATAAATATTTAGATAGGTATGGAGGTCATGAATTAGCGGCAGGTTTTACGATTAAAAAGGGAAAAGAGAAAGAATTCGCCAAATGTATACACAAGATATCAGAGGAATTAATTACAGAAGAGATGTTGACAAAAGATATCCACATCGACTTGCTACTAAACAGTAAAGATATCAATAGAGGACTTGTTAAGAAGTTAAATATGCTTGAACCTTTTGGATATGGTAATAGGAAACCACTAATCGCTATGCAAGAATTAGTTGTAGTTAAGAAGAAAGTAATGGGTAAACTAGGTAATCATATGAAATTAATATGCAAAGGAGAAAGCATTGATTTAATTACGCTAGTTATGTTTAGTTGTGACGAAGATGTAGAAGAGATAAGTGAAGATGATCTCATAGATGTAGTAGGGGCAGTAGGTATAAACAGTTGGAATGGTAAAGAAACCATCCAATTCTTAGTAAGAGAGTGGAGGCATCCTGTTACTTAGTTCTCTTTTCTATATTGATTAACTTTCCCAATCTGTTTGGAGTACTGGGTAGATATGTAGTTTCCTGTATGCTTGAATAATTAAGTAGCTCCATTAAAAATCTTTCCGTCCCTATTGCAAAGCCACCATGTGGAGGGCAACCGTATTCGAAATACTCAAAGTACTCAGACAAAGACTCCAAATCAATACCTCTCTCTTTGGCATTTTCCTTTAATTGTTTCACCCTATGCTCTCTTTGTGCACCTGTTGTAATCTCTATACCTTTCCAAAATAGATCGAAGCCTAATGCAATTTTAGGATTTTTAGGATCTTTCATATGATAGAAAGCTCTCTTATCATGAGGATAGTCATAGACAAATACAAATTCTGAACCTGTTTCTTTTTTAATTATCTCGGATAGGGTTCTCTCTTCTTCTGGGGAGAAATCTCCATCATTTTTACTAGGTATTTTTGCTTTAGCTAACCTCTTTTTAGCCTCTGTTATAGTTATGTATGGGAAGTCACCGTCTGGCACTTTTATATCTATTCCAAATGTGTCACTTATCTCCTTCCCTAATGTTTTTTTGATATTTGAAAGGACATACTTTAACATCTCTTGTTCAAAATGAGAAACATCTCTAAATGAATCTATATATCCTAATTCAACATCAAAGCTTGTATATTCTGTTAGATGCCTCGGGGTAAAAGATTTCTCTGCCCTAAATACAGGGCCCATATTGAATACTCTCTCCAAATCAGCAGCTATACCCATCTGTTTATGAAATTGTGGTGATTGTGCTAAGTATGCCTTTTTGTCAAAATATTTTACTTCAAAAACACTTGCTCCTGACTCACTAGCAGCATTAATAATTCTTGGCCCCTGTATTTCGATGAAGCTGTTCTTTATACAGAAAGTCCTTAGAGCATCTCCCATAACTGTGGCAACAGACATCATAAGAGAGTTTCTCTTTGATCTGAGATCTATCCATCTGTAGTCAAGTCTCTTGTCTAGATTAGATATGTTTTTTGAATATGGTTGTTCAATTACTATTGGAAGTGGGGTTTTTGAAAGAGAGTCAACCGTCAGATTTTCAATCTCTACTTCATATCCTGCTTCTACCTGTTTCGCTTCTTTTACTAAACCACTTACATCCACAATAGATTCATTGGTTAGCTTCTTAACCTTTTCAAAAACGTCTTTGTTTCCTCTTTCCCATGCAACGGTTTGTACATTTCCGGATATATCCCTGACAATCATAAATACTATCTTCCCTTGATTTCGGATTGTATCAACTCTCCCCCTTATTCTAACCTTCTTGCCAATTTGTTCACTAAGGTCGGATATCCTTGTTCTTTCCATATTTTTTAAAACAATATTATTCGCCTATTATATATTACATCTTTGTAAAAGGACAACAATTAGTAATTGCTGTTACAACAGCTAGTTGATAATATATCAAGTATGACCGAGCAAGAGAAGAAACCATCTGAGATGAAACAAGAAAGAAAAGATAGACCTCTACCAGAAGAAAGATACGATTCAAAGCTCTTTAAGCAAGCTTATAAGGCTGCAAAAGAAGCAAAAGAATTAGAGAAAAAAAGAAAGAAGAGAAAGAGCCTCTTAAGATTACTTCTGTTTCTAGTAAGTCCTGGACTTCTTATCCCCTTAGTTCTGTTGATTCTATCTCTCTCTTCAAAAAAGACCCAGTATATTGAGGCACAAAAGACAACTCAAAGATTCAGAGGAGAGGTGATTGAACAATCAAATCTAAACGCACCTGTATTAGAGGATATCAAGATATCATCAGAAGTCTCTGCTAAAAGTATATTTGTATTTGATCCTGATTCAGGTTCAATTCTGTATGATAAGGATAGCCAGGAAGAGAGATATATTGCTAGTTTAACAAAGATTCTCTCTGCAATAGTAGTTGTGGAAAATTACAAAATGGATGATGTAATTACGGTTACTCTTGATAATATACCCGAGGATCTAGATTGGCGATTAAAGCTAAAGGAAGGAGATAGGATATCAATTGAGAATATACTTAAAGCTATGTTAATTAGTTCTTACAATGATGCTGCATACATTGTCGCTAATGCATATCCCTATGGTGGATATGACTCTTTTATAAAGGCGATGAATAGTAAGGCCAAGAAATTAAGAATGACGAATTCGAATTTTAGTAACCCTGCAGGCTTAGACGATGAGGCAAACTATTCTACTGCTAGAGATATTGCTACACTAGTATCTGTTGCAAAAAGATACTCTCAAATTACCGATATTGTACAACTCGGAGAAGACACCATCTATTGGAATTCTAATGGGAAGCTATTGAGTAAGAAAATCTATACAACCAACCAGCTATACGGAATGAACCAGTATTTGAAGGGTTTTAAGACAGGGGTAACTAAACTGGCTAAAGAGTGCTTTGTTGGATACTTTATCTATTCCAATGGGAAGGAGTTGGTTACGGTGGTTTTGGGTTCTGATGATAGATTTGTGGAAACCGAATTACTAGAATCTTACTTTAGAAATAGAATTTTAAGGTAACGGAAGGAAACTACCGCCATCGTTTGTTTCAGGTTCTTCCAATACCTTCCTGTCCTCTAAAAGGTCATAGTTTATTGCTGGATAGTATAGGTAGAAATCTCCAGTGCTATTATCTTCGAACTCTGCTTCTCCCTCGAATATATATACTGGTTGGAGGTAATTCTGTTCAACTTGTCCTTCGTAGTAAGTTATATACACATCAGTAACTATGAATCTCTCTACATACTCGGGATCATACTGTTTAACCTCATCACCATCATAGTTAATAAAAGCAATACTTCCTTCTCCATTCTGAACTCTTTGAGCGGCTTCGGAAGGTTCGATTAAAAGATACGTTCCACAACTATCTGGATCAATAGTCCAAGTTGTGTACTCTATTTGATATATATTGGGTAATGGTAACCTATCTATCGTAGTATTTTCAGGCCCTATATACACAGATATATTTGATTTAACAGGCTTTTGATATGTTATTAATGTATTGAAATTGAACACATCTACTCTCTCCTCATCTACAACAATATCATCAATCTCATAGTTAAAACCTTTTCTTTCTAAAGTATTTATCGCTGGCTGAACCCCGACTAAATCAGTTCTTAATGTTATCATAGAGATCTTTCTTAGGAAATCCACTCTAATTAATTCTGCATCTAAGAGAGATTCAGCTTCTGAAAATGAGTTATCCCCATTAATGTTTATCAAATGTGTTGAAGGTTCGATTTCGGTATATGCATCTTTCAATTTCCCTAAAGAACGGAGAGCACTTTTAGCTAATGAGATAGCTTCTGATTCAGTTGGTATATCGGATTGACTTCTCATCTCTCTAATTTTGTCTATATCTGTATTGAAGACGAAATTCAGATCTCTAGCATTGACATTTAAATTCCGTCGGGTAATCCTATCTTGCCATAGGTATCTTGTAGAGGATGTGGTCCTTCTAATTTCTTCTGGATCAAAGCCAAAGCTTGTTGCCAAGATTTTGGCTTGTGCTTGAGCATTTAATTTCTGTCCCAAGTCTCTGTACCTATATACATTTACATAGTCGGGTAAATCATCATCATATGTTCCAGTGTCAGTAGCGACTGATACATCAATGAAAGTGTCCTCGTTTAGTATCTCTTGAGAGGGAATGGTAAGGATATTTCCAGAGAACTCTTCTCTAGTCTCTGTGCAGGCGAAATTCCCCTCTAGGTATTTCTCATCGGGTATATCTTTATCTTTAACAAGCAACACGATTATTGCAATAATGAATACTGCAACAACCCCAATAACGATGACGCCGAACCTTTTTGTCCAGAAAGCAGCCTCTGTTAATGTCATGGTATAATGATAACAGTGTCCATATGTTATAGCAACATAATTTTATACCATATTTTTTCCAAATGAGAAAAGAACAAGAAAACATTGAAATATCAAAACTTCTTTTTGGAGATATTAATAAAACCAAAGAAGAGATATTAAAAAAATACCCGAAAAGGAATTTAGATGAGGAGCAATTAGTATTAAGATTTGCTCCAAGTCCAACAGGTTTTATACATATGGGGAATGTATATACAGCCCTAGTAGGATATCTTTTAAGTAAGAGGAGTAGAGGTATCTTTATCTTGAGAATAGAGGATACAGACAAGAATAGAGAAGTTAAGGAGGGGATTTCCCAAATTATCAAGGGAATGAAACACTTCGATATTGAATTTGATGAAGGTATGAAAGGCGAGAAAAAGAGTGAGGGTAATTATGGGCCGTATCGACAGAGTGAGAGGATGGAGATTTACCAAGTATTCGCTAAAGATTTAGTTGCAAAGGGATATGCATATCCCTGCTTTTGCTCTACAGAGGAGCTGGAGGAGATTAGAAGAAAACAGAGTGAGACAGGTTGTAGAACAGGTTACTATGGGAAATGGGCAAAATGGAGAGATTCATCAGTGGAGGATATAAAAAGGGAATTAGAATCCGGGACCCCCTTTGTTATTAGGTTGTATTCAAGAGGGGACATTGAAAACAAGGTTAATGTGAAAGATTTGATTAAGGGAGGGGTTACACTTTCTGAAAACGATATGGATGCAGTTTTACTAAAGTCGGATGGTTTACCTACTTATCATTTTGCTCATCCTATCGATGATACACTGATGGATATATCATATGTCTTAAGAGGAGATGAATGGTTACCATCCCAACCGCTACATGGAGAAATATTTAAAGCTTTAGACTTTGAGCAGATACCTTACGGTCATATCTCACCCCTTATGAAAATTGATGAAGGAGGAAAGAGGAAACTAAGTAAGAGAAAAGATCCTGAATTCGCAGTATCTTACTACCTTGAGAAAGGATATCCTGTACAAGGTGTAAAGGAGTATCTGCTAAATATTGCAAATTCTAATTTCTATGACTGGAGAAAGCAACATCCAGAAGAGGGTATATTAGAGTTCAATCTTAAATTAGAGAAGTTTAATAAGGCGGGAGCTCTTTTTGATATAACAAAACTCGATGATATATGTAAAGATTATATATCAAGATTGTCTGCGAAGGAGGTCTATGAAAATATCCTTAATTGGGGGAAACAGTACAATGAAGAGATACACAAAAAACTCCTTAATCATAAAGATTACTGTGTCAGAATATTCAATATTGAAAGGGAGGGGGAGAAGGTTAGAAAAGATATTATAAAATGGTCAGATGCTAGAGAACAGTTAGAAATCTTTTTTGATGATATGTATGAAGAGCTTCAAAAGGAAGAAGTTGATATGGACAAAGGCTTACAGAGAGATATTCTAAAGGATTTTTTGGATACATATTACTTCGGAGATATAACTTCTGAATGGTTCGGAAAGATCCAGAGGATTGCTCAGAAGTATGGTTTCTGTACAGATTACAAAGAGTACAAGAAAAACCCCAAAAAATATGAAGGGAAAGTAGGGGATGTAGCTATGGTAATGAGGGTTGCAGTTACTGGTAAGAAACAGAGCCCAGATCTATATGAGATTATGCAAATTTTGGGAGAGAGTAAGATTAGAGAGAGAATTAAAGAATATATAGAAAGAGTATAGATATTGTATAATATATCATTGCTGGATCGTCTAATGGTAGGACGGCGGTCTCTGGAATCGTTAATCCTAGTTCGAGTCTAGGTCCAGCAATTCTTTACTCTCTGAAACTTACCATTAGTTCCCCTATCTTTCTCATTGCACTGTTAAGTATTTGGTTATCTGAAATAGGGGGTCCTACCTCATCCATTATTCTCTCAAGCTCATCTTCAGAGAGAAGTATTTTTATCTCTAGGCTATCCCTGGATATTGCGCTGCTTAATTTTTCATATAGCTGAGAACCCTTAAATCTCTCTATATCTATATTTTTAACTAACTGAGTTAATTCTTCATTTGAAATATTTAGAACACCTCTTTGCATTTCATTTATTCGTAATATATTAACTCCTAATTATAACACCAAGCATACTAGAATCTAGAGAGTAATTCACATTCATCTAGATTTGTTTTACAATGTATCTAAATAACTTTAACAAAAAAGGAATGAGTAGAAAACTATACAGATCAGAAACAGACAAGATGATTGGGGGAGTTTGCGGAGGACTCTCAGAATACTTTGGAATAGATTCCACTTTAATCAGGTTGGTATTTGCTTTAATTGTTGTTTATGGAGGGTCTGGTTTAATACTCTATGTAATATTGTGGATTGTAATACCAACAGAATCTAGAGTCGAGATATCAACCAAGGAGAAGCAGAGAGGAAGTAAAAAGGGTCTTAAAAAGGTTAGATCCGACAGTCAGAAATAAATATATATAATTTATTAATTTAACAATATGAGTATTGAAGGTAGCCGAAGAAATTATTCATGGGCAGCTTTCTTAATTATCCTTGGTGTTGTACTACTACTAAACACAACTAATATAGTAGGTTGGGGTATATGGATATATGCTGGTAGATATTGGCCTGTTTTAGTTGTTCTACTTGGTTTTAGAATAATATTGGGGAATTCCTTAGTGGCAAGGATCTTCCAGATGATATTTACGATAGCTCTAACCGTGGGCGTCTTTTTAGTCTCATATATACAATTTACAGCAGAACCTTTAGATTTCCTTCCTGAATCAGTTAACTCTTGGATAGTAGAGGGAGGTAGTGGAATCTTGAATTTAGAGGTTGAGAGTGTTGAGGGCAACTATACGATTTCTACAGAAGATTTTGAAAAAATCGAAGAGATCTCCCTAGACATGGATTTAGGAGCAGGAGTTTTTAGTTTAATGGAGGAAGATATTGAGGATTTGATATATGTGAATGCAAAATTTCCAAAAAATGGACAGGAACCATCATTAGAAGCTATCCAAAGTGATGGTACTGTTGATATTACTTTTACGAGTGCAACTTCCAAAGGCTTCTTCCTTTTCTCAAACGAATCTAGTTATGATATCTTACTGGATACCACGGAGTATCCCTATGATATTAATCTTAATTTAGGAGCAGGAGATGGTAATGTCATTTTGAAGCACAACAAGATTAAAAATCTCTACGGGGAGGTTGGTGCTGGGAAAATAGATTTTGAATTAGGTGTTGACTCAACACCTACTGGGGATGTTCGATTTAGTGTTGGTGCAGGGAAATTGAAGCTAGTCTTACCACAAAGGATAGGTTACCAAGTAGAATATGATTTAGGGGTTGGTACGATACGAATAGATGATCAAGATTTAGCAGGTGTTTCTGGAGGAAGAGGTAAGTATAAATCAACTAACTATGGAGAGACAGATATCCAATTAAACATGTATGTTACAGTTGGGGTTGGTACATTTGAAATAGAAAGAGAATAATTTTTAATATTAAAAATATGAAAGAAGAAGCGAGATTTCTTCTGGGTGTGTTTGTAATCTTGGCAGGAATACTCCTACTTTTAGAACAGGCCTCTATAATCTCAAGCTTTAGTAGAATAATCTGGGACATATTTTCTACATTTTGGCCACTCGTATTAATATTACTTGGAACCAAATTAATAATAGACAAGACATATACACCTGGAGTCATCTTTTTTGTCTTAGGAGTTTCTTTCCTGTCAAGTAATCTCTTTGATTGGAACTTCTTTGCAGTACTATTGCCCATTATTCTAATTGCATTAGGCATGTCTATGCTCTTTAGGAGAGAGAAAATCCCTCAGAAGGGAGGGGAAAAAGAGTCTAGGGAAGAGCGTATATCTGAGACAGTGGTATTCTGGAGATTGCAAAAGAAGGTAAGGACAAAAAACCTATCAGGTGGAGAGATAAACTTGGCTTTTGGTGATCTAGAATTAGATTTGAGAGAGACAGAGATAAACAAAAAAGGTGCTAAGATACATCTAAACTGTGCATTTGGTGATGTAGATATATTTGTTCCTAAAAATTGTAGAGTTAAAACCTCTGGATCTGTTGTAATTGGAGAGTGGGAGCCTAATATTAAGAAAAGAAAGGTCTCAGAGCCAGTATTAGAAATAACGGGTAGTGTACTTTTTGGTAGTGTTAAGGTTAGGGATTAAGCTCACATTGGACATTACCTCTCTCATCAATCTTTAAGGATCCAAACACTCCTGACATTGCAACAACGTCTATTTGCCTCTTTCCTTCCCCACTTGTTTCCATTGATACTGAGATCTCTTCTTTATTTAACCTATCTTGATATCCCATTTTGTGGACAAAAGTCTCGGTCCAATCTTGAATATTTACCCGAGTTGGTTCTGACCATCTATCTCTATAATCTTTTATAGAAATACAACCATAAGGGAACCTATTCCCATCATTATCTGTCTCAATATGCAAATCTAACCTCCAATCCCCAGCCTCAAATGAGAAAAAGGGAATTTCCTTTTCTATACACTCTTTTTCTGTCATGAAGTGATTATACTATAGATCCAGCTCTTTTTGTGAAAAAGAGGAACTAATCATCTTTTTGTCCATCCTCTATTTTCTCCCATTCACCGGTTTCTTTGTTTTTCTGATACTTTGAACCAGATTCATCAATCGCTATATAATTTCCTCCCCTCTTTTCTACCTCAAACTTTTTCTCACCCCCTCGATTTATTTGGTCTTCCATTGCTGACTTTAAACTATTAGGATTGATCTGAGTTATTTCTCCCCCTAACGTTATTGCTTCTTCTACCATTCCATCTTTTAAAATTTCGTTACTCATAATTTTTCAATAATCTTAAATACTCTTAATAATATCAAAATACTCCCTAGTTTTGTATATACTGTCTCTTAAAAATATTGTGGTATAATCATCCCAACACAATGATCCAGATATCACTGGGGAGTGGTGGAAGGAAAGCCTTAGAGCAAGTAAAATCCAACGTATGGCTCACGAGAAGGGCTGAGACCATATTGGTGGTCTTAGAGGTAATTACAGTAATGTAATTATAAAGAAGGGTGGGAACACGTATATACGTCCCTTTGTAAGAACTGATACAATGTATTAGCTTTTACAAGGGGATTTTTGTTTAAAATATACAGCTAAAAATATGGAGAATATAAAGATATTAAAAAATGATAGAAAACCGGAGTTTGCTAAAACAGAGGAGCAACTTCTCAAATATTGGAAAGAGAAAAATCTTTTGAGAAAAAGTATAGAGCAAAGAGCTGAAAAGGATGCATTTACATTCTATGATGGTCCAATCACTGCTAACAATCTTCCCCATTACGGTCATGTACTTACGATGATAGTGAAGGATATTGTGCCCAGGTATAAGACAATGCAAGGTTTCAGGGTAGATAGGAGTTTAGGTTGGGATTGCCAGGGAATACCTGTAGAGTTTGAAGTAGAGAAAGAATTAGGATTTGAAGAAAAGGAAGAGATTGAGGAATTCGGTGTAGAGAAATTTAATAGCTTGTGTAGGGAATCTGTTAAAAGATACAAGGATGCGATAGAGAAGCTAACAGAAAGGATGGGTAGATGGGTAAACTCTGATGAAGAGTATGCAACCATGGAGCCCTGGTATATAGAGAGTGTTTGGTGGTCTCTTAAGGAGCTTTACAAGAGAGACTTACTTTATGAAGGCTATAAGGTTGTACCTTACTCAACTAGAGCGGGGACAACACTTTCCAACTCAGAGGTAGCATTAGGTGGGTATGAGACAATTAAAGATTCTGCTGTTGTTGTTAAGCTTAAACTTAAGGATTCAGATGCAAACCTTTTGATATGGACAACAACGCCATGGACGCTTCCGGGCAACCTATTAGTTGCTGTTAACAAAGATTTTGACTATGTCCAAGTAGAGTATGAGGAGGAGAAATACATTGTAGGCAAAGAACTAGCGGAAGAGATATTCAAAAAAGATTATAAGATAGAAAAAGAATTTAAAGGTAGTCAATTAGTAGGAAAAAAGTATGAACCACTGTACACATACTTTGAGGATAGGGGTGAGGAGGGAGCATTTAAGGTTGTTCATGCAGAGCATGTAACACTAGAAGAGGGAACGGGTTTAGTTCATCAAGCACCATATGGAGAGGAGGACTTCATGTTGATGACTGATATGGGTATTACTATGTTTGACTATCTTGATGATGAGGGACATATGAAGGATGAAATAGTGAAATTTAAGGGTATGTTTTACAAAAAAGCAAATAAGTACATAATGGAAGACTTAAAAGAAAGGAATCTTTTGTTTGCAAATTATGACTATGAGCATCAAATGCCAATGTGTTGGAGAACAAAAACACCTCTAATATACAAACCGATAAAGAGTTGGTATGTGAAAGTGAGTAAGATTAGGGATGAGCTAGTTGAAAAGAATCAGAATATTAATTGGGTCCCGGAGCATTTTAAAGAAGGGAGATTCGGTAATTGGTTAGAGGGTGTAAGAGATTGGGCTTTGAGTAGGAATAGATATTGGGGGACACCCCTCCCTATATGGGTTTGTGATAAGTGTGGGAAAGAGGAGATAATGGGCTCTTTTGATGAAGTAAAAGAGAAAACAGGGGTAGAGCTTAAAGATCCCCACAAACCGTATGTAGATGAAATTACATACGAATGTAGTGAGTGTGATGGAATAATGAAAAGAGTAAATGATGTTATAGATGTGTGGTATGACTCAGGCTCTATGCCATTTGCGAGATTCCACTATCCTTTTGAAAACAAAGAGAAGTTTGAAAAGAAATACCCTGGAGAATTTATTGGTGAAGGGGTAGATCAGACCAGGGGATGGTTTTACACACTTCATGTTTTAGGAGTGGCACTCTTTAATGAAGAATCATTTAAAAATGTTGTTGTAAATGGTATGGTATTAGCACCTGATGGAACAAAGATGTCAAAGAGTTTAAGAAACTATCCTGAGGTTAATGATGTAATAGATAGTATGGGTGCAGATGCCTTGAGACTCTATCTTTTAAGCTCTCCAATTGTTCATGGAGAGGATGTAATCTTTAGTGAGAAATACTTAAAAGAAGTTACAGGTACAGTACTTCTACCATATTGGAACTGTGTTAAGTACTTCTTAAATTACAAAGGAGATTTCAAATCTAAAGATATATCTGGTTTGAAGGTAAAAGATGTCATGGATAGGTGGATATTAGCCAAACTGAATGAGAGTACCAAAGAGATTACTGGATATATGGATGAGTATAAACTTCAGAATGCTACTAAAAAGCTTTTCGAATTAATCACTCTTCTTTCCAGATGGTATATCCGTAGATCAAGAGATAGGTTTGTACAGGGAGACAAAGAGGCTCTTGCTACTCTACATCTTGTTTTGCTTGAGATAAGTAAGCTAATGGCACCATTTGCCCCATTCATATCAGAATCTGCATATCTTACTCTAACAGAGGGAGGAAAAGAGTCTGTTCATCTAGAAGATTATCCAAAGGTTCAGAAGAAACATCTAAATGAGAAACTATTGAAGAATATGGAATTTGTTAGAGAATTATGTTCACTAGGATTAAGTATTAGAGATGATAATAGGTTGAAAGTTAGACAACCACTCTCTAAGGCATATGTACCAATCTCAGATAGAGAGATGTTGGATATAGTTAGAGGAGAATTGAATGTGAAAGAGGTTGAATCTGTTAAAGAACCGATTGAAGGAGAAGGTGTAATTACATTAGCAGATAGGGGGAGTTTCATAAGTTTAGATACAAATATCTCTGAAGAATTAATGGAGGAAGGGATGTTAAATGAGATATTCAGAGGACTACAGATAGCAAGGAAAGAGAGTGGAAGCAAAGTGGGAGAGTATGTAGAGATAGAATATCAAACTAATAGTGAAAGTATCAGAGAACTGGTAGAAAAGTATATGGAGGAGATAAAGGGGACGGTATCTATTGGAGAGATGAAAGAGATCAAAGAAATTAAGAAAGGTCGAGATATTAAACTAGTAGATGAGGTTTTGAAGGTAAGGGTTGTAAACTAACTGAAAATTTTAGTTTCTATCCCACTGAGCTTTTCGAATGTCTTAGCTGCAGTTTCAAGTTTTGTATCAGAAGATACAGCCAATTCTCCAGCGATATCACTAATCGCTCTAGCTTGTTCTTTTTCAATAGTTACGGGTATTAGTCTTCCATCTTTTTCTCTTCTTTTCTTAACGAAGTTACATATCTGTATTGTTTGGATTGTACTTTTAATATTTGCTTTCTCCTCTAAATCTTCGAATATATCCATCAATTTATTAAACTCCTTTGTTTTTGGATCCTTGGTTGGGCTCTTTTTGAGCTCTGATATATACTTCTTTATCTCATTTGGTGTCAAAACATGTCTTACATTTAGCATCCCCAAATTCTCAATTGGTGTAGAAACTCTAATTCGGGAGGTTATAAAGTCGAATTCAAAGTATGTTTTTTTCTCTCCGTTAAACTCAATTTTCTTCTTATCCTTTATCCAACCAGCCCCGTGTGTAGGGTAGAAAACTTTTGAACCAACTTTGAAATCCATATGATGTATAATAGTTAATTAAACATTAGATTATAACATTTTTTAATAGCTATTTGTAATCATGAAAGTAACAGTAATTGGAGGAGGTACAGGAACTTCTACTGTATTAGAAGGGTTAAAAGGGTTTAGAGATTTGGATCTTACTGTCATTGTGGGAATGATGGATGATGGTGGGAGTAATGCAGTGGTAAGAGATGAGTTCGGTTTACTGCCTCTTAGTGATTTAAGGAAGTCTATAATAGCACTATCCGAGGAGAACGATTCAGGCATTTTAAGAGACCTTTTTACGTATAGGTTTTCTCAAGGAGAGGGATTGAAAGGCCATACATTGGGCAATCTTTTAATGGTAGCTATGACAGAGATCGCTGGTAGTGAAGTAGAGGCTATTGAGATGTTCAGGTACCTATTTAGTGTGGCTGGTGATATCGTGCCTGTTACTCTAGATAAGGTTACACTTGTTGCAGAGTATGAGGATGGTGGGAGAGTAATAGGGGAGCATCTAATAGATGAACCTAAAGAGAATAGAAAGATAAAGAAGTTCTACTTAGATAGCAAAGCGAAAGCGTACAGGGGTGGGATAGAGAAGATAGCGAGTTCTGATTACATTATTATTGGTCCTGGAGATCTTTATACAACAACATTAGCGAATATCATAGTAGAAGGAATTCCTAAAGCATTACAAAAGAGTAAAGCTAAACTCATATTTATACCCAATCTAATGTCCAAGATAGGACAGACCAGAGGTCTGACACTTGGGAGTATGTTAGAGTTGATGGAAGGATATGTTGGTAGGGCTTTCGACTATGTTTTAGTAAACAGTGGAAGAATTCCTAAAGAGGCATACAAGAGATATGTAAAGGATGGAGAGCATCTTTTTGATGATGATTTAGGTTTTGATGATAAGAAAAGGACAATAATTAGGGCAGATTTGGTAGCTAATTCTGTAATTAAAAGAGCTAAAGGAGATAAACTTGTCAGAAGTCTAGTTAGACATGATCCTCAAAAGGTTGGAGAAGAGTTATACAAGATATTTAGAAGAAGATTCAAATCTATGATTTTTTCTTTTCTATCCTTTTATAGATAGTTTTACTCTCCAATCTTTCTCATTAAGGAAGATACCTTCCTTGACCATGAGTCAGAAGAGGGAGGACAGTAAACTCTTCCAATTTCGTAAGGAGTATCTAATCCTTTAGCATAGTAATTACCTAGTCCCTTAGATACAGACCATATAGCATCTTTCCAGTTTTCAAATCCACTTTTACCCCAACCCCATGCATTGTAAGGTCTAAAGTTGTAGAGACCACCACTAGACTCAACAATAGAGATAGCGGCGACCAATCTATAGTCAATACCATACTCTCTAGCAGCATCAACCAAATCTTCGGCATATGCAGCTAAAGGAGAGTTTTTTCCTTCTAAGAACTTACGGATATTGGATATTTTTCTCTGTCTTTCAATCTCTTGAGTATCAATAGATACAGCCTCCATTAAGATTGTCTTTTCTTGAGAAGTTTCCTCAATATACTCGATATCCTGTTTGTACTCTCTCTCAAAAGTTTCGTTATCGATACCAATGATCTCTTTGGGAGTAAATTGATAGAGTGTATTTAGTATTAATCCAGTTATGAGAATGCCCGTAAACACTGTTAATACATTTTTAGGTTTGTATGTTTTTACTGTTTTCATAATATTGTCTTTAATCCCATAGTTTAAAAAAGTGTTAAAAAACCCTCTAATGTTATATATTTATATATATCTAAAGCATTAAATTACTTATGGGAAAAAGAAAAGCTAAAAAGTTAAGATTTCTAGCTCTGTATATAATTATACCATTTTTAACGTTTTTTTTGTATACAACGCTATTTGCTAAAATATCTATAAATTCATTAGTAAAAGCCTTTGTCAATATATCTGCCCAAGTTAATTACTCCACGTTTACAGTATCTTTTGATGAAAGTATTCCATCCGAGGTTCAGGAGAGTATAAAGGGGAGTGTTGATGATATTGAGTTTCAAGGAATAAAGAGATTCGAGTTTGTTGAGAATGGAGAGTATATAATCTCTCAAACAGAGAGAGGAGATAATGGAATATATTCAGTTGAGTATGTTCCCGTTGGTCATATGTATTGGATTAAGGACTCCCTATCTCTTGAGGAGTTGCAGAAACTTGAGAAGGTGTACATAGGGGAAGGAACAACTCAAATATCAAAAGGTTTTCTAAAACAGATACTTGATCCAGAGATATCTTTTGAAGAGGTAGGAGATATGGCAGCTTCTTTGAAGGAATCAGAGAGTATCATAGGACTAGTATCCCCTCAGAATTTAGATGGAGCAATGAAATTGCTCTCTTTTGAGGATAGGTATTTCTTGGATAACGATGGTGGGAGTATATATATTGGTTATGGATTGAAAGGGGAAGAGGATGTAGATTTCGTAGAAGGGATCTTAAGGAGGAATATGTTGATTAAGTACGAAGAGCAAGAGATTTTTACAAAGGATAATATTGTCAAGATTAATATGAGTGGGGTAGTTGCAATATCTAGGGGTTTGGCTAAAGTAATCGATTCCAATGGTGATTATAACTACCCAGCTAGAGAGATGGGAGAATTTTTGGCAAATTCAGACTTAACACATATATCTAATGAGGTTTCATTTGTTGATGGTTGCTCTGTATATTCTGGTTTAAGATTCTGTTCAAAGCCGGAATATATAGAGGCATTGGTTTCTAGTGGTGTAGATATTGTAGAGTTGACAGGTAATCATAACAACGATTTTGGTTCTGACAAGAATGCAGATAGTATAGAGATGTATAAGGAGGAGGGTTGGGATTACTTCGGAGGAGGTTTGAATAGTGAAGATGCTAGTAAGATCCTTTACAAAGAAGTTAAGGGTAATACAATAGCTTTTGTTGGTTACAACTATTTTGATACTATGTTAGGTAGCGGAGCTTTGGCTTCTAGTACTAGAGCTGGGGCTAATTCATACTCAGTAGAGAAATTAAGCAGTGATATTAAAGAGGCTAATGAGATTGCTGATATTGTAATAGTGACTTTTCAATTCCAAGAGTGTTACTCATATCCTTCATCAGATGTAATCTATCCAATCTGTTATAAACCTCTTGTGGTTCCTGACCAGAAGGGTACGTTTCGAAGGGCTATAGATTTGGGTGCTGATTTAGTTGTTGGTACCCAGGCTCATCAGCCTCAAACATATGAAGCATATAAGGATGGCTTAATTTTTTACGGTTTAGGTAATTTGTATTTTGATCAGTCTAGATGGATAGGGACTAGGCAGGGAATGGTCATTTCTTTGTATGTAAAAGATAATAAAATACTACAAGCCCAAATTACTCCTACCCTTATGGGAAAGGACTTAATCACTAGGTTGGCAAGTGATGAAGATGCTTTGCAGCTACTGAATTTGTTGAAGAGTGCTCGGGATTTCTGATATATTGAATAAGGAATAAATTTTTTGTTTAAATATTGTGGACAATATGAATAATAACTCTATGGGAAATAATCAGAATGGAATTGGTCAGAATAATAATATGAATATCCCAGTAACTCCTGTACAGGGTGGAGATTATAACTCAATGCAACCAACAAATCCTCAGAACGGAAATATGGTAGGGAGTGTTGGAAGTATAAATCCTATGGGAGATACAAATAGCAATAACGGGATGACTCTTAATAGTGAAGCGCAGCAAGCAGTAAGTCTTTCTGGTGATCCAGAGACAATGCAAGAACAGATAGAGGCAGAGGCTAAAGAGAAGAGTACTACAATTGAGGAGACTCCAGTTAGCAGTAATCCTACTAATTTAAATCAACCTTTAGGTCAAGCTAATACTTCCCCTCAGACACCGATGGAAGATGCTGTTGTATCATCCCCATTTGCACCTGCACAACAACCTGTTTCGAGTGATACTACCTCTACTATCTCACAGGAAGGTACTACTGCTCCTGAACAGTCACAAGGGATGGGTAATGGTTTGGGAGATTTCTCTACCCAACAAACTCCTATTACCCCTGCTGTTGAAGCAGAAGCACCTGCTACACCAACCATTACGCAACCATTAAATGAGGTACAAACAGCAGTAGAGCAGGTTCCTGCACAACCAGTTGAGCAACCTGTAGCACAGAGTGTAGAACAACCTGTATCTCAACCAGTTGA
>Ga0209121_10001477_pt1 | contig 24677 bp, 22 predicted proteins | sample Cruoilmetagenom3_FD_187292 | JGI IMG/M metagenome (GOLD analysis project Ga0209121, IMG submission 187292) | Oil polluted marine microbial communities from Coal Oil Point, Santa Barbara, California, USA - Sample 3 (SPAdes) (version 2) | ecosystem: Environmental > Aquatic > Marine > Oil seeps ... | reverse complement strand
AAACTAGCATCTTTCATAAAACGATAAATAGAATGGTTGAAAGCAAGCCAATATATCAAAATCAAATAAAACAGATACTAAGCGTATAACTCAATAAAAGATTATAGAGCTTTTTATCTGATTTTTATACGTTTAAAAAAACATCTTAACTTATATATCGTGTAAAATAAACAGTTTATCGTTTAATTTTATTTTTGTTTCATACTTTATATTAATAGGGCTTATATTAGCAATTGTAATGCTATTATTAATATTATTGGTCCCAAACACCTTTAATTATAACTTTAGGTATTAACTTAAAGCATCAACCTATGAATAAAAAAATATGGTTATCGTCGCCACATATGAGTGGCGCTGAACAAGCGTATATAAAAGAAGCTTTTGACACTAACTGGGTCGCACCATTAGGGCCAAACGTTAATGGCTTTGAAAATGATTTGCAATCATATCTCAATAAAGATGTACATATTGCAGCATTAGCATCTGGTACATCTGCTCTACATTTAAGCCTTATAATTTTAGGAGTTACTACAGGTGATGAAGTACTTTGCCAAAGTAAAACATTCTCAGCATCGGCAAACCCAATTGTATATCAAGGAGCTACACCGGTTTTTGTTGATAGTGAAGAGGACACTTGGAATATTTGTCCTATTCAGTTAGAAATTGCAATTAAAGACAGAATTTCAAAAGGAAAGAAGCCAAAAGCAATTATTGCTGTACATCTATATGGCATGCCCTACAAAGTAGATGAGATTAACCAAATAGCTACAAAATATAACATACCTATAATTGAAGATAGTGCAGAATCCTTAGGAAGCCAATATAATGGACAAAATTGTGGAACCTTTGGAGATTTATCTATTCTATCATTTAATGGCAATAAGATTATAACTACTTCTGGTGGAGGTGCTTTAGTTACAAGAACTGAAGAACAAAAGCAAAAAGCCGTTTTCTTAGCTACGCAAGCAAGAGACAATGCGCCACATTATCTACATTCTCATATTGGCTATAATTACAGAATGTCTAACATTGTGGCAGGTATTGGTCGCGGACAAATGACTATCCTAGATAGCCATGTTGCTAATCGTCGCTCTAATCACGATCATTATAAAAAAGCTTTTAAGAATATTGATAGAATTTCATTTTTACAAGAACCAGAGGGTTATTTTTCTAACCGTTGGTTATCTTGTATTCAATTAGATTCTAAATCTACAAGAGAAGGTTTAAGACTTGCTTTAGAAAAAGAAAATATTGAATCTAGACCTTTATGGAAGCCTATGCATCAACAACCAATTTTCAAAGAAGCTCCAAGTTATCTTAATGGCGTTTCAGATAAATTATTTGAAAATGGATTGTGCTTACCAAGTGGCTCAAATCTAAGTGAAATAGAATTAAATAGAGTAGTTTCTGCTATAAATACGTATTTTGTAACATGCTAAAAAAATTTCTACATAATATATCAAAAAAATACGCCTCTAAATGGATGGTGCTACTATTTGACGTATGCATTATTGTAGCAACATTTTTTTTAGCATATTTAATTCGCTATAACTTCCAAATAGAATTTGATTTTTCTACATTATTAAAGCAAATTCCTTATTTAGTTGTAGTTTCTGTAATTAGCCTTGTTTCAGTTGGTGCTTACAAAGGTGTAGTAAGATTTACAGGTTTTAAAGACATTGTTAATATTGTAATTGGAGCTAACATCCTAGCAACACTACTTATTTTCTGCACATTTTCAAGTAGAAAAGTAATGGGTGATGATAGTCTATTTAACATCTCAGGTTCAATCATATATATACATTTATTATTAAATATTCTGTTTTTAATTGGCGCAAAACTGTTTATAAAATCTGTTTACAATTATATTACACAAGACTTTAGTTCTATTTCAAATGTCTTAATATTTGGCGCTGGTAATTCAGGAATGCTGACCTACGATGCTATAAATAATGACACTAAAAATGGCTTAGAGGTTGTAGGTTTTATTGATGATGATGAAAGAAAAATAGGTAAAAAAATTAACTTATTAAGAGTCTATAACATTGACTCCATAGATGAAGATTTTATAAAAAAGAACAATGTAGGAGATGTTATAATTTCAATTCAAAATATTGATCCTACTAGATTATTACAAATTACTGGTAATCTTTTCTCTTTAGGTCTTAAAGTTAAAATTGTACCTCCAGTACAGAGTTGGATAGATGGTGACTTAAGTGTAGGTCAAATTAAAGAAGTGAAAATTGAAGACCTTTTAGGTAGAGATCCAATAAATATTAAAAATCCAGATTTAGAAGACCAATACGATAATAAAGTTATTCTAATCACTGGTGCTGCTGGTTCTATAGGAAGTGAAATCTGTAGAAAAATAAGCCTATATAATTACAAAAAGTTAATTCTTGTAGATAATGCTGAGTCTGCACTTTATGATATACAACAAGAGTTTAGACAACAAGAATTAGAAAATATTGATGCAATTGTTGCTGATGTTAGAAATAAGACTAGAATAGATCAAATTTTTAATCAATACAAACCAAAAATTATTTTCCATGCGGCTGCATACAAACATGTGCCTTTAATGGAAAACAATCCTTATGAAGCTGTCGCTGTAAACATTGGAGGCACAAAAAATGTAGCAGATATTGCAGTTAAGCATAGTGTAGATAAATTTGTATTAATATCTACAGATAAAGCAGTCAACCCAACGAATGTAATGGGAGCTACTAAGCGTATTGCTGAGCTTTATGTTACTTGTCTTAAAGGAAAAGGACATACAAAGTTTATTACAACAAGATTTGGTAATGTACTAGGTTCAAATGGTTCTGTAATTCCTCTATTCAAAAAACAAATTGAAAAAGGTGGTCCTTTAACAGTGACTCATAAGGAAATAACGCGCTATTTTATGACTATTCCAGAAGCTTGTCAACTCGTTTTAGAAGCTGCAGCTATGGGTAATGGCGGAGAGATTTTTGTATTTGATATGGGAGAGCCTATTAAGATTTTTAATCTTGCCACAAATATGATTATTTTATCTGGCTTGCGCTATCCAGAAGATATTGATATTAAAATTACAGGTCTAAGACCAGGTGAAAAGATATATGAAGAACTTTTGGCTGATGGAGAAAATACTAAGAAAACGTATCACGAAAAAATTATGATTGCAAAATCTAGACATGTAGATATCTCTAATGTTGAAAAACAAATAATTAAATTATCTAACATAAACTCATTAACACAACCTTTAGAAATAGTATCTTCGATAAAACAATTAATACCAGAGTATATTTCTAATAATTCAACTTATGAAGTGTTAGATACAAAAACATAATCCATATTTTTGATTAAACATAGAAAAAACAACTAAAATGAAAATACGTATTCTTTTAATTTCAATATTAGCAATCGTAATGACTACATCTTGTGCATCGCGTAAAAATATAGTTTATTTCCAAGACGAACCAATTGAAAAGGGACTGCTAAAACTTGAGCCTGAGCAACTGATTTACAAATCTGATGATATTTTAATTATTAATGTATCAGCATTTGATCAAGAAACTATTGCACCGTTTAACTTAACAGTAGTTTCAAGTAATAGCTCAAATCTAACTGGGATACAAGGTCAATTACAACTACAAACTTATTTAGTGGACTATAACGGTAATATTGAATTTCCAGTTTTGGGTACAATAAAAGTCGCTGGGCTTACACGTACTGAGCTTACGGCATTGCTTACTGAACGCATTAGCGAATACGCAAATAATCCCATTATAAATATACGGTTAGCAAATTTTACTGTTACTATTCTAGGTGAAGTTTCTAATCCTGGAATGTTTACGATTCAAGATGAAAGAATTACAATTGTTGAAGCCATAGGACTGGCACGTGATTTAACAATATATGGTGAAAGAAAAAATGTTCTTCTAATAAGAGAAATAGATGGCAAAAAAAAATTCACTAAAATTGATTTAACCTCTATTAATACAGTGAATGCGCCAACTTATTATTTACAGCAAAACGATGTGATTTATGTAGAGCCTAACAAGTCCAAAGTTCGTTCATCATCATACAATCCAAATACTGGAATAGTTATTTCTGCTGTAGGAACATTAGCTGCCATTGCAGCTATAATTTTGGCAAACACAAACTAGTTATCAATTAAAATCTATTATGGAATCTAAACCTGTTGCCAAATCTAATGAAATTAGACAAAGTGTAGAGTTGTTACTTTCTCATTGGAAGTTATTGTTTTTCTGCCTTATAGTAGCTGTTTTTTTAGGCTATACTTATTTACGTTACGCCACCAATGAGTATAGTGCGAGTGCAACTATAAAAATTATTGACGAAAAACAGTCTCAAAAATTGCCTAGTATTGGCGAACTCTCTGCTGAAGGACTTTTCTCAGATGGTACAAACAAAATTAAAGACGAAATTGAAGTCATAAAATCACGTACTTTAATAGAAAATGTTGTAAAAAAATTAAAACTAAATATCAGTTGTTTTTCTGAAGGAAACATAAAATTACACGAGTTTTATAAAAACCCTCCTATTAAAATAAGTTTTTTTGCCAGTGATTCTATTATACACCATGTAGATACTACATTATACATAAAGGTTAAATCTCCAACGCAATTTTTAGCTTTTAAAAATGAAGGTAAAACTTTAATTGAAAGAGATGAACAAACGGGTAAATCTTATAATTTTGGAGCTAGAATAAATACTGGTTTTGGCGATATAACATTAACTCCTAATATTGGAGACCATTCTCCAATTATAGGTAGCAACTTAAAAATCAAGATATCATCTATCAGTAAAATAGTTAATAACTTTCAGAATAAAATAAATGTAACTACAGAAACAGGATCAAGTGTCATAAAGTTAGATTTAAATGAAAGCAACTCATATAAAGCAGTCGATTTTTTAAATCAGCTCATTGAAGAATATAATTTAGATGTATTGGTGGATAAGGAAGCTGAAATTAAAGTGACTTCTGATTTTATCAATTCTAGACTTCAAAGAGTATCAGAAGAATTAGAAAAAGTTGACCTTACTGCTGAGCAACTACAAAAGAAAAATAATTTAACTGCCTTAAGCTCACAAGCAGACCTCAATCTTCAAAGCGAAAATCAATTACAATCTCAAATATCAGGTACTACCAATAATATCGAAATGATTTCTTATTTACAAGAAACTATTAATGATTCAAATCGCAGTAGCGATATGTTGCCTTCAGATTTAGGTATTGGTGACGAAAACACATCACAAGTAGTAAGAAGTCATAATGAATTAGTAGCGCAACGTGATAGAATTTTAAGAAATTCAAGTGAAAAAAACCCAGTTGTTATACAATTAAATAACCAGATAACATCTCTGAAGTCCAATCTTCAAAGCTCATTAAATAGCATAAAAGAATCCTCTCAACTTACACTTAGTAATTTAAATAGAGAAAATTCCAGAATACGTGGACGACTTTATAATGCACCTGCGAAAGCTAGACAATTTAGAGATATAAAAAGGCAACAAGATATTAAAGAGTCACTTTTCCTCTATTTATTAGAAAAAAGAGAAGAATCTGCCATTACACTTGGAATGTTCTCACTAAAAGCTAAAATAATAGATCGTGCTTTTTCGTCACATAATCCAGTTGGGCCAAACCACATGGTTGTATATTTAGCTTCGATGATATTTGGACTTGGGCTACCAATAGGCCTTATTTATATATTAAATTTATTGAACACTAAGCTTTACGTAAAAGAAGATTTAATAGAATTATTGGACATTCCATATTTAGGCGATATTCCAAAAACTTCTAAAAAACAAAAACTTGTAAAAAAGGTTGATTATTCACCTAAAGCTGAGGCATTTAGAATTTTAAGATCAAATATAGATTTTATGCTAGGAAATGTGAAAGGTCGATCAAAAAAACTATTTGTGACTTCTACCAAGGCACAAGAAGGTAAATCCCACACCAGTACTAATTTAGCGACATCTATATCATACTCAGGAAAATCTGTACTTTTAATAGAAATGGATATTAGGGTACCAAAAATACTAGACTATTTGAATATTTTGGATAAACCAACTCAAGGTTTATCGGATTATATTGCAGATAATTCTATTAAACCACAAGATATTGTCTTAAAACAAAAAGATAATAAATTCTTAGACATTGTACCTTCGGGAACAATACCGCCTAATCCGTCTGAATTGTTAATGAGTGAAAGAGTTGAAGAGTTTTTTGAATATTGCGAAAATAAATATGACTATATAATAGCTGATACTTCAGCAGTTGGCTTAGTTAGTGACACATTACTGATTTCAAAATTTGCAGATATGTTTATATACGTTGTAAGTGCAGATGGTGTTGATAGAAGACAACTTGTAAATGTTGCGCAAACTCTGTATGACGAGAAGCGACTACCAAACATGACTATGTTATTAAATGGTGTTAAGTCTGGAAAAGGTGGATATGGCTATGGTTATGGGTATGGCAACAACCCTAACCGAAAGAAAAAATGGTATCAATTTGGTAAATCAAAATGATTCAATTAGGATTTAGATGATCCTAAATGTTTTAATCTATATTTCCATTTAGTCACCAAAGAATTTATATTCTTATCTCTTAAAAATTGCTTAAAATTATAAAAACTTGCCACTGCTTTTGCAGTGGTTTTTGCTTTTAAAGAATTAGAGTCATATATAATATGATGCTCATACAAGTATTCCGTATCACACCAACGTTCCTTATAGTCACTTTCTCCTTTTGAGAAGTCAAGTATTTTTATTTTATTTTCTATGCACCATTCTATTAGGTAATAAATTTCAATATTACCTAATCCCATTCTAGAATAGCTAATATCAAAAGTCCTCATAGCAACAGCCATATTATCATCATACGCAAAATTAAACGACATTGCAATTGGCTTACCAGAATCGTAAATTACAAACAATGCCACACGCTTTTCATTAATCAATGGAAAAAGGACTTCTTTATAAAAATCCCACATTGGCAATACAGTATTGTGGGTGTTTTTAGCATCAAACCTAATTTCAAGAATTCTTTGGAAATCATTAATGAGCTGATCGTATTCTTCTCTTTGAATATCACCAAAAAACATTTTTTTGGTTATTTCGTATTTTTCATTAAGTTGCTTAACGGATCTTCTAAAATTATATCTACTCTTACTTGAACTATAACATTTTAAAACAACTTCATCAATTGCATTATATTGTGCAATATCTACATATAAACCCTTGTACTGTTTTAATTTAAGAACACCAATATCTAAAGATTGAAATCCATCATCAGTCTTAATATAATTTGGGACATCATAAACAACAAAGGACTTTCCTTTATAATCATTTGCTTTATCATTAATCTGATAAAACATCCCATTTGTGAAGTTTTTACCAATATTTACAAACTGAGATGGCTTGTTTCCTTTTATAAATTTAACACCATCAATAAACTTAAAATGTTGAGATTGCTGTCCATTACCATAATGATTTAACCAGATGTTCTCATAGGTTGAAGAAGAAAATGGGTTAGATTTCATGCATTAATTATTTGCACCAAAATACGATATCTTTTACAATTTTCGTCGTCGTTTTTCTGCTTTTAAAAGAGTTAACTCTCTATTAGTTTGTCCTGCAACAGAGGTATTTTCTTCAGCTCGCCTAATTAAATATGGCATTACATCTTTTACTGGACCAAAAGGAATATATTTTGCAACGTTATAACCGGCTGCAGCTAAATTAAAACTAATATGATCACTCATTCCATATAATTGACCAAACCATACCTTATTATCTTCCTTAGAAATAGAATACTCCTCCATCAGCTCCATTGCCAAATAACAACTCGCCTCGTTATGTGTACCAATAAAAATGGAAATCTCATCTAAGTTATGTAATATGTAACTTAGTGTAGCATTGAAGTTATCATCCGTAGCTTTTTTGTTTTCACAAATAGGAGAAGGATATCCTTTTTCTTCAGCTCTTTCACGTTCCTTTTCCATATAAGCACCACGTACAATCTTCATCCCTATTGTAAAACCGTTTTGTTTGGCACGGTTATTCAACTCTTTTAAATAATCTAATCGATCCCATCGGTACAATTGTAAAGTACTATAAACAATAGTTTTATCAGTATTATACTTTTGCATCATATTTTCAATCAAATCATCTGCAGCATCTTGCATCCAACTTTCTTCAGCATCAATTAATACCTCTACATCTTTTTCTTTCGCTAGTTTACATACTGCATCATATCTTACTACTATCCTATTCCACTCTTCTTGCTCCTCTTTTGTAAGATCAATTCCTTCTGTCTTTTTTTGGTATAAATAAAAACGACCAAATGCAGTAGGTTTAAATACAACGATAGGCATAGCCTCTTTTTCATCTGAGAAATGAATGATTTTTAGTGTTTTTTTTAATGCATTATCAAACTGGTCTTTTGTTTCTTTTCCTTCAACGGAATAATCTAAAACAGAACTAACATGTTTTGTAAATAAATTATCAATGACATGTAAACAGTCATCTTCACTTACTCCACCACAGAAATGGTCAAAAACTGTAGATCGAATTAACCCTTCAACAGGTAAATTTGCTTTAAGCGCAAAATTTGTAGCAGCCGTCCCTATTCTAACTAACGGTTGCATAGAAATCATTTTAAATAAAAAATAGGCACGTTCTAATTCAGAATCCGATTTTAATGTAAATGCTGTGCTTGTGTTCTCGAAGAGTGAATGGTCTAACATAGCTAAAAAGATTAGTATTACAAATATATTTATTATTCCGCTTATTTAAATCTAAAAAAAGGAAGTATTTTCACATTTTCAATTTAGTTTATTTCTATTATGAATTCTATTTCAACTAAAAACTCAATAGTTCATTTTAACTCAGAAGTTTATACCAAACTTAACGGTTATATAAAAACAACTAAACCCTCTAAAATTTTTGTTTTAGTAGATACTAATACGCATGATTATTGCCTTCCAAAGTTCTTAGAACAATTAGAATCAGGCGAGATCATTGTTGAGGTAATGGAAATGCCTAATGGAGAAGATCATAAAACTATTGATATTTGTATGGGTGTTTGGGAAGCTTTATCAGAATACAATGCAGACCGAAAAAGCTTATTAATCAATTTAGGAGGTGGAGTTGTTACTGATTTAGGTGGTTTTGTTGCTAGTACTTATATGCGTGGCATTAAATATATAAATATCCCAACGTCTTTATTAGCGATGGTTGATGCATCAGTAGGTGGAAAAACAGGAGTTGATTTAGGTGCATTAAAAAATCAGGTTGGTGTAATAAATGAAGGTGTAATGGTTGGTGTAGACACATCCTTTCTAGACACTCTACCTCAGAATGAAATGGTTTCCGGTTTTGCCGAAATGCTTAAACATGGTTTAATTTATGATAAAACATATTGGAATATCCTAACCCATCTCGAGAATTTAGACATTTCGGATTTAGACAATTTAATTTATGATTCTGTTCTTATAAAAAACAAGGTGGTCACTGAAGACCCTAAAGAGCAAGGATTAAGAAAAATTCTAAATTTCGGACATACTTTAGGTCATGCTATAGAAAGTTACTTTTTAGAGAATGCGGACAAAACACCTCTGCTTCATGGTGAAGCAATTGCTATAGGTATGATTTTAGAAGCATACTTAGCAACTAAAGTATGTGGCTTAAGCCAAGAAGAGTTAGAAATTATTACAAATGGTATATTAAAAACATTCTCTAAGGCTGATATTACTAAAAAGGATCAAGCTATTATTATTAAATTACTGATACACGATAAAAAGAATAGTCATGGCATCATTAATTTTGTGCTTCTAGAAGCAATTGGGAAACCTAAAATAGATTGTGTAGTTAGTAATGAACTAATTTTAGAGGCTTTCGATTATTATTCAGTCTTAAAATAACGTTGTTTAATTACATTGTTATGGTGATTTTCATGATCTGTTAAAATATAGCCTATTGCTCTAACAGAAATAGGTGAACCACTCGCCTCACCTATTTGTTCTAAAGCATTAGAATCAAAACTGTTGTATAATGCAATTGAAGCTTGTCTTACAATTTTATATTCTTCTAAAATATTTTCTAAAGAACGTTTCTTAGCTTCTGCTGTGACTACATAATCATCCTGTTCAAAACCAGCTAATGGTGTTTTGTCTTGTCTTGCTATTCGTAATGCTCTGTATGCAAATACACGCTCTGTATCAATTATATGTAGTAAAATATCCTTAACACTCCATTTCCCAACTTCATATGAAAAATCGTGGTTTTCTTCTGGTATTTTTGAATAAAACTCAACCATCAAATCCATATTTTTCTTTAATCCTTCAACAATATTAAAATCTGCTGAATTGTCTATGTATTGCCTATAGTAAGCGTTATATTCTTTTGGTGTAAATTTATCTGAAATCATATTATATTGAAAATTAAAAAAGCCCTTAGTAACACTATACTAAGGGCTTTTATTATATTAATAACGATGTTAGTTTAATTCATTAAAAATCGTATGCATCAAACGTTTTTTATCATTAAGGCTTTCTTCTAATGAAATCATAGTTTCAGTTCTATAAACACCATCAATATCATCTAGCATAAAAATAATTTCTTTTGCATGCATTGTATCTTTAGCTCTTATCTTACAAAAGATATTAAACTTACCAGTAGTAATGTGAGCCACAGTTACATAAGGAATTTCATTAATACGTTCTAAAACAAATTTTGTCTGAGATGTATTTTGAAGAAAAACACCAACGTAAGCAATAAATGAATACCCTAATTTTTTATAGTCTAATGTTAAAGATGAACCTCTAATAATACCAGCCTCTTCCATTTTTTTAACACGAACATGAACAGTTCCTGCGGAAATCAATAATTTTTTTGCAATATCTGTAAATGGAATTCGCGTATTATCTATAAGCATATCCAGGATTTGGTGATCAACTTCATCTAATTTAAACTTTGCCATAATTCAATAATCTTTAGTATATGTGCAAAAATAGCGGATTTTTACTGATAATTATGCATTTTAATTGAATTATTTTAGGCGTTTAGTGACATTTTCTTATTATTCACTAATACGAAAACGATTTCGTAAGCCACTTTTAATTCCAAATTTTCAGCATTTCTCACAAAACCACCTTGGACGTCAATTTCCTTATGACCATAAAATGTATCTAATTTTGAAATTTTCTCTACAAAAGGAACAAACTCTATTTTTTTAGATTTCAATACCTCTTTAAATTGTATTGCTATATCAAAAAGTTGGTTGTCATTTTCCGAGACTTGAGCATTCCTTATTATAATGTCATAAAAAGATTTAGAGTTTTCAGGGATTTCAAAATAATTTTTATAATTAGTAGTGTCAACGCCGTTAGATATAACTTTCAAACCTTTAATAATGGCAATAAAAACTAATCGTCTTACCTCTTCCCTATTATAATCTCCAGGAAAATGACCAGATTCGTATAAAATTGTAGGTACACCAAAATTTTGAAATGTATCACCAACACAATTTAAGTTAAAGCCATCGTCATAACGCCCTATACCATCAGGAACCTCTAACTGTAACATTTCATTTATTGCAGAAATAACAGCCATCGCAGACTTTCTGTTTGGTGATAATGAACGTTTTTCATCTTGAGAAGGTGATAAAAATGACATTGTAGCCGATACTCCAGAAGATCCTACACCAAAAATGGTTCTTTGTCCATGTAGATTAAAACAATAATTTGGTTTAAAACTATCATACATACCTCTTAGTACTCTACTCTCCGACTGAGATAGATCCTGTGCGTCTCTATTTAAATCTATTGCGTTAGCATTTAAACGTGTATAACGTTCTGCACCATCAGGATTTAATATTGGAACAATTACCAATGTACAAGCCTCTAAAATTTGATTCGGAATCTCATTATTGGTTTCAAAGAGATTAAAACAATCAAAAAGGGCTTTAGTGGTTGTAGATTCATTACCATGCATTTGAGACCACATTAATATTTTAATTGGTCCATTGCCAAATTTCAAACTATAAATAGGTCGTTCTTCTTCTGAATATCCAATTACAGAAACTAATGATTTAGGAAACTTTTCTAAACATTTTTCTATGTGAGAATTGGTTATATAACGACCAAATAATTCGGACGTTTTTAATAAAGAATATAAACTATTGAGCTGCTTTAATTGCATAGTGAAATTTATTGAGATACAAATGTAATCATTTGAAAATTTACAATTGTAAACAACAAAAGTTGATCATTTTGTTACAATGTTATACATTCCACTAAGTCGTATGCTTATACAATGCTAATCGATTTGAAGAATATTCAATAGAAATTAATTTTAACTCATTATTATTTTATTATCAGATATTTACGCCTTTTTATCAATCTATTAGTTTAATCATATATAATAAGTTTTAAATTAAAACAACACAGTCTCAATACTATTGTTTACTTTTGTAACGTTCTAAAGCCAGAATAATAGTTTACAATGATAAACTCAGTGAAATTTACAGAACGACTACAAAAAGTCATCGATTTTTATGGCGAATCCGCCTCTGGTTTTGCTGAAAAAATTGGCGTGCAACGTTCTAGTATTTCTCACATTCTATCTGGCAGAAATAAGCCAAGTTTAGATTTTGTAATGAAGGTACTTCACTCCTATCCTGAAGTTGAATTGTATTGGCTAATGAATGGTAAAGGTGAATTTCCAAGTCAACCCCAAATCTCAGAATCACCTAGCTCAAATTTATCACACAATCATATAGAGTCAAAATCTTCAATTCCCGAAACTAATTCTGAAATTGAAAAAATTGTCATCTTCTATAAAGATGGTACTTTTAAAAGCTATAAGCCATAAATTTCATTCAGCTATTCATTATCTTTGCTCAAAGATTTATAATGAAGCTATTTTTATCACTTGTATCATTACTATTATTAAGCAGTTGCTATAACATTCAACGAAATTGTTCTGATTTTAAAACTGGTACATTTGAATTCAATTATACAATTGATGGTATTGAAAAGACTGGGCAATTTACTCGTACAGACAACTTAAATATAGATTATTACGAAGGTAAGGTAGATTCATCTTCAGTTCGCTGGATAAACGATTGTGAGTTTATACTTAAAAAAATAAATCCAAAGAGTATGTCTGAGAAAGACGCTATACACATGAAAATTCTTTCAACCACAGATAACACTTATACTTTTGAATACAAACTTGCAATTAAAAAGCCTAATAGAGAATTGCATGTAGAAAAAGGTATTGCTAAAAAGATTAATTAATTCTTATGCTAGATTTTTTAATGACATCGGATGCTATAATGGCATTATTGACTTTAACATTTTTAGAAATTATTCTTGGAATAGATAACATTGTTTTTATTTCTATTGCAGCCAACAAACTCCCAGAACACCAAAGAGGAAAAGCCACGAATATTGGTCTAATCCTAGCTATGGTACAACGTATAGTATTACTATTCTTTGTTTCATTTTTAGTAGGATTAAGCGAACCTTTTTACACTATTGAAACCAACTGGCTAACTGTTGCTATTAGTTGGCAGGCATTAATATTATTCGCTGGAGGTATGTTTTTAATTTATAAAAGTACTTCAGAAATAAGAGAAAAGGTCGAAACTCCTTCTCACGACGAGGATGAAGTGAAATCTAAAGTTATAAAATCACTTCAAAACGCACTTGTACAAATACTAATTATAGATTTTATTTTTTCAATAGATTCCATTCTTACAGCTGTAGGAATGACTAACGGTTTACATCCAAACCATAATTACAATTTGGTATTAATGATTATTGCAGTAATGATCTCAATTAGTATTATGATTGGCTTTGCTAATCCTATTCGAAAATTCATTGACAAGCATCCTAGTATACAAATATTAGGTTTAGCGTTTTTAATTCTAATAGGCTTTATGCTAATAACTGAAGCAGCTCACCTATCTGAAACTGAATTTTTCGGAAAAACAGTTGGCGCAATACCAAAAGGGTACCTGTATTTTGCCATTGCCTTTTCGCTATTTGTTGAGTTTCTTAATTTTAAGGCAGTTAAAAAGAAATAATCTCTGCTTTATTTGAATTTAGCTAAAAAGCTATAGAACGTTGTTTTTAATCCGCTTAGCTAATTTTTGAAGACTTTTTAGGATGGGCGAATTTGGTTTTATTATATTTCACAAATATTAACGCATTTGTAAAAGAACCCAAATCTATAAAACACTCAGTTAATGCTTTTTAACTCGATAGAATATCTTATCTTTTTACCTATAGTCTTTGTAATCTATTGGTTACTTAAGTCTAGTTATAAAAATCAGAATATCATACTTCTAATTTCTAGTTATGTGTTCTATGGTTGGTGGGACTATAGATTCTTATCTCTTATTATATTTAGTTCTTTCTTAGATTATTTTGTGGGTTTAAAACTTAATGCCGCAGAAGGTCGAGACAGAAAAAAACGTTGGCTTTTAGTGAGTTTATGCTCAAACCTAGGTTTATTAGGTGTTTTTAAATATTATAATTTCTTTGCAGATTCGTTTGCGAGCACAATGTCAGCAGTTGGCTGGGAAGTAAACGACCTAACCTTAAATATTATATTACCTGTTGGCATCAGCTTCTACACCTTCCAAACGTTGAGCTATAGTATCGATATATACAGAGGTCAAATTAAAGCCACAAAAGATATGGTTGGCTTTTTTACCTACGTGAGCTTATTTCCACAGTTAGTTGCAGGACCAATAGAGCGAGCTTCTAATCTAATTCCTCAGATTGAAAATAAAAGAACCCTTAATGTCACGTTAATAAAGACAGGTATATTTCAGATATTCATTGGGTTATTTAGAAAAGTCGCTATTGCAGATAACTTAGGTATATATGTAGATTCGGTATATACCAATCAAGACATACATAATGGATCTACTCTACTTGTAGCAACCGTGTTCTATGCATTTCAAATTTATTTTGATTTCTCCGGATATTCAGATATTGCAATAGGTAGTGCCAAATTATTCGGATTTAATTTCAATAGAAACTTTAACTTCCCTTATTTCTCTAGAACGCTTACCGAATTCTGGAGACGATGGCATATGTCGCTTTCATTTTGGCTAAAAGATTATTTATATATTTCATTAGGGGGTAATAGAAAAGGAATAGTTCTAACATACAGGAATTTATTACTTACTATGCTACTTGGTGGATTATGGCATGGAAGTTCCTGGAACTTTGTAATATGGGGAGGTATTCATGGTTTGTTTCTGAGTCTTGAGAAATACACATTTTCTGCTTTAAAAATCAAAACATTTAATTCTTTTGGTTATATATATACATTCATTGTAGTTCTGATTTCCTGGGTGTTTTTTAGAGCACCAGATTTACCAACGGCATCTTCAATTTGTGGTAAGATATTTCGATTAGACTTTGGACCTTTATTCATTGGCGATCTTAATGCTTTTGTAAATGCAACTTTACTACTTTCTATGGGTATTTTAATTGATTTAAAAATATTTAGATCTAATTCTTCATTAGAAGATTACGGTGACCGCTTTAGCTCAGTTAAGCTTTCTATCATAGTGTCAGTGATAATTTTAGCGCTTTGCTTGTTCTATTCAACAGCTGAGAACTTTATTTATTTTCAATTTTAGGATATGGACTCAAAAACATTAAAAAAGTTTATTAAAATAATCATATTAACGCTAGCGATTAGCTATAGTGTTGATAAATTAATTTTCTTTAGCTTAAACAAAATCAGTGATAAGGTAATGACTGGACAAGCAGTTGGAAAGCTAAATCAATTCTTGTCAGTAAAAGACACATCAGATTTTTTAGTATTCGGTAACTCTAGAGCAAATCATCATATAGATGTAGGCATGTTTAGTGAGTCAAGCTACAATATTGGTGTTGATGGAACTGGAATTGCATATAGTAGCACACTCATCAACACGTTGCAAAAAGAAAAGAAGCAACTAATTCTAGTCCATGTAGATACGAAGAATTTTATAGATAGTACATATAATAGTCAAGATATTAGAAGTCTGAAAACCAAATTTAAAAGAAATAATTCTATCACTGAAGCCCTTAATAAATCTGGGCAATTATCAGCCCTACAGCATTTTTATTATAGCATGAATTATAATGGTACTGCTATTGGGATTATTAAAAACTTTTTTAAACCTAGTTACGACTACAAATCCTATAATGGCTATGATCCATTGGAAGTTAGCGACTCGCAAGAGTCTATAAGAGATATTGTTCTATCTAAATTCATCTCAAAAACATGCTTAAATAACTATAATTTAAACCAGGTAGCACTTAAGCACTTAAAATCTATAAAGTCATTCGTTGAAGATTCGCCAAATAAAACATTTATATTTATTACATCTCCCAGTTACAACGACGCTTGTACAGAAGATAATGAAAAACTAGCAGCTATCATGAAAGACTTTAATCTCACATACTGGGATTTTACTAATCTCTACAAAAACAATAAAAATAATTCTTTCTGGAAAGATCCAACACACATGTCTCAAAAAGGGGCCGAAGCTTTTTCTAAACTATTGCAAGAAAAATTTAAGTCTACACTGAACTAAAAAAGTACTACCTGACCTTGATCATCAATATCTAAGTCTTCATCGTCATCACTATTAGTAGAAGATTTAGTTTTCGACTCATTTTTGATACTGTTTGTCGCTTCAGAATCATTTGAAACCGTTTCTTCATCAACAACCTCTATCTCATCAGCATGCACTTCTTCAGGCGCTTCATAAGGCAAAGAATCCAACAAGATAATTTGGTTAATTTTTTCTTTAGTTAGCTGATTTCCTAGGGCATTAAGACCTTTTACTGAAATGAATTCTTCAAGATTAACTTCCATGTTTGGTTTACGATCTTTACCACGTTCTTTGGTGAATTCTACGTCTGCCATTGGCCTCCAATCTGTTGATACAATTTCGAGTTGAGAATTTGAATGATCAGATATAAATGATTCCTCTTTACCTTCTTGCTCAATTAAAAAACGTTTAACGTAATAACGCTCTTTATCACCATCGTAATAAATAGCAGAAATTGGTTTTTTGAGAATCCATTTTTCTAAAACAATCATGTCGCTTTCAAAATGCGCAGTTAATTCTGGTATAATTGTTTTTACAATTCCTGATTGCGTAATAATTAACAAGCGATCTTCGCCTCTAAACTCACCAATCAATTCACCTCTTTCATCTACATTAAGACGTTGTACAGTATCATCAAACCAAATTTTACGTGGTTTTAAAGTTGAAACTCCTTTTTCTTTTAGCTCTATACGTTTTATAGCATATTTTGTTACCTGATTACCTTTAGAAGTTCTTCCCTTAATAAGAATATCAGCAAAGTCTAAATCCCATTTCAGTTTTTTAATACTACCAACCTGACGAAGCATAATACTTACAACTTCAGCTTCACCATTTGGATTTGCTGAAAAATACCATAAAACAGAACCTTTGCTACCATTGGTTAAATCGTATTCGCGATCTCTTGTCATACTAGTAACAGCAAAACGCTTCACATAAGACGCACCACCTCTTCCATCTCGATAAATCATGTTGTAAATAGTACGTTTATCTTTTTTCTTAAAGACTGCAACATGAATAATGTTTTTGCCAACAAAAGTTTTAGAATCCACTTTTGTTACCATCATTTTACCCTCTTTGGTAAAAACAATGATATCATCAATATCACTACAATCACCTATATATTCATCGCGACGCAATGATGTACCAACAAAACCTTCTTCTCTATTAACATAAAGCTTTGTGTTTCGTATAATAACTTTAGTTGCATCTACATCATCAAAGATTCTTATTTCTGTTTTACGCTGTTTTCCTTCACCGTAATCCTTTTTAAGTCTTTCAAAATAAGCAATTGCATAATCAATAAGATTAGCTAAATGATGTTTTACTTCTGCAATCTGATCTTCTAAAGCATCAATCTTTTGCTGTGCTTTATCAATATCGAATTTAGAGATACGTTTAATTCTAATTTCTGTTAAACGTATAATGTCTTCAACTGTAATCGCACGTTTTAAATGTTTTACATGTGGCTTAAGCCCCTTATCAATTGCATTTATTACTCCTTCCCAAGTTTCTTCTTCTTCAATATCTCGATAGATTCGTTTTTCAATAAAAATACGTTCGAGAGAAGCAAAATGCCATTGTTCTTCAAATTCACTTAATTTTATTTCTAATTCACTCTTTAAAAGTTGAACCGTATTATCTGTAGAGCGACGTAACATTTCTGTTACACCAACAAAGAAAGGTTTGTTATCCTCAATAACACAACCTAATGGCGATATTGATGTCTCACAACTTGTAAACGCATAGAGTGCGTCTATGGTTTTATCTGGCGATAAACCAGAAGGCAAGTGAACTAAAATCTCTACTTCAGCAGCTGTATTGTCTTCAATTTTTTTAATCTTTATTTTCCCCTTATCATTTGCTTTTAAGATAGAATCTATAAGCGATGATGTCGTAGTTGCAAAAGGAATCTCGGTAATAACCAAACTATTTTTATCTCTCTGCGAAATTTTAGCGCGTACACGTACTTTACCTCCACGCAAACCATCATTATAATTGGTGAAATCTGCAATTCCGGCAGTTGGAAAATCTGGTAATATTGTAAAACGCTTTCCTTTTAAGTGTTTTACCGAAGCATCGATAAGCTCAATAAAATTGTGCGGTAAAATTTTAGTAGACAAACCAACAGCAATCCCTTCTCCTCCTTGCGCTAAAAGCAAAGGAAACATTACAGGTAAATTTATTGGCTCTTTACGTCTGCCATCATAAGAGGCTTGCCATTCTGTAATTTTAGGATTATAAACAACGTCTAAGGCAAACTTCGATAATCGAGCTTCAATATAACGAGATGCTGCTGCTCTATCACCTGTTAGTATATTTCCCCAGTTACCTTGCGTATCTATTAATAAATCTTTCTGACCGATTTGCACCATAGCGTCTGCAATACTCGCATCTCCATGAGGATGATATTGCATAGTATGACCGACAATATTAGCTACTTTGTTATAGCGACCATCATCTAAGTCTTTCATAGAATGCATAATACGTCGCTGTACTGGTTTAAAACCATCTTCGATTGCTGGTACTGCGCGTTCTAAGATTACATAAGAAGCGTAATCTAAAAACCAATCTTTATACATTCCGGTAACCTTTGTAATTGTTTCTTGGTTACCATTGTCTTCATTTAACAAACCATCATGTTCTTCAATCATTTACCCTTGTTTATGCTTATCATTTACTTTTAATATTCTTTTTAAAGATTGCTTTACATACCTCATTTTTTTGCGTTTTAGAAGTGTAACATTAAAGCTTTCTTTATGTACTTTTCCGTTACTTTGCTGTATCGAAACCACTAATATTTTATAAAACAAATAGTTATGTACTTTATAGCCTATAAATTTATGCTTTGCAAATTCTATTTTATGTTGTCTATAATTAATAAAATCTTTTAATATTAATCCTTTATTCGTGAATACTAGTTTTGGGCCATCGCTGTCGTACTCAAAGTATCTCGCAATAAAATGCACATAACCAATAATTACAAAAAGCGCTAAAAACACATACATCGAAGCTTTTGGAAATACTCCATAAGACTTAAAAACAGTAGCCAATAAAATAGCCACAACCAAAAACAAAAAATAAATGGAAATAATGCTATTCTTTACGCTTCTGTTATCTGTTCTCATATAGATTCTTCAACAATATCTAATTCAACTTTAAGATTTTCAATAATAAACTCTTGACGTGTTGGTGTATTTTTTCCCATATAGAAAGATAGTAATTCTTCAATTGACATATCTTTATCTAACATTACAGGATCTAATCGAATATCTTCTCCAATAAAATGAACAAATTCATCTGGCGATATTTCACCCAAACCCTTAAATCGTGTTATTTCTGGTTTATTCTTTAATTTTTCCATCGCATCTCGTCGCTCTTGCTCAGAATAACAATAAATCGTTTCCTTTTTATTCCGAACTCTAAACAATGGCGTTTGCAAGATATACAAATGCCCTTCTTTTATCACTTCTGGGAAGAATTGCAAAAAGAACGTAATTAACAATAATCTAATGTGCATACCATCCACATCGGCATCAGTTGCAATCACTACATTGTTGTATCGTAAATCTTCGAGAGACTCTTCAATGTTTAAAGCTGCTTGTAACAGATTGAATTCTTCATTCTCATAAACAATCTTTTTACTTAAGCCATAACAGTTTAACGGCTTTCCTTTTAAGCTAAAAACCGCTTGCGTATTAACATCACGAGATTTTGTGATACTACCAGAAGCCGAATCTCCCTCAGTAATAAATAAGGTTGTTTCTAGGTTTCTCTCGTTTTTTGTATCACCAAAATGCACACGACAATCACGTAATTTTTTATTATGAAGACTTGCCTTTTTAGCTCTATCCTTTGCTAACTTTCTAATGCCAGATAATTCTTTACGCTCACGTTCTGCTTGAAGAATTTTACGCTGAATTTTTTCTGCAGTATCCGGATTCTTATGTAAAAAGTTATCTAAGTTCGTTTTTACAAAGTCATTGATATATGTTCTTACAGTTGGCAAATTGCCTCCCATATCTGTTGAACCTAATTTGGTCTTAGTCTGGCTTTCAAAAACAGGTTCCATAACCTTAATAGCAATCGCAGTTACTACAGATTTTCTTATATCTGAAGCATCGTAGGTCTTACCATAAAATTCTCTAACCGTTTTAACCAAAGACTCTCTATATGCTGCTAAATGCGTTCCACCTTGAGTGGTATTTTGACCATTTACAAACGAATGGTATTCTTCACTGTATTGTGTTTTACTATGCGTAATTGCTATTTCTATATCATCACCTTTGAGATGAATGATAGGATACAGCATATCTGATTCATTAATGTTTTCAGAAAGTAAATCTTTTAATCCATTTTCACTGAAATACTTTTCGCCATTAAAAACGATAGTTAATCCAGGATTTAGATACACATAATTTTTAAGCATTTTAACGATGTACTCGTTTCTATACTTGTAATTTTTGAAAATAATTTCATCTGGAACAAAAGACACTTTAGTTCCTTTTCTTCTACTGGTTTCGTCCAATAACTCTTTATTGGTAAGATTTCCTTGTTCAAATTCTGCTGATGCCGACTTACCATCTCTTGTCGATTCTACTCTAAAAAATGAGGATAATGCATTAACCGCTTTAGTACCAACACCATTTAAACCTACTGATTTTTTAAAGGCTTTAGAATCGTATTTTCCACCAGTATTCATTTTAGACACTACATCAACCACTTTTCCTAATGGAATACCACGACCGTAATCTCTAACAATAACTCGCTCGCCTTGCACAGAGATTTCAATAGTTTTACCAGCTCCCATTACATACTCATCAATAGAGTTATCTAAAACTTCCTTAAGTAGAATATAGATCCCATCATCTGGCGAAGAACCATCACCTAACTTACCGATATACATACCAGGACGCATTCGGATGTGTTCTTTCCAATCGAGTGAACGTATGTTATCTTCTGTATAGTTAGACTGTGCTGCCATAGGTATTAGGACAAAATTTTTGATGAAACGCTAATATAAGACTATACCTTAAAAAATGAAATACGGTTTGCGTAAAGTAATTAACAATAAATGCCCAATATTGTTGAGAACATTGCGTATTTATGGAATTTCACAAAATTCTTCAGCTTTTTGCCTTAAAAGGGCGTTTCTAGTCTCTAGTAAATTAGTCATATAACGCTTTAAGAAAAGCACATTTGCTAATTTTCCAAAAATTCCAAAAGGCGATTGAAAATGAAACTTATCAATCATTAATGTATAATCGACATTGAATTTGTTGTCGAAAGAATTTTTAAAAATATGCTCGTGTCTGAAAGATTTAAAAGCACCAGAAATCATTTCATCTACAAAATAATTTGGACTTTCAAATTCAGTAATTTTTGAAGTAAGTTTTTGCTCAATGCCGAAGTGTTTAGCTTCCCAAGTTACCCACTCTCCTAGCTCAATTAAACCAGAAGTTTTACCAGCAATTGCTTTCTCGTTGGAATGCTCCATTGAAGTTTTATGGAAATCAATATTACGCGCCAAATTGAAACAGGTTTTTAAATCTGCTTTTATTAATGTTTTGATTTCTATTGTTGGCATATTATAGAGATAATAAAAATTTCTTCATTCATTTTGTCTTGAAACAAAACGAACCAAAAATTCAATATGATTTATTAGGAAATTACTAAAGTACCACTCGCTTGATACTTTAATGGTTTTTATTCCTAACATGATTCTTTTCAATCCTCGATTTATAAAACCGACAAACTTATTAAGCTCATTATTTCTGAAAATCATAGCTTCTGTCGCTGTCGGAAATTCAAGATTAAACAAAAATAGAGTAAATAAATAAACGTAATCTTAAAAACTCTTTAGCGTAAATCCAAAAGTTAAATACTGATCTTCTTCTTCCTGATTTTCAATAACAATACTTTCAAATTTACGCAAGTAGTTAATCTTGAAACTCAAGAAATCCCATAACGGTAATTCTACACCAAAATCTAATTGCCATCTATAGTTATCACTATTCTCTAATGAAGGTTGATAATAACTCTCATGACTTAGCATTACTTTTTTATTAAACAGCGTATATTTTCCATTTAACCAAATGGTACTTCTAAAAGTTTCTATAGTTTCGTTTCCATTATAGTTATCCTTATTAAAAACACTGCTTTTAAAATCAGTTTCTTCGTACTCAAATGTAAGAGACGTTTTAAGCCAGTGTTCTTTATGTTTTAGAATTTGATACGTTGCACCAGCACCTAAGATGTATCTAAGGTCTATTTCTCTTCTATAGTTAGTACTCACAAAGCCTAATACTTGTGGATATAATCGTTTTTCGGGATTAAAATATAAAAAGTTAAGACTTAAAAAATCTGAATCTGCTTTTTCTTTCCCAAACTCTTGGTATACATAAGAATTTGTATTCTTATACACCCATTTCTTCCATGGCTTAACAGAGAAATCTGTACGTCCTCTAAGGATTAAGGTTTCTACATTACCACTTTGCCAAAACCCAGTTAGAGACAAGCTTGATTTTATATTTAGCGAATCACTTTCATTTATTTGAGCGAAAATAAAAAGAGGGAAAATTAAAAAGCAGAATAATGCATTTTTCATTTAGTCTTGTAGTTTTGATTTCTAATCGTAGTACTAAGAATTTAATATTGATATGATAGAATCATATTGTCTAGAAATCGTTTTGCTTAATTATGAGATTGCCATACTTCGACTACGCTCAGCACAGGCTGTCCTTCGTCCTCGCAATGACATAACGCGTCTTGATTCTTGATTCTAAAAGCGAAGCGGTCTTTATTCTATTTAAACATTAAACAAGAAATGCATTACATCACCATCTTTAACAATGTAATTTTTTCCTTCTACGCGCATTTTACCAGCTTCTTTAACTTTAGCTTCGCTTCCGTATTCTACATAATCATTGTACGCAATAACTTCTGCTCTAATAAAGCCTTTTTCAAAATCGGTATGGATGACTCCAGCAGCTTGTGGTCCTGTAGCACCAATATTTACTGTCCATGCTCTTACCTCTTTAACACCAGCTGTGAAGTATGTTTGCTGGTTTAATAACTTGTATGCTGAACGAATTAATTTTGCAGAACCTGGTTCATCTAAACCAATATCTTGTAAGAACATTTGGCGTTCTTCGTAATCGTCTAATTCGTTAATATCTGCTTCTGTACCAACCGCTAAGACTAGTACTTCTGCATCTTCGTCTTTTACGGCTTCACGTACGCTTTCTACATAAGCATTGCCAGTAGTTGCAGCAGCTTCATCTACATTACAAACATACATTACAGGTTTATCTGTAATAAACTGAGAAGGTATTACGTAATCCTCGTAATCTTCATCCGAAAACTCTAAAGCTCGTACAGAAATACCAGCTTCTAAACCTTCTTTTATTTTTACAAGTACAGCTTCTTCTTTCTGCGCTTCTTTATTACCCGTTTTTGCAGCACGTTTTACCTTGTCTAACTTCTTTTCTGCAGTTTCTAAATCTTTTAACTGCAATTCCATATCAATGGTTTCTTTATCTCTAATCGGATCTACAGAACCATCGACGTGCACAATATTTTCGTTATCAAAACAACGTAACACATGCAAAATGGCATCCGTTTCTCTAATGTTAGCTAAGAACTGATTTCCTAAGCCTTCACCTTTACTTGCTCCTTTTACCAAACCTGCAATATCAACAATCTCTACGGTTGCTGGCATAACACGCTCAGGATTCACCAATTCCTCTAATTTCTGTAATCTTGGATCTGGCACATTTACCACACCAATATTAGGTTCTATTGTACAAAACGGAAAGTTGGCACTTTGCGCTTTGGCATTAGATAAACAGTTAAATAAGGTCGATTTTCCTACGTTTGGTAATCCTACAATTCCGGCTTTCATGTCATTTTAATTTTGCGAGTGCAAAAGTACATGATTTTTTTTCATTTTACAGTTCAAAAAACGAAATGATTACAAGCTGAATTTAGACCTGCGTTTAGTGGCTCGTGCATAAGATATACGGTACAAAGAAAGCAA
>Ga0209121_10001476_pt1 | contig 24705 bp, 19 predicted proteins | sample Cruoilmetagenom3_FD_187292 | JGI IMG/M metagenome (GOLD analysis project Ga0209121, IMG submission 187292) | Oil polluted marine microbial communities from Coal Oil Point, Santa Barbara, California, USA - Sample 3 (SPAdes) (version 2) | ecosystem: Environmental > Aquatic > Marine > Oil seeps ... | reverse complement strand
TGAGATCGCCCTTGAGTAAAACTTAATGGTAGAAAGAATGTTTGAAGCACCAGGCTCAAAGCTCCAGCCGTGGATATATCGAAATGATATGTGCCACCTTTGGGTTTGTTTGGGATCAATTGAACAAAAGTGGAATCAAGATGGTTGCCTTCAACCTGAGCCTTTGATATTTTGGAAATAGCGTTAACCGCCGCGAGGTGCTGAGGTCGCAAACATGGCTGATTACGATTAGCTCGGATTTCATGAATTACGAGAGGTTCGCCAGTTAGTGCTGAAAGGGGCAAGCTGCTGCGTAAAACCTGACCGCCACCTTCTCCATTAGCACCGTCAATTTCAACCATAAGGTATTGCCTGGATAAAGAAACTTCTTGAATCTTACAACGGATGTTTCACGTGAAACATTTATGCAGCAAAGGACATTGAAGATAGGCATAAAAGAATGCTGACAAACCAATCTGTAAAATAAAGGCTTCTTCAGATATACTTTAGATGAATTCGGTGATATTTTGATGTTTCACGTGAAACAATTGAATGAGTTTTATATCAGAAATTAGTCGTTGGACAGTTTTTTATCCTATGGAGGTTAAATGGATCAGGAGATCATGGTTTTTAATCCAAAATCTTTAGAAGAAATTGAGCCCAAGAAATTAAAACACGACCTGTTGAAAGTAAATTTTAATACACTTTGCAGTCAATACGGCTTGAATTCTGCCTTGATTGGTCCTGCCAAAGAAAACCTGGATGTAGTGGTGTCGGAAAACCCGGATTTTCCTTACTTCATGGTTAAATACGGAGGAGACAAAGATCGCCCTTTATTTGTCTATGAGCGACAACTTGAGTCTCAAAAAGGGAAGAGTATCTGTGATGGGATAACCGGGGGCAGCAATTCAAAAGAGGTCAATATGCATCACAGTAAAACCAATTTCCTTGTTGAAATCAAACTGGGTCAAAAACAATTGTCGGACATGGGCTTGCTTTTAGCTTATGAGATTTCACGCTGGGCAGCAGTTAAGGGCAGGGGAATCGTTCTAGGCTTGGACGGAAACTGGTACCGGCTCAATCAACACGGCGCATTTCTACCATTAGAATAAATAAATTGAATTTAATAGTAAAATTTTGTTCTATTGCAACCTTCCATCACGCCCTTGAGGCGATTTTGCGAGAAAAGCAACAGCTCGCTCTTCTATACCATTCATAATTAACTCAAGATGGTGATCCGCCATATAATCACTGACTTTGATCAGTCTTAAATGTTCAAACAAAGATGGCTCGACTTTGATCCATTCCGCCAGGCGGTTTGGGGTTTCGTAGAAGAAATCACGATTGAAATCGTCCTCACCAATATAGGTCGCTAAGGGGAAGATTTGTCCCTCCAGCAGGTCTTGAAAGAAGTGAGTACCCAGGGATGGTTCAGGTGCAGGACCAATACCTTTGCCTGACAGCTCTACCAGGGCTTTGCTGTTAAAGATATCGGCATAATCGACGTGAACACCTAAATCCGGGTTAGAGGTTCCCCACCTTCCAGGCCCAACACAGATAAAATCTTCGTTCTCCAATGCGGCATTGAGCTTCCCGATAGCCCGTTCAAGTTTGTTGCGATCGGATTGCGAGGTCAGGCTGAAGTAGCTTTCGGGTGGTACGAACAACACATAATTGATTTCTTCCAGCCAGCCTCCAGCAACCATGATGCTCGAGGAGAAAACAACTTTTTCAGGGCTTAGGTTTTGGGGTAAGTCTGCCCGGACTTCTTCTTTTATATAGCTCAATGGTCGGCATTGAATCAGTGACAATTTGATCTCTGGTTTTCCCTTATCGTCATAAATATCCGCGATAAATTCAACATCCACAGGTGATTGGTATTCGTTTTCAAGAAAATTTAGCAAATACCGCATGCGTTCAGCAAATGGCGTTCGCCGAAGTAATTCTTCAAAGGTCAAAATGAGTTGTGAAGGGTCTGCATCAACCAATCGTGAGCGAATGGATCGGAAGTAGCCTTCCTGATCAACTTGGGCAAGATAGCGCAAAGGCGGGTAATCCCCCATAAGAACCTCATGGATCGGAAGTGTCTTTACGACATTGTCCTTTAAATCGATCAGGTCTACATATTGTTGTGAATAGCGTCGAATGGACTTAGTTGTATTGGATGGTCGCAGGGTTGGATGACTGAGAGCGACCAGCCGGGGATAATCGTTGCCTACCCGGTCAACAGCGCGTGTGCCCAGTCCCCAAACCAACCTGATAAAGCCTTCTTCTGTGCGGATTTGGGGAGACCAGCGGTACTGGTTATGGCTGAATGCCACCCCAGAAAGGTCGGGCAGGAAATAATGACCATAAGGATTTCCTTCTACCGTTTGGATCAGGACTGCCATGCGCTCGTCATAGTCTTGCAAGCCGCGGCTGCGGCGATATAAGAGGGCTGTCGGGTTGAGGGTTGAGGCATAAACGCGAGCAATTGCTTGGGTTAGTGCTTTCAAATTTTTGTCAATCGTTCCCTGGTTAGGAAGGAAGATGCTTTCGTATTTACCTGCAAAAGCAGTGCCGAAATTATCTTCAAGTAAACTGGAGGATCGAACGATTAAGGGTTGTTTGCCCACCGAGGTGAGTAAAGTCTCAAGGCGCTGAACGATATTGGGCGTAAAATCACTTGCGATGAAGTCTTCAACAATCTTTGGATAATCCCGACGCATTTCATCCTCAGATTTGTATTTTTGATCATTCCAGTGAAAAAGGTTATTGACCGAAATGAAGGTATACAGCAGATCGGATCCCATGTAATAGGATTCCGGGGTGCGTAAATTTTGACATAGGTCTTCGTTGGGGCTGCCTTTGAGGATGCGAGCAGCCAGGAGCATGCCGGCTGCCTTGCCGCCAATTCGCCCATGGCCAACTTTATGCCGTCGCACTTCGGCTAAATCCGCGATGGTGAACCAATTCCGGGCGATGTTGATATAGCGCAGCTGGTCGCTGATCATGTTGCGGATCAACACCACTTTAATCTCTCTCAACCGGGGTTCTAGGTGTTTTCTTTCTTCCGGCGGTAATTTTTCAATCATCATGCCCTGGTTGAATAATAATTCTTGGGGAGCGACTTCAGGATTGAATTCGTAAGGGGTTTCGTGTGTTGTAATGCCGCGTTCATTGAGAACTTCAGCGATCAGGTCTTCAATTAATTCAAAGCTGAGATGATTGCTGAAATGAAAGTCCGTTAATTGATCACGAACAAGCGCTTTACGGCGCTCCCAGACTTCAGATGGCTCTTCGATTTGTGGATGCTGCAAGCCTTCTCGTTCCTGGGATTGGATAGCTTTTTGGATGACTTCATGTTCAAATTCTTTTTGAGATAGATATCCATGTAGAAATAATTCCCTTCGCATTAAATCGCGAACCCGTGAGGAAAGGATGGGATATTGCGAAAGAACAAGATAGACACTTAGCAGTCGATCGGTTGCGCTGGGTGGTAAGGTCATAATTTATCACCTCAAAGGATAGGATACCCGTTAATTCTAATTGATAATTTATTATAAGGAGCTAAATATACAAAAAGGCGCTTGCAACGCAGGCGCCTTGACTAAATATTATGAAATAATTTTAATATTAACTAATATTAGCTGATATGCATGGGCATAATGATGTGTTTGAAATGTTCGTCTCCCTGCGGGTGAATTAGGCCGGGCGTGTTTGCAGCATTGGTTTCAAGCCAAACATTGTCTGATTTGATCACTTCAAGCACTTCACGCAAGAAGCGAACATTAAACGCTACCAGCAGGGGGATGCCATCCACAGATGCGTCAACCAGGACCTCTGAGGTGCCGGTTTGTTCTGATTGGGCAGAGATTTCAAGGGTGCCCGGGCTGGCTTCATCGGTTTCGGGGATGATATTAAGGCGAGCGACGTTTGTGCTCTCGCGAGCGATGATTTCGGCCTGTTTGCATGCTTTCAGCAAGCCGTTTGTAGATAAAAGCGTATGCGTTTTAAAGTTTTTGGGGATGATGGCGCGATAATCGGGGAAGCTGCCGTCAATCAATTGTGATGCTAATTCCATGTCATCCATGTGGAAAATAACCTGCCCTCGGTCGGGCGGAAATGTCATGATCAATGTTTCATCGCCCCCGCCGATAATGCGGGATAACTCTGTCAAAGCCCTGGCAGGGATGATGGCTTCTACAGGGCGGGAGACAGCATTGGGGATGTCGTCTTCGCGAATGGAAATGCGAAAACCATCTGTGGCTGCCATTGTCATGTGATCGCCGTCAATTTTGAGCAGGACACCAGTTAGCACAGGTCGTGCTTCATCAGTAGAGGCAGCAAAAGCAACCTGTTGAACCATTTCTTTAAAATTAATGATATTTAAAGGCACGCCTTTTTCTAAATTTGGTTCGGGGATGGGTGGGAATTCTTCAGCATCAATGCCTTTGATGTTTGTTTCAGAGGTGCCGCAGCGAACATTTAAGGTTTGCGTGCTGTTATCAAGGCTCAAAATCACCTGATCGTTGGGCAGGTTGCTAACCAAGTCCGTAAAAGTGCGGGCTGGTACGGTTATGGCGCCTTCGCCTTCGATTCGAGCCCCAATCCAGCAGGTTATACCAAGTTCGAGATTGGTTGCTGAAAGGCGCAATCGTCCGTTATCTGTTTTGACCAGGATATTTGAGAGAACGGGTAAAGTACTGCGAGGCGATACTGCCCTCGAAACCATGCTGACGCAATGTGCAAGCTGTTGCTGTTTGACGTTAACTTTCATCGGGTAAGCCCTCTCCTGTCCTTATGGTGTATTTATAATCGTATTAAAGTATACATTGAAGAGCGTTTTTTTTCCAGTTATATCGGGATGATTTTGGTCGATTTTATCTGACTAAGGATTTGTTTGACAGTCTTTGGGGGGTGAAGTATGCTTAATGCCGTCCGGGTGGGACCGGCGCGGCGGAGCCCTACGAACCCCGTCAGGTCCGAAAGGAAGCAGCGGTAAGGAGGTATCTCCGGGTGCCGCCGGGAATCCTACCCGGGCATTTTTTATGAAGCTAAATTGAAGATTTTCTCACAAATTATTTTATGATAGTAACCAATCCATGACATCAAACACACCCCCAGTTTGTAATTATGAAGGCTCACAATACCAGAAAGATTTCTGGGAAGAGGGCGGCCGCGCATATGAGGATGCTGTAGAAGAAGTCGCATTGAAGCGGCTTTTGCCTGCTGAGGGCAATTTCATGCTTGAGCTGGGTGCTGGGGCTGGACGCAATACCCCACGGTATAAGAATTACAAACGAGTTGCACTGGTGGATTATTCACGCACACAATTAGAACAAGCGCGTGATCGATTAGGATCAGGTCAGGAATTCTTGTATGTGGCAGCGGATATCTATAAACTGCCCTTTGTGGAGGGTCGTTTTGATGCTGCGACATTGATCCGCACCTTGCATCATATGACCGATCCTGTACTGGCACTTTCCCAGGTTCGAAGGGTGATGATCCCCGAAGGAGTTTTTATTCTGGAATTTGCAAATAAGCGCAATTTGAAGGCGATCACCCGTTATTTATTAGGTAAACAGGATTGGAGCCCTTTTACTGAAGAGCCGATTGAATTTGCAGACTTAAATTATGATTTTCATCCCAGGGCTGTCCGAAGTTATTTGAGGCAGGCGGGATTTGAGATTACAAAACAATTAACAGTCTCTCATTTCAGGATCGGGTTTATTAAACGGCACATCCCTTTAAAAGTATTAAGAAGTTTAGATGCGGTCTTGCAGCCAACTGGCGCTTTGATTCAGGTCAGCCCAAGTGTATTTTCTAAATGTCGGGCTGTGGGCAGCACTCATGTGGCAGATGATGCACACTTGTTTCAATGCCCTATATGTAGTTCTCATCTTCCTGGGGGAAACGAGGATCAAGTTTGTCCCGGGTGCAGCAAGGTTTGGGAATACCGTGACGGAATCTATGATTTCAGGATGAAATAAAGGCAATCCACCCGATTATATCTACTTGGAGCAAAATAATTGAAAAAACCGATATGTGACCACCCGTTCACATGATAAACAGCAATTAAAAGCAAAGGTAAAAAGCGACCTTAAGAGATGTGACTGTTCAGTCACTAAATGAAACGTTTTATTTAATAGAAGAAATTTTTGTTTATAAAGATTGGGGATAGGGAATGTGTGTATAAGGATTCACTTTTAAAAAATTTTAGCGTTTTGAGAGAAAGGGGGAAAATGTGGATCGATTTGCAGCCTTTATCCGTAGGTTTCCCAAATTTTCAGGACCAGATCAGCATAGTGATAGTCGATGTTCATCGGACCGTAGCGAAAGAGGGCTTCGCGAAAAGAGCCGTGCCTGGCATAAAGGTCCGCCAGCATTTGGCTGCCGTAGTTGATATTAAATTCGGGATCCTTAAGTTCCTCGATTGTTGGACGTGATGCAAAACAGGGTCCATTGATGCACATGAATTCTTTAGCTAATCCATCCCGGGGCATGACCTGCATCAAGCCAACAGCACCGCTGCTTGAATAACTGAGCGCGTTTCCACCGCTTTCTTGCAGCATGACAGCTGCGATTAAACTGGCGGGTAGATTGGTTTTGGCTGCAGCTGCCTCGATAAGATGACACCATTGCTGGATTTCTGCAGGAAATTGCGGTGAAAGAGAACAGGCTGGTGCACCCACAGCCGGCTCAAGGGCGCTGTCATTGGTTTGTGTTGCCTGTGCAATTGCTGTCATTGTGGGTGCCAGCATCTCCTCTGAGGGCATATGGGACGCGGCTACGGTCCCGACCCAAATGACAATTAAGCATCCTACAAAAACGGCTGGGAATACAATGGTTCTTTTCATGGTGCACCTGTTTCTGTAATAGAATATATGTTCTAATATTGTTGATTTGTATTATAGCATATTTGTTCTAAAATACAAGTACAAAATGAGAAAAGGAATTATTGAATTCAGAATGATTAGGACTGCTTGATGGGAGATAGAGCATCGCCCCCTATTTTCTTGGTTAGCCTATATCTAATTTAGCCACGTGGGTCACGTAGGGTTGCGCAAGAAAATTAAGTGACCCAAGATGATTTATGTTCATATGGCCTATGTAAGGTAAAGGGTCGCTTGAGATTTTTGGGTGAAGGTTTTTATCACGTTGGAAACGTATCACACATTATATTTTGCTTAATGAACTGGTTTGAGGTCAAAGGGCACACCTGCAATTTCGCCTGCTTTTTCCAGGGCTTCAACGACTTCTATAAGCAAAGGAATGCCTTCCCGTTGGTACGTTTCAGATAACTCTTCTTCCTTTTCTCCGTGAATGAAAATGCGCTCCTGCCCGGGAAGTTTTGGTGAGGCTTTCAGGCTTTGAATATAAGTATCCATATCTGCCTTAAAACAATCAGCTGGACGGAAGTTTTCGATTTTTATGGCTGCAAAGAAATGACCAACATCTGCATGTTGTTCTTTTGAAGGGCGGCCAACATCCTTACCAAATGCTGCGCCGGCCAGCACCCCGGAGAGCAGATCAACAAGCAGCGATAGGCCGTAGCCCTTATACCCTCGCATCACAGCCGGGCCACCCAGGGGCAATAAGGCACCGCCCTGGATCATTTCAGAGGGGTTTTGTGTTATTTTTCCGTTTTTATTGATTGCCCAACCCTCCGGGATGGGCTGACCTGTTTTTTCATGCACGGATATGCGTCCCAGGGGCACAATACTTGTCGCCATATCCAGCACAAAGGGTCTTTCTTCTCCCGCCGGCACAGCGACAGCAATTGGATTGGTGCCTAATAGCGGTGACAGGCCAAAGGTAGGAGCGACAAGCGGCTGTGAATTGGTGAGGCTGATACCGATCATGTCTTCTGGCAATGCCATCATCGCATAATAACCGGCAATACCGAAATGGTTGCTGTTCCTGACTGTTGTTACAGCCAGACCTGTTTCATCCGCTTTTTCAATGCAGCGGGACATTGCACGGTAAGCTACAACCTGTCCAAGGCCGTTACCCCCATCCAAAGCCAAGGTCGAAGGATTTTCTGTGAGGGTTTTTATAGGCGAAGTCGGATCAATCAGACCCTTGTGCAGTCGATCACCATAATAACTGTGAAGTCGAATTACACCGTGGGAATTAATCCCGCGTAAATCGGCAGATATTAAAACATCGGCTGCGATCCTTGCATCAATTTCTGGGACATTCATCGCCGTAAAATAACGAATGGTGAAATCTTTAAGCGCTTCGACACGGTATCTTTTGCTTTTGGGCATTGAACCTCCTCATGACCTTTGATGGGTTGGGATCTATTATAATCTACCGCTTTGTGTATGTTTTTGCCGAATTAAGGCGCAAGTTATTATCCTGGGTGCCCATGATGCCTTCGACATGCTATAATTACCCACAAGACGGAGAAGAAAAATGATGCCGAAAATCATTGCTCATCGTGGAGCCAGTGCCCACGCACCTGAAAATACCATAGCAGCCTTTCAGCTTGCCTTAGATCATGTCGCGGATGGCATTGAGCTGGATGTCATGCTGTCAAAAGATCATCAACTGGTTGTCATCCATGATGATACAGTTGACCGAACAACAAATGGATCCGGTCTTGTTAAAGAAATGACTCTAAAGGAGCTCCAATCACTGGACGCGGGGGATGGACAAAGGATCCCCACCTTAGAGGAAGTTTTTGATCAGTTTGGTGGACGTTTTATCATCAATGTTGAATTAAAGAATTATGCTTCAATTTTTGATCCCTTGCCAATGGAAGTTGCAAAACGGGTCAAAAAATATCAAATTGAGGAATCTATACTTATCTCTTCGTTTAATCCCTTTAATCTCCCCCGGTTTCATTCACGACTGCCTGAAGTCAAGCTGGGACTGCTCACTCAACCCGACCAGGCAAAGAAGTGGGTTTGGCGAGTATTTCATTTTGATGCCTTACATCCGTATTTCAGTGATGTGGACCGGAGTCTGGTAGCATCCTTGCATGACCGAAATCGGAAGGTGAATGTGTGGACAGTTGACGACTCCCAGGAAATCAGCCGATTGGCAGAATTAAACGTGGACAGCATCATCACAAATGACCCGAAGCACACCAGGGAAATTCTGGAGGCTTAAGGATGTTTCGGTTTAAGCCCATTGGGCGGTACTTAATCCCTTTATTCATCCTCTTTTCACTGTTGATAAATGCAGTCCCGACTCAAGCAGCTGCAAAAAGTGATGCACAAGCGCTTTTGGAGTTGATGAGTCCTGAAGAAAAGGTAGGTCAGCTTTTTTTGGTGACATTTGACGGGATGGAGGTTGGTGAAGAAACCGAAATTTATGATCTGGTTACTAATTATCATGTTGGGGGTGTGGTCCTTCGAACCGATAACAACAATTTTTCTTCAGAAGATACGGTTTCTAAAACACAAACATTGGTGGCGTCCCTCCAAAACCTGGCATGGGAAGCCGCTTCCAGCGAGGCGAATAATGAGGGTGTCCGCAACCAGGGGAACCCAAACTATTTTCCCTTGTGGATTGGGATGCAGCAAATTGGCAATGGTTATCCTGGGGACCAGATCCTGACAGGTTTAACACCCTTGCCTTCCCAAATGTCGATGGGTGCGAGCTGGAATTTGGAACTTGCCAATCAGGTTGGTCAGGTATTAGGATCTGAGTTGAGCAGCATTGGCATAAATCTCTTTCTCGGACCGAATTTTGATGTCGTTGAAGCGGGAAGCAGTGAGGCTGCAAATTCCCTTGGGGTGAATACATATGGTGGGGACCCCTTCTGGGTGGGGGAAATGGGGAAATCACTCATCAGCGGACTGCACACAGGTAGTGATAATCGCGTGATGATTGTTGCACAAAATTTCCCCGGGACAGGTAATTCTGATCGATCTCCTGAATTTGAAGTCGCTACCGTGCGTAAGTCGCTTGATCAACTTAAACAAATCGAGCTGCCCCCTTATTTTTCAGTGACAACACCTGCGTATGGTGATCCTGGTCGAGTGGATGGACTCATGGTTTCGCATATTCGCTATCAGGGTTTCCAGGGAAATATTCGCGAAACAACTCGCCCGATCAGTTTCGATTCAAATGCCTTCCAGCAAATTATGTCACTGCCCCAATTTCAATCATGGCGCGATGAGGGTGGCATTGTTTTCACGGATAATTTGGGAAGCGAATCCTTACGGCGATTTTTTGACCCTAATGGGGTAAATTTTGATGCACTCCCGGTTGCACGAAATGCTTTCCTTGCGGGCAATGATGTACTGTACGTGAACAATTTGATTTCCTCAGGGGATCCGGATGCGTATACTACCCTGGTTTCCATTATCGATTTTTTTATACAAAAGTATCGCGAGGATTCTGCCTTTGCACAACGAGTTGATTCATCGGTGCTGAGAGTCCTGAAAGGAAAAGAGAGTTTATACGGAGAATTTAACATACAGAATGTGAGTCTATCACAGGTTGATTTGAGTGAAATTGGCACTTCTGAAAGTGTAACATTTGAGGTCGCTCAGGAATCGGTAACCATGATCAGCCCACCGGCACAGGAATTTGACATAATTTTGCCTTCTCCACCAGCCTGGTATGAGGATATTGTTATTTTTACGGACGTCCGAACGGTTTCCCAATGTGATAATTGCCCTCCCTATAACCAGGTGACAACAAAATCCATGGAGAATACCCTGTTGAACTTGTACGGACCGCAGGCAGGCGGTCAGATTTTAGAACACAATCTTTTTTCCTACACCTTTTTACAACTGGTCAATGTGTTGGATAACGCCGAAGAAGGCGCGCCTGAATTTCTTTTAGAGAACTTGCAAACAGCGGATTGGGTGATCTTTAATACGATTGATGATGACCCCAATGTTACTGGATCGAATGCACTTCAACGACTCCTTGCTGATCGACCGGATCTTTTATCTGGAAAAAAGGTGATTGTTTTTTCAATGGGGACGCCAATTTACCTTGACGCGACGAATATCACAAAATTAACAGCTTATTATGCGCTTTACAGCCAGATGCCTGCCTTTTTGGATGTTGCAGCCCGGGTGCTTATGCAAGAATTGGTGCCGCCAGGTGCGTTACCCATATCATTGGATGCCGTGGGTTATGACTTGATCACGATTACTTCTCCGGATCCGGAGCAGGTGATTGACCTTGAATTAGTATTACCTGAGGAGGAACCTGAATTAGCCCAAACACAAACACCCATGGTCACACAAACACCAGAGCCGACACCTTTGCCAAGTTTTAATGTGGGGGATACCCTCACCATACGCACGGGACGGATATATGACCACAACCGAAATATCGTGCCGGATGGTACGGTTGTGCGGTTCAACTTCCAAATTTCTGGTGAACCCGGGATAACACAGCAATTTCAAACAACCACGTCTGGGGGTGTGGCATATTTTAATTACAGGATTGAAACCGCAGGTGGCCTTGAGATCAGCGCAACCAGTGAACCTGCATTGCGATCTGAAACCCTTCAAATAAATATTTCACCAGAAGGGATCACATCTGTCCTTTCAATATCCCCGACGCCTCTGGTTTCTCCCACACCGACTGCTTCACCAACACCTGAACCAACAGCCTCACAAACCCCAACCATTATCCCCGAGCCAACCTACAAGCATTATCCAACCCTTGGCGAATGGGCAGTGGGTGTGATCGTGATGGGGGTGGGTTTTATTTTTACGTATTTGATTGGTTTCTACTGGTGGGGGTCACCCCGGTGGGGTTTGCGCTCTTCGCTGTGTGCTTTGATAGGGGGATTGTTGGCCTATACTTTTCTTAACCTCGGCACAAGTGGGACGAAATATTGGATGATGGAATCTGGTACAGTTTTTGTTGTTGAGGTCATTGTGGTTGGATTGTTGATTGGTTGGACAGGGGCTTTAATTTGGTGGATGCGAACTGCTGGACGTTATCCCCTTAAAAAACGGGGGTGAAGTTCAGGATGGTGATCCGTTTTTAAGACGAATATGGTGTGTTGAAGGCTATGGAAGAACGCTAAAAATTTCTCAACAGGGTAAAGAGAAAGCTGATCACCATTAATCCACTTGCCAGGAAAAGTAGAATTCTTTCAGATTTTTGAATTAATTTTGGCTGAAGTCTTTTAGTCCTAAATGGCTGGGTGATGGGGGCGTTTTCAACAAAGAGGGCTTTCAGGAAAGCATCAATATCCTTTGGGCGGTCTTCGGGGTGTAATTGTAATGCCCAATGCACCGCGCGTTCTGTTCGCCCCCTGACATCGGGATTGATCTCTCGAATACGGGACAAGCTGTTCGGGTTCAAAAAACGATCTCGCACATTTACAGGTGGTTCATTGGTCAGTAAATGGTAGAGCGTGCCTGCAAAGGCATAAATATCACTGCGCGCATCTGTATGGCCTGAATCGCCGCCATATTGTTCCAATGGCGTATATAAGGCTGTGCCCTGACCTTGCAATATGGTGATAGTCACTTCACCGGGAGCCAGCATCTGTACCAGCCCAAAATCAACCAGTTTTACCAGCCCATTGGGGGTCAGTTTAAGATTGCTTGGTTTAATGTCGCGATGGAGGATGGGGTTTTCCTGAGAATGGAGATATTTAAGGGCGTCTGCAATCTGTTTTGCCCAATCAAGCACTTTTTCTTCAGGGATAAAGGTTTTCTCCTGGCGTGCTTCCATGATCAACTGGCGCAAATCTTTACCTGGTACAAAATCCATGATGAGGTAATCGCGATCGCTCACGGAGAAAAAATCTGAGACTTTTGGCAGGTTGGGATGGTCCAGACGCGCTAATATCGTCGCCTCTCGCAGGAATTGGTTGCGTGCCTCAAGGAGCATTTCTTCGGGCAGGGCACGATCATATTCCACCTCTTTAACAGCACAAAGGCGACCTTCAAGGCGCAGGTCCTCAGCCAGGTAGATACACCCCATACCGCCCTGACCGATAATTTTGTTGACCTGATACCGATTACGAAGCACCGTACCAGTCTTAATCGGGACTGGCATTGTATCAAACCTCAAATGATAACTTTCCGACCCAGCTATGTCTGGGTCTTAATGATAGATTTCTTCACGGTCTCAGTTTCGGCGTGTGACCGGGTTCAATGTGCACGGATATTATCGCTAAATTGTTTATAATGCAAAATTTCCGCCGACATTTTTACGTGCAAGTGTATTTTACCAGAATTGGCCCTTTAATAAACAGGTTTTTCAGTGAACACACGCAGATTATTCAGATTATGTCAGCATTACCATGCATCCGTCATAATTGATTATCCTAATCAAGGTAAAATCATCATATGCATGTTTATGTCGAGGTTGCGATCAACCTCCCGCAGATCTCTGATAGTTTTCATTACCATTTACCATCCGATTTGGTGGGAACTGTACAACCGGGCACACTGGTGATTGTGCCATTTGGTAAACAACGTGTTCAGGGACTGGTATTAAGGTTTATTGAGACACCTGAGGTGGCTGATACCCGTCCTGTAGAAGAAGTGGTTGATGAGAAGCCGGCACTAACACCCGGTTTGATGGCTCTGGCAAAGTGGATGGCACAAGAAACATTGGCTTCTCTGGGAGCATGTATTAACCTGATGCTGCCATCGGGCTTAAGCCAGCGTACAGATACATTGGTGCATCTCAGAGATGATATCGAAATCGAATCAATCGAACTTTCCCCCCTTGAAAAGCGAATTGTTGGTTTGTTAAAAAAACGCGGTGACCTGCGAGCGCGCCAAATGGAGGCATCGCTTCGTCAAGTCGAATGGCGTGGAACTTTAAGAAAACTCGCACGGCGGGACATTGTGGAAACTCGTTCTGTCCTACCAGAGCCGCGTGTTAAGGCGAAGCACGTGCGCAAAGTGAGCCTTGCGATAGACCCAGCCCAAGTGGAAGACATGGACCTGTCGCTGAGTAGGGTCAATGATGTTCACGATAGACGTATGGAAATCTTGAAAATGCTGGCAGATAAACCCGGTTTGGTCGAGCCAGGACAGATTTATGCCAAAACTGGGGCAAAGCATTATGACTTGAAAGCTTTGGAAGAATTGAGTTTGATAAGGATCGTTGAGGTACAGGTTTGGCGTGACCCCCTCGAAGACGCCAGTTACGTTCAGGTTAATCCTCCCGAACTGACGGGAGATCAAAAAAGGGTATGGGAGACAATCCATGCTGGTTTAGAAAAGGTTGAGGATGGTGATCCTCCAATAAAGCCCTATTTACTCCATGGCGTGACAGGTTCCGGTAAAACAGAAATATATCTTCGGGCTGTTAAGGATACCCTGGCAATGGGGAAGCGAGCCATTGTTCTGGTGCCTGAGATTTCATTAACCCCGCAAACAGTCAATCGGTTTTTATCGCGTTTCCCTGACCAGGTCGGCGTGATGCATTCACAACTATCGGAAGGCGAGCGTTATGACACCTGGCGCAGGGCAAGGAATGGCGAACTGTCCATCATTGTTGGACCTCGCAGCGCCTTATTCATGCCCTTGGAAGACATTGGGTTGATTGTGGTTGATGAATGTCACCATGAGTCTTTTGACCAGTCGGACCGCTCTCCATATTACCGTGGTGTTAAAACCGCGGTGGCTTTTGCCCGTCTTTCAGGTGCAATCATACTGCTCGGGTCTGCTACACCACAGGTGACCCAGTATTATCGGGCGATCAGTGGAAGCTGGACCTATCTCGAATTGCCTAAACGGATATTAGCCCATCGTGAGGCTATCGCCCAGCACGCCAGGCGATTGGGCATTGAAATCCCCCTTCATCCAGGTGAAGGATCGACAGCAGACCTGGGTTTGCCCGATGTTTCCATTGTGGATATGCGCCAGGAGCTGCGTGACGGAAACCGCAGCATTTTCAGCAGGGAATTACAATCTGCGATACAGAAGGTTTTAGACACAGGTCAGCAGGCGATACTCTTCCTCAACCGGCTTGGCACTGCGACATATGTTTTTTGCCGGGATTGCGGCCATGTGATCAAATGTCCGCGCGATGATAAACCCCTGACCTATCATCGATCTCGGGGAGGATTGTTGTGTCATACTTGTGGTTATCAGCGCAAAATTCCGAAATCCTGTCCAGTTTGCGGGGGAAAACAAATCAAGCAATTGGGTGTGGGCACTGAAAAAGTTGAGCAATTGGTTAATCAAAATTTTCCAGGGGTCAGAACACTTCGATGGGATACAGAAACAACGCGGGCGAAGGGCGCTCACGAACGTATTTTGATGGATTTTTCCAATCACAACGCAGATATTTTGATTGGGACCCAAATGCTGGCGAAAGGTTTGGACCTTCCATTGGTGACTTTGGTTGGGGTGATCCTGGCTGAGGTGGGCTTGAACTTGCCAGATTACCTTGCCACAGAGCGCACTTTCCAGGTGCTGACCCAGGTTGCTGGTCGTGCGGGCAGAAGTCCCCTTGGCGGAAAGGTGATCCTCCAAACCTATCAACCGGGTAATTACGCTATCCGAACAGCAGCAAATCACGACTTTACAGGTTTTTATTCACAGGAGATGGCTTATCGCAGAGATTTGGGATACCCACCCTTTAAACGTCTTGTTCGATTGGAGTACCGTCACCATGACTCACAAAAAGCCGAAAAGGCTGCCTTTGAATTAGCAGATCATCTCAAGACATGGAACGCACAGGAAAACCGACCTGTGGAAATCATTGGTCCGGCACCATGTTTTTTCCAGCGATTGTATGGACGATATCGCTGGCAAATTGTGCTGCGAGGAGATGACCCTGCAGGCTTCTTGCGCGATCGCAAATTGCCGGATTGGATGATTGAAGTTGATCCTTCCAGTTTGTTATAAGTTTTTTAATGTTCAATGGTGATTTTTATTCATGTAAAGGGCAAGCTCACGTTATAATAGAAGTCAAATAAACTTCAAATTCAGGAATATATTTGTGCAAAATCTTAGCTATGCGTTTCGATTCATCCGTGCAAGTTTTTCAATTGCTTTTAAAAAGATCCAGCTTCAAGAGCAGTGGGTGAATATTGCGGTTGGAAATCTCATTTTTTTATTCATCTGGTTTTTACCCCTTGCGCTGGTACTGGGTTTAATCGGCTTACGACCGGTTGGCATGCTCCTGATTGGATTGATTGGCGTTTTTATGCTGTTTAGTTTCCGCACCTGGAGTGAAATCACCAGGGAACCTGCCAGCCGCGTGATGGTTGGATTATTTCAAGAAGGTCCAGGTGATTTAGAGGAAATTTCGAAAAATGAGAAAGACCTGCAAACTGCGAAAGAGCTTCAAGAAGACGACAAACCTCTTGCGGAGGGAAATTCACACGTTGAGGACAGCCCTAAGGATAAAAGTGTATTCAAACATTGGGAGGATATCCTGGCTTTGGCATTGGTCTTGCCAGGGATGCGGTTTGTTTACCATTTTCGAAAATTATTTTGGCCTGAAAGCGAATCCCAAAAAGCATGGCTGACATCGTTTACATTGTTGATACCCGTGATTAGTGTGGAAAACAGGGATATTAAAGAAGCAGTGATGCGTATTAATCAAATGATCGATAATCATCTGCTTCGATTTCAATCCGGATGGGTGAAAGTTGACCTGGTTGGCAACCTGGTGCAGTGGGCTTTATATTTGTTAGGCATTTTGGTTGGGGTCACTGTTGCGATTATTATCACAGATCCCCTGGCATCAGATCCGTGGCAGCGGATACTTGGATTAGGCATTGGACTATTAATTGCATGGTTTTTTATAACATCAGGCAATATATTCAATGCTTACACCCGGAGTTTTTATCATACTGCTCTTTACCAATGGGTCAGGAATGTGGAAGAGGCTCGAAAAACAGGGGAAACCGCAAAGGCCGTTCCTCCAAATATTTTGCGGCAGGCAATGGGAACAACAATAAAAAAATAAAAGGAATTTCGATATGCAACACAGAAAAGAAGTACTTACCTGGAATGATGTTGATAAGTTAATTGATCACCTGCTTCCACAATTTGACTTAACTTTTGATGGCATGATTATGGTTTCCCGAGGGGGAATTGTGCCGGGGGGATTACTGGCAGAAGCTATGGATATTCAAAAATTATTAATTGCAGCAGTGGATTTTCCATCTGAGCTTGCGGAGATGGAACGCCCGCGCTTGTTAGCCTGGCCGAATTTTCTAATGTTTCCAGAGGATGAACTGCTCAGCGGCGAGAGAATTTTGATCATGGATGATGTATGGGGATCGGGCAGGACGATCACTTCGGTCAAAAACCGGGTTTCGGCTGCCGGCGGATTTCCTTACACCTGCGTGTTACATTTCAACCCCTATCGCAATTTATTTGGGACCAACAGGCCGGATTATTTTGCGGCAATCACCGACGCTTTTATTATTTATCCCTGGGAGATTGACCGGGATATCAAAGGATCGATCCTGCGGGATCTCTAATGGAGGGCAGCTACGTGGAGAGAAAAATTCGCTGGTATGACTATATCACCATCAATATTTTTTATTTTGCCCTGACAGCACGGTCGCAAACCTTAACGCCTTTGATATTGCCCTTATTGGTTCAATCCTTTATGGGTGACGAAGTTAAAGGTGCTGCCTACGGCAATTTACGCTTATGGTCGCTGATGATCGCCGTCTTAATGCAGGGCTTGGTGGGGATCATCTCGGACCGCAGCACTTCTCGCTTAGGACGCCGCCGTCCATTTATCCTGATTGGTGGAATATCGGAGGTGCTGGTCTTTATTGGCATTGGCGTGATTGCTGCGACATTAGAAGGGGAAACGGGTTACTGGGTCTTGTTTGCCGCAACGATAATGTCAATGCTGACTTCAAACACGGGACACGCCGCTGTACAGGGGCTCATCCCGGATATTGTCCCTGAGTCCAAGCATGGCATTTTTTCTGGGGTTAAAGCATTTTTTGAATTACCGGCACCTTTGATATTTGTATCTTTCGTTATTACAAAATTGGTAGAAAACGAAAATATTTGGGGCGCCTTGCTGTTGCTGAGTGCCATTGTTTTAATTTGTACGGCCATCGCGATGTTTGTCCCTGAAAAACCCATTAAAGAGCCTCCTTACGAATGGGATTGGAAACCGGTTATCCGTTTGGTGGGTATGACGATTGCATTTACTGTCGTCATTCTGGGTTCTGGGGCATTGGTTAATTATGTCAATTCCCTGTCCGTTAACCTTTCTGAGGTCCCGGCGAAAATTATGACCGCTGCGGTTGGGGTGCTTGGAATGGTTCTGGCAGTTATTGTGGGGGTTTGGGGCAGCATTCGCATTAGCCTGGGCGAAAAAACAAGCGGGGATACAGCTTCATTTACCTGGTGGGTTGTTAACCGGTTGGCTTTTTTGGTAGGTTCGACCAACCTTGGCAGTTTTGCCCTGTATTTCATCCAGGAACGTTTTAGCGACTTGCAAGGTGCTGCAGCTGCCGGTCCAACGGCGATGCTGGTGATGTTTGTCGGTGTGGCAATCCTTATATCCAGCATCCCGGCAGGCTGGCTGACCGATAAGTACGGCCGCAAGCCGGTCTGTGCTTTTAGCGGTGTTTTGGCGATGATCGGTACGATTATTGTGGTTTCCTCCCCAAATATGACGGCCTTGTATGTGGGCGGACTTCTGGTTGGTATTGCGATTGGCTTTTTCTATTCAGCCAGCTGGGCATTAGGGACTGCTCTTGTACCCAGGGAAGAAGCTGGACGTTACCTGGGAATCCAAAACCTGGCTGGGGCAGGCGCAGGTGCGATCGGTGCATATATCGGCGGCCCGATTGGCGATGGTGTGGGCTTCACTGTTTTGATCAGCATCTTTGGTTTTCTATTTTTGGTCTCGACGCTGGCATTGTTTGGGATTAAAGAGAAGGCTATAGCGATTAATTAGTTTTGTTTTTACAGATTGTTAAACCCTAATTTGCTTCTAAAAATTTCCCTGAATTGCCAGGGAGATCAAAAATTAGCAGATTTGCTGGGCACACAGGGCGTATTGTCATTATTAAGAACTTTGTGATATCATTTTGTAAAGTGTAACCAGGAGAAAATTAAATGCCTGATCAAAACCAGTCTGAAGAAGAAAGAATTATCACCCTCATTGACCAGGTGAGCGCCTATATTGAGCAATATCACGATGGCTCAGTTGAGTTTGATCATATGGAAGGGAATACCGTCTACGTAAGAATGGGCGGCGCATGTGAGGATTGTCCTCTATCCTCCGCAACTTTGCAGGGTTGGGTCGCCGGTACCTTAAGACAATTTTTCCCGGATATCCATTTGGAGGAAGTGAAATAGTCCCATCGAATCATAAGAAAATAAGGACATCCGCGAGAAAAGCGGGTGTTTTCTTTTAAATTCTGCAAATTTGAATTAACGCAACACTGTTAATCACAATCAGTGCTTGAAGAACTCTTTTTTTTACCCGTCATTTTTCTTTTGCTGGCCAGGCTTCCCTTGTGTTTCTTTCCCTGTACCCGGCCCAGAATAAATTTCATTTTGTACAGCCCGATATAGGGTTTCACTGCGCAAATCTTCCAGGGTATAGCATGGTGCCTCCAGATGTTCTGCCAGGGCTTGCGCCATACCCTGGTCAAAAGCTTCATGTTCCATATTGATGACAACCGTACGAATATCCTCGCTTGCAATTTGGTCTGCCATTTTATGTGCTTCAGCCTGGGGGGATCCACCTTCAATGGCAACGTTGCCGGCACCATCTGTCAGGATGATCAGCAGCGGCAGGACATCGGGGTGGAGGGTTTTTTCCCTCTTTAAGACCTGGTAAGCCATGGTTAAACCTGCGCTCAGGGGGGTTTTACCGCCCACAGGGAAATCGGCCAGGGCGCGCTGTGCTAACAAAACGGAATTGGTTGGGGGCAGCACAAGCGTTGCCCGGTCCTTCTGAAACACGATCAATCCCACTCTATCGCGCCGCTGGTAGGCATCGGTCAATAGCGAAAGGATTGCCCCTTTTGTAGCTGCCATGCGTTCTGCCACAGCCATCGACCAGGAAGCATCCACCAGGAACAGGATCAGGTTGGATACCCGTCGGACACGCACTTTGCGCTGATAATCCTCCCTGCGGACAGAAAAAGCGATGTCTTCTGCCTCACGAATATGCTCCCGGGCTTTTTGAAATGGCGCAGCGGCCCGGATTGTAGCATCAAATGCCAGGTCTTCTGGGCTGCCGTTTGCCGGGCGCGATTGAATATACCGTCCGCGTTTGCGGTCAGTTTGTGTTTGCGACCGGCGGCCGCTTTGTTTTCGCATCATATTGTCAAGGGGGGTGTCAAGGCGACGCGGTTCAAAGGTGTCACCGGGTTGAACCTTCTGACCGCCATCCCACCAATGTGCGGTTGCGTCCTGGAAGATATCCTGTCGGGATGGTTTTACGGACTCGGGTCCAACGGGTTCGTTGCTAATCTCGATATAGGGGGTGCCTGACTTTTTTTTTGAGCCGTTTCCTCTTCAGAGGCTTTTTGGTCCTTCTCCGGTGCAGGTGCACCTTCTGAGGTAGCCCCTTTGAGCTGTTCAATATGCTCTTCAAGCTGGGTGACGCCCATCTCCGATTGCCTGAAGGGTCCGGCTTTTACCCGATGGGGCAGCGCAAGCTCTGCAGCAAGGGCGATATCACGCGGGTTGATATTCTCTCGGCCTTCAAATGCCGCATGCGCTCGGGCAGCTTTGAGAATCACAAGGTCTGCACGGTGGCCATCCACCTGCATTTTGGCCGTTAGGTCTGCAATCACCAGCAGGTCGCGGCTGGTATAACGCACATGATCAACCAGGTGTCGTGCCTGGGCGATTTTTTCTGAAAGTTCCTGTTCCATGGGGAGCCAATCTTTTCGGAAGGCTTCCGGGTTTGCTTCAAACGCCAGGTTGCGCTCCATGATTTGGACGCGCTGGCGGGGTTCTAAAATGCCGTGGATTTCAACAGAGAGGGCAAAACGATCTAAAAGCTGCGGGCGCAGGTCACCCTCTTCAGGGTTCATGGTGCCCACCAGGATGAAACGGGCTGGGTGCGCAAAGGAGATGCCTTCGCGTTCAACAATATTCATGCCCATTGCTGCGGAATCAAGGAGGACGTCTACAACATGGTCATCCAGAAGGTTCACCTCGTCAATATACAAAAGCCCACGGTTTGCGGAAGCCAGGATTCCAGGGTCAAAATGACGTTCGCCTTTCTGGATAGCTTTTTCAATATCCAGTGTGCCAACAACCCTGTCTTCAGTTGCTGAAATTGGCAGGTTGATGAAGGGTGTCTGACGGGTTTCAACCGGGAGTTCTTGGTCAGCTTCAAAACGCTCTCGGCATTCTGTGCACCATGATATGGGTTTCTTGGGGTCACATCCAAAGCGGCATCCCTGGACGACCTGGACGGGAGGTAAAAGGGCTGCCAGTGCCCTAGCGGCAGTGGATTTTGCCGTGCCGCGTTCGCCGCGAATCAACACGCCGCCGATGCGTGTGTCAATGGCGTTTAAGATCAATGCACGACGCATGCGCTTTTGTCCTACGATGGCTGTAAAGGGGTAGATTATCCGCATAATAGGTTTTTCCATAGGGTATTCCTGTGCAATGAAGTTTACCACTTTATGGGGAGTAGTGAGTGGTGAGTGGTGGGTAGTTACCCGTCCTGATTTACGTTTATAGGATTTGTTAGGGAATCAGGTATTTGGTAGTAGTTAATAGAAAAAATTTCGGCAGATGATGATCGGTAAAAAATTATATTGGCAGACATGCTGTAAACAAACTTGATAAAATTATTACCAAGGGATGTTGCGTGTTAAGATACAATACAGGTATGAATGACTCAAACTGGCAAATTTTTGGGCACGATTGGGCTGTAAAACTGCTTCGCACCCATGCTGGGACGGATAAGCTGCGGCATGCTTATCTCCTGGTTGGACCGCAGGGCGTCGGTAGGCGCACCCTGGCTTTGCGGTTTGCCCAGGCGATCAATTGTGAAAATCCCCCTCAACAAGGAGGGTTTTGCGGTGTCTGCAAAACCTGCCGGCAAATTGGCGCTATGTCGCACCCCGATTTAGATTTGCTGCAGCCTGAAGAAGGTCACAAAGATATCTTGATTGACCAGGTACGCGAACTTCAGCATCGCCTGTCTTTATCACCCTATATCGCAGCTTATCGCATTGCCCTGCTGCCAGATTTTCAACGCACAACCATTGAAGCAATGAACGCCTTACTCAAAACGCTGGAAGAACCGGCGGAAAAAGTGGTGCTCTTGCTGACAGCTGATGCTCTTGAAAATTTACTGCCGACCGTTGTTTCCCGTTGTGAGGTTATCAGGCTGCGCCCCACGTCGCTCAAAGAAGCCCGGGCTTACCTCCAATCGACATTTGAACTTTCGGACGAAAAGGCAGAGCTGTTTGCCCATCTGTCTGGTGGGCGTATTGGTGCGGCTGTCAATTTAGTACAAGATCCGGATGCACTCACTCAAAGGGAAAAGCACCTGGGAGATTTCCTTGATTTAATGCCGGCGACCCTCTGCGAGCGTTTTAAATTAGCGAACGATCTTTCAAAACCTTATGATAAGGCACGTGAAAAAACCGGAGAAGTCCTTCCTATTTGGCTTTCATTTTGGCGAGATGTTTTCCTTCGTTCTTTTGATTCTGATCTGCCCTTGGTCAATATTGACCTTGCGGCGCAGGTTGCTCAAATGGCTTCACAGATCGAAGCAGCTGCTGCCAGGGATTTGGTAATTGCACATGAAAAAGCCTTCCAGCAGCTGGATTCCTATGCCAACGTCAGGCTGCTGGTCGAAAACCTGATGTTAAGTTGGCCGCGTGTGAAATTGACTACAAAGTTGTGAAAAATTAAATCAAGAAGCGTTTATTCCTGCACATCGACATGGTAAATTTGCAGATCTGAAAACCGTATGGTCATTGCATTCCCCTCGATCGTCCTGGCAAAAATGCCCAGACCACCATTTCGATTTTGGGCGATTCTTTCCTCAAATTGGAAGACATCATCAATATACAATTGAAAGCGTCCCTGATTAACCCAGAGACCAATCCGATTGGTCGCAGGCATGGCAAGGTTCATTTGGCTGGCTAATTCCCAATCATGAATGACGACACTTTGCCCGTCTTGAATCAACTCCAGGCGGTACATGCCATTGCATGTCATCAACAGTCGATAGGTATCCCCATCGTTTAAGTACCAAAAAAGGAGTCCAATCTGATCATTTGGCTGGCATAAGGAAATTTGCATGGAAATTTCAAGATAAAAATTTTCAGGCAAAGCATGCTGGCTGATGCTGCTTAGGGATGCGCTTTGTTGGGCCACGGCCAGTGTCAGGGCGTTAATACCAAAAGCAACATTACCTGGCGCGCCTTCAGAGGTTTGCCATAGGGATTGATCGCTGAAATCGTCATCGACCAGCAAGGCAGCTATGCCGTCACGTTGGGTTTCAAATGTCGGCTGGGGTGTAGGGCTGATGTTGGCGATTGGCGTGGGTGTGGGCGTTGCAGGAAACCATATTATTGTTGGGGTTATTGTCGCGGTTTGAGTTACCGTAGCCGTCGGGATGGGCGTCTCAGAAGGCGATAAGGGACTGCAAGAAGCCATCACCACCGGGATGCTCAGGGCAAGAAGCACGACAAGAATCTTGAAAAACCTTGATTTTTGATTTAATTTGCTCATTATGCGGCTCTAATTATATAATGAAAGTCAGTATAGACCAAATCTTTCTAACTGACAGAATATTTGAGAGGTGTTATAATCCAAACTCTGGAAGAGAAAAAGCTTATGAAGAATAAAAAAATTGCATTACTATCCTGTGTTTTATTTATACTTGTTGGTGTGATCTTGCTCATAGCGAAACCTGTTAGAGCAGGTACATTGCCACAGGCGACATATAATACGCCAACACCCAATGCTGATGGGCAGATCGTCTATACCGTTCAGGAGGGTGAAACCTGCACCACTATCTTCCTGAAAACAGGCGTGACGATCGATGAAATCAGTGCCTTGAATAATCTTGGTGCCGATTGTGAAATTTTTGCTGGACAACCCTTGATTTTAGGAACCGTTGCCCCGGCAACAGCCACGCTTGAAAGACCTGTTCAAACATCTACCCCTAGCGGACCCACGCCAACGCCATTTGAAGGCACAGGTGAGGTATGTGTGGTCCTCTTTGAGGATTTAGACGGCAACCAGATGCGGTCTGAGAGCGAGGTGTATATGGCTGGTGGTGTCATCAGCATCAATAATCGCGCTGGTACCTATTCTGAAACGAAAGAATCAATCGTTGATGACCTGGCCACTTTGAATACTGTGGAAATGGCTTGTTTTGAGGATGTTCCGGAGGGAGAATACAATCTCAGCATGGGTATTCCTGATGGCTACATTGCCACCACACGTTTAAATTATGCCCTGGAAGTTTCCCCTGGAGACACCGTCGTTATTGATTTTGGCGCTCAACCCAGTTCAAAGTTCAATGTCGAAGATCAAGCTGATGTGTCGGCCAATCGATCACCACTTCTCTTGGCAATAGGCTTGTTTTTGCTTGCAGGCGGCGCAGGATTAGCTTTCTTCTTCATCCGATCTCGCCAGGGGGCCTGATCAGCTGTCAGTACGCTGCTCTAACCAAACATCACCTTGATTGTGATAGCCCTTGGCTTTCCAAAAACCTGGCTGGTCTTCGGTCAGAAATTCCAGGCCTTGCAGCCACTTTGCGCCCTTCCATAAGTAAAGATCTTTCATAGAAGGGGAATTGTTCAGTGGGGTATTGACCAGGGGGGAGATGGATATCTTTTTCCATGTTACTTTCAGGGAT
>Ga0209121_10001475_pt1 | contig 24709 bp, 21 predicted proteins | sample Cruoilmetagenom3_FD_187292 | JGI IMG/M metagenome (GOLD analysis project Ga0209121, IMG submission 187292) | Oil polluted marine microbial communities from Coal Oil Point, Santa Barbara, California, USA - Sample 3 (SPAdes) (version 2) | ecosystem: Environmental > Aquatic > Marine > Oil seeps ... | reverse complement strand
AAAGAAAAAGAGAAGAACTAAGATAAATATTGATTATTCTATATGTGGAGAAAAGGGTAAAATAGACCCAAGAGATTGTGGACTATGTTTGAGAGCATGTGATCCTGCTGTTTTTATAATGCATACGACAATCGGAACGGAAAAAAAACAAAAAGATCCATACGATCCACAAGACTGGCGAATTACTCCCATATGGGGTTCTTTATGTACTCGTTGTTTCAAATGTGTTGAGGTTTGTCCTGAAAATGCTATAACGATATCATGGTAAAGGAAACAATTAAGTTCAAAAATCTTTAACTTTTTATTAGTTTTAAATCATGCAACAAAAATTTAATCCTAAGGATATCAAAATTGGTCTTAAATTACCTACAATTTTGACCCCACTAAGCTCAATTATTATTCGCATGGCATTTTTTGTAGATTACATTTTCCCCCCACTATTTAAAATTTTTAAAATAATTGGGCGTTTAGGTAAACTTCAAAATATTAGTTTTTTACCTGAAAATGACGTCATTAGATTAAAACAAACCCTTATAACTCTTAAAGACGGAGGAAAGTTAGCAACCGACATATATTTACCGAAAGATATTTATAAAAAGAAAGGTAAAGGCCCTACAATTCTAATAAGACTACCTTATTGGAAAGATCGACTTAGCATATTAGGGTATTTTTTAGCGTCTAAAGGTTTTGTTTCAGTTCTCCAAGATATACGAGGTTCTGCGCATTCGAGCGAATATAGCACTAATTCGATATACATGTATGAACGACAAGATGGTTTAGAAACTTTACGTTGGATCACCAAACGATTTTGGCACAATGGGAAAATTGGAATGTGGGGGTTATCTTACTTAGGTATAACACAAATAGCTGTATCCTGGAATAACGAAAATTTACTTACTTGTTTAAGTCCAATTCACAGTTCTTTTTCAAACGTTTTTTGGCATCCTGGAGGTTTGTATCCGATTGGTTTGTCAGGATCTCTTTATTTAATCATGAATTCTACATCAAACATGAAAAAACTAACAACTATGGATTTTGATCAGTGGGATAAAGATGGATATTACAAACAATTGTTTTTTAACCCCTCTATTAGCTTATATAACGAACCTTTAGACTCAAAAATACCAAAATTATCGGATATGGCAAGCATAGAAGGAGCTAAATACTTGATGAAGATTATGAATCGAGTCTATAAAACAGATGTAGATGTTTCTAAAAAGGACGAAGGTTCGTTCGCTAAATTGATAAAGGAAGTGTTCTACGAGAGAAAATTATTTCACAACCACGAATTATCCCCATATGTATTTGGACTTGATTACAAATTTAATACGCCCATACTGTTTATTGGGGGTTGGTACGACATGTTTATTGAACACATGGTACGAGACGCGAAATTAATGCAAGAAAGGGCTCCAAAATTTTTCAAAGAGAATTTTAAGATGATCATTGGCCCTTGGACACATATGAATATGGATAAATTATTTATTAAACCATTAAAGTACGCCCATTTAAAAGATGATTTCAGGTTTTTTAAAAATATCCTTCCATTTTGGTGGTATGAATCTTGGTTAAAAGGAGAAGAGGCAGATTTTTCAAAACTACCTCCATTACAAGTATTTGTGCTAAATAAAAATATTTGGAGAGGTTTTAAAAAATGGCTGCCTTCTTCTAATGAATTAAAATTATTCTTGCATTCTAATGGAAAAAGTAATAGCCTCTACGGAGATGGTCTCCTTTCAAAAAACGAACCGAAAGAAGAACCGCCCGATAAATATCATTTCGATCCTGTTAATCCTGTGATTACAAAAGGGGGACGAAATCTTTTTCTCTTAAGCGGTCCTCAAGATCAGACTAACATTGAAAAGCGTGATGATGTGTTAATATACACTTCAAAAACGCTCGAAAAAGGGATAGAAATTATCGGTGAGGTCAAAATGGTCCTTTTTGCTTCTACCACCGTACGGGATACAGATTTTATGGTTAAGTTAGTTGATGTCTACCCTAATGGAAAATCTTCAATAAATGTAATAGATTCTGGTATAAGAACTCGCTTTCTTAATGGCGATTTAAACGAACCTAAACTCATCAAACCAAATAAAATAAATAAATACGAATTCGCCATTGGTTCGATTGGTATCTATTTTCCAAAAAACCACAAAATACGCTTAGAAATAACTTCAAGCAATTTCCCCCGATTCGATGTAAATTCCAATCTTGCGGGGGTACAAAACGAGAAGGGGTACAAGGTTGCTACGCAAACGATATATCACGATAAGGCAAATCAATCACATGTAATCCTTCCCGTTTTCTCTAATGAAAAACAATAATAATTACACATTCATCAAAGAAGAAAAGTAATAGATAAAGAGTATAGTAGAAGCTTTTATTTTGTTATTTATTAAGAAAGTATTTATTTTAATTTAACGATATCAGCTGTATTATATAAATACATGAAATAATAATTGCTAGCTGGTCCAAAAGCGATATGGTCGGCCATAACGCCAAAATAAGATAATTTTTTAAAAATATCTTGTGTCAGAATTATAAAGGCATCTTCCCCTTCGTCCATTACCACGCTAGTCCCAAAAACTTGATCACGGGAACGAATTTCAGCGATTTGAGCGTATTTTTCAAGGATTTCTTTAAATTTTTTGTCCTTTATTATTACTTCTTCGACTAATAATCTAATATCTGTGACTCCTCGAGCTCTTGCTTTTTTTATTTCCTCGTAAAACAAATCTAAAAATTCGAAATCCTGTGCGACAAGGTATAGGGCCATTTTTGCTGAATTTATTAAAGTTAAGGCTCTATTAACGCAAACATCTCTTCCCCGGTGAATATATAACGCAACTTTTATCGGTGTATCGTGAGATTCGTAAATGGGGGTAAGTTCACGAATAATCGTGTCTGAATACCCGTCAAAACTATCGCTATATTGTTTTTTTGCGATTACCAAAGCTTCATCGGGGCTTTTTGCGAAATATCTCGATGGTCTTGATTCTTCCTCTTTTAAAATCCACATTTTATCCTTTTCTAATTGAGTTAAAATGTTATAAATTCGAGAGTAAGGAACTCTTGAGGCTTCAGAAAGCTCTCTCGCGTCCATAGGCCCTTTTGAGATTAAAGTTAAATATATTGATATCTCGTAATCCGTTAAACCAATCGAACGTAGAGATTCTTTAACATTCTCGGGAGTTTCTTGTGACATTTTTTTTTACACCATTAAACAAAATCGTGTAATTTAAGAGATTTTGAGCACTTAAAAGAATTTTGTTAATTAATAAATTAATAAATATTTCATACTATTTCATACTATATTATTTTTTTTCTTTTTACCCTTGCAGGGTAAGTCGTTTTGCGACTAAAATTTTCTCGCAAAAGTCATTCTTTATTATAATATTAGATTTAAAGTGATTTTTTGACAAACATTGGCTAAGCAAAGTCATCCCCCTCCGTTGTCATCTTGTGGGATGGAATTCATGACTGCAACAGAGATGATGGTAACAAAAGTAATAACCAGTGCTATGATAATAATGGCAATGAATATTTTTTTATTTCTTTCATTTTCAAGAAATTTTAAAGGCATTTTTATCACATTTATGTTATTTTTAAATTCATATATATCCAATTATTCAAAAACATTTAAAGAATATTTTGAAAAGTTTAGAATCACTGAGCCAGAAGTAGTTGAAATTTTTAATGTATTTGCTGATTTTAGTGCTTTACCAGCAGAACAAGTTACAGCTTTAGTTCCCCTAGCAGCAATGAATTCATTATTAGATGGTGCCTATCGAACGAAATTAGGTTTCATTGACTTTTCTAACAAACTCCAAGAAAGATTTTTGAGTTTAGAAGGTGAACTTAAGCTTAGTAGTGAAGTTGATAACATTTTAGTAGAAAACAATCAGGTCAAAGGTGTGCGTCTTAAAGGAGGAGAAGAAATCTACGCAGATTATGTAATTACAACCGTAGACACAATGTTGGCTATGAAAAAATTAGTTGGGTTAGGAAAAATTCGAAAGGCAAATAAAAAATACGCCGATAAAATTGAGTCCATAAAAATGTCTACATCTTCGTTTAATGTAAGCTTGGGATTAGACGATAAACTTGACCTAGCTGCTTTAGGTATGGATTGCGGCTATAATGTCATTACTACAGGAGGAGATACATATGACCGGTTATTCGACGCGTACGAGAAAGGAGAGATCGGTTTTTCTGAAAATAGATTTCATATCGGAGTAATTTGTCCTTCACTTACTACAGGGGGGCAACCAAATATAACTATCCGAGTAACCCCCATGGCGCTAGCAGATTGGAGAGAATTGCGGGAAAGCAATAAAGAGGAATATGAAAAAAGAAAAGAAAAATGGGGAAACTTTTTTATAGACCTTGTTGAGAAATATCTTATTCCCGATCTCAGGAAACATATTCTTATTACAGATATTTCTACACCAGCAACTTACGCTCGTTATTCAAATTCTCCTACGGGTTCAATCTTTGATATGGCGCCCACTACAAATAATTTTGGACGTACTCGTTTAAAGATAAGAACTCCAATTAAGGGTTTATTCCAACCGAAATTTGTACACGGAATGTTTGGTTCTTTATTAGGTGGTATGCAGGCAGTAGATATGATACTTAACGGAAAAATAATGAATGGTAACGCTCGTTTAAAACTCAAATAAAGGGTTTTTTTTTATTTCTATTTCTTTTTAAGATTTCTACACATTCAATTAGCAAAATACTTTTTTACAAAATCTTTCCGAATTTGTTTTGGATCTTCTCCATTCTTTAAGACAAATTTTTCACATTTCCTATATACTTCGAGCAAATCATCGTATAATTCTTTATACTTATTATTCGGTTGAATTATATAATTATCTTGGATTTTTAGAAATCGATTTACTAATTCAGTCCAATTAATACTTTCATTTATAGAATCATAATAGGATTTGGCGCTTCTTAGTGCTGCACCTAATGCTGCGGAATTAGTAATTTCAAATTGGTAAATCTTAGTATTAAATATATTTGATGCGATTTGTAATATTTCTTTATTAGCGGACGCTCCTCCAGTGGCATAAATCTCTTCTTTTTGCTCTTGGATCCACTCTGAATGTAGCCTCATTGACAGAAATTGAGCTTCTATGATTCCTCGGACATTACCTTGCATATCATTCTCATCAAAACCAAATCGATAAACAATCGGCTCTAAAACTAAGGGCACTATTTCAGGCAAGAAATATGGTAACATAATTTTACCAAAATTCCCTGGAGGCGTCTTTCGTAAAATTTCTCCAAATTCGTTCCAATTTAGATTGAATTTATCTTTAATAGCTTCTCTTGCTAAAGACCCATTTTTAAAACAGATTAAACTCATAAAATCTCCTGTAGGCGCTCTAAAAACATGTCCTTCTCCCATCATATCAAACGATAAGGTTTTCATAAAACTGAAATAAGTATCACTCGTACCTAAGCTAATTGCGGCTTTACCCTTCTCTGTAAGTCCAACGCCGATTAAACTATTAGGATTATCTCCTGACCATGCAACTAAGATAGTTTCTGGAGAAAAACCAAATCTTTCCACAAAATAAGGAGATATCTTCCCTACAACATCGTAAGAGTTGACAAGGGGCGGTAATTTTTGTCGCAAATTCGGAGCAGTAGCGTCTAAAGCTTTATCGTCCCATTGATTAGTTCTAATGTTCATTAAATTCATACCCGCTCCATCTCCGTAGTCGATTGGTGAACTTTTACCTAATAATATAGAAGATAAAAAAGAGCTTACGAGATGAATCGATGAAGTTTGAATATAATCGTCGTAATTTTGTTCGTAAAATTTTCTAATTTGCGGTCCAGAAAATCTCTCAAAAGTATTTGAACCAGTTATACTTATTGTAGGTTCTAATCCTCCTAATTCAAGGCGAATTTCTTCGCATTGCTTGGTTGTGCTTGAATCCATCCAGATCGGACTAGTTTCTCTCGTAAAGACTTTCTGTAATTGATTTACTATAGATTTTTTCGAATCTAAATTTTTTAGAGTTGGTTCGAAAGAATTATTTAAATAAACCGTTCCATGTTGCTGACCTGAACCAGATATTGCTTTTATTTCGTTCAAAGGTAGGTTTTTTTGAACAAGCGCTTTAAATAATAATTCTAAAGCTTCTACCCACATTAATGGATTCGAATGAACAACTTTCCCGCCATTTGAACTAAAAACGCCATTTTGGGTGTTATAGTATGGTAATTCTTCGTCAAAATTAATACTATACCTAATGATAACTTCATTTTTGCTCAAATTTATGAGAACGGCCGTTAAACTTTGAGTTGAACAATCTATACCGAGAAAATAATCCATATTCATATGTTTTTTTTTTTAATTATGTTTATCTTGATAGTGGTAATATTAGTAGTTAGACATATAAAAAATATGCAAAATTATTAATTTAGTAATAACGTATTAAATATTTGATTATTTTGACAATAACAATTTTCAAATTATTATACTATATAATACATATCAACCAAAATCGCTTTTTTTCGAAAATTTCAAGTAAAAAATAAAAATTTAAATACTAGAAAGCAAACAAATAATTAACAATAAATAACAAATAATATATAATTAAGATCATTTTAGTAAAATATTAAATATTTTTAGAAGAGGTTAAAAATTATATTGGACGCAATCGATGAAAAAATTTTAGAAGAATTGAAGGAAGATAGTAGAATATCATTTAAAGACATTTCTGAGCGAGTAGGAAAAACAGAAGCTACGGTTCGAAGGCGGGTTAATAAGTTGAAGGAAGATGGTATAATTAAAAGCTTTACTATAGAATATAATATCAATTCTAAACCACAAACTAGAGCCACTGTTAAAATTGAACCTGATTTTAAGGAGATGAAAAATATAATGAAAGAATTAAAAGCAATAGAAGAGATTACAGATATTTGGCGCTTAAGTGGAGATTGCGGTCTTTTTATAAAAGTGGAGATTCCTAGTATTGAACAGTTTAACCCTTTAATTGAAGAGAAAATATCTCCAATCAAAGGAGTTAAAATAATGGAAACTTGTTTTATAACAGATATTATAAAATAATCAGTTCTTTCAGATGTATAATCAAAAATTAGAAACTTTATTACTAATTCTTTATTTGATAAATTTCTCCCATTTTTAATGCGTTGAATTTTTTAAAATTAAAATTTTTAATTATAAACCGTTAAGTAATAAATATTATTTCCATTATTTTATTAATATCTAAAAAGTTGAAATCTAAAATGGTTATTAAGAAGGGCGATATTGTTAAAGTAGAATACGAAGGGCGATTAGAAGATCTAACGATATTTGATAGTACGGAACTTCAAGGGGGAGAACCAATGAAGTTTGAAGTTGGTGCTGGTTTATTAATTCGAGGTTTTGATAACGCAATTATAGGTAAAAAAGTTGGAGATGAATTTACTATTACTTTAAAAGCTACTGAAGCTTATGGTGAGGTTGATCCACAATTAATTCAAATTATTTCCAGAGATCAACTTCCCAAAGATATTGATCCTGAACCTGGGATGATGTTGAACGCATTTGATGCTAACGGGGCACAATCTGTGATCTGGATTAAGGAGGTCGACGACGAGTTTGTAACGCTTGATATGAACCACCCAATAGCCGGAAAAACGCTAATTTTTAAAATTAAAATTCTAGAAACAGGTTGCGAACCAGATCCACCTGGCTGATTGTGGTTGTGGGTGTGAGCATAATTAAAAAGAATAAAATTATACCACATTTTTATTATTTATCAAAAAATAATAATTTTAACTAATTTTAATTAATAGTTCCCTAAAAAGAAATTAAAAATAATCTTTATCTTCTAAAACCAATAAACAATTTTATTTGTTTTAGATAATTTTTACTATTAATAAATTTAACCCCACCAGTAATCAAAGATGAGCTATAAATTTACAAAAGAGGAATTAAAAGAACTTTTAATTGATTACAATGAAGTTGTTTTAAAAGAGCAAAAACTTGATCTTCCCTCTAAAGTCTGTATTTGGGACGAAACATTGAGAGATGGTGAACAAAGTCCTACTGTTTATCTTACCTTAGACGAAAAAATCCATTTAGCAAAATTAATGGACGAAATAGGAGTTAAACTAATCGCAGTTGGGTTTCCAGCAGTCTCAAAAACCGAAAAGAAAATTGTTAAAACGATAGTAAATGAAAATTGTAAAAATGCTACTATCCTTGGAATTGCTCGTCCAAAGAAGGAAGATATTGATGAGTGTATCGATGTAGATCTTAAAGAAATCGTAATTTTCATGCCAATTTCTCCAATTTTTAGGAAAACTTTAAAGCAAACACCTAAACAGCAACTAGAATTGATCGAAGAAGCCATTCATTACGCGAAAGACAACGGATTTAGAGTCAATTGGGTTTCAGAAGATGGCACTAGATGCGATTTTAATCATTTGGTAAATGTTTTCAAAACGGCAATAGAAGCCGGGGCAGAAAGGATCGTTCTTGGAGACACAGTAGGTGTTTTAACGCCGCGTTCTACTTCGTATTTGATTAACCGAATAAAAAAAGAAGTTATAAAACCACTAGAGAAAGAAATTCCAATGGGTATTCACACGCACAACGATTTTGGCTTAGCGGTTGCTAATACTATTGCTGGTGTATTCGAGGGATGCACTTATCCACATACCTGTATAAATGGTTACGGCGAAAGAGCAGGAAATGCCGCTTTAGAAGAGGTTGCTACGAATCTTGAAAGGATAGGTATTAAAACAGGTATAAATTTGACAAAATTACCAGAATTAAGCGAAGTTTGCGAGAAATATTTTTGCCAACCATTAGCCCTAAACAAAGCCATCGTTGGTGAACACGCCTTTAGTCACGAAAGTGGACTACACATTGCTGCAATTTTAGCACACCCATTAACATATGAACCAATCAACCCCCATATAGTAGGTAGAAGAAGAAAGTTCTATTTAGGGAAATTCTCAGGGTCTAAATCAATACTAAACGCACTACAACAAAAAATTAAGGTTTTAGATTTAGATATTCCAGATGAAATTATTAAGCGAATTGTTTTAGAAGTGAAAGAAAAACACGAGGAGACCTCTAAGAAGGAATTAAGAAAATCGTTTAAGATAATAAAGCAAGAATTAGAGAAAGTTACAAAAGGAGTGGGGGATAAAGAGTTCTTCGAAATTGTAAATAAGTACGCTCAACCATATGTTCCTGACGAATTTAAGCCAAAAATTTAGAATTTAATGAATAAAAACCTTACTCTGCATTTTATAGTCGTTTATCAATCTCTTCAATTTTGTTTTTAGTTGCCTTTAAATCATTCTTCAGTTGGCCAGCCCGTTTTTCGTAAGATTTCTTATTCATTTGGCCGTCTTTATATTTCTTTTCTACAAAATCAAGTAAGTTTCGAACCGAATTAAGTTTACTTTCTAGTCCCTTCTTTTCGGCTAATAAATCTTTCTTTTTAACTTTCTTTTTAGTATATCGTTTTGGAGAAGGCTTTAAATTATCGGAAATGTCGATACTTGGTAATCCAATAAAATATTCGTCCTCTTTTTCGTCTAAACTCTCAGGTCTTTTGGGTAGATCGGTTAGTGGTTCATTTGAGGCTATTAATTCGTCTAAACCATCACTTGTAGTTTTTTGAGAATAGTTCTGTTGCTTATTAGGTGGGGGCCCATTCAATCCCGTAAGCGCGGTTTCCGAAGAAGCAACCGTTCTAATTAGTTTATCGATTGTAGTCTTCATTGTATCAATTTGATTTTGAAAAGCCTTTAACAAATCGATTAATTCACTTTTATTAGATATTTTCATAGAAAAATTGATATCTACATTTTTCCTTTCAGTTATTGCAGAACTAATTGGTGACGATTGGTAATCCATTGTTTGTGTTGTAGAAGGTACCTCTTGAGGAGCAATCTCGGGGATAGCACCGCTCGAATGCAATTCCATTCTATAATCTGAAACTAACCATGAAAAAATATTAAACGCTAAATTTGGATGCTCATCGTTACCGAAACCCCCTCCAACTCTGTCTCTAAACAGCTCGTAACTTCCTATAGCACAGACCCTTCCTTCATCTGGTTCAGCAACACAAATTAAGGGAGTAGAAAAAGGTTCTGAGGTTTCATTTGAGGATACGATAGAAATCGAACTACCTACTAACGAAAGCGAACATCCAGATCTAAAGCACAATGAACTAATACTATTTGTAATTGGATGTGGTGGAATAAAAGCCGTAACTATAGGCATATTTTCCAAGCCTAAATTATAAGTTTTATCTAATACTTGATCGTTTTCAAATGCTATCCCAAATGTTTGACTTAGTTCGCTTAAGTTACTATTTCTTCCTCTATCGCCCCCCGCATGTGACAGCAGCAATAACCCGCCACCATCTTCTCTAATCCAACTATTTATCTCAGTTATTTCCATCGAAGAAATTTTTGCAAAATCAGGGCAAACAAACACTAAAATATCAAAAGATTTTAAAGAATTTCGTGTAATCGGCGCTTCTAAGAAATTATAACAAACGTAATCGTTCGCATTTAAAAAGTCTCGTAATTCCGTTAGATTCTCGTCTAACTTTCCACGTGGCTTGTGAGCCACATCAAACGCTATATTATACGGCATGATAATTATTTTTTCTTGTCATTTAATAAAAAGAGTAATCTATTATCAATAAATACTTTTGTCTCCAATAATTAAATTATTTTTAGTAATATTTTCTACTCTTACATTACTTCCCATGATTGAACCCTCAGTTATCACATTTTTTAAAGTTGCATTCTTTTCAATAACGCAATTTTCTAGAATGCAATTTTGAATATTAGAATCGCAACCAATCGAAACATATGGTCCAACAACGGAATAAGAAATATTGGTATTCTTCCCTATATACACAGGACCTTTTATGAACGACCTTTCAGAAACGACATTTAGCTCTTGAAAATCTTCGATAGTCACCGATTTTTGTTCTAAAAGATACTTGTTACCATTCAACACTTCAGAAGGTCTTCCAAAATCCAATATTCCTTTTTTAAGCTTAACTGCTGCGATTTTTAATCCGCTATCGATTAAATCTTGTAAGCTTGCAGTTAAATAAACCTCTTTAGATCCATCCACTCTTTTATCTAAGTATGTTTTTAAATTATCAAAGAGAGCTTGTGTTGCAGAGTTAGAAAATGCGTATATACCAGCTATAGCTAAATTGGATACAAATTCTTTTGGTTTCTCAACTAATTTTTGAATGAGTGAATTATCATCAACGACAACAACACCGTAAGAGCTTGCATCTTCCTTTGGGACTTCCATTACTGTAATAATTCCATCTATGTCAGATTCGTAATATCGATACATTAAGTAAGAAAATTCGTCAATTGGAATCATGTCTGCTAAGAAGATTAACGAACCTTCCCGTTTATCAGCTTCTTTACTTGTATGTGTGTGTGTTTCAAACCTTGAATTAGCTAAATATACGGCTTCACCTAAGCCCCAGTAAAATGGTATATCATCGTTGTATCCTCGTGGTATTTGCTCTATAAAAGTTAACTTAAACTTATCGCCATACTTTTGTTTAACGAATTCTGTTATTTGTCTTCTCTTATATCCGACAATAAGAATTAATTCCGTTTTAGAATCAAACGTATCGCTAATTTTATTAAGGATGTGTTCCAACACCGTCTTTCCAGCGACATTTATGAACGTTTTAGGTTTACTTAAGGTAAATGGGCGTAATCTTGAACCAATACCCGCACATGGACCAATAATTTTCATATTTTAATTTGAAATATTGTCTTTTTAATTTATATAGTGTTAATAAACATTTAATTTTAATAAAACTTTGACTCATCCGAATCGAAAATTCTTTGTAAATAGGCAAACAATAGATCGAGCCCATAATCTTCATTCTTTGAGCAGGGGATCAGCTCTGAAGTGGAGCCTAATTGAACGAATATATCTGAGATTAACATAGATAACTCCCTTATTAAACCACTTTCTCTTTCATTAGTGGAATCCTCTAACGCTTGAAAGTCTTGACTCCAATTAACAATCATATCGACTTGATCTTCGCCTAATAGATCAACTTTGGATAAAACATTAATTTGGGAAATATTTCTAAACCTAAATTGTACTGAGGCAGCTAAAAGTAGTGTAGAGATGAATCCATTAGGTCTGAGAACTAAGTTTGAATCAAAAAGAAAAGAAACTGCCCTTTGAATCGATCCAAAACCTAATGAGCTTGCAATTAAAGGTCCCGTTTCCCTAAAAGCAAACAGTTCCAACTGTCCAGCAGTATCTACAAACACCCAATCTGGATTGTATTCGTCAATTTCGTACTTTAAATCGTCTAGAAAGTTAACCATCAAATCCGAAGCTAAGATCATGGCTCCATTTGGCCCTAATTCAAATTCAGCCATTACTTCTTCAAGAACGATGAAGTCTCTTATATCTATATCGGGGGTATAAGGCATTCTTTTAACGCCAGGGTCCAAGTTTAAAGTAATAGCCGAAATATCAGGATTTCTTTTAAGAACATATTCCTTAAATAATCCTGTTAAAGTGCTCTTACCACTTCCAGCTGTCCCTATAAAGTAGTTTAATAAAAAATTAATCGACCTCTATTAAGTTTTCTTTCCTCATTAATAATTAAATAATCGAAGATAATTAAAGATTCATAATAAAACTAATAATGAACGCTACGAATGAATATTAGGGATAGAGTTAAAAAAATTGAGTTTGGTATTCATTAATAGCTTATTTTGGTTTATTTAATTTTTTTAATTTTACTTTTTTTTCTTTTTGTTCTTGTTGTTCTAGCTTTTTTTTAAATCTTTCAATTTGGTTGTTGATTGCAATTTCTTCCTTTCTCTTTAATTCTTCATCGCTCAATACGATAGCTTTAAGTTCATCCCCGCTCATTGGTTTTAAAATATCTGTAACACTAAAACCATTGTTTTTCTCTGTGATTTCTTTGAATTTTGTTTTCATTTCTTTCATCACTAAAAGTTTAGCTGATGATCCTCGGCTTTGCATCAATGACGGCAAATCAGATCTTTTAATTCTTTCGATGCCCGGTCCCGAAACTCTTTGGGAGGTGCGTACTGGCGGCCCGTAAGATATAGGGTTAGCCGGCATATTTTGCATGGTTAAGGCGAGGTTTTTTAAATATAGCTCTATGTTTTTTAAAGTTTCGTTGCTCTCTTTCATCATTGATATTACAGATTGATCAGCAGAAATACTCTCAATACTATTTTTTTCGTAAATTATCGTTGTTTCTTCTTTATTTTGGTTGTAATCCGTCTTAATCGACTGTACTACTCTTTCTTGAGTGACTTTTCTTTTTTGACCTTTACTTAAACTTAGATCTATAAATTGAAAACCATCGTAGCAATCGTCGTTAATCCCTATGTCTAATATGTTAAATTTCTCTGAAAATATGTACTCGATTCGATGCCCAGAATATAGAAAAATCGTCAGTTTTAAAACTTTAATCTGGATATCTGTATACCCTTGAATTTCATCTAATTCAATTGTAAAACATAGAAGCTCGTTTGAATGATAAAACTTTTTTATTGAAACCAGCGATGGCGATTGCTTGCAATAAATCTCTTGCCTAACAACCTTAGATATTTCAAACTGGAAATTCAATCTTTTAATCTTATCTGGAAGAAATTGAACTTGTTCATCATCGTTTTTTTTAAATTCTAAAAACAATTTCCTTTGATCGTCCCAAAAAACTTGGAACAATTCCATTTTTGGTTATAACCCTTAGTTTTTATCGTTAAATTTTTCAATCGATCTACTTATGTCTAAAATTTAATCTATCCTTTAAAATATCTCGACTTCACCAAATTATTGATTTTTAAGGGATTTATTTATTGAATAGACGGAGAGTTCTTGATAACCTTGATAAAAAGAAAATTAAATATTAATTAAATTTAAGTTTGGAAAAATAATATACTGTCTTTTTTAGTTTTACTTGAAAATATTCAATTTCTTCTTTTGATTGATCCCCAATATATTTATTGACATCAAGTACTAAAATTGCATCTTGATGGTGTAGTTTTCGTAGGGCAACCTCTTGGAGTTTATCCCATTCTTCCACCGAAAATCTTTCTTTATTTAGTAATCCATCAACCGAACAGATTTCGACAAGTTTTTTATAATTAATTTGTAAAATTGACTCGATCTTAATAAAATAATCCTTAAATCGCATGGAACCTACTAAAAAGATTTTATTTTCTTTTATTTTTGAAAAATCGTAATCTTGGAACTCATCCAAGAAATTCTTATTTAACCGTTCTTTTTTTATCATAATTGTATTAACGTTCATTCCTATTTAATCCTCACATGAAATTAAATATTGTCTATCTCGCAGAAAACTTAGAATTTATGAGAAAACTGGATTCAGAAGTAATCGCCCTTATCTATATTGATCCTCCATTTTACAGTGGCGTCGATTACAATGATTTCTCTGATTTATGGGAATCGCTAGATGAATATTTAGATTTTATGAAACTAAGAATTAAAGAAATGTATCGTATCCTTAAAAATACAGGTAGTTTTTATTTGCATTGCGATACAAGCGCAAAATTTGACTTGAAACCTATTTGTGACGAAATTTTTGAACGAAAAAATTTTCGAAGAGAAATCATCTGGAATGTGGGAAGCGTTTCGGGATTTAAAAGCCAAGTAAATGGTTGGGTACGCCAACACGATACAATAATGTATTACACTAAATCACCTAATTTCACTTTTCATAAACAATATTTACCATATCGAGAAGAATACATTAAAAAAATGTTTAGATATAAAGACGAAAACGGACGACTGTATCGAAAACGCCGAGGAGGTAGACAATACTTAGACGAAAGACCCGGAACATTAGTTGGTGATGTGTGGAATGATATTTATTCTTTTCAAACGACTACGAGATCGAAGGAATATTTAGGCTATCCTACTCAAAAACCCGAAAAATTACTCGAACGTATAATTTTAGCGTCTTCAAATGAAGGAGATATCGTTGCCGACTTTTTCTGTGGTTCTGGAACAACGATAGTTATGGCTAAAAAGTTAAACAGAAAATGGATTGGTGTTGATATCAATCTGAAAGCCATCGAATTGTGTAAAGAAAGGTTAAATTTAAACTTAAAAACTTAAATACAAATGTTTTTATTCACTTTAACATAATTTTGATAATTCAAAAAGATTCTGCTCCTAACGATAAATAGGCAAACCTCGCGACTGCAGCTAAAATTTGGCTATAGAAGATTAACATCAAAATCCCTATTAATAGGAAAGAAAAAAAGGTTATAAGAACAAAATAATCTAATTTTTTAATTTTTTTAGAAGCTCTCTTATAATGTTTAATTTTTTCGTACCTATAAAAAAGAACAATTGAAGAAATTGCGATTAAAATGATTAAATTAAGGTAAACTAGGGATTTTATTATAGAAAAACCGTACTTCCATACAGTAATTCCATTTCTATTTACCTCTAAAATTATTCCGTTATAAGCACTACTAATTAGGATATTTCCATTATCTAATAAATCTGCTTCGTAAGGAATAATTAAATCTTGAGCAAAACTCCACACAATTTGTTTACTGTCTTTGTTAACCTCTATAATTCTACTATTACTACTATCTGTAATCAATATATTTCCATTATCCAGCTCGTCAGCGTCTCTCGGCCAATTTAATCCTTGGTCTAACTTCCACTCTACTTCTTTTGTTGTATAATTAATTTCGATAATTCGATCGTTTCCAGAATCAGAGATAATTACATTTCCACTATCTAAATAATCGGGGTTATGTTGTCTAAATAAGAGAGTGTGGTTTTCGTAATCACCATACCACCAATTTATATTATCTGAATTATTTGGGTCGTTAAAATCTGCGGTGTAATTAACCTCTACTATCAAATCAAAATTTCTTATAGAAATTAAACACGCATTCCAAGTACTATATTGTTTAAAATCCACATCGTTAAGATGGGACCAATCATAAGTTGAAGGATTATTATAATAATGATCAGAATCCCATTTAGGATTAACTTTAGTCCAATTTATTTGTGCGGGCTCCCAACTCCAAATTATACTCTTATTAGGATAATCTACTTCTATTACTCTATTATAACCCGTGTCGGCAATTAACAAATGCCCGTTAGGTAATTCTAAAACCTCGTGAGGATATGCCAAGCCCCTTAATTCCCATATTACATTCCCCATGGGATCAACTTCGTATACTTTATGCGCGGGATTATTCGGTTCTACTGGTTTTTGATCATCGATTCTATTTAAGTGATTTAACATTTCAGAAAAAGAAGCAGATACTATTAATGTATTCCCATTAGTCTTTCGGTCAGCATCATGAGGGACATCAATCAATTCAAGGTTATTAAATACAAAAAACATTATAATATTTGAAGATAACAATAAGATTACAAAAAACAGAAGAACTCTATACCTTAATCTTATTCTTCTTAACATAAATAAGATTTTGCTTTTATTATTTAAATAAGTTTCGCGTAGTTTTAAAAATGAATGAAGAATTATAAAAAATATTTGATAATGAAAAAAATAGAGAATTTGAAAATGCCTGAAACAAACATATATTTCGAAAATAATGCCAATCTAGAAAAGATAAAAGATAAGAAAATTGCAATAATAGGGTATGGAAATCAAGGAAGGGCTCAAGCACTTAACCTAAGAGACAGTGGTCTGGATCTGATAATTGGTAATAAAGAAGACTCCTACAAAGAAAAGGCCATGAAGGATGGTTTTGAGACATTCAACATCTCTGAGGTTGTAAAGCGTGCAGATATTGTCTTTCTACTAACTCCAGACGAGACTATGCCCGATATGTTTGAAAAAGAAATTGAGCCAAATCTTAAGGATGGAGCTTGTATAAATTTTGCAAGTGGATATAACATTGCTTTCAATCTCATAAATCCTCCAGATAACATTGATGTAATAATGATCGCTCCGCGCATGATAGGTGTTGGTGTCAGAGAAAATTACCTTAATGGAGAGGGATTTTACAGTTTTATTGGAGTATATCAAGAGGTAACTGGAAATGCTAAAGAAATTCTATTAGCACTTGCAAAAGCACTAGGAACTCTGAAAAAAGGAGGCGTTGAAATATCGATGAAACAAGAAGCTATACTAGATTTGTTCAATGAACAGGCGTTTGGTCCTGCATTTGGAAGAGTTCTTTTAACATGCATTAAAGTCTTAATTAATAATGGTCTTCCTCCTGAGGCAGTTCTTATTGAAATGTATATGAGTAATGAGATGTCATATACTTATCAAAAAATGGCTCAAATAGGTCTCGTGAAGCAAACTAATTTCCATTCTCATACTTCTCAATATGGAGCAATGTCAAGAGGAGTTAGATATAGAAAACTACCTTTGGAAGAGAAAATGCAAAAGTCTTTTGATGAGATTGCATCTGGAAAATTTGCAAAAGAATGGTCTGGAAAAGTGTCAAAACTTAAATTCAAAATTATAAAATACTTTGCCATGAAACAAGAAATAAACAAGATTGAACAAGAAGTCCGCAAAAATTTAAAATTAAAAGATTTCGATGTATACTCCGCCCCTGAAAACATTGAAGAACTTTTAAAAAAACCTGATGTCAAAAACGAGTTAAAAAACATCTTGGATTCTTTTGAATTTTAACATTTATTAAGGTGTTAAATTGCCTTTGAAAGAGATGTGTTTAAAATGGCTAATGAAAATATTGTCATTGGATTAATTATTGGAATAATTGCTTATATCTGTCTTGATATAGGGAAAGGAATCCAAAAGTATGCAATTGAAGGTTTTAAAGAAGAAAACTCGATTAAGAAAAAAAATTCTGGAATATGGGTCTTTGGAACTATTTTAACGAGTTTGTACATGTTCATCCAATGGGCTGCATTATTTTTTGCCCCAATTAATATCGTAGCTCCATTAGAAGGTGTTGGGCTAATCATTCTTTTACTTTTTTCTTATTATATCTTAAAAGAACATATAACCCCTATTGAAATTAGCGGTGTTTTTTTCATAATTGTAGGAACTGTTTTAGTAACGCTGTTTAACGTAAATGTTGGAAGCCTTAACATGAGTAATTTCAACCTACTTTTTTTCTTGTGTTTTTCTATAATTATTCTCGTAATTGAGTCGATTTTAATTTTTATATCTAAATTAAATGATTATAAATTTGTTGGAATAATTATTGCGTTTACAGCAGGAACCACTAACGCATTGCAAACTGTTTCTAAGCGGATTACAACTATTCCCGAAATGACACTATATTTCACATTAGCTACATTTATTTTTGCGCCATCAACTTTGCTTATAACTCAATACGCCTTTACTAAAGCAAAAGCCAATCAGGTTGTACCTTGTTTTACATCTACTAGCATTATTTTGGCATCCTTAATGGGTGTTTTAGCTTTAAATGGAAGTATTAGCTGGATTCAAGTTATTGGAATCATTATAATTGTAATTGGGATTATTCTAATTTCAGCATTTCAAAAAAAAGCGAAAACTTAACTAAATAGCAATAAGTCATTAGATAATCTTTCATTAATCCTTTTTAAAAATTATATTTCCAATACCAATCCATTCTTTGGCGTCCTCAAGGTTGAAGACGATTTTCCTTTTAGAAGATTCAGCGTGCTTTAGAAGATATTTGAATTCTACGCCTAATGGTGGATTTTTCGAGATTATAAAGGCAGATTTGTTAAGTTTTTCATTATTTCGTTTTAATAAATCTAAGATTATTTCGATTGACTCTATCCGTAAAAGAATCGCTTCGGTAATGTCGATAATTAAATTTAAATTCTCGTGAATTTCTTTAGTTAAATCCTCAAATTCTATTACAAATCTTTCTGCTACAGGTAAAGGAAAGGTTCCAATTGCTTTTATGTAAAAACTATCGCCTCCTATTTTCTCAATTTGATACATTTTATCGTCAATTTTTCTGTTTTAAATAAAAGTATACCAAATTGAGTAAATCTTAACTTTTAATCTTTTTATTTTTTTTGTTTATTCTTTAATTTCCCTCATGATCTATAGTAGTTCCATATCATAAGAGATTTCGTCGGGTTAGAACGGGAGCATCTGATAGGATTTTATATCTTGACTGTACTGCTAAGCGCGGTAAGGCTAAGCGAAAATTGACATACCACGACGATTCAAACGCAGTTGGCTTCATAATTAAATCGGGGCGTCCCAATTTATACGCTGTTAGTGCTTTCAAGAGTTCTATTATATAAATTATTGAGCGAAATTTTATCGCCGCGCCTATTCCTCGGGTATTCATCCGATAAGCGTTGTAAAACGTATTATTATAGGAGTTTCCTTGCTCAATCATCGGTCGAAAGCTATAGATCTTCAGAAAATAGTCGTCTGACCATCCATTTGGGATAAAGTCAGTATTAAAAAAAAATCCTTTTTTTAACTCCCTTATCGGATGGGTTTTGATGTTCTTTCTTGACCGAATAATGGGCACTAATCCTTTAGACCGCGTATTTTCCATATTCTGTAGTGAATATGGTCCCGAATCTGCTATGAGCACCTGCCATTCGTATTCTGTATGAGTAAAAAATCCATCCATTGTTTCTCTAAACGCAAGAATATCGTTCCGATTACCAGCAAACATCTTAAAGAATATAGGAAACCAGCGATTAAAGCAATGAGCGTATAATATTCCAGGGTCGTAACCCACACCCTTTTTTACACCATTATGTCTACAATAGCCCGCATCGGGATCGTTATATTTCGTGTTCCCTTTCTTTTTATTATTGCTGCAATTGGAGCGTATGAATTGTCCATCCCAGATGAGGATTCTTGGAACAATTATCCCACAATCAACACATTCCTTCACTAATAGTTGAAAAAACTCAAACAACGCTTCAGGAGGGATTTTAGTCATTACATAACTGATATCCTGTGCTTTCGGAAAGAAATTGGGGTCGTGAGTAATGTTGAATAAGGGAGGATAAGGGAGAAACTTACCCATTTTTTCTATACCGGAGTAATTCTTGAAGCCCAGATTGATCCGCAACATTTCGTAAGCTAGCACGTCTTCAATAAACATGTCTTTAAAAGAAACGCCGTTATTTTCAAGCCTTCCTTGTAATTCTTGGAAAAAGCTAAAGTCGTTAAATTCAAACAGGTTTTCAAATACCCCGTTAAACCCTTTAAGATATCGATGCATATCCCATTCCTTTTTAGAGATCACTCCCATTCCAAACTCTTCAAAACGAGGGATCTTAACGCGAGGGAACCTATATAAATACTTGTCTTTTAGTTTGGACTCCCAATCTATGAAATCTTGTATTCTTTTCTGGGATTTGGGTATGGAGCTCGTAGTTGGAGCCCTCCTTTTACCCCAAGTGGGATGGATGGGGATCCATCGAAATTTTTTTCGGGCGTTTCTGTAATCTTTTGGAACACTCATGTCGAATTTTTCGATGGATTTTAATCTAATAAAGTCCGTCAATTGCGTTTGATAAATACTGGGTTTAATTTTATATAGGATTATTATCATAACGAATCAGTTTTAAGATCTATAATAAACTATTAGGTAATCGCCTATTTATTCTTTTTGGTTAAGATTTAAGCTAATAAAAGCTTAATCAAGTTTATTTTCTTCTAAACCTTTTTCTAAATAAATTATATCTTAGGGAGTATGGTTTCAACTCCTAATTTTAATAATAATTGTTTGCTCAAAGGATGTCTCAAATCTCACGACATAAATCTAATAGATATAGAAGCATTATAAAGGAAGTAATTAATACTAGAATAAGTAAAAAAAATAAAAGAATTAAAAGTTAAAATTTACTCAATTGTTTATATTAATTTTTTTATTTTTAGGTTCATCTTTTTTTTTGAATTTGTGAAATTTCCCCGAAGACAAACGATTTATGCCATGCTCCATTTAAATATACAATGAAAAGCAGAGAAAAAATATCGGAAATCATTCACACAGCAGATAGATCGGATCGAGTAAGAAGGAGAAATCTTTGGTCCCAGATCATTATGAATATCATACATGGATTTGGTTTTAGTGCTTTTAATGTTATTCTCCAACCTTTCATAGTAAATTTTACAGGTTCTCTCTTTTCCACAGGGATTATAATTTCAATTTCAAGCATAATGCAATTTTTACCAATGCCCTTTATAGGTAAATTATCCGATAAATATGGTCTTAAGAAAGTATGGTTATTTGGCCCCCCGATTTACGCTTTTGGATTAATGATATTAATCTTTACAAATAATATCCCATTTCTTATAGTTGGAGTGCTTACCTATATGCTGGGCGCTATGGTTAACAGTTTAAATTTTCAAATATTCGTATCTGAAAACAGTGGTGGAACTAAAAAGGGAATAATGTACGGTCTTGTATTCTTCGCATTTTTTGGAGGAAGTATTGGTGGTATGTCCTTAGTTATGCTTGATTTAGGGCTTAGTTATCAATTCTATTTTCAAGTTTTCATTATCATTCTAATAATGGAGTGGCTTATTCTAGTTTTAATTATTAGAAGTCCAAATGCCATAAAAAAAAACACTGAATTAGATTTATTAAAATCAGCAGAGTTAAAGAAGAAAAAAGCTACTAAACTATTTCAAAACCCCAAAATAAAAGTAGCTACTCTTTTCTTTATGTTAGATGTGTTTGTATGGGGTATAGTTTTATCAATATATAATGCGGGATTAATAACTTATTATCATTTTACACCTTCAGAAATTGCTTCTATAGGTGTATGGTTTTACATCTCAAATATGGTTTTCCAGATTCCCGCTGGAAGAATTGCAGATAAGATTGGGAAAAAAAAAAGTTTAATTATAAGCCAATTTTCTGGAATGGTATTTTTTTCCATGAACATTTTGATTTCGGTTTTGTGGTCGCAAAGGATTACAGGATTCGCTTTTCTTGGATTAATCATTGGAGAAATATTTTTTGGAATTTCAGTATCAACTTTTATCCCTTCTGAGCAGATGATCTTAACTAATTTAGATGATAGCAGAAAAGCCGAATCTTATGGAATTGTAGCATTTATTAGAGGGATTGGTATGATACCTACTGGAGCAATTGGAGGATTTCTTGCAGAAAACATACACTATATTACCCCTTTTGCTGTAGGTTTACTAGGTTTGTTTATTGAAATATGGTTTTTATCCAAATTTTTTAAAGATTAGCTATTATTAGCTTTTTAAAATGTCCTTTAGTAAAAACTTCTTTCTTCATACCTATTTCAGTTTACGGTTAATTAATGTTCAACAAGAGGTTTTTTTCTTAGAATTTTTTTGACACATAAGTTTAAATATGAATATGTCCATTATTATTATGGACGGCCATTAATGATTTGGACATCTATTATTAGAATGGACCTTCCAATATTATAAATTAAATATGTAAATGTAAAAATTCAAAGGTAATGTTAAAATGAATTTGAAAGGAGAAAGCCTAACTGAAGTACAAAAAACAAATTTGATAAAATTCTTAAAAAAAATTAATTATCCTAAAGAAGAATTAGTATTTGCTGCAAAGATTGAATTAAATGATCCTAATCTTGAAAAAAATGGATTGTTTGATGATTCTACAAAAATAGGAGATTTAATTCGTAATGTTGTTCAAAATATTGGTTTAAACTGGTTAATATCAACAATTTCATCTGATATTTTTAAAATATATGAGAAGTCTATTAGTCGAGGGCAAGCAGAAGCCTTAATAAAACGAATTTTGGGATTTAAACTCACAAGTACTGGTCGAAGCCAGCTGTATGAATTACGTAAAAAAGTTAGAAGATATGAAAAATTTATAACTTATTTTGGAGAATGGGGTAAAGAACCTGATCAAGTATTCAAAGTAATTATAATGGGATTGAGTGATGATCAATCACAAAACCTCTCGAACATACTCCTCCGACCTAAAATATCGGGACATAGAAGCACATTAGGGGTTGATTTTTATATAAAAACCTTAGAATCTTACGATAAATCGCTAACGACATTGCATTTCTGGGATATCTCAAGAGATAAAAGATTTGAGTTCTTAAGAGAACGCTATTATAAGGGCGCTAGTGCTATTATAATTATATACGAGAAGGGAAATCAAGATTCGCTTATTTTAGCTAAAAAATATTATTCAGAATTTAAAGAAGCAACGAAATTAAAATTTAAAATAAAAAAATTGAAAAACATGCTAATTGATACTCCAGTAATTCTTGTAGGATTAGGGGATAAGCCAGTAATTCCCTTAGAAGGTGGACCTAATTTGGCAATAGAATTAGGAGCAAGATACTTTGATAAAAAAGAAATAACTGTAGACGAATTTGAAGATGTATTTAATTTAGTTTCTCTCGAATTGCTCGTTAAATGTCAAAATGCGCTGAAATAATCTAGTTTTTTTATTTTTTATTTTATTTTTTTTCACATAATAATACAAACACTAATTGTCTTATCATTTCTTGTGGTTTTCAGATACATTTAAATCAAAATCAAATAATTTGTCTTGGATTTTGTTCCTTATTTCCTTAGAGATGTTATTTATTATTTCGTCAGGTATGTATTCCAAGTATGCGTATAACTCATTTTGAATTATCAGCCCTATTTCACTCATCGATTTTTCAATAGTTTCGTGTTTTCTTAAATAAATGTTTTTATATGTTTGTATATACTTGTCGTTAAACTTTTTAAGCCAATTTTTACCCTTATTTTCCAATATCCCAAGGATGTCTCTAGATCTCGCATCGTTAAAATTCTCGAATTCGTATTTGTATTTAGTTAACTTATCTTCGCAGTATTTTAAAACTTGAGTTCTTTCTTTTGCAGTCAAATTAGTTTGAGAATTTAGAAAAACAATTACCATATAATCGAATAAAAAATATATTTGAGCTTTAATGTTGGAACCATAGATTTCAAGATGAGACAAGTTTTTTATGTTGGTTTGTCCCGCAAATATTTTAAATGAACTCAAATACATGGAAATTAGATCGAGTTCCAGAAGACTTTTATCTCCTTCTGATAGATAAGACTTAATTGGACCGTAACCATTCTCGCTTTTTGAACTATACTCAAAAACGGTTATGGTATTCCCATATTGATCTGAGACTATAATACCGATGACGGGCGGTACAGTATTAAAATTATGGGTGCGATATGCCGTTTCGGTTAATTTTTTTTCAACGAAACTATCGTCTTTTTGAGTTTCAAGCACAAATCAAAATAAACGATAACGCTATAAAGATAAGAGGGAGTGCTGATTTTTAGGAAAAAAGAGAGAGCTTCCGACATTTATGATCGTGAAACAAGTCTTTCACGAACAAACATATCACTTAGAGGATATATTTTACTTGCTTATGAAAAAATTATTGAAAATATTAAAAAAAGTTTATTTATATTTAGTATCAAATTGATAAAATCCAGAACCGATGCTGAAAATAGCATGTTTTTCTTCTAATTTTGAAAATTCTATGTCATCAGAATGTTTGATATTTTCATTGTTACTCCATATTGCAGCATTTCCTTCCGTGATAACACAGTTCCCGTCTTCAATCGGTATCCAAACCTCAGCATTGCATCCTACGGGAATCTTTATAGTAAGTTTTAAATCACTTTCTAACTTTTCCCATGAACTATAGATAAATCCTTTAATTGTTTTAATACTTGCACTAGCGTAATTCATAGTATTG
>Ga0209121_10001474_pt1 | contig 24724 bp, 22 predicted proteins | sample Cruoilmetagenom3_FD_187292 | JGI IMG/M metagenome (GOLD analysis project Ga0209121, IMG submission 187292) | Oil polluted marine microbial communities from Coal Oil Point, Santa Barbara, California, USA - Sample 3 (SPAdes) (version 2) | ecosystem: Environmental > Aquatic > Marine > Oil seeps ... | reverse complement strand
TTTAATGAGATTCTTGTTTTCCAATATATTCTTTTGCTGAAAAGGCTGCAACAGCACCATCCCCAACTGCGGTCGCAACCTGCCTTAGTGTTTTCTCTCTTACATCACCTGCAGCAAAAACCCCCGATTTAGAAGTTCTTAAATCTTCATCTGTTATAATAAATCCATTTTTGTCAACTTTAAGTGCTCCCATAAAAATCTCTGTATTAGGTCTTAGCCCAACATAGATAAAAACACCTACAACTGGAAGGACCTTGTCCGTTCCCGTTTCTCTATCTTCCACCGTAATATTTTCAACCATCTGTTTCCCATTAATTGATTTGAGTCTATGGTTCAGAAAAAATTCCACATTCTTATATTTTTTTATTCTCTCTTGCAGAATTTTTTCGGCAGTCATATTGGGTAGGAATTCTACAAGTTTTATCGACTTCGCGAATTTCAGAAGGTATAGGCTTTCCTGAACCCCGGAACTTCCAGCCCCAATAACCGCTATGTCTCTATCTTTGAAAAAAGGAGCATCGCAGGTTGCACAGTAGGATACCCCCTTTCCCTTAAATTCCTTTTCTCCAGGAATATTAAGGGCCTTTGGGAATGAACCAGTGGCAATAATTATCGCCTTTGCAGAAAATAGCCCATCATCCGTTTTTACAACTTTCCTATCCCCTGTTAAAGTCACTTCCTTCGTGTAAGTCATAATTATTTTTACACCAAACCTTTCTGCCTGTTGTCTCATGCTGTCCGTCAATTTCATACCGGATATACCCTCTGAAAATCCAGGATAGTTTTCTATCAGTTCCGTTGACGCTGCCTCTCCACCAATAACACCTTCTTCTATTATCAATGTTTTCAGTAATGCACGTCCAGTATAGATACCTGCTGTTAAGCCTGCAGGTCCAGCACCCAGAATGATGACATCATAGACTTCCTTTAGCATATTTTCATCAGTGGTATGAAATTTCAGATCCAATATCTCGAGTTCCTTTGTCTTAACTTTGAAGAAAAAAACTTTCTTTCTCTATCTTCATTACTCATTATTTTGCAATATAATCTTAAAATCTGGTTTTGTCAACATTTTTGTAAAAAATTTCCTTGAAAAAATCCCTTTTTTGATATATAATTAGATATGAATAATAATATTTATAGTTATGGTTGGTGGATATTATGAACGGCTACGATTTTGAAGAACGACAGCATCCTTTAAGACCCCGTTTTTCAGGCGCTGTCAAGGGATTGATAATTATCAATGGTCTGGTTTTCTTTATACAACTCATTGCCCCAAGAATTGATAATTTTCTTGGGCTTGTTCCTATCTACATTTGGAGAAGATATTTCGTGTGGCAGATTTTTACATATATGTTTCTTCATGGGGGTTTTTTACATCTTTTCTTCAATATGTTTGTTCTTTGGATGTTCGGTTCGGAACTTGAATCCGTCTGGGGTAGGAAGGAATTTCTGAAATTTTATTTTATTGCTGGTATAGGGGCAGGTATCGTTTATGTTATTGCAAGGTATAACTCGAGTATACCAACCATAGGAGCTTCCGGCGCAATATACGGTCTCTTGCTCGCTTTTGCATTGACATTTCCCAGTAGATATGTTTATCTCTTTTTTATAATCCCCATAAAAGCAAAATATCTTGTCCTTGTATTTGGAATAATCGAATTCTTTGCTGCTTTCAGTGGCTCCCAGGATAATATTGCACATTTTGCCCATCTCGGCGGCATTCTTGTCGGGTTTCTTTATTTAAGATTTTTCAAAGGAAAAAGAAATATAGTTAAACGATTTATTTTTCTGGAAAGGAAGGAGAAGGATATAGACGCAGAGGTAGACGATACAGAATTTGAAGATAGGGTAAACGAAGTTTTGAGAAAACTATCACAGGTTGGTTTTAACGGACTTACGAATTATGAAAAGAGTATTCTGGAGGAAGCCAGAAGGAGATATAAAGAACAATAAAAAGCATAACAACCCTTATTGGATTGTTGAAAAACCTACAAAAATGCTTCCTAATCTATGTTTAATTTACTTCAGGAAGTGACTATGGGCATTAAGAGATAGAGAAGTTCTTCATTTTTCCGCTTCTTCTGGGTAATTATGACTGCGGTTTTTGGCGTGCCAATTTGAAATTCAACTGTATCTTCATCGAGATTTCGAACTATTTCAGAGAGATAGGATGCATTAAAATTTATCGTTATCCCTTTTTCATTGAACTTGGCAGGAAGATTTTCTTCACCTGAGCCGAGCTCTGTTTCAGTATAAATCCGAACGTTGTCGTTTCCTATTTCCATACTTACGAGATGACTTGTACTATCTGCATATATAGAGACCCTCTTGAGAGCATTCAGAAGTTCCGTCCTTGAAATCTTTAATATCTTTTTATTATTTTCCGGTATAACCTGATTATAATCGGGGAAAACCTCTTCTATCAATCGTGCAATGATAATTGTATCCTTCGAATAGAAACCTATCATCCTTTCATCAAATTTTATATCCACATTATTTTCTTCTTCACCTATATATCCCGTTAATGTTCTTAAAGCCTTTGGTGGAATGTTCACCTTTACTTCTTCCTTCTTTTCAAGGATGGACTTATAGAAAGCAAGTTTTCTCCCATCAGTAGCTACCATATTGGAATCATTATCGGAAATATTCCAATGTATACCTGAAAGGGCTCTTCTCCCAGGCTCTTTTGATGCAGCAAAAGAGGTTTTTAATACAGCATTTTTCAGAAGGAGTGTGGGAAAAGAAAAACTGTTCTTTGGGGGTAATTCTGGCTTTTCCGGATATTCATCCGTTGGTATGGCTGGCATTTTGAATTTACCCCTGTCGTAACTTAATTCAACAAAATCATCTACCACCTTGATTTCTATCTCACAGGGAGGAAGATCCCGCACTGTCTCGAGAAATCTCCTTCCGGGAACGGTTATACTACCCTCTTCCAACACCTCTGTCTGAAGAGTAGTATTCAGGTATATATCAAGGTCTGTAGCACTGAGGAAAACCTTTTTCTTTTCCACCTCAATCTTGATATTGCCGAGCACGAGCAGTGTAGTCCTTTGCGGCAAAACACTTGCCACCAATTGTAGTTTTTCCAGCAATACATCCTTCTTTACTTTGAAATGCATTCTTTCCTCCTTCTCTTACATTCGCTTCCTTTTCATCAATCTATCATAAGGTATAATATATTAAGAGATTTCTCTTGTCAAGAAAAAAAGAAAGAAAATTGGGTTCTTTCTCGTTTTCTTTCTTGTTTTTTGAGAAATTCTATGCTATGTATTATGATGTGAAAAGGAAAATATACCGTTCCGATACCAAAGGCTTGAAAGAAGCAATTTCTGTTTTAAGTAAGGGTGGTATCATAGCATTTCCAACGGAAACCGTTTATGGCATAGGCTGTGATGCAAACAATACTAATGCAATCGATAGGATCTATAAGTTAAAGAAGAGAAAGAGAGAGAAACCTCTCGTTATGTTTCTTCCTCGTAAGGAAATGATAGATGACTTTGTAAGGAAGCCGGGAAAAACAGGAAAGATGCTATACAACCACTTTTTCCCAGGTCCATTAACCTTCATTATGAAGGCAAAGAAGGCTGTTCCTGAAGGGTTAAGGAGTAAAAAAGAGACCGTCAGCATCAGGATTCCAAACTATAAATTTTTGAATAAACTTCTCCGTATATATAAAAAGCCACTGGCTACTACAAGTGCAAATATTTCTGGTGAAAAACCGACTGTAGATTACAGGCAAATTAATTTTGATATCGACCTCCTGTTGAGCGATAATGCTATTCCTAATGGTTTACCCTCAACAGTTCTTGACATATCCTGTTATCCTTTTTTTATACGGAGGAAAGGGGCAATTAACATTTTTACTATTGAAAAGTATTTACCAACAAAAGTAAGGTTTGATAGTGGCATCGTTTTTGATGTGCTTTTTGTTTGTACAGGCAATATCTGTAGGAGTCCCACTGCAGAAGGAATGTTAAGAAGGATTTTTAAAAAAAATGGGATAGGGAATGTAAATGTTTCTTCCGCAGGTGTAAATGCGGGCAATGGATTTCTCCCAAGCAGAAATGCTGTTCTGGCTGCAGCAGAGCGAGGCTATAATATAAGTAAGCATCGCTCAAAGGTAGTTACAGAAGAATTGGTGAAAAGAGCAGACCTCATTCTATGTATGGAAAATTACCAGAAGAGAGTGGTTAAAGATCTTCTTCTTGAAGGGAATGAAAAGGTTTTTCTCCTTTCAGGATATACAGGAAAGAAATTGGAAATAGAAGACCCTATTGGAAGCGGTTTGGATATTTACAGGAAACTTGCTCGTGATATAGAACAATATGTATGGAAGGCAGCGGAGAGAATTGAAAAAAGGTTTTTTAAAAAAAGTGACAAGCATTCTCTGAAAGTTAATTGTAATGCATAACAATAGAAAAAGAGGATTGGGTATAATGCGTTGCACAAAGGGATTAGTGATTTTGTTTCTATCATTTTATCCTTTCTTTACCACACATCTGGTTGCACAGGAATCCATATTGATAAAGGAAGCAAAGAATAAAGAGAGGCAGGGTAAGATAGATGAGGCAATCACTGATTATGAAGATTACATATCAGAACATCCGGGGGATTTACGTATTACGGTAAAATTAGTAAATCTCCTTTTCAGGGAAAAAAGATACAATGATATTATCACAACCTATGCTCTCTTAACAGATGAATTAAAAAGTAGAAGGGAAATTATCGCAGCACTGGCAAGGGCTTATCTCCAGCTTGGTCAGAAACGGGAATCTTATAAGACATTTAGGTCTATTATCTCAAATGAAGGGTATCGGAAAAATAGTTATTCCTATGTCGGCAGTATATTTTTGTCTATGGGAATTATGGAGGAAGCAAAAAGAATATTTCTTGAAGGAAGAAAAAGATGGGGGAATAAAACTTTTTCAAGGGAGTTGTATCTCTGTTACAGAGCCGATAAGGATTATAAAAAGGCTTTGCGAGAAATCTTTTACTATTATGAAGAAAGAGAATCTGCAAAGGATTGGGTCAAAAGGGAGATAAAGAACATCATCAAAGAAGATGGGCATTTCACCAACGAACTTGAGAAAGTAGTTTTGGAAAACAGAAATTCCGAAAAACTCGTAGGTGAAATCTTTCTCGAGACGGGTGAGATAGGTAGAGCAAAAAAGTGCTTTCTTCATACATCTGATACAGAGTCTCAACTAAATTTTGCTTCACTCTGTATAAAAAAGGAATACTACAAGGAGGCTGAGGATTTGCTATTAGCAGTAGCAAACAATAATGCAAGCAATGATAAGAAGGAGAAAGCTCGATATTACTTAGCCATAACATACGAAGGAAGAAACAGATTCGATGATGCGATTGAGGTATTGAATGATATAATAAACAAGGGAAATATCCTGAGTGATTCTGCCATTATTAGAAAATCGCAAATTCTGGTATATAAAAAGAAGGAATTTGATAAAGGAGTAAAGGTTATTTTGCCTTTGCTTAAAAAGGGTAGTGGTCAAAATCGCGACAAGATAATCACCATTGCTATTACGGGATATATAAAATCAGGAAAACTTGGAAAAGCGGAGGATTTATTAAGAAACAATAAAACTGAACACTCTCCCTATCTTATGGCTGAGGTATTATTTCTCAAAGGCAATTATAACGAGGCAAAGAAAGGTTTTCTGAGAGCAGTATCGGGGAATCTTGCTCAGGATTTTGCAAACGATTGTCTTGAAAGAATAATGATAATGGAGCGATTAAAAGAAAAACCTGCCTTTCTTTCATTTATTAGAAATGTAGAAGAGATGCTATGGAAGGAAAGATATGAGAATGCAATCATGCTGATAAACAGTCGATTTAATGATTTTACTGAAAAAGAGGAAAGGGCGGTTCTCCTCTTATACAAAGGTAAACTTTACTCCCTTATGGGAAGTATAAACAAAGCCATCGCCTCTTACACAGGTATCAGTAACGAGAACGTTAAGAACCCTTTTTGTCCGAAGGGTTTGTATAGAGCCGCTCTTTTATACAGGGATGAACTCAAAAAATGGACAATGGCAGGAGAGTTGTTCAAGAGGATTATATTCCGATATCCTGATTCGGTCGAATCTAAACTTGCAAGAAAAGAACTCGAGTATATGGAGAAGAAGAGCGAAAAGTAGTGATTTATTGAGATTTGTCCTCTTCTTAACAAATCGTATATGGAAATGTTTTTACAATAATAATGAAAAAGGTCTTTAGATTTTTAGGTCCCTATTTTTATCTATTGCCAGCCCTTTTGATTATTTTTGTTTTTCGATTTCTCCCAATGCTTTATGCATTCAGGGTGAGTTTTTATAAATGGGGAATGGCCGGTGCAGAGAAATTCGTCGGGTTCAGCAATTACATCAACATCTTTAAGGATAGTAATTTCTGGCAGACCTTTGGCAATACACTCTATTTTGCAATTGGTGTTGTACCAGGTTCCCTCTTTATTTCACTCTTTTTTGCCCTGCTTTTGCATAAGAGCATCAGAGGTGCACGCTTTTTTAGAACCATCTATTTCCTTCCAGTAATTACATCAATCATAGCAGTATCGATGGTCTGGAAATGGCTCTATCATCCCAATGTAGGACTTGTAAACAATCTATTCCATCTGTTTGGATGCAGGGGATTTAATTGGCTTTCTGAATGGCGTGGTATTTTTCAGATGTTCTTTTCCTCCTTCGGTTTAGGGATTCCTATAAAGGGTCCAAGTCTTGCTCTCTGTTCCCTGATTATTGTGAGTATTTGGAAAGGGCTCGGTTACAACATTGTGCTTTTCCTGGCGGGACTTGAGAATATACCCTCTCAGTACTATGAAGCTGCTAAGGTAGACGGTGCAACGCAATGGCAACTTTTCCGTTTCGTTACCTTACCTTTACTCTCACCAACAACATTCTATGTTCTTATAATGACGACAATTATCGCATTTCAGATGTTTGCCTATGTCTGGATGATGACAGGTCCACCTGCTGGAGGTCCTTTGGGAACTACGAATGTTCTTGTTTATTATCTCTATGACCATGCGTTCAATTTTTCCCGTTACGGATACGGGACGGCTGCTGCATTTATTCTTTTTGTTATCATCTTAACTCTTACATTGATTCAGAGAAAATTTATTGAAAGCAGAGTATTCTATGGCTAAAAAGAGATTTAGCAAGATTGTGATTGTTCTGATTCTTTCGCTTATGGGAATTTTGATGGTTCTCCCGTTCTACTGGATGCTTATAACATCCGTAAAAACTCCACTTGAAGCGGTGCATTTCCCTCCTACCTGGTTTCCGCAACACTTCAGATTTCATAATTATATAGAGGCATGGAACCAGGTTCCCTTTCCACGGTATTTTCTCAATACAATTATCATCACTATTGCCACACTCATTGGGGTTCTTATAACCTCAACCCTTGCTGCATATTCTTTTGCAACTATCCGTTACAGAGGAAGAAATTTTCTATTTCTCAGTTTTCTCGCAATGATGATGATACCTATACCTGTTTATATAGTTCCTGGATATTTAATACTGACGAAACTTCACTGGGTAGATACATACCTTGCCCTTACAGTTCCATGGCTTGCCAATGTCTTTAGTATTTTTCTCTTACGGCAACATTTTATGACAATTCCAAAAGACCTGTATGATGCAGCCATTATGGATGGATGCAGTAGATTTGGCTTCCTCATAAAAATTGTACTTCCTCTTTCAAAAGCTGCACTTGTTACGGTTTCGCTTTTCTCCATCATAGGAAGCTGGAATGCATTTATATGGCCATTGGTGGTTACTTCAAAAGATGTATTGAGGCCCATTCAGGTCGGACTTGCATACTTCGTTCAGGAACAAAGCACAAATTATACATTACTTACAGCAGCCACAACATTCACTATTGTCCCTATTGTTCTGCTTTTCTTCTTTCTCGAGAAGAAGATTATAGCAAGTTTTGCAAGAAGTGGATTGAAGGGTTAGATGTCAGATAAGATTATTTCCTGGTACAGCGGTTATAAGGGTAATGAGTACCCTATTGTTTTCTTATTTCATGGAAAGGAAAAAAGGGTCAAAAGGCTGCTCGGGACAAAACTTATAGAATATGAAAAGACAAAAGAAAGAAAAAGGGAATTTGTTGTAGAAACAGCAGCATTTGAAATGTACAACATTATAGTAGGTGAAGGGAAATGTGTAATCATTAAAGTCTCACCGCAGAGAAAAAATGAGTGAATAAATTATAAAAACTTCGTGGTTTTGTAACTCTGTGGTACTGCTTTTATCAAAAATTTCAAAAAAAGTCTTGACATTTCATTAAATATTGCTTATTTTACTGTTAATAAAAATTAGGAGGCAACTTGAACAAGAAAAGCGCTCTTGTAATTATAATGCTTTTTCTCTTTTTAACTGAAATTTCAGGTGGATGGACAGAAAACCTTAAGGATTACTTTGCAGATACCGCACCTTCTGTAGGAATGAGTTTTTTGAAGATTGGGATCGGGGCAAGAGCCATATCACTCGGGGGAGCTTATTCCTCCATTGTAAAAGACGCAACAGCCGTTTTCTGGAATCCAGGGGGAGTAATATACACTGAGGGTCTGGATGCCAGTTTTAGTCATTTATCCCTTATGGAGGGTGTAAGATACGAATCTGTTGCAATATCGACTGGTGATGGAAATCAGGGATTCGGTATAGGAATGGGTGGGGTATTCTATGGAAATATGGAGTTGAGGGATGAAAGCCCAAGTGAAGAACCAATGGGCACTTTCAATGCATACAGTTTTGTTGCAAAGGCTTCATACGGACACAGATTGGGTAATGATATTGTTGCGGGTGTTTCAGTAGGAGCTATTCTTGAGAAAATCTATGTCTATAGCACGCATACATATACAATTGATTTTGCTTTAAGGTACAGTCCTTTTATCATTAAACCCATTGTCTTCTCTTTGCATTTGAATAATCTTGGGCCGAAGGTACAATATGTGGATGAAACCTTTAGGTTGCCATTGACCACAAAACTTGGATGCTCTTACTCGGCAAGAAGATTTAATACAGACCTAACAGTAATTACAGAGATTGTAAAATCCCTTGACACTAGTCTTTCCGGAGCAACAGGCTTGGAACTTGGATTTTCACACATAAGCCTCAGATTTGGTTATAATTATGGTGATAAGAATGCGGGAAGATGGGCAGGTGGTCTCGGTGTTAAATACAATTTCCTTTCGATTGATTATTCTTTTGCACCATATCTTATGGACCTAGGAGCAAAGCAATGTGTTTCCTTAAATCTGGATTTCTGAAGCAGGTTGTATTCTTGGATAATAAAATCATAAAAAATTCTGGGAGGATATTTGTTAGGTTTTATTCTTGATTTCGAGCGACCTGTCATTGAACTTGAGAAAAAAATAGAAGAATTAAAATTGCTTGCTGACGGGGAACACCTTGAGGTTAAGGATGAGGTTCAGAGATTGGAAAAGAAGGTCGTTCATCTACGAAAAAACGTATATTCCCGATTAAGTAGATGGCAGAGGGTGCAACTTGCTCGTCATCCCGATAGACCTTACACATTGGATTACATCAAATATATTATTACCGATTTCATTGAACTTCATGGTGATAGGCTTTTTGCAGACGACCCTTCTCTCGTCACAGGTATAGGGAAGTTTCGTAATAGGTCAATCGCAATAGTGGGACATCAGAAGGGAAAAACAACGAAGGAAAAGATAAAAAGGAATTTTGGTATGCCCCATCCTGAGGGTTACAGAAAAGCACTGAGAATAATGAGATTGGCTGCAAAGTTTAACATCCCTGTTCTAACATTGGTCGATACACCCGGTGCATATCCAGGTATTGGTGCTGAAGAAAGGGGACAGGCTGAAGCAATTGCAAGAAATATCAGAGAAATAGCAACCCTGCCTATTCCTATTCTTACCATTATTACGGGAGAAGGAGGGAGTGGTGGTGCATTGGCTATTGCTATAGCGGACAGGATTCTTATTATGGAAAATGCGATATATTCTGTTATCTCACCTGAAGGCTGCGCATCGATTCTGTGGCGAGATGCATCCAAATCACCTCAGGCAGCGGAGGCACTGAAGTTAACAGCAAATGACCTTTTTAGTCTGAAGATTGTAGATAACATTATTCCAGAACCCCCTGGTGGTGCACACAGGAATAAGGAAGGTGCAGCATCGCTTGTTGCCGAAGCGATTGCTCAATTTCTAAAGGAGACGGAACATATAGCTCCGGAAAAACTCGTTAGTAAGCGACTGAATAAATTCTATAAAATGGGTGTATTAAATGGCGGTTAAAAGAGACCCTATAAGAAACAGGATATCAGGTATAATGAATATTATAGCAGGAGGTATTATTGTCTCTTCAAGGTAACTTGGAAGATTTCGACCTTACAGATGTATTACAATTAATACATCTTGGAAAAAAGATGGGTGCTCTCGAAATTAACACAGAGGGCAATAAGGGTGAAATATATTTTGAAGATGGAAAGGTTGTCTATGCCAGAACTAAAGATATAATAGGTGAAGATGCTATACAGTATATACTCAGGTGGTCTAAGGGACAATTTATGTTTACTCCGGACAAACATTCATCTGAAAAATTAATGGATATTCCAATCCAGAATCTAATACTCGATGCAGCCAAACAGATTGACGAATGGAAAAGATTAGAAAGGGTTATTCCATCTGTAGGAGTGATTGTTGATTTTGTGGAAGACCCCGATGTTAGTTCTGATGAAATAAATCTTTCACCCGATGAGTGGAAAATTCTCTCTCTCATAACAGGCAAAAGATCTATAAGGGATATTGCAAAAATTGCAAAAATGAGGGAGTTCGACACAGCAAAGATTTTCTATGGTCTTGTCTCTTCTGGTCTTGTAAAGTTGAAGGAACCTCCGAAAAAAGAGAAGCCAAAGATAGAAGAAAAAAAGAATAATAATACAAGGAGAAAAAGAGGTTTATTCAGAAGAAGTTAGAAATTATCTTTATCTGACATGGTCGTCCCAGGAAGTAATCCTCCAGAGTTCATCCTCACATTTTTTTACCCAGAGATGTACTGTCCCCTCTATAATTTCACCTTCTATTACAGGTGGTTCAAAATTATAGCTTCTGACTATGACTACAATGGTATCCGAATAATACTCTTCATAACCACTACTAAATACAGGTATTATAACAATATTTTTTTCTATCATACTTTCAAAAAATGATTTAGTAGATAGGTACTCTTCAGTATAACCCCAGGAATAATCGGTAATACCAAGTTGTTTGAGATACTCATCCAATCCTTCATCCTTTGGGTCAAAATGGAAAGCAAAATTTACAGAATCGAGTGTCGACTTGTAAAGGTCAATATCTCTATTCTGGTAGGATAAAACAATTCTGTTGAGCACATTCATTGGGTCCTTCAACGATATTGGACTGCTTTGCTGAATTTTTCCTTCCTCAGGAGAAAATGGGTTCCAGCAGTTTGTAAAAAACATAAAAAATATAAATAAGAAAAGAAAAATTTTGTTCATCATTTATTATAATTCTCTTCTTTTTCTAACAGACTCTTTGCATATTCCAGTGCCGTCTTTGTCAATTTTTCGCCGCTTATAAGTCTTGCGATTTCTTTTACCCTTTCTTTTTTATTAAGTACCTTTGCGTATGTATATGCCCTTCCGTTCTTCTCAACCTTTTCTACCTTTATATGTTGGTCACCCTTGGATGCAATCTGCTGGAGGTGCGTTATTGTAATGACTTGTCTCTCTTTGCTAATTCTTCTCATCTTGTCACCTACGGTTTCTGCAATAGCACCACCTATCCCGGCATCGGCTTCATCAAACACCATACAGAATACATTATCAAGAGAAGCAAGAATGGATTTAAGGGCAAGCATTATGCGCGAAAGTTCACCACCCGATACAATCTTTTTTAGTGGCATATAAGGTTCCCCGGGATTCGTCGATATCTGAAATTCAACATTGTCTATTCCCTTTCTACTAATTCTATATTTTTTCCCATCCGGAAAGGTTATCCCATCCTCCTCTTTCAGTTTTTCTACCAGACAAAAGAATTTGCTCGAGCCCATCCCCAGTTCTTTTAATTCCTTATTCACCCGCTTCTCCAGTTCCTTCTTTCTTTTTATCCTTTCTTTGGATAATCCAAGGGAAAACTCCACCATTTTCTCTCTTATTTCATCGATTTCCTTCTCTATTTGTTCTGTCCTTATTTCAACATCCATAAGTTCTTCAATCTCTTTAGTCTTCTCGTCTCTGTAAGTATTTATCTCCTTGATTGTATTTCCGTATTTCATCTTCAATCCATTTATCATATCGAGTCTCTTTGTAACCATTTCCAACTCTTCGGGGTCGAATTCCATTTTATTGAGATAGGATGAGAAATATTGAGCGATCTCTTCGATTTCAAAGATGACATTATCTATAGCTTCTTTTCCCTTTACGAGTCTCTGGTCTATATCGCACAGTAGCTCTATATTTGTCTTTAATCTATTGAAAATTGCGAAGGTAGAGTCATCGTTTTCATATAGGGTTCTAAGAGAAGATTTAATGGTCTCTATAAGTTTCTCGGCATTCTCAAGTATATATTGTTTTTTTTCTAATTCCTTATCTTCTCCGGGAGAAATCTGGGTATCCTCGATTTCCTTTATCTGAAACCTATAAAGTTCCTCTTTTTCCTTGAGTTCTTCTATTCTTTCTTTTCTTTCATTCAGTATCTTTTTCTTTTCGAGATAGTCGTTGAATAACCTCCGCAGTTCTTCTCTCTTCCCACTCAATCCGAGGAAGTTATCAAGATAATCTATATGTTTCTCTTTTTTTAGGAGGTTTTGATGTTCATGCTGTCCATGTATATCGACAAGTTCGTCACCAACTACCTTTATCACTTTTAATGTTACAGGTTTGTCATTGATAAAATTTCTGCTCCCGCTTTTCTGGCCAATTGTTCTTCTTATTATCAAGAGATTGTTTTCTGGTTCTATACCGAGTTCCAAAAGTCCATTTTTTATTTTTTCGTTTTTCCCTATATCAAAAACAGCTTCGACGCTTGCATTTTTGCTTCCAGTTCTGATATCACTTAAATCCGCTCTTTCACCGAGTATAAGATTTAACGCCCCGATTATTATGGATTTACCAGCACCTGTTTCGCCTGTTAGGACATTAAGTTTACCGGTAAAAGGGAGTGTGAGATTTTTTATCAGTGTAAAGTCCGAAATATGAATTTCAGACAGCACTAAATCCCTCCCCATTTCAATTTTGTTCGCAGTATCTCGTAAAAATCCTTTCCTGTTGCCCTTACAAGATTTATCCCGTAATCCGCCTGCGTAACATTGAAGGCAAAATCTTCTTCTGCTTCTATTGTAATCTGTCCATCCACAACGAAGATACCTCTGCCCCTTTTAAGTTTAATCGAAACCTCTCCTTTCGATGAGAAAACCATCGGCCTTAAGCCGAGTGTATGGGGACATATAGGTGTAAGTATCAGTGCTTCCACACCTGGGTGAAGGATAGGACCACCAGCAGCAAGTGAATAGCCCGTCGAGCCCGTAGGTGTCGAGACGATGAGACCATCAGCAGAGAACTCTGCAAGTGGGGAGTCGTTAACCGTAATCTCTATACCAATAATTCTTCCAGAGTGTCCCATATGGAGAACCGTATCGTTGAGTGCAAAAAAAACTCTTGAATCCGATAATATTGCCTTAAGAAGGCTCCTCCTCTCAATCCTGTAATCCCCATCGATAATCCTCTGTAAGGTAGGAAATAATTCATCCACTACTATCTCTGTCAGAAAACCGAGACTTCCTAAATTTACACCTATGAGTGGAATCTCACTCTTATTTAAGTATCTTGCTGCCCTGAGAAGTGTCCCATCTCCCCCCATTGCAATAACAAAATCGGACTTTTCCCTGAGGGTTTCTGGCGAGATAAAAAAGGAGTGGTAAATAAAATCAAGTTTTTCCTCTTTAACAACAAAAACATCCAAATTTTTCTTTTTCAACCACTCGATAGTTTCGGGAAGCAGTTTTCTTGCAAGTTGTTTTCGAGGATTTACAACGATACCTATCGATTTCACAACATTTCCTTCCTTATTTCTCTCCCCTCTATGTCTCCATGTCTCCGTGGTTTCATTTCTCATCTTTTCAGATTAACAGAATAAAGAAAAAAAAGCAAGGAAAATTTTCAATTCTAAATGCAATGGTGTCATTGCGAGGAGCGGAGCGACGTGGCAATCTCATATTGACAGACGAAAGTTGACAGTAGAGAGGTAAGAATTCAAGAGTTAAAGTCAGATGTTAAACAAAGGCAACCCATATTTATCCGCTGGAGTTTTAATGTAGGTGGACCGTTGCAAAGCAACAATTCTTTTGGCTATTTGTATCTGAAATTGCCACAAATCTGGCACAGTAGGTTTTCCTTATTCACTTTCAAAGGTCTCTAATGACCGATGACAATTGACTGCTGCTCTCACCTCACCTTCACCACTTTTCCGACATACCTTCCGCCTGCCTTGAGGAAGTAGATGTTCATAGGGATATTCTTTCCTTGTACATCTCTTTCGTCTCACTCATTTTTAATTACCGTGCAATTCTTTTTATAATACAAGAAATAGCAGTTTTTCATAAAGAAGTCAAGGGAAAAATATGAAAAGATAATTTTATCCTTGACTTCTTGCAATATTTGCAGTATAGTGTATAAAAGTAGTGAAAAATATGCACTAAGGAGCAAATATGATTAGAGAAACTATACTTAAACAGGTATTAATAGAACAAAGGGAGCTGATAAAGCCTTCTTTAGAATATGTAGAGCGAGAGTTACTTCCATTAGCTTTGTCCTTAAGTAAGTTAAGACACATAGTTGTGATAACAGGACATAGAAGGGCAGGTAAGTCAGTCTTTCTTTCTCAAATTATACACAAATTATATGGAATGGAGAATGTTTATTATCTCAATGTGGATGATGAAAGACTTGCCTCGCTGAAAGTTGAGGATATGAACAGTGTTATGGAAGTATTTATGAGTCTTTTCGGAGAAAAGAAGATAATCTTTCTGGATGAGATTCAGAATCTTGACGGCTGGGAGAGATTTGTTTCAAGGCTTCATAACGAAGGATACAAAATATATCTTACAGGTTCTAATGCAAAATTGCTTTCCTCAGAACTTGCTACACTCCTGACAGGAAGATACATTGAGATGGAGATTTACCCGTTCTCCTTCAGGGAATTTCTTAGATTTAGAGGTATTGAAGTAATTGAAAAGATGCTTTATAAGACTGATAGTAGAGCAAAAATTAGAAAACTATTTGATGAGTATCTTAGGACCGGGGGATTTCCTGAAGTTGTCCATTATGGAAAGACGCCCATATTAAGAACCCTTTTTTCAGATGTAATAACAAAGGATGTAGTTGGCAGATATAAGGTAAGAGAATCAAGAACGATAAAGGAAATCGCTCATTTTCTCATTTCAAATGCTGCAAAAGAATTTTCTTACAATAGAATTAAGAATATTTATGGGCTGGGGAGTGTTCACACTGTTAAAAATTATGTTGAATACCTGAAGTCAACCTATATGTTTTTTGAATTGTCGAGATTTTCTCATTCATTAAAGGAAGTACACACAAAAATAAAGAAGATTTATATTGTTGACAACGGCTTTATTGAGTCAGTCGGTTTTTCTTCCACAATCAATACCGGAAGATTATATGAAAATCTTGTATTTGATGAGTTGAAACGGAAGAGAAAAGAGATTTATTACTATAAAGACAAAGCGGCGAAAGAGGTTGATTTCCTGATAAGAAAAGGAAAAAAGGTAAAGGAATGTATCCAGGTATGCTCAAATCCTGGGGAAGAAACTACTCTTCAAAGAGAGATAAAAGGTCTATTGATAGGAATGGATGAGTTCAATCTAAAAAAAGGAGTAATTATTAGTGGAAACAGGGAAGATGAGATAGAAATTTCAGGAAAAAGAATAGAGTTTATACCCTTATGGAAGTGGCTCTTAGTGGAATCTTGGGGTCAGTCCCCATTAGAAAATGTAGAATTTCTAACAGGGTAAACCCTCTCACTATGTCATAGTGCGGGGCAAACTGGAAACTGAAATTTAGACCAATAAAAATATTCTTCTTAAAAAAGAAAGATTCATGCTATTTTTAGCACTTTTACGAAACATTATAATTTAATTTATTTTTATTGTCGGGAAAAATCATTTCTATTTTTTTCTTGACGTGGGGGTGAAAATCTTTTATAGTGTAAATATAGAAAAAAGTAATGGAGGTGGATAGGGGCTGGTGTCTCTACTGGACTTCAAATCCAGTTGTTCTCAGTCGGGAACGGTAGGTTCGATTCCTACACACCTCCGCCAAGAGAGGCAGCAAATAGCAAATAGCAAACAGTAAAAAGCAAAAAGTAAACATAGAACAGAAAACAGAAATAAGTTAAAGAAGATGGCAATTACATAATATCATTGGATAAATTTGGATGGAAGAGCAAAGAAACAAGAGCAAGGATAAAAAAAAGGAAGGTTGATATAATGGAAATGGACATGCTATTTGACGAAATTGTTGGACTTCTTAATGAGGATAAAGAAACCCAGAAGTGGCTGCTTGAAAAAATAAAAGGGATTATGAAAAAGGATGGCGAGACAATGTTTTCAGAACTGCTGAAGCTCTTTACACATCTGGAAACAGAATCTGACGAAGCAGAGAAATTGTGGAATAATATTCTCAAGCACAGGAAGAAAATGAGTAAAGTAATGGGAAGACCCGTGGCTTTGAGGGTTGCAATGCTCGATTATTTCATATCCGTAAACAAGCAGATAAAAAATCCCAAAATAATCGAGATTGACATTTTCGAAAAAATTGAAAAATCCGTTGTGACCGATGAACTTACAGGTTTATATAACAAGAGATTTTTTATGGAAGCACTTTACAGAGAAGTCCAAAGAGCAAGAAGATATAGACTCGCCCTATCCATAATGTTTATAGACATCGACAATTTTAAAAGATGCAATGAATTAAAAGGACATCCCTTCGGTGATAATGTTCTCAAACGGGGTGCGGAAATTATCAGAAACGGATTGCGCGAGGTCGATTACCCTTGCAGATTTGGAGGAGATGAATTTACAACTATTTTACCCGAGACCGTAGGCTCAAAAACCGTAATTGCAGCTGAAAGATTACGAAGTGATTTTGAGAAAGAGAATTTCTTCCCCGAGGGAAAATTCCATCTTACTGTAAGTGTGGGTATTGCCTCCTTCGGAATCGACGGCAATAGTCCCGAAGAACTGGTTGAAAATGCGGATAAGGCACTTTTCAGGGCAAAAAACGATGGTAAAAATAGGGTATATCTCTTCTATAGGGAGAAGAGGCAATTTAGACGTATCGCAACAGACTTGAATATTTCATTTAAGATATTGGATGAACCTACAGTAAAAACAGCAAAGATAAAAAATGTTAGTGCAGGTGGTTTGCTTTTCGAAAATGACGATGAGATACCCATCTCTTCCATCCTCGAAATTACATTTACACCGCTCTTTAAACGAAACCAAATCTTTGCACAGGCAAGGGTAGTAAGATTAGAGATTAAAGAGAATGGAAAATTTGATGTGGGAATTTTATTTACCAGAATTAAATCTGAAGACCAGAAGGTTATAAGTGAACTGACAGGGACACCGTAATAATTATTTTCTACTTACATAATCATTGGACAAAGAACCTGTTTAAGGTTTCCTCTCCTGTTTTTTTCACGGTTATATATGTTTTTGCTCCACTTTTTTTCCAGTATGTCACCTTACCTTTTTCTTTCTGATAATCGCTATATCTCAGGCAAATGGAACCTGTATTTTCTATATCCTCTTTTGTCTCCATCCTGAGAAGCAGGGTTATGGGTCCAGGAACACCTTCAGCCTCCATATATATGGAATCGGATTTTCCTAATAAAAGGATTTTTTTATTCTCTTTTTCTTCTCTACCCACGACTACTTTTGCTCCACCTGGTAACCTGAAATGTCTCCCAAATTTGAGCAGAAGCATTTCTTTAAGCGAGTCCTCTTTATGCTCAAAAGCATCTTTTAACCTCTTTGCAAAATTTGAGTCCGTTAAAAGACATCCACCTGCTGGTGTAGGATAATCGGATATACCAAATTCTGCTGCGAGTTCTATTTGCGGCTTTCTTGAACGACCCTCGATAGCATATAGTTTATCCCGATTTACCCAACCTCTCTGCTCTGGGATTGTGGGTTCAAACAATTTTGCAGATAGTGGTCGCAATATCCTACTATCGAGTCCTGATTCCTTTTCGATAAGTTTTATCGAATTCCTATTCTGTGTCATTGGACGCTCTCCAAGAACCTCGCCTGTAATGATAAATTGGGCATCAATCTTTTTCATATATTCTATTGTTTTATGGAGCATACTGAGCCTGCAATCTATACAGGGATTCATATTTCTTCCATACCCATAACGGGGATGTTTCACCATCTCGATATATTCATTGCCCAGGAATTTCACCCTTAAGGGGATGTGAAATTTTTCACTTATGCTTCTTGCCTCTAAATCCCGCCCCTGCTTGGAAGAGGAGAGGAATGGCGTTATAAAATTGATACCATAAACACTAATATCTTGATTGAGAATGGCTTTTACAGCAAGTATGCTGTCCAGTCCACCAGAAAACATTGCAACTGCTTTAATTCGTGACATCCTTAATAATTTTTGGTAATCAATGGGAGTAACAATCGGAAATATCTGTCTTGAAAAATAGGGTCCATCCAAAAAAAAAGGGGAGTGTTTGCAACACTCCCCTTATGCTTAATCGATGAGAATAAGTTTTTCCTTTGCTTCCATACCTTCCGATTTTAATCTGATGAAATATACACCTTGCGGAACACTTACATCCTGATTATTCTTCCTGTTCCACATAACGTTGTGTATACCACCTTCAAATTCTCCTTTAACAAGGGTCGAAACCTTCCTTCCTGTAGCATCGTAAATATTTATGGAAATCTCTGCCTTTTTAGGAAGCGTAAATCTGATAAGGGTTGAGTTCCTTGTTGGATTTGGGAAGCATTTCACAGAAGTAGTAACAGAAGTTATTGTTATTTCTGGTTCTTCTGCTACACCCGAAATTGGAACCGCATTCACAGCATCCAGGGCATTTAGAAGACCAGCACCAAAAGTGTTATCCCTTCCTGTACTTCCAAGGTCAAGACAGGTAAGTTCAATTAAACTGTCTACCTTTTTTGGGGTAAGCGTGGGGTTCTTTGAAAGCATAAGAGCAATAGTCCCTGTAAGATGCGGGCAAGCCATAGATGTTCCCTGCCAAGCCCAACCTCCAACATAACCTGTAACATTTGCATAATTAAGTGAGGTAATACCAGGGCTTCCTCCTGGAGCAGAGACATCGGGTTTTATCAAACCCGGTGGGTATGAGTATTCATACCATGGACTGAACCACCAGGCTGTTGCACCGAGACTGGAGAAGGAAGCAATAGTATTGCTTTGATTTGTGGCACCAACAGCCATACAACCACTGTGTCCTTCAGCTCCATACCAGGGTGCAGGAACATTTGCAGGTATACCTATGTCGTAAGGAATTGTATAATGCCCGGGTTGTTTACCATTTCCTGCCGATGTTGAGAAAACAGCACCTGCTGTGAGGCAGTTGTTCATAACATATCGGGTCTGTGTGCTCAGATAGCCCCAGCTTCCACCGGCTGCAGCACTATCCCATCCAGCGGAAAATGAGAGAACATCAGCGTTACGGGAGAGGGCAAAATTTACTGCATCCTGAAATTCAGTCAAAGCAGCAGGGACTACCCTTAAACACATAACCTGGGCATCGGGTGCTACACCTGTCTGTGTTCCGGCAGTTCCATCACCAGCAATGGTACCGGCAGTATGGGTCCCATGACCATTTTCATCCATTGGGTCATTATCATTGCTAACAAAATCCCATCCATGGTTTGGGTAGGAAGAACCTCCATCCCAGAGGTGGTCCATTAGGTCGTGATGATTATAGTTTACACCCGTATCGAGATGACCAACGATGACATTTTGTCCGGTATATCCAAGTGGCCAAACCTGGTCAGCATTTATCTTCGTAATATTCCAGACAACAGCCCTCGAATCGATACTATTACTCATTCCGATATTTTCGCCACCTGCTACAAAGGGTTGGGAAAGTTTATCATCCAGCCAGACAAGTGCAATAGTAGGATGCTGTGCTATCTTCTCTATAACAGATTTTGTGGCTTGCATTCCTATGGAATTCGTAAGCCATAACTGACTTATTCTTTTAACCTTTCCAACCTTCTCCATACCTTCAAGGTATTCCATTACATTCTTTTGATAGGAGGTTGTGAAATGCTTGAGAGTATTGATGGTGAAACTCCTTCTTTCGCTCTTTCCCATATCTTTAACACAGTTGTAAAAATAGTCTGAGTTGATAAGTTTATCAAACTCTACAATTACAGGAAAGAATTCATCAGGAGATGCATTTTCGATTTTTTCTTGTAGCTCTTTGTCAATCTTGAAGGAATAACTTCTATAGGTATATTGAAGGGAGCCATAGAGGTCTTTTCCTGAAACGTTAAGTGGATTCGGACTGCAATCGATGTCGGGGTCACCAGCTGCTCCATATTCCACAACAGCCCTTACCAAAAGGTCACCTAAAAGACCCGGATTCACATTCCAGCTCCATCCTCCGCCAGACCTTACACCAAGCGCCTGTCTCTCACCAGCATCTGGACTGGCATCTGCACAGGCTCTCGCAGAATCACCAGGACTCCACCAGGGTAACCAGTAGCCAAACCAGAAATCATTCGTATCATAGTATCCACCTGTGAAATCACCCCTGTCCCAGTTTGGATAACAAGTGGTGCTAACAGCCACAGGACCATCAACAGCACTGCCTGGTGTTCCTGCATTGTCATCCCAGACAAATAGCGTGCAGATCGGGTTTACTCCACTTATGTGATAAACCATAAAAAGTCCTGCCTTGACAGTACAGGGCTGGTCCGGTGTGAACCTCACTGCATACCAGAGTGCATTACTTGAACCTTGATATATCCAGGAGGGTGACCCATCATCGTAGTAAAGTGTATCGAGCACCCTGCCAAATGGGTTTGTAGGGTCTCCATTCAGGGTTTTCATAATAGCGGGTTTCGAGGATGGCTCGAGCAAGATTTCACCCTCTCCAAGTTTAAGGTTGTCCGCAAAGATAAAACTCACTGCGAGTAAAACTATAATTGTGCAAAGAAGTGATTTTTTCAACATTACATACCTCCTTTTCTTCTTTAGGCCTATAAAAATCCGTCACCTCCTTTCTCTCATACTATATCACACTTTTGAAATTTGTCAAGGCACTTTCTATTTTTTTTCCTCCCTTTGTTTACCAAAAATCCAAACCCCTATAATTAAGACTATTCCTATTGTTACAAACGAATCTGCAATATTGAAAATAGGCCATATAAATTTTTTAACCCCAACCTCTATAAAATCAATTACCTCATGTAATCTAAACCGGTCAGTAAGGTTCCCTATAGCACCGCCTATTATCATAGCAAGACCTATGTATAGGAGGAAACCGCGTTCCCTTAACCTAAAAAAATAGAATACCAGAAGAAGTGTGGCAATTGAGGTTAAAATCATCATCACGATTGGTGGACCAACCTGGATACCAAACGCTGCGTATGGGTTTCTAACATAAGTAATACGGAAAAATGAACCAATAATTTTTATTGATTGACCAACATACATTCTTTCTGAAATGATATATTTGGAGAATTGGTCACACAATACAACGGCTATTGTGATAAGGGTGAATATTTCACATTTTCTTTTCATCTTTTATATTGCATTTTCTCTTCTATTTCACGGCATTTGATGCATAATTTGGCATAGGGCTTTGCATTAAGTCTCTTTTTATCAATTAACTTCCCACATTTTTCACATTTTCCGTATTTTTTACTCTGGATATTCTCAAGTGCTTCATCAATAAGAAGGATACGTTTCGTCAAACTTGTTATAACAATAGATTCTTCTTCTCTGTCAGCAGTTTCTGTTCCGATATCAGCCATGTGCCATGGATATGCCGAACTATTAGAAGGTTTATCTATCTTATTTTCCAATTCGTCGAGTTCCTTTGTTATCTTCTTTTTCTCTTGTAATAGAAGCTCATGAAAGTGCTTTAATTCCTTTTGGTTCATTCAATCCTCCTTAAGTGCACCATAACATTTATGTTAAATTCTCCCAATGTAAATTTCGATTTTACTTAACCTGGTTAACACAAAATTTTTATTATTCTTTGGACTTCTCTTTCTCTGCCAGTCTTAAAAATGCCTTTACCTTCTCATTTTCTGGTGCAAACCCAAGCGTTTCTTTGAGTACATTAACTGTAGTCTCACTGTCCCCTTTTTTGAAATGGGCAAGAGCCAACTTTATTCGTGCATCTATATATTCTTGATTTATTCCTACAACATTTTCAAGTTCTATTAGAGCCTCTTCATACTTTCCCATTTTTATATAGGTTTCTCCCAGAAGGGTTCTTATATCAAGATACTGAGGAGCTATTTTCAACGCTTTCTGGAATTCCTCTCTTGCGTTTTCGTATTCCTCTATTTCGAGATAGGTTATACCAAGTTCCTTATGGGCATTTGCAAGTTTTGCCTTCATACCCTTTGTCAACATCCCCTCTACTTTCTCTAATTTTATTGCCTTTTCATACTCATCAACCGCTTCTGTATATTTCCCCATCTCATTATAGGTAATGGAAAGATTCAGGTGTGCCTCAATATAATTTTGATTCAATTTGAGAGCCTTTTGGAAGGAATCAACAGCAAGTCGGTATGAGCCCAACATACTATACATTAATCCAAGTTGATTGTAGATGTCTGGATAATCAGGGGCTTTCTCGCATGCCTCTTTTAGAAGAGTGAGCCCTTCATGGATTCTTCCTTGTTCAAAAAGTGACTTACCTCTTTTTATCTTTTCTACCAATTCAGGATTCATAACGCCTCCAATTATTGACTGCTTTTATGTGAATAAAAAAAGTACATTAAACTACCAACAATCGCTGTAACAATGGCTGGCTCTAATAAATTTGTAAAGGACAATCCACCTTTATCTATTTTCCCTGTAAGGTTTCTATATGCATTTCGCGGGATATCATTCTCCAATGATTCCTCTATTTTCTCTGCAATCAAAACCGCTCCTGTCTTTGATGCTACGAGTCTATAAGATATTTTTACCTTTGCATTTCTTTCTATAATAGCTTCCCCAAAGAAACGGCACTTTTCCTTTATATCAACCCTTTCTTCAATAATTCTGAAAGAAAAAAGGTATTCTCCCCCCTCAGCATTGTTTGTTTTCAAAAAAAGCTTTCCGTTATGTTTCATCATTTCCTTTGAAAAAGCCCCTATCAGCAAAAAGTTACTCGCCTCATTATTCTCCTGTAAAGGTTCAACTACACAAATCTCTGTGTATCCTTTTGCGACTATATCCGTTGCTACCTTTACTACAGAATTTCTTAGACAGATATGTAATAACTCTTTATCCGTTAGGTACTCGTCATTTTTTGCTATGGACTCGCTCGTTAATAGAAAAAGAATAACAAGTAAGGTATAAATTCTCATAATTGGGAAGTATAGATAATAAAAAGATAAAAGTCAAGAAAAAAGATAGGTCTACTCTTTTTCTTTAATCTCCGCTATCAGTACTTTTAATGCTCCTCTGAGCTGGTTATCGCTACTTGAACCATCCATCTCAGGGGTGTTTATTATAAAAATATCAGGCTTAACCGGAGAATTTTCAAGATTTTCTCCGTTAAGTTTAAACCATCCTGTTCCAGGAACTCGGAATTCTGAGCCGTCAAGAAGTATAATATCATTTGTTCCTATTACAGCTCCGAATGTCGGGACACCTACAAGTTTTCCTAATCTGAGTTCCTTAAAAGCAGCAGGAAAGATTTCTGCATCACTGTAACAGTACTCATTGATGAGTACAACTGTCGGTTTATCGTATCTAAAAAGGGAGCTATACACCTTTTTACCATCTCGGTTTATAGAGTATGCATATGGCGTGGTTCTTCTCAAAATATTTAACAATTCATCATGAATGTGACCTCCACCATTGTATCGCACATCTATTATGAGTCCCTTTCTGTTCATCTCCTTGTATAGGTCTTCCTTGAATTTTTTTAGGTTTCTGTCTCCCATTGAGGAAATGTAAAGGTATCCAAGTTCCTCATTACTCATCTTATGGACGAAATCCCTATTCTGTTTTATCCAGTCTTTTTCTATCAGATTTAAGATAGCCCGTGGGGTTTTGGGTTTTACTTTAACCTGCCTTTCCTCTCCTCCTTCGAGAATGGTGAGCATAATCTCTTTATTGTTCTTGTTCCGAAGAAGTGCATAGAAATTCTCCCTCTTTTTTATTCTTTCACCATCAATGCAGGTAATAATATCACCCTCGTGGACATTCAGATTTTCTTTACTTATTGGTGACTCGGGGACGATTCCTTTTATCCTGATACCTTCTCCCCTATATTCAGTGTCATATATTATGCCGAGTGCCCCCGTCGTTTCATGCTTTCCAATACTCTTCCATATACCAAGATGGGATGCATTCAGTTCACCAATCATCATCGATATAACACTATGAAAATCCCGGGCTGTCCGCATATGGAGTGCAAATCCCTTGTATTTGTGATACATTGCTT
>Ga0209121_10001473_pt1 | contig 24738 bp, 14 predicted proteins | sample Cruoilmetagenom3_FD_187292 | JGI IMG/M metagenome (GOLD analysis project Ga0209121, IMG submission 187292) | Oil polluted marine microbial communities from Coal Oil Point, Santa Barbara, California, USA - Sample 3 (SPAdes) (version 2) | ecosystem: Environmental > Aquatic > Marine > Oil seeps ... | reverse complement strand
GATGCATTAATTTGTTTTTTTAAATTTTCAAATTCTTGTTTTGATAATTCAAACATAAAATCTTCTGGAAATCTTTTTAAATTTCTACCTACAGCTTTATTTAAATTTCCCGTTGTTACATTATAGAGCTCTGCTAAATCTCTATCTAACATTGCTTTTTTATCTCTAATTATATAAATTTTGTTTATTACTGCTTCCTCTGTTATTACTATCTCATTACTCATAAATTTGGTATCACATCTATTTTATCTTGATATTCCAAATTGGAACATCAAGATTCTAAATCTCTTCTAAATTTTAAAGACCCAAAATTACAAAATAGTAATTAAAAAAAGCTGATTAAATTTAAACCTCTTGGACTCGAACCATTATAAAGATCTAAAATAGAGATACTTATATTAATCTTAGAGTGAAAATATTTAATTTAAGAAATAAACGTGAAATTATCGAACCGCACTTTTGAATAAGCAATTCACTTTTATACTCCTCAAAATCAAATTTATAAAACAAAAAACCCTACTATTTCTAGTAAGGTTTATAAAGGTTGCTCCCCCTCTTGGACTCGAACCAAGGACCCTCTGATTAACAGTCAGATGCTCTAACCAGCTGAGCTAAGGAGGAAGATATTTTCCTTTTGCGAGTGCAAATATACAAGGTTTTCTTCTTTTTGCAATTATTTTTTAAAAAAAAGTGATTTTTTTTCTTTCACTAGTAATTTCACACTTTTTCTTTTATTTTGCTATATAAATAATTATTGATTATTCTAAATAATTTTAACCTTAAAAAATCACTTTAATAGTCTAAAACCCAATTTTTTAATAAAAAAATAATTATTTGAAAAATCAATCAATAAAAATGGTTGTTTTGGTAAAAATTGTATTTTTGCCCAAGTCTAACTAAAAAAGTTTACTAAAAACAACATATGGATAAATTTTCATTTTTAAACGCTGTTCACTCAGGATTTATATCCAGTTTATACGATCAGTATTTAATGAATCCAGATACTGTAGAACCTAGTTGGAGGAGTTTTTTTCAAGGCTATGATTTTGCAAATGAAAAATACAGCCTTACTGAGGATAATGACGCTTACGAAGTTCCAGAAATTGTACTTAAAGAATTTAAAGTAATTGACCTTATTAATGGTTATCGTACAAGAGGACATTTATTTACAAAAACAAACCCTGTTAGGGCAAGAAGACAATACACACCAACTTTAGAAATTGAAAATTTCGGATTATCTGAAAATGATTTAGATACTGTTTTTGATGCTGGAGGAATTATTGGTTCGGGAAAAAATACACTTCGAAATATTATTAAACACCTACAAACCATTTATTGTGATTCTATTGGTGTAGAATATATGTACATTCGAAATCCTGAAGAAATTAAGTGGCTTCAAAAGCAATTAAACCGAAATTCAAATCATCCAAATTATTCAATTGAATCTAAAAAATACATTCTTCAAAAATTAAATCAAGCTGTAACTTTTGAAAACTTTTTACAAACCAAATATGTTGGTCAAAAACGTTTTTCATTAGAAGGTGGTGAAACATTAATACCAGCGATAAGTTCCGTATTAAGAAATGCTGCAGAAGTTTACGATGTAGATGAATTTGTATTAGGAATGGCACATCGAGGTCGTTTAAATACTCTTACAAATATTTTCAGAAAACCAATTCGTGATGTATTTAGCGAATTTGAAGGAAAAGATTTTGAAGATGAAACTATTGATGGTGATGTAAAATACCATTTAGGTTTAACTACTACCAAAACATTAAAAAACAACAAGGTTCTAAAAATGAATTTAGTTCCGAATCCATCGCATTTAGAAACTGTAGGACCAATTGTAGAAGGAATTGCCCGTGCAAAAATTGATAGAGTATATGATGGAGACAATTCAAAATTGCTTCCAATTATTGTTCACGGTGATGCTGCTATTTCTGGTCAAGGATTGGTGTATGAGGTTACTCAAATGAGTAAATTAAAAGGATATTCTACAGGTGGAACGGTACATATTGTTATTAACAATCAAATTGGTTTTACAACCAACTATTTAGATGGTCGTTCAAGTACCTATTGTACCGACGTTGCAAAAGTGACCCTTTCTCCTGTGCTACACGTAAATGCAGATGATGTTGAAGCAGTTGTACATGCTGTTGAAATGGCGTTAGATTTCAGAATGAAATTTAAACGTGATATTTTTATTGATTTATTGGGTTATCGTAAATACGGACATAATGAAGGTGACGAACCACGATTTACACAGCCAAATTTGTACAAAGCAATTGCCAAACATTCCAATCCTAGAGATATTTATGCTAAAAAATTATTGGATGAAGGCGTGATTGATAGTTCATATTTAAATACAATTATTGCTGATTTTAAAAATTTATTAGAAGGAGAATATCAAGCTTCAAAAGGGGTAGAAACTTCAAAAGTTCGTCCTTTTATGCAAGATATTTGGGAAGGATTTGAAAGAAAACGTTTACCTGAAATGTTACAAGAAACCAATACCTCTTATAACAACGACTCATTAAAGCAAATTGCTAAAGTAGTTTCTACAGTTCCTGATGGGGTGAAATTTTTACGTAAAGCGGAACGTATTCTACGCGATCGACATAAAATGGTTTTTGAAACTAATAAAATTGATTGGGGAATGGCAGAATCTTTAGCTTATGGAAGTTTGTTAAAAGAAGGTTTCGATGTTCGTATTTCTGGTCAGGATGTTGAACGTGGAACTTTTAGTCACCGACATGCAATATTAAAAGACGAAATTTCAGAGGAAAGAATAAACTTACTAAATACTTTAGATGAAAATCAAGGTGAAATGTATATCTATAATTCACTTTTATCTGAATATGGAGTTTTAGGATTTGATTATGGATATGCCATGGCAAACCCAAATACATTAACTATTTGGGAGGCGCAGTTTGGTGATTTTAGCAACGGAGCTCAAATTATTTTCGATCAATATTTATCCGCTGCGGAAGATAAATGGAAACTTCAAAATGGTATCGTAATTTTACTTCCTCACGGTTATGAAGGTCAAGGATCGGAACATTCATCTGCACGTATGGAGCGCTTTTTACAACTTTGCGCTATAGATAATATGATTGTTGCAGATTGTACAACACCTGCAAATTTCTATCATATTTTACGTCGCCAACTAAAACGTGATTATAGAAAACCATTAATTGTTTTCACACCAAAAAGTTTACTTCGTCATCCTCTTGCAGTTTCTTCTTTAGAAGATATGTCTAACGGAAGTTTTCAAGAAGTAATCGATGATACTGTAAATACCGAAAATGTAACTAAGTTAGTATTTTGTACTGGTAAATTTTATTACGATTTATTAGCAGAACGCACTCAATTAGAACGAAATGATATTGCTTTGGTAAGAATTGAGCAATTGTTCCCATTGCATTTAGATAAACTTCAACAAATAATTGACCGTTATCCTAATGTAAAAAATTATGTTTGGGCACAAGAAGAACCTGAAAATATGGGTGCTTGGAGTTATATGTTACAACGTTTTAGATTAGTGAATTTAGAGGTAGCTTCACAGCCGTTTTATGCTGTTCCAGCTGCTGGGTCAACTGCACGTTTTAAACGAAGACATCAACGAATATTAGATAAAGTATTTCAAACTAACGAATAAAAAAATCGTCATATAAAGACTAAAAATTAACAACATGATTTTAGAAATGAAAGTGCCCTCACCGGGAGAATCAATAACAGAAGTAGAAATTGCAGCTTGGCTTGTTGAAGATGGTGATTATGTTGAAAAAGATCAACCAATTGCTGAAGTAGATTCAGATAAAGCAACCTTAGAATTACCTGCCGAAGAAAGTGGAATTATAACTTTAAAAGCGGAAGAAGGTGATGCTGTTGAAGTTGGTGCTGTAGTATGCTTAATTGATTTAGATGCTAAAAAACCTGAAGGTTCAAAAACTGAAACAAAAGAAGTTGTTGAAACTCCAAAAGTTGAGAATGCTGTCACTTCGAGCGCAGTCGAGAAGACCTATGCAAGTGGTGCTGCTTCCCCAGCTGCAAAGAAAATATTAAACGAAAAAGGAATTTCAGCTAAAGAAGTAAAAGGTTCTGGCCGTGACGGCAGAATTACAAAAGATGATGCTGTAAAAGCTGTGCCTAGTATGGGAACACCTGCTGGTGGATCTCGAGGAACTGAACGTAAAAAACTTTCTATGTTGCGTAGAAAAGTTGCCGAACGTTTAGTAATGGTGAAAAATGAAACGGCCATGTTAACTACTTTTAACGAAGTTGACATGAAACCAATTTTTGACTTACGTAGTAAGTTTAAAGAAGATTTTAAAGCAAAACACGGCGTTGGATTAGGCTTTATGAGCTTCTTTACATTAGCTGTTGTTAGAGCCTTAAAAATGTATCCTGACGTTAATTCAATGTTAGACGGTGATTATAAAATTTCACACGATTTTCAAGATATTTCAATTGCTGTTTCAGGACCAAAAGGTTTGATGGTTCCTGTTATTAGAAACGCTGAAAACTTAACCTTTAGAGGTGTTGAAGGAGAAGTGAAAAGGTTAGCAATTAGAGCTCGTGATGGACAAATTACTGTTGATGAAATGACAGGTGGAACTTTTACAATTACAAATGGTGGTGTATTTGGCTCTATGTTATCTACTCCTATTATTAACCCACCTCAAAGTGGAATTTTAGGAATGCACAATATTGTTGAACGCCCTATTGCACTAAATGGTGAAGTAGTCATTAGACCAATTATGTACGTTGCGCTTTCTTACGATCATAGAATAATTGACGGAAGAGAATCTGTTGGTTTCTTAGTTGCGGTTAAAGAAGCTTTAGAAAATCCAATTGAAATTTTAATGGATAACAATCCTAAAAAAACGTTGGAATTATAAACTTCAATTCAATATAAATTTAAAGCCAAACATTTAGTTTGGCTTTTTTTATAACTATGACTGAAATCATTTTTATTTAGACTAATTAAAAATAACTTTGCGCCTGTTTAATAATTACCTCTAAAATGAAGAAAAACTACTTGTAAACATTAGTTTATTACTACTGCTAGTTCGCATAAACACTGTGGCTCAAACCGCAGAAGCATCTTCAACCATAAATAAAAATGTTTTTCAAATTGAGATAGAATCTGTTTATTCTATTCAAAAAGAAAACAGTGAAAAAATGAAATCTTGGAGTATTCCAAGTGCATTATTTCGATTTGGAATTGCAGACGGAGTAGAATTTCAACTAAATACTCCTATTATTAAAGAAGAACTTTGGGAAAATGATCATTTAATTCATTCATTAAACAAATTTGACGATATTCAAATAGGGGTTTCTTTAAATCTTTGGAAGCAACAAAAAACTCTTCCAGAAGCATCTTTTATGGCTAGAGCTATTTTACCTACAGATTCCAATTTTAAAATTGATAAAATTGGGAGTTTAATTTCACTTAACCTATCCAATAAATTATCGGAAAAGTTTTTATTTACCTACAATATTGGTTATGCCGTAGAAACCGACAACTCAAAATCTGCTTTTTATATTACTAATTTATCTTTTGAAGCTTCCTCAAAATATCATTTTTATATGGAAACTTTTGGAGATTTCGCCAATAAAGATTTCAATTCAGTAAATATTGGAACAGGCGTTGGCTATAATTTTAATGAAAAACTTACGCTCGATTTATCAATGGCAAATGGAATTAACCATAGCTTGTTTTATGTAGGCGGCATTATAACTTATGCGGTAAACACTAAAAAGAATAAATAAAAGAAGCTGTCTAAAATTTTTAAACAGCCTCTTTTTTGTTATAATTATCCTATTCCATATCAAATCTTAAACCCAAAGAAACATTATTTTGTTCAATTGCCTGATCTTTAAATAATGGACTTAAATCATATTTCGCATAAATTGCAACATTTCTAAAAGCGATATAAGAGCTTAATCCATATACTAAATTACTTGTATTATAATCACTCTTTATTTTGTCTTTTTCTCTTTCACCATTTACCGAATATTTCAATTTTTGACGTGTCCCAACATTAAATCCAGCATAACCACCAATTCCAAATTTGAATTTATTATAGGTGTTATATCTAAAATAGTTGTCGTTTACGGTTTTCTTCGAAGGCCCAAATTCAAAATGAATAGGTACTACTAAATTTGTAATATTTAATTTCGATTTTTTTAAATCATTTGGGGAAACTTCCAAATTAGTTTCACTTCCATTTTCAACAAAATATTGATTATCAGTAGGTTTTAATCCATTTATTTGAAAAGAAAAACCATATTTAAAACGTACAAAATTCGATTCATTAAAAACTCTAGTTTTCCAAGCCAAACCCAATTCCAAGAATCGAGAGCCTCCAAACTTATACGGTGAATCGTCTAATTTTTCACCTTCAATAATGGCATTGTTTAAACCAAAAGCCAAAACAAAATCGCTATACGTTCTTCTATCATATTTTTTAGGTTTATCATTATCCGGATTACCAATAAAAATAAAATCATCTCCCGAATCTTCACTACTACCTATTCTTAAAATGGTTTTTTCTCCTTTTATCGTTTTTGCATTATATCCATTTTCATTGCGTTTTAACAATGCAATCTTATTATCTATTATAGCTGTTCTATTTTCAATATTTAAAGCTCTTTTTTTAGCAGCTTCTTTTTTTAATAATTCAGCTTGTTCATTGGTGATTTCCCCATTTTCAAAACGTTTGATAATTAATTCTACTTCCTTTTTTAAAAAATCCTTTTCCTCAGAAGTAATTTTATCTTTTTGCTCTTTTAAAATTTCAATCTTTTCATTGTTTGTAGCTTCCTGAGCCTGTATGAATTGCGTACTTATGGCTATTGCTATCAGAAATACATATTTTATTATATTTTGCATGGTGTTTTTTTAGTTTTAACATTCAATTATTAATCGTTTCGTTGCGCAATGAGTGTTTTCATATTTTCATAATTCAATTTTAAGGTTTCCAAAAACTTAACCCTCATAGATTTGTCTAATTCTGCTTCAACGTCTTGAAGTAATTTGTAGGCATCTACTGTTTTTTTACTTTCATCAATTATTTTCTGTAATGCAAGCTCTTGCTGAGCGTTGAATAAAAGTGCGTCAATATCTGTACTTAAAACTGTTTTGTTTTGGTCTTTTAAATTCTGAATTTGTGAAAAAATACTGTCTATTTTTTGTGATTCAAGCATCAAGTTTGTGTCGTTAACATTTTTATTAACTACTGCTAATTCTTCGGATGTGTTATTCTTAGTTGAAACCAAAACGGCAATAGATTCCGATTTTTTATTTTTAGAATTTGCATTATAAATAGTCTTTTTTGCTACTGAATTCGAATCATTATTTAATGAATTCAAAACTTCTTTCTTCGTTGAATCTTCTGTTTTAAGAATTACTTCTTCTACAGCAACCTTAGTCAATGTGTCTTCTTTCCCAAATTCAGGAGAAGCAACTATGATTGGTGAATTAATGTCAGAATCCTCTTTAAAAAAGACAGAAACAACAAATAAAATTCCGACAATACTTGCAGCGACACCCATTATCCATAAAAACTTATTGTTTTTCTTATGCTCTTTTTTCTCCAAGGAATCCGATAATTTTTGCCAAGAATTATTCAATGGCTGAATGCTCCTTTTTTCAAGTTTGTTTTTTATGTCCTGTTCAAATTTATAAGGTTCCATTACCTACTTTATTTAATTTTAATATTTCCTTCTGAAGGATTTTTCTTGCTTTAAATAATTGAGACTTTGAAGTGCCTTCAGAAATGTTTAGCAATTCTCCAATTTCTTTATGTTTGTATCCATCAATCGCATACATAACAAAAACAATTTTATATCCTTCTGGAAGTAAATCTATTAAATGTTGTATCTCAGCAACATCCATATCGGAATAAACATTGTTAACCTCCGTTTCTTTAAATTCAATTTCTTCTGTTGCAAATTCAATCTGTTGCTTTTTTCTTAAAAAAGAAATTGATTCTCGTATCATAATCCGCCGAATCCAACCTTCAAAACTTCCGTTATGCTTAAATCTATTTAAATTATTAAATACTTTTAAAAATCCATTTAGCATTACTTCTTCAGCAAACTGAACATCTTTTATATAATACCTACAAACGCTAAGCATTTTTGGCGCATGCAAATTATAGAGTCGATGCTGTGCATCTCTATTATTTTGAATGGCTTTTTTAATAAGCTTTTCTTCGTTATTAAAAAGTTGAACAATCTTCAATTTAAAAATAGATTACTATTGTATTTATAAAGACGCAAGATTTATGCAAAAGGTTGCCTGAAGTTATTTTTTTTGAAAAAAAGTGAATTTGTGAAGTAAAATGATTCAAATAAAAAGCTTTAATACTTAAAAACTAGTTTTTTTAAATAAACACATTTATACTGATAATCGATTATTGCATTTCCTTTTTCTAAAATATCAGCACCAATAATTCCATCAACTGCAGTTGCGTTGTGTTCCGTTAAAGCAGTATTTACATGTGATAAGTCTAGCAATACCAAATCAAAATTATGATATGCCCAATTATTTAACTTTATTAAGTTTTTAGATGAAACTTTTGTTTCCATACCAATAGCACCTGCACCCGCCGCTTTTGTCTCTGAATCCTTTAAAACTAATTTAAATTTCTCAGCAAGGTTAATATCCACACAAGAGTTTGAAGCTCCTGTATCTAAAATAAATCGTCCTTTAACACCATTTATTTTTCCTTTCATTTCAAAATGATTGGTATTAATCTTTTTTAATTTAATTTTTACGTATCCTTTTCTAGTAAGTGTACTTTTTAGCTTCATATTGTTAAAATATCGTCAAAACTAACGTTTTTTTAATAGAAAAAACCCTCCTAACAAGAATAGAGGAATAAGTAACCACCAAAACTGAAATTCAGATTTTTTTGGAATTGAATTTTCACCAATATAAGTGAATCCAGCCCAATAATATGGAGATTTTTTTAAGGAAGAAATTTCAGAATTATTTAAATAATCTAATTTAGAATTATGCAAAGCTCCTGATTTATCATTGGAGTCTTTTAAGTTTCGGTAAAATCCTGACATTAATTCTTGAGTAGATTTATCATTCACTTTCCATAGTGAAACTATTAAATTTTTAACCCCAGCATATGAGAAACCTCTTGCCAAACTCATAGCTCCTTCTCCTTTTCTTAAAACACCTAAACCCGTTTCGCAAGCACTTAAAACCAATAAATCTGCTGAAAAATTGTAACCATAAATTTCAGGTAAATACAATGTTTTATCAAAAAATTCTACTGATGGAGGTGTCGTAAAATCTCCCGCTGAAGCGTGCGTAGATAAATGAATAATATGAGCCTCTTCGCTTTTATTTTTAAAAGTTGACATTAATGCGGTTTTATCTTCAAAATAATCACCATCCCAATTCGATTTAATACTTTTCAATTCTTCTTTTGTATAACTCAATGTTGCCAATCCTCTATTTTTATTTTCAAAAATTGGGAAAAACCCTAAAACTTTTGAAATTTTAGTTTCAGGTTTTTCTTTATTTAAGTTTAACAAACTAGCAGAATATGCCAATTGCAATTCGGTATTTTTTACAAAATATGGCAACTTTTCAAAGTTAAATAAAGAAGTTTTTTTAGTTAATAAGGCATCAAAAGGTATGAATGACAATTGACCATCTGGAACAATAATTAGTGATTTGCTCTCTAATTCTGAAAATAAGAATGTGTACAATTTAAATCCTAAAGTTGAATAGTGCTCTAAATTATTCTGAATTGCAGCTCTATTTCCAGTCACAAATAAATTTAAAAAGACTTCAATTGTTGTCTCAAAATCTGGTGTTTTTTCAATTTTATTTAAAGTTATAACATTGTTTTTAGGAATCACAAAACGAAAAATATGTTGCTCTCCATTAAAAAATTCAACAAAGGTTTGATTCTCTTTTAAAATCTCGCTTTGAATTATGGAGCTTGAAATAGTATTTGAAGATTGATTTATATAAGGATACTTTTTCCTAATTTCTTGCTTTAACAGTTGTAATTTATTTGATGTTTGATCTCTATCTTTAGTATATTCAGCTAATAAATTAATGGAAGCATTTTCCCTTTTCAACTCCTCTATTACAATTTTTTTATTTAATTCAGCTTTTTGAAAAAGTAACCTTTTTTCATTTATAAAAATTGAATCCTTGCTAAAAAAGGATTTATTAAATTTGGTTTTTTTTACATCGTTCAAAACCGATGATTTTGAATTTTCAGCATATATAAATGCCTTTTCAACCCATTCAATATCCTTAGATTCTTCGTATAAATCATAACAAATTTTAATACAGAGTTCACTTCTTTTTCTGTTTTGTTGTTGCTGAATAAGTTTTGCTTGTTGTGTAGTATAGGTTTGTTGTAGCTGGCTTTCAACTAAAAAGGAAAGGTTATAATTCGCCAATGCTTTATCCCATTTGTTTAAAAAAGTATATGCTTCTGCCAAACCATCAAAACTTTCTAACAACTTATTTTCGGGGTATAAATAATTTTCATCAAAATTATCTTCAATACCTAATTTACTATATTTTGGAATTAATGTTTTTAATGATAATTCATAGTAAAAAATAGCTTCATTGTACCAACCTAAACCCATGTTACATTGGGCAATTTGGTTGTACAATTTTCCTACTTCTCTATCATTAGGCCCAAAAATTTCTTTTGCTAACGGCAACGCTTTTTCAAAATTCATCTTTGCCTTTATAAAATCACTTTTCAGTAAATAAATATTTCCTTGTGTTTGGATATTTTTACTCAAAACTTTAGGCTCATTAGCTAAAGAATTTGAAAGTTTTAGCATCTTTTCAGCATTCAGTAAATCGTTTAAAAGCAAATAGTTCATTGCCAAGTCGGAATATACTTTTCCCGAAAAACTTTGCGAAGTTGTTTTTTCTAAAGCTAAATTTAAATATTCAATTGCCTTATTAAATTCACCTAAACTGCGTTTAATAATAGCCAAATTTGAATAGGCTGCTAAAACATTTATCTCATCATTATTTTGTTGAGCCTTGCTAAGCGTTACTTTTAATAAATCTTCGGCACGTTCAAAATCTCCTAATCTTGTATAATTATTGGCTAAAGGTTTATAGCAGAACTCAATTATGTCATAATTTATTGAAGGATGTTGTTCAAAAATTTCCTTTGCTTTTTCGTAATAAAAAACAGATTCACTAATAAAACCAAACTGTTTTAAATAATAACCATAATTTACATTGAAATAAATTTGAGCTAAAAATTCATTTTGATTTAGTGGTTTTCTCCACAGATTTTTAGAAATGTTTTCTAAAACAATTAGATTATCTATTTCTGAAAATTTGGCAAATTCGTCTAAAGAAACATATATATACTCTGAATAATTATTCGCCTTTTTTAAAGCATCTAAGCGGCTCTGGAATACTTCACTTTGTTGCGCTTGTAGGCCAATACCAAAATACATAAACAACACAAACCATATTAATTTAGGCATAAAGTGTTTTATATTTTCCAAATTGCATAAAAATGAAGTTGTGCATTGGGCTTGTTAAAATTATAAATATACCTCGCTCCAATACTTGGACCAATTCTAGCTGCACCAATAGTAATATCACCAAAAATACCGTACCTAATATCGGTAAAAGAATCGCTTGTTGAAGTTTTTTCTAAGCCGTCAGTACCAATTGGAAGTGGCTTTCCAATCTGCTCATTAAAATAAGTAAAATACTCAATTGAAGATTCTGATTCAATTTTATTTGAAATATCTAACGAAATTTGTGGCCCAATACCCAAACCAATTACTCCATTTAAATTGTATCTAAAAGAAATTGGAACTATATCAATATTTATTTTTGAAGTAGTTGCTGCCAATTCTTCTATTTTATATGCGCTATCAACAATTGTTCCATCAGGTAATTCTAATACACCTGTCGGAGCTTCAATAGTACTAAAATCTCCAAACTCTTCAGTAGCAACCATCACTTCGGCTTGTAAATACTTTTTGTACGATTTATAGGGTGAAATCGTTGCACCAACAAAATACCCTTTTGAATCGTTTAAATCTGGAAAAGTGTTATATCCAGCTTTGGCACCAATTGAAATTCCAGGTTTAAACCTCGACCTAGATACGTTTGTGATAATAGGTTCATTCTTATCGAAAATAATGGCTGTTTGACTTCTTGATGGTTTTTTATGAAATTTCTTTCCAAATTTCATAGAATACTTAACAAAACCTTTAGTAGAATCTTTATCATGTACACCCTTTTGAGCTGTTCCGGGTAAATAAATGTTTTTAAACTGAAACGATATTTGGTCTTTTGAAATAATAGTATCTAAACAACTGTATCTGACTTCCTCTTCCGGACAAATAGGACATTTAGGATACATATCAATCACTTTAAGCGATTGTTTATCTAACATTTCAGGCATATCAACATTTAGCTTTATTAAACGCGCTGGGCCTTCTCCATCATTTTGAAATCTAACTTTATATTTCAATCTTTTAACCCGAACCAGTCTATAATTCAATCTTGTATCATATACCGCCATTTTATTTGGATCGTGTGAAGTAACAATCTCCATTTCTTTAGTCAATACTTTATGTGCATCATTCCCTCTTTCGGGAACATACACACTTCTTATAGAGATTACGGCACTTGTATCTTTCAGCATTTCGGGAGTTGTTTTAAACGTAAAAAACATATTACGCTCTTCGTTTGATTGCATTTCATCAAAATCAAAAACTTTTACATCCTGATAATAGCTTTTAGCATCTTCTAAAGTTAGCGGTAAATTTTGCTTTAAAGTATCGTTAACAATTAACGAAGTATTCATAAATGTTGAAACTCCAGTCGTTTGAATGAACTCTTCCTTTGAAATAAAATTACTAGCTATAACTTCGTCAACATTTTCTGTTTCGTTATTGTACAAACGAATGTCTGATAATTCAAAGTTTTTATCTTCATATTTTCTTTCATTAAAAAAAAGATAAATTTTTCCGTTTGTTGGGTAACTCTGTTCATTTCCATAACTTAAAACAAATTGCATTTCTTCATCTGGCACTGGATCTCGATTTGTTTGCAATCTGAATCCTCCAAATGAACTTAATAAATTCGATTTTTCATTGTCTAAAACTGTTCCGATATCTTCTAAAATAGCAACGTCTTTTGGTCTTGTTGTTGGTGGTTTACCATCGTCGTAATTATTAGTTACCGATAATTGAACTGTATAATCTCCTTTTTTTTTGTATGAGTGATTTGGCTTTTCTTGAAAACTATAATTACCATCGCCAAACTCCCAATAATACGTGTAAAAAGCTTTTGGAGCTCCAGCAATTTGATTTAGTTGAGGTGTTTCTGGGTTGAATGAAACCTTATTTCCATTTACATTGTGTACAATGGTTGCTGTTCTAGAAATGGTATCGGTGACTATAGTTTGTCCATTTCCAATATGACAAAATAGTACTGTAAAAACGATGTAAATGTATTTTTTCATAATAATAGCTTTTAAACAAATATAGAAAAATGAAACTAATGGTGCTCTTTTCATTAATTTAAGTTGTATAAACAAAAAAAGCCACCTTAATTAAGGTGGCTTTTTAAACTATATTTTTCTTAATATGTTATTCTACTTTAAAAGCAATTGGCATACTATATTTTACCCCTACTGGAATACCACGTTGTTTACCAGGAATCATTTTAGGTAAAGATTTTACAACTCTAATCGCTTCATCACGTAATCTATTATGAGGTGCTCTCGCCATTACATCAACAATATTTCCATTTTTATCAATTTTAAAAACTACAAATATTTTCTTAACACCAGGTGCTAAACCTAAATCAGATGCTAAATCTGCATTGAATTTTTTATTTACATGTTTTGCAATTTTTTCTTGTAAACATGCTCTCAATTTTGCTTTATTTCCTTTACATCCAGGATATACAGGTACGTCTTCAATAATTGAAAAAGGAACATCTTCAATAACTTCTTCTTCTTCTATTACTTCAATAATTTCCTCAATTTCAACAGCTTCATCTTCATCTGTCTCAGTTGATTCAATTATCGTTTCTTCTACTTCTTCCTCATCCTCAACAACTTCAATCTTATCTGGTGTTGGTGGTGGTGGTGCTTTTACCTCTGGTGGTTTTACTACTTCAAGTTCAATTTGTTCTTCTTCATCTTCCATATTCAATACAACTGGTCCAAGGTCGTCAATGACTCTGTCATACGTCTTTTTTTCAATAGCTAAATAGGTTATTAATAGTGCTAACACTAAACCTAATTGCATAAATAACTTGCTGTAGTTTTCTAAATTTGCTTTTGGACTTTTTTTGATCTGCATCTGCGAAAAATTTTTATAGTGTGCTAATTTAATAATTTTAATATAACTTTTGCAATTAATTTTTCCTAATTCAAAGTTTTTTTTCTAAAAAAAGGTTAAAAATGATGATAGAAAGTGAAATTCCAATGAAATTTGCTAAGATATCATAAAAATCGGCCTGTCTATAATTGGTAACCATACCTTGTAAAACCTCAATTATTATGCCATAACAAAGTACAACTGTTGAAATTAAAAGTTTTCTATTGTTAATATTTCGCTCTTTAAATGTAAGTAGCCAACTTATATTTAATACACCATATGCAATTATGTGCATTAGCTTATCGCTATTACTAACATTTTTAACAACATTTACTTGTAATGAAGTAAGGCTTCCTACTAAAATGAGCAGACTTAAAACAATAGCTATAAATAAAAATATATTAGCCCTCAATCAATTCTTTGTATGCTTCAGAAGACAATAAATCATCTATTTGAGAAGCATCTGTAATTTTAATTTTAATCATCCAACCTTTTCCATATGGATCAGCATTCACTATTTCAGGCTCATCTTCTAAACCTTCATTAAACTCAATAATTTCACCTGAAAGTGGCATAATTAAATCTGATACCGTTTTTACAGCTTCTACAGAACCAAAAACTTCGTCTTTCTCAACTTCTTCGTCTAATGTATCAACATCTACATAAACAATGTCTCCTAATTCTCCTTGTGCAAACTGAGTAATTCCAACAGTGGCTTCATCGCCATCTATTTTAACCCATTCGTGATCCTTTGTATACTTTAATTCGCTTGGTATATTCATCTGTAATTTATTTTTTTCTTTAATTTCCTAATACGTATCTAACACTTATTCCAGAGCTAACAGATTGCCTTGGAAAAGTAGTTGATATAGCATACTTTGAAGAGCTTTGATCAAAGTAAAACGAGGCCGTGAAATTACGACTTATAGCATAATCTGCAAAAAATTTCAACGATAATAAACGTTGCCCGCCAGTAACCTGATCGTTATCTTCATCTATTGCTCTAATTACTGTTTTATTGTCTCTTAATGATAAATCTGCCCTTAGATTAAGATCTCCTTTTAATCTTGTTAATTTACCTCCAAAATTAAATTTCATAGCTAAATCCTTAATTCTATACCCCAATCCTAAAACATACTCTAAACCTTTCATTTGGGTAATGGTATTGTTATTGAAATTTAAGGTTAACCTCCTGTCTTTATCCACTCTTCCAGAAAACGACATAGAATTTTTCATTTTTACATCTACTTTAATTAACGGGCCAAATTCTTCAATTAAATCCACATTTGTGAACAATGTTTTATTAAAATAGTTTCCAACAATATCAGTATCTCCGTATGGGTCATTTTTATCGTATTCCAAATTATTACTAAAACTTAAAACGGAATATCGAGAATCGTAACTATGCGATAATGAAAAACTTCTAAAAGTCTTTTTAAACCATTTATTATTCATTAAACCTTTGTAGTTGATTCTCCAGCCAGGTATTGGAATATCTCTAAACGCATTTAATTTTACCGAATTTGCATCTTTCCCTGAATATGCAGCAATAAAAGCTGGCAAAGATACTTGCTGACTCGTTGATCCAAAACCAGTTATTGGCTGCCCTGCTTCAGTAGCTAATCGTTCTGCAATTATTAACCTGTTCGATTTAAATTTTTCAAAATTTGCATCGCTGTTTTTAAAAGCTGTTTTTAAAATATTGGTATTAATCATAAAATTACCATACTCGGTTGTTGGTGATTCTTGATTTAATACATTATCTACAACATCTAGTTGTTGTGAAATATTTTTTGTGTAGGTTTTGTTTCCAGTTAATTCAATATCAAAATCCTTAAAAGGTTCAATAGTAATTGCCGCATCGAATTTATTCATATGCGTATTACTGTACGTTTTGTTGTAGTAAGGATCATCTTCACTTCTTGAAATTAACCAACCGTTTTCAATAGCTCGTTGTCTAATATCGATTTGACTTCCAAAAACGAATCCAAAAGTTGGTGCTAAACCTCCAGAATAATTATCTCTTCCTAAAAATCCAACTTCTGGAATATACCCTGGAATATACGTTCCATTGTTTTCAGAATAATTAAATCTCGCCTTTTTTACTGCTGTTAAAATTCCGTAAAAACCTTCACTTATTTCTTTTGTTACCGACTTTTTGTTATCAATAACAACTGTTTTCTTTTTCGGCGTTCCACTTGGCGAAGTTCTTGGCGCATCAACTATTTTCTTTGATTTATTATCATCAAATATTTTCTCGCTTAAATCCTTGTAAAACTTGGTAAAATCTAAGTCAACTCCAAAATTATGTGTATTCGAATTTTGAATAACATTACCCAATTTACTCACATACGATTGTGATGTGGCTTGCCAATCAAAATCTGCAGTATAAGCATAATCTGCTTTAATAAATTCTAAATATGGTAATTTATTTATAGGAATCTGATAGGTTCCGTTTAAAGATTGATGGTAATGATCTGGTCTTCCAATAGAAAAGAAATTATCGAATATTTGAATGTCTTCTGATGCATTAAAATCATCATAAATATAATTGTTAGCTGCTCTAAAATTAAACTGTAACGATCTGGTAAGATTGTAACCAATATTGTAATCCCAGTCGAACATGAAGTGTCGCTGTTTTAGTGTTGGCAACTGCGGTAAGCCTTCAATTAAACTTCTTGACAATTGCTCATTATAACTTCTAAAAATATTCGAATTTACTGATATTGACGATGGTAATAAATTCACATTTATATCTTTTATAAATCGCAAGAATCTACCATCTAAAGATTCCCAATTTTTAAAAGGTTCTAAACTTTTTTCTTCAAAACTATAATTATAATTTGCTGAAGCTCTTACATTTTGATCTACAAATTTCTCAACATTGTAATCTCTATGAAATGTTTCATTATAAGCATACGAAACCGATAAGTTTTCTACATTGTAAAAACGTTGTTTTTTATTTGAATCAGGATTGTACTCTTTCCTCACATTCATTAAACTTATACTTTTTCTTTTGGTATAATCTTGTGCTTTATCGCTATTTGGGTTTATCTCTTGTGCTTCCTCAAAAAGAACATCTTGGTATTGTGGATCGTATTTAGGATCTTGTATTTCCTCTGAAATACTATAGCTTAATGGCAACTGAATCCCCCATTTTTTAGGTAATAATTTACCCATATTTACATTTGTAATTAAATCATAAAGCTTTACATCTTCTTGGCTTCTTTCATTTACACGATTGTCAATACCGCCAAATCCTTTGGTTTCCATTCTACCAGTTACGGCAATGTCGGCAAAATCTGCAATATTGGCATCAGCACTAATTACACCAGCCCAGCCACCTTCATTATCAAATTCTGCAACACGCATTTCATTAAACCAAACTTCAGCACTCTGACTCATATTTGAAGTGTTTTGAACACCCAGCATTATTGTTTTAATGTTTGATAAGTTCGGATTTCCTTTTACTCTAATTTCATAACCTTCCATATCGTCAAAAGGCAATGCACTTCCAACTTCTGGAAATAAAATATTTGGCGCAATTCCTTGTTCAAATCGTTGTAATTTTAGTTTTCCTAAATATTCTAAAAAGGCATCTAAATTATTCTCTTCTGGCCAAATATCAATAGGAGAAGATGCTCCGTATTCAGAAATAGTTAATGGTTTTTCTATTTGGTAATAGTTATCATTTAAATCACTTCCCAATCTAACAATTGCCTTTAAATCATTATTCTGAACTTGAGGTCTCGTTTGAACTCCTTCAGCATGTAAAAACAATTTTAAATGTTTGTACATTCTTAAATCAACTCTTACATTTTTATAAATTGCACGAGTTTCCTTCGGCTCCATATCGGTAACTTTTAATGAAACCGATTGTTCATTTTGTTTTTGTAAAGTGGTGCTTCCTCTTAAAATTTCACGTTTAATTCCTGGTGGAAGGGTATATGGAATTGGGTTTCTATCCTCATTTTCTTGAATATTAACAACCCCAACTTCAAAATTTTGAAGATCAGTACTTGTTAAGTTTTGAGGAGGATTAATAGCTTCATCAATTGTTTTTGTATAACGTCTCCAATCGCCTCTAACCAATTCTAATTCACCAAATCGTAATACAATCGGCATTTTAAATTTCGTTAAAAACATTCGCATAAAACGGATTGAATTGAAACCTGTAATATTATTAACAACCTCGTCTGGAGTACTTACTTGAATTCTAAATTGCAACCATCTAAACTCCTTTTCACTACCGTCATCTAATCTAACACGAACTCTTTTTTCATCTACAATATGATTTTGACCAACGGTTAAATCTCCTTTATTCAAAGAAACTTTGTATTGATAATAACTCTCCACCGAATTCATTGTTTGATCCTTATCAATATCTTCAGTATCGGGATATGTAGTTGCAGAGGTTGGATAACTTTCTGTAGATAAATTATTGGTTGGTGAATTTCCTTGTGTATTATTGAATTTTTTATATCTCGTTATTACCGATGCCTGATTATCATCATATTCTGAACTTCTAAAATATTGGTAATTATCATTCGCAGGGTCAGGACCAAAGTTTGTTCCAAATTTTTGACGTTCTTCTTCATCATTCAATCCATCAAAACCAACATCCTGATTTAAACGTTCGTTATCGTCATCGCTAAATGCGTATAATAATGATTGATTTGTAGGGATTTTTCCCCACATCGTATCATCGGTATTGTTCGTGCTTAAAGGATCTTCTGGCAATCCGTTTTCATACATTTTTCTACCATCTTTTAATATATCTTCTGAAATATTTCCTAAATTAAAATATAATTCTCCAACCTGATTTCCAGGGTCATTTGGATTAATATTATTTGGCAAACCCTCAGCAGCTGTTATGGAATAATGATCGTAAGGATCCATTAACCAAAACTGAATATACTCCACGTTTGATTGTTCAAAATTGGTAGTTGTTAGTGCTCGCGTAATTCCTCCCCATCTATCTTCAGGGTTTGTAAATTTTCCATCAGCTCCAACATTACTAACATCGTAATTATAACTTCCTCTTTCATTTGGGAAATACGCTAAATCCATCGTTCTCACTATGGTAGATTGCGTTAAATCTAAATCTTGCTCAGGAAATAATTCCTCGTAACGAACTCTTCTAACCTCTGCTCTTGACAGTTCTTGGTTATCAATACTTCCAGGTTTTAAAGAAGAACCGCCGTAAAACAATGGGTCAATAATATACCAAGCTAATTTTGCTCTGTTATATCCATAACTTATGTCTGATGCATTCCCTCCTAAATCAAATTGTGTTTGATATTGTGGCGTACTTGCCATATGCCATTGTCTAATAGATTTAATTTCTAAAGGAATTTGTGAGCCTTCAAAATCATCTACATAAGAAGTTGCTTCCCCTTCCAATTCAATTCTTTTTGGTGAACCTGGCTTTAACATGGCAAAATCACCTCTTATTGAAAAGTTTGACTCGTAGTCCGTATCAATATTTGGCAACTTGTTGGCTAATTTTGTTAAAAACGGAACTTCTGTTCCGAAATTAAAATTCAATCCAAAAATGGTATTGTTAATTGGTTCTTGACCAAATAATGCTTTTTGTGTTATCGGTTTTTCATTCAAATTTAAAAAAGTAGCACCTCCAATAAATTTATCTGAAAATTGATGCTCAATATCTACTCCAAAAAAACGTTTTGTTTGTAAATTAAAGGCGGCATTATTTTCAACTGAAACCTGAATTGGAGCGTTTGAAGCTTCTAAACTTGGATTTACAATTTGAACTCTACCCATTTTATAATCCACCACATAATCTACGCCTTCTACCAATTCTCGCCCACCAGAAGTTACTCTAACCGAACCTTGAGGAACGTTAAAAGCTCCTAATGGAATTCCATTGGCACTTTCAGATTTGTGATATCCTTTAATTAAATATTTATCTTTATGTTGAAAATTATTTCTAGCCTCAGATTGTGTAACTGTATATAATTCTTTAAAAATATATTGCTCGTCATCTGGGTCGGTTAATTTAGCTTCTAAATCTTCACCAAATGGCTCTATCGATGGGAAAATGATAAAACCTTTTTCTGAATTTATAGTTGCTCCTTCAACATAATCGAAATAACCATCTCCTTCTGGCGTATAAAACTGGCTTTGATCTAAACGATCAATGTCGAATAAATTTAATAGGGTTCTTTCTGAAATTCCTGTAGTTTTCGCATTTTGTAGCACATTTATTGGCACACCCGTGGCGTCATCTGCATATAATAGTTCCAATCTAAAACCTTCTGGCTGCATTCGGTAAGTTTGTAATGAATAAATATTCTTCATCATTAACTTCCACATTGGTATTTCAGCACTAATTATTTCACTTCTTAATAATTTTACTACAATATTATCTGGCGCAATAATACCATCACTTGTAAATTCACCAACTTGGTAAACTTGTGAATCACCGTTTACAGTATATTGATAAGATACTGCTAATACATCTGAATCGGCTAATCTTCGGTTCAAAGAAATAAATCCTAATTGAGGGTGAATTTTATATTCGTCTGGTCTTAATTTAATTGCATTTTCTAAAACAGAATAATCCCTTCCTTGCTGCATTGCAAAAGGTGCTAATCCTGATCCAACAGAGGAAATTTTTCTTACTGCATTATTCAAAGTTAAAATAGACTCAATGTTATTACTTCCATTAAAAGGCAAATCTCCTGTTCCATTTGGAATTACATTTGCAGGACCAATATTTTCAGTCATTCCTTCTCCTAAATCGGACAAGGCAACGATATTTCTAATATCAACAGTTGTAGCATTTCGGTTTGTTACCCAAACCTCAACTTTTGTAATGTTAACCGAACTATTAATTAACGGATAATCTTTTAAAGCTAAATTGTAACGATCTCTAAAATAATGTGATAAGAAAAAGTGTCTATTTTCATCATAATCCGATGCGTCTAATTCAAATTCTTCTATAGTTGAACCTCCTTCTGCCGAAACCGATTTTGTTTGAGATTTTTGTTCAGCAAAAACACCAGTTATTTTTGTTTTTCCAAATTGAAGTTGCGTTTTAACACCAAATAAACTTTGAGCCCCTGTAATTAAGGAGTTTTGAATTGGCATACTTACATTTCCAACTTCAATTTTTTGCAATATATCATCTTCGGTAGGTGTATATTCTAATTTAATTTGATTCGTAAAATTAAACGTCGCTTGCGTATCATATTGCGCCGCCACTTTTAAGCGTGTTCCTACTTTTGCCAAAATACTTGCGCTTATTTCCTGTCCAAAATCAAAAGTAAAACTACTTCTATTTCTTTCAGACAACTGAGGGTTGTCTACTTTTTGATACAAAGCACCCATTTTTACAGTTACATCTCCAGTTGCATTTACTTCAATGGCGTTTCCTCCAAAAATAGATTCGAAAAAGTCAGATTGCACATAATATGTTGGTAATAAATTCTTCTGAGCATCAGTACTTCCTAATTTTTTACTATTTGTTGCACTAATTTTATTCTTATAATAGGACAACATATCCTTTTTAAGCTTGTATTGCTTGTATTCTTCTTGCGATAAATAAACAGGTCTTCTTAAAGTATAATTGCCAATTTTTTCAATTATTATATACTTATTCAATTCTGAATCGTAAATAATTTCTGTTTGAGAAGGGTCGGCCAAGAATAAACTTCCTTGTTTATTGCTTTTAAAAGGGTATTTTAATTTTACTGTATCTTTTTCAGAAGTCACTTTAAGCGTATCGGTTGACTTTTGAACTGGAGGGATTTGAGCATACAATGCTGTACTTGAAGCAAACAATGCAAACAAAATCAAATATGTTTTGAATATATAAAGTATTCTCCTCAAATCTTATAGGTTTTTTAGCGCTTTTTTTATTAAAACTTCAACACTCAAGGATTTATTTTCTAATAAAATAGTATCCAAAACTTTTTCACACTGTTTTTTATTAAATCCTAACACTTCTAAAGCAGATAACGCTTCATTTTTATTCGTATTGTTTTGAGCCACTGAAACTTCATCAATACTATAGGTTTTTAGTATTTTATCTTTTAAATCTATTAAAACACGCTGTGCTGTTTTAACTCCAATTCCTTTTACCGATTGAATTACGCCAACATTACTAGAAGCAATGGCTTGTTGAATTTCATCGGTAGTCATAGAAGACAACATCGTTCTGGCAATACTTGGCCCAACTCCTGAAACTGAAATTAACAACTTAAATATTTCTCTTTCAATTTTACTATTAAAACCATATAGTGTATGAGAATCTTCTTTTATAGCTAAATATGTGTATAAAAAAACAGCCTCATCGTCACCTAATTCTGAATAGGTGTTTAATGAAATATTTAGCCAATAGCCTATTCCATTGGCTTCTACAATAACATGTGTTGGATTTTTCTCAACTAGTTTACCTGAAATGTGGGTTATCATTTTTCGCGCTTCTATTTACGCTCAAATGTAGTAAAATATAATTTATCTTGTTTACTATTTTCTTGTGCATCTATAACCGCAATACAAGCCATATTTACCATTTCTTCAACACTAGACCCTAATTGTAAAATATGAACTGGTTTTTTAAGCCCCATAACAATGGGTCCAATTGATTCAATTTTATTTAAACTTTTAATTAATTTATAGGCAATATTAGATGAATTCAAATTTGGAAAAATCAACCCGTTTACTTTTTTATTTTGAAGTTTTGTAAAAGGAAATTTTTCTTCTCTCATAATTCTATTCAAGGCGAAATCTGCTTGAATTTCTCCATCAATATTAATTTCAGGAAAATGTTTATGAATATAAGCGACAGCATTCGAACCTTTATTTGCCGATTTTGATTTTGCCGAACCAAAATTAGAATAAGATAACATCGCTAAATTAGGGTCTATACCAAACAATTCCATAACTCTGTGCGTCATTCGTGCAATTTGAACGAGCTCTTGCTCATTAGGATTGATATTAAAAGCGGTATCTGAGAAAAATAAAGGCCCTCTGTCAGTCATCATAATATTCGTCGCAGCAACACGTTGCACACCTTCTGCTTTTCCAATAAGATCAATCATTGGTTTTGCAACTGAAGGATAACTTCTAGAATAACCTGTAACCACCGATTCTGCTTCGCCTAAATTAATCATCATAGCGGCAAAATAGTTACGTTCACGCATCCATTTTTGAGCATCTAATAGCGAAATTCCTTTTCGCTTGTGTTTTTCCCAATATACTTCAGCAAACCTATTTCTTCGCTCCTTTTCTTCATCAGATTTTGGATCGATTATTGGCACATCAACCTCAAAATTAATCTCCTCCATTAACTCTTCAATAATTTCCTTATTCCCCAATAGAATTGGTTTTCCTATTCCTTCATCATAAACTATTTGAGCAGCTTTTAAAACATCTAAATGATCGGCCTCGGCAAATACAATAGTTTTCGGATTTGCTTTTGCTTTTGAAGTTAATAAACGCATAAGTTTACTACTTGTACCTAATCTTTCTGCTAAATCATTTTTATAGCCTTCCCAATCGGTAATAGGTTCTTTTGCAACACCCGATTCCATTGCTGCTTTTGCAACTGCTGGTGGAACTTCAGTAATTAATCGAGTATCAAATGGTTTTGGAATTATATATTCTCTACCATATTGAATATTAGTTTCGCCATAAGTAATATTTACTTGTTCTGGCACAGATTCTTTGGCTAAGTTCGCCAATGCGTGCACAGCAGCCATTTTCATTTCTTCATTAATTTTGGTAGCTCTCACATCTAATGCTCCTCTAAAAATAAATGGAAAACCAAGTACATTGTTAACCTGATTAGGATGATCCGATCTACCAGTAGCCATAATTACATCTTTACGAGTCTTAACCGCTAAATTGTACCCAATTTCAGGATTTGGATTTGCCAAAGCAAATACAATAGGGTCTTTAGCCATTGATAACAACATTTTAGGTGTAAAAACATCGGCTATGGATAAACCTATAAAAACATCTGCATTTTTAACAGCATCTTCTAAAGTGAAAATATCTTTATCTGTTGCAAATTGTTGTTTTTGAGGTGATAAATTTGGAATATCCTTTCTAATAACTCCTTTGCTATCACACATTACAACATTCTCTTTTTTAGCTCCTAAAGCTAAATACAATCTTGTGCAAGAAATTGCAGCTGCTCCTGCGCCATTCACAACAATTTTAACTTTTGAAATGTCTTTATTTGTTATTTCAACTGCATTTTTTAAAGCTGCCGCTGAGATAATGGCAGTTCCATGCTGATCGTCATGCATTACAGGAATATCAAGTTCTTCCTTTAATCTGCGTTCAATTTCAAATGCTTCAGGAGCTTTAATATCTTCTAAATTAATTCCACCA
>Ga0209121_10001471_pt1 | contig 24761 bp, 24 predicted proteins | sample Cruoilmetagenom3_FD_187292 | JGI IMG/M metagenome (GOLD analysis project Ga0209121, IMG submission 187292) | Oil polluted marine microbial communities from Coal Oil Point, Santa Barbara, California, USA - Sample 3 (SPAdes) (version 2) | ecosystem: Environmental > Aquatic > Marine > Oil seeps ... | reverse complement strand
CTCAAGAAGTTCAGCCGCTCGCGCAATGCGCTCACCTCTGAGCCATTTTAACGGGGTTACACCTACTTCTTCAGTGAACCGGCGCGCAAATGTACGGCCACTTGTCGCCGCAGAACGGGCCATGCGATCGACCGGCCAGTCCTCATCCAGCGTGCTGCGGATATGGTCCTGCAAGGATGCGATGCCCGATCCCACGCGCGCTTTGGGTTCAGGTCGGGGTGCGAACTGCCGCTGTCCACCGTCACGTTGGGCGGGCAGGACAAGACGACGCGCGACCGTTGCCGCGACTTGGGCGCCGTAGTCCTTGCGAATGATGTGGAGACCAAGGTCAAGGCCAGCGGCAGAGCCCGCCGAAGTGAAGACACGTCCGTCCTCGACAAACAGAACATCCGCATCGACCGCTATCGAAGGATACTTCTGCGCGAGCTGTTCTGAATATCGCCAATGTGTGGTTGCGCGTTTGCCGTCAAGCAGGCCAGCGGCCGCAAGGACGAACACCCCGGAGCAGATCGACGCTATCCTGGCCCCCCTGTCATGGGCCGCTTTCAGCGCCGTGCAAAGAGCCTCCGGCACAGGCGCATCTGCACCCCGCCAACCGGGCACAATGATCAAACTGGCCCGCGACAATTCATCAAGATCGTCCTCTGCGTCAACGGTTATGCCGCCAACCGCTCGCAGCGGCCCGGGCTCCGCTTTGACCACACTGAAGCGATACCAATGATCGAACTCGGGGCGCGTCAGCGCGAACAATTCGACGGCAATGCCAAACTCGAAGGTGCACAAACCGTCATAGGCGATCGCGCATACCAGCGGATCCAGGGGCTCATCTGAGGGGTATTTCGGCATGTTGGCAGAATCCGACCGCATATTGTCATATCCGCCAGTATTGCACGGCTGCGAGAGGTGGCAAGTCTTGATGGAAGACCAACAAAGGAGGTTCCATCATGCGACCCAATCCCCAGCTTTTCGAAGCCGTGCAAGTGTATTTCGATGCGCTATACGAATGTGACACCGAGAAACTGAACTCGGTGTTTCATGAGAATTCCAGCCTGTTCGATGCCGACAACGGCGCCATCTTGGTTGAACCCATTGAGAGCTTCAGCCGGGATGTCGGGTCGCGCACCTCGCCCGAAAGCACGGGGCAGGCCCGCGAAGAGGAAATCCTGATGGTGGATTGGTTGTCGCCGATCAGTGCCATGGTGAAGATACGGTTGCGCGCACACCAAAATATGTTCGTGGACCACCTTGGATTTGTTTTAGGCGCAGACGGCTGGAAGATCGTCTCGAAAATCTGGCACCTGGAACGCATTGCCGAGGCATCCTAGGCCCGGATGGGCAGACCTCGCCCGCGAGATGTCAGTTAGCGCTACCGGTAACAAAAACAACCCCTTGACCCCCTGTCCGAGTTCGCCCACCCCTCGCCCGCCTAGCGGATCACCGGCGCCGGATACGCCCCAGTCTTGTAAGGTGCCCAATCGGTGATCTCCGGGTAATGGTCGGCGCGCCATTTGCGCACCCTCGGGTTCATCACCCGCCGCCAGACCGGCGGCACCATCGCGACGAAGCCCATGGCCGTGTAGCCAAAGGGCAGTTGCGGGGCCTGCTCCTCCGGATAGGTCTGCAGGAGCGGGTAGCGGCGCGCGGGTTTGTAATGGTGATCGCTGTGGCGCTGAAGGTTGATGAACTGCCACGAGGTCACCCGGTGATTGGCATTCCAGGAATGGTGCGGGCGCACCGGTTCGTACTTACCGTCGCCGAGGTATTTCCGGGTCAGCCCGTAATGCTCGACATAATTGGTCATCTCGAGTTGCCAGATCGCCACCAGCGCCTGGAAGACGAACAGGCCGACCCCGGGCCAGCCGCCGACGGCAAAGGCCCCGGCCAGCGCGAGCGCCTGCAACCCGGTGTAGCGCCAGAACGGGTTGGTCCGCGCGCGGCCGCCGCGCCGCGTGCGGGCAAGCATCGCCTTTTCCGCCCGCCAGGCAGAGGGCAGGCCGGTTGCGAGCACCCGCGCGAAATAGCGGTGGAAGCCCTCGTTGTAGCGCGCCGTCACCGCGTCGCGCCGCGTGCCCACCCAAGGATGATGCACGAGCAGGTGTTCGGAGCGAAAATGGCTGTAGAGCACCGTGGCCAGCAGGATGTCCGCAAACCAGCGCTCGGTGCGGTTCGATTGGTGCAGGAGTTCGTGCGCGTAGACGATCCCCACCGAGCCGGTGAGCACGCCGACGCCGAAAAACACGCCGAGCTTTTCAAGCGGCACGAGATCGCCGGACCGGGTCACGACCCAGAGCGTGCCGTAGATCAGCACCAGTTGGATCGGCAGCCAGATCCAGGTGATGAACCGGTACCAGTACAGGGCGCGCTCCGGGGTGTCCGGGTCGGGGTTGTCGCTGTTGCGCCCGAAGGCCGCGTCGAGCAGGGCGTAGAGCCACCAGGCGCCGGCCGGCGGCAGCAGCAGCGCCCAGCCGCCGTAGGCCACCGCCAGGGCGACCAAGGGCAGAAGCAGGAGCGACACCCAGTAGGGCAGGGCGCTGCGGAACCGGGCGACCTCGGCGGCGGGGATCATCATGGGGCCTCCTTTGTCCCTCGCCCGGAACACTACGCCCGGGCCCGCGCCAGCTCAACGCCCGGCGCCTGCGTGCTCAACCCGGCTCGAACGCGGTGCGGGCGAGATCGTAGGCCTTGCGCATGACGGTCGGCAGGTCCGATGGACGAAGCCGGGTATGGAACTCACCCCGTTCCGGCGCGGCGGCACCCTCCAACTCCGCCACGCGCACATTGAGCCGCAGGTGGAAATGGGTGAAGGTGTGGCGGACCTCGGCGCCGAGCTCGCGCCAGTCGGCGGCGACCGGGGGCAGGTCTTCGGCCACGTCGCCCCAGCACCCGCCCGGCCACCCCAGCATGCCCCCGAGAAGGCCTGTGTCGGGCCGGCGCTCCAGAAGCCACGCCCCGTCGGCGCGCCGCCCGACATAGGCGATGCCCTGGCGGATGGGTTTGGCCTGTTTCGCAGCGCGAGCGGGCAGGGCGGCGGCGATACCGGCTTGTCTTCCCACGCACGCCTCCCGCCAGGGACAGATCCCGCAGGCCGGGTTCTTCGGGGTGCAGATGGTGGCCCCGAGATCCATGACCGCCTGCGCGTAATCGCCGGGGCGAGCCTGAGGGGTGATTGATTCGGCTTTGTCGCGCAGAACCGGCTTGACCCCCGGCAGCGCGTCTTCGACCCGGAAGAGCCGCGCCATGACCCGCTCGACATTGCCGTCGACCACGACCTCGGGCCGGTCAAAGGCGATCGCGGCAATGGCGGCGGCGGTATACGGTCCGATCCCGGGCAGGGCCCGCAACGCCTCTGCAGTGTCCGGAAACACCCCGTCCAGCTCACCCGCGACGACGCGCGCGCATTTCAGGAGGTTGCGGGCACGGGCGTAGTAGCCGAGGCCCGCCCACTCGCCTAACACCTGCGCGTCGTCGGCGGCGGCCAGGGCGTGAACATCGGGCCAAAGCAGGCGAAACCCGGTGAAATAGTCCCTGACGGCGGCCACGGTGGTCTGTTGCAACATCACCTCGGACAGCCAGACGGCGTAAGGGTCGGGCGCCACCCCGGTACGGCGTTCGGTGGGGCCGACCCGCCAGGGCATTTCTCGGGCGTGGATGTCGTACCAGGCCAGCAGGTCTGCTGCCATTTCGTCGGCGTCACGCATGTTTTATCCCCCGGGACCTCTTTGAAGTGGCACAGCCGTTGCTCCCCTCGTAATATCGGGCCGCATCGAGGAGAGACCAGTGGCCAAAGCCAAACAACCTGGCAAACACCCTGCCAAGCCGGCGCGGCCGGACCGTCGCAAGCGCGGTTTTGAGCGCACAGTGAGCTTGCTCACGGCCCGCATTCGCGAGGTCGGAGAGGCGCGCGGGTTCGCGGTGACGCGGCTGCTCACCCATTGGGAGGAGATCGCCGGCCCCGAGACGGCCCGAATCGCCCGTCCGGTCAAGGTGAGCTACGGCCGCGAAGGGGGGTTCGGCGCTACGCTGGTGTTGCTCACGACCGGGGCCAACGCCCCGATGCTCGAAATGCAGAAAGAAAGGATCCGCGAGAGGGTCAACGGCGTCTATGGCTACGCCGCGATCAGCCGGATCCGCCTCACCCAGACCGCGCCGACCGGCTTTGCCGAGGGTCAGGCGCAATTCGCCCGTCCGTCGAAACCCGCAGCCCTTGCCCCCGATCCGGCGCTCGTCGCGCGGGCGGCCAAGACGGCGGCGGGGGTCAGCGACCCCGATCTCCGCGCGGCGCTTGAAAAGCTCGCGCAAAACGTGCTCTCCCGCCGCGCCAAAGCGGCCGATTGAAAGGTCAGTCCATGAATCGTTTCCTCCCCCTTCTCGCTCTCGTTGTCCTGGTGGCAGCCGGCGGGGCCTGGTATTTTGGCCAGTCCAACCAACCTGCGGGCTTCGTGCCTCCGGCCCTTGCCCAGAGCGAAGACACCGGCTCGACTTCCGTCGATATGGAAGGCGCGATCCTGCCTGACCGTGTGTTCGGAGATGAGGCCGCCCCGGTGACACTGATCGAATACGCCTCCTACACTTGCGCGCATTGCGCGAACTTCCACGGCAATCAGTTCAAGCAGTTGAAAGCCGACTACATCGACACCGGAAAGGTGAAGTTCATCCACCGTGAAGTCTATTTCGATCAGTTCGGCCTGCGCGCGGGCCTGCTCGCCCAATGCGGCGGCGACATGCGCTACTACGGCATTTCCGGGATGCTGTACGAGCAGCAGAAAGACTGGATCGGGTCCGGAGATGAGGGCGAGATCATCGACAACCTCGTCACCCTCGGCAAGGTTGCCGGGCTGTCGGAAGACGAAGCGCGGGCCTGCATGGAGTTCGAGGGCAACGAGATGGTCGACAAACTGGTCGAAACCTTCCGGCACCATGCCGAGGCGGATGGGATCAACGCGACGCCGACCCTTGTGATCGACGGCGAGAAGCACTCGAACATGGCCTATTCGGACCTCAAGGAAATCATCGACGCGAGACTGGCCGCGCAGTGAAGCGTTTCTAGAAAACGGAAACGGACAGTTTCGTCAATGTCCCGAGAACGCCGAAGGCGGGTCAGGGCATTGGCGCTGCGTCGGCGCCTTGAAACGTTCTGAGCCTCAGGGCAACAGCGCGTCGATCGGCGCCCAGTCTGCCGGTTCGAGCCGGACCGGCAGGCTGACCACGTTCTGCCGGAAGCTACGGGGCAGGCGCACCGCGTCTTTCTCGGTGGTAACCAGCTGGGCGCCCGCGCGACGGGCCTCGGCCTCGAGCCGGGCGAGCAGGGCCGGGGTCATCTCCTGATGATCGCTGAGGGCCTGGGCCCGGACAATGTTTGCGCCGAGCCCACGCAGAGTGGCGAAGAACCGTTCCGGTGCGCCGATGCCGGCGAAGGCGATTACATCGAGCCCGGCCCAGTCCATACCGGTCGGCAGCGGCACGAGGCTGGCGGCGACCACCGGGCAGGGGCAGTGATCCGACCACTGCCGGGCGAAGCCTTCCTGCGCCGGGGGCGGGCCGACGGCGAGCAGCAGATCGACACTATTCAGCCCCTTTTCGAGCCTCTGCACAAGCGGACCGAGCGGCCAGGCGAAGCCGTTGCCGAACCCGCGCGCGGCGTCTTCGACCGCGATCTTGAGCGCGCCGGCGACCGGCGGGTCACTGGTGCCGTCCTCCAGCACGACCACCCCGGCCCCGGCCTTTGCCGCGGCGATGATGCCCTCCACGGGGTTGGCCGCGATCCAGGTGGGCGCGAAGGCCGCGATCAGCAGGGGCTCGTCGCCCACATCGCTGGCATCGTGGCTGCGTTCGTCGACCCGCAAGGGCGTGCCCGGTCCTTTGGTCACGACATGAACGCCGCCGCCGCGCAGGCCCAGGCGCTGGGCTATGGCGATCACCGTGGGGGTCTTGCCGGTGCCGCCGAGCGTGAGGGAGCCGACCGAGACCACCGGAACCGGCGCCTCATCGCGGCTTGCGCGCGCTCTTCGGCGCCCCGGCGCGAACGGTCCGACCAGACGCAGAAGCGGCCCCGGCGGGCGGTTCCAGAAGGCGGGTGTCACGCTCAAACGCCTCGCGTGTCGAGCGCGTCCATCGTCAGCATCACGATCCGGTCGGTCGCCTCGGCGCCCGCAGTCGTCAATTCCCAGGCCGCGGCGGCCATCGCCGCGACCATGTCTGGCGCAAGCAGGAATTCGACCGCGCGGGCAAGGCTTTCGCGGTCGGACACCGAGCGGGCCGCGCCGGCCCCACGCAGCCGTTCATAGCTCAAGGCCCATGGCCCGACATGCGGTCCGAACAGAACCGCCGACCCAAGCGCCGCTGCCTCGAACGGGTTCTGCACCGCGCGCGGGTTTTCTCCGGCAAGCGACCCGCCCATCAGCGCGATGGGCGAAAGCCGGTACCACAGGCCAAGTTCCTCCGGCTGATCGGCGACGAAGATCTCGACTTCGGGTTCGGGATCATCGTCGCGGGAGCGAAGCCCGGTCGCCCAGCCATCGGCCTCGAGGCGCTCGGCCATGGCCGGGCCTTCGGACAGGTTTTCCGGTTGCAAGATCAACAATAGGCGATGCGCGCGTCGGATCGCCTGGCGATGGGCCTCGATCACCATCGGCACCTCCGCCTCGGTCGCACCGGCGGCGAACCAGACCGGCCGGGCGGCAAGGACCAGCGCGAGGTTGTCGCGTTCGGCATCGCTGCAGGGAAGCGGCGCGCTGCCGACCTGCAGGAACCCCATGACCTCGATCCGGTCCGCGGGTGCGCCCAATGCCTGGAGACTGTCGGCAGACTGCGCGTCACTTGCGATGATGAACGAGAAACGCCTGAGCAGGGCGCGCCGCTGGCCGGGAAACCAGCGCCACCCGGTCCGTTCGGGCGCCCGTGCATCGACAAGGAAAAGGGGAATGCCGACCTTGCCGGTTGCGTTGATGAGCACCGGTTCGAGGGCATTGTCGGCCCAGATGCAAACATCGGGTTTCCATAGATCGAGAAAGGTCGTGACCGCGTGTACCGTCGCACCCGGCGCGCGTTGCACGTCGGCGTCGCGCGGCAGTCGGGAGGCCAACAACTCATCCGGCCCGCGCCGGGCGACGGTAACGAGAAAGGCGAGATCATCGCGCTCCTCGCGCAGCCGGTCGATGAGATCGGGGATGCCGAGCGCTTCGATTTCACTGCCGACGTGCAGCCAGACCAGAGGACCTTCGGGCCGGGGCGTGTGCAGGGGCCCTGGGTGCTCTGCCGCTCCGGCGCCTTCGTTTTCCCGTGGGGCAACGCGCGCGGGAACGCGCGCTTTGCGCGAGGGCAGGAGGCTGGCGAGCGGCGATCCGGAACGGTTGATCATGCGGCGGTCCGGTCTCAGTTCCACCGTGTCGCTGAACAAATTTTCGGGCCCATCTGGATCTCCTGCGCGCTGCCCCGCAAAGACTAGTCGATGCGCCGGGGCAGTAAAAGGGGCGGGGAATGCGCTCAGCCGAGCCTGGCGGCCTCATAGCCCGCGCCCTTGATCGTGTCGACGATCTCGTTTGCCTCGAGCACGCTGTCGACCGTGACCTCGCGCGCGTCCATGTCGAAGCCGAGCTCGGCGCCGCCGTCGGCCTCGAGCAGGGCGTCTTCGATCTTGGCCTTGCAATGGCCACAGCTCATGTCGGGTACGGAAAACCGGCTCATCTGTGTCTCCTTTTGTTGCTTCTGAGCTATGCCCGGCCTCGGGATCGGTCAATGTCAAATCCGAGTGAACAGGTGCGGCATGGCTTGACCTTGGTGGGCTCGTGCCGCCATCTGTCGTGGCTACAAGGGGAGCCCGCATGAAGGATCTGACGCTGCAAGTCGAAGGCATGAGCTGCGCGGTTTGCGTGGGCAAGGTCCAACGTACGCTGGAAGAGCTGCCCTTCGTCGGCAACCCGAGTGTCAATCTCGCGACCGAAAACGCCAGGGTCTCGCTGGACGACCCCACAGATGTCGCGCGTGTTGCCGAGGCGTTAGCGCAGTCCGGCTATCCGGTGGTGACCGACCGGCTGGAGCTGTCGGTCGAAGGGCTGGCCGACGCCGCCGCGGTGGCCCGCGCCGAGGCACTGCTCGCGGCGCTGACCGGGGTTATCGACGCGAAGATCAACCTCGCGACCGAGACGGCGACGGTGACCATTGCCGCCGGTGCCCTGCCTGTGTCACGGCTGACAAAGGCGCTGGCCGGTGCCGGGTTCGGGGCCACGGTGCGGACCGGAACAGGGCGCGCGCAGGCCGCCCGGCGCGCGGCGGAAATCCGCCGTCTTGGCTGGTTGACCGTGATCGCGGCCGCCCTGGCGCTTCCCGTCTTCGTGATGGAAATGGGCGGCCACCTCTACCCGCTGTTTCATGGCTGGGTGATGCGTTTTGTGTCACACCCGCAGATGATGTGGGCCTCCTTTCTGCTGACCACGATGGTGATGGCGGGACCGGGTCGGCGGTTCTACACGAAGGGCATCCCGGCGCTCCTGCGCGGCGCGCCCGACATGAATGCGCTGGTGGCCATGGGCACGCTGGCCGCCTGGGGCTATTCGACGCTCGTGGTGCTCGCGCCGCAGATCTTCCCCGCCGGCACCGACAACGTCTATTTCGAGAGCGCCGCCGTGATCATTGTGCTGATCCTGTTCGGCCGCTGGATGGAAGCGCGCGCCAAGGGCCGGACTGGCGCCGCCATTCATGCCCTGATGAACCTCGCGCCCAAGACTGCGCGGGTGGAGCGGGGCGGCGAAACGCTTGATGTGGCGACCGAGGACGTTCACCCCGGCGACGTCATCCTCGTGCGGCCCGGGGAAGCGGTGGCGACGGACGGGCGGGTGCTTTCGGGCGAGAGTTACATCGACGAGAGCATGGTGACGGGTGAGCCGTTGCCAGTTGCAAAGAGCGTGGGCGCCGAGGTGACAGGCGGCACGGTGAATACAACCGGCGCGCTCAGGGTCGAGGCCACGCGGGTGGGCGCCGATACCACCCTGTCGCAGATCGTCCGCCTCGTCGAACAGGCGCAGGCCGCCAAGCTGCCGATCCAGTCGCTGGTCGACCGGATTACCCGCTGGTTCGTGCCGGGCGTGATGTCGATTGCGGCTCTAACCTTCATTCTTTGGCTGGTTTTCGGGCCGCAACCTGCGCTCGCGCTGGCGCTCGTCGCCGGGGTGAGCGTGCTGGTCATCGCCTGCCCCTGCGCAATGGGCCTTGCTACGCCGACCTCGATCATGGTGGGAACCGGGCGCGGGGCCGAGCTTGGCGTGCTGTTTCGCAAAGGCGATGCGCTCCAGATCCTCGAAGGCGTGAAGGTCGTGGCGCTCGACAAGACCGGGACGCTGACCGAGGGGCGGCCCGCGCTGAGCGATCTGGTGATTTCCGGTGGTGTGAACGAGGCGGAGGTGCTCGGGCTCGTCGCTGCTGCGGAGACGCAATCGGAACATCCGATTGCCCACGCGATCGTCGAAGCGGCGAAGGCTCGGGCGCTGAAACTTGCCGCGGTCGACAAGTTCCGCGCGATCCCGGGCTACGGCGTGAAGGCGGAGGTGGCGGGCCGCGCGGTTCTGGTCGGGGCCGCGCGGCTTCTGGCGCGCGAGAAGATCGACGCCGGTGCGCTTGTGGAGACCGCCGACATGCTAGCCCGGGACGGCAAAACAGCACTTTTTGCCGCCATCGACGGACAGGCCGTTGCGGTGATCGCGGTGGAAGATCCGGTGAAGCCCTCGACCCCCGCCGCGATTGCATCCTTGCACGCGCTGGGCCTTGAGACCGCGATGGTCACCGGTGACAGCCGGGCCGCGGCGGAGGCCATCGCCCGGCGGCTCGGCATCGATCACGTGACCGCCGAGGTATTGCCGCGCGGCAAGGTGAAGGCGGTCGAGGCGCTGGAGGAGGCACATGGGGCCACGGCTTTCGTCGGCGACGGAATCAACGACGCGCCAGCGCTTGCCGCGGCCGATATCGGGCTCGCGATCGGGACCGGAACGGACGTGGCGATCGGGGCGGCCGATGTGGTGCTCGTGTCGGGCGAACTCACCGGGGTCGCGACAGCGATCCATTTGTCGCGCCGGACCATGCGCAACATCCGCCAGAACCTCGTCTGGGCCTTCGGTTACAACGTGGTGCTGATCCCGGTCGCGGCCGGTGTGCTCTACCCGGCGACCGGGCTCTTGCTGTCACCGATGCTCGCGGCTTTCGCCATGGCAATGTCGTCGGTCTTCGTGCTGAGCAACGCACTCCGGTTGAGATTCGTCTCTATTCCACGGGAAACCGCTGCCTAGACAGAGGAAAAACACGAGAGTGCATCGCCGTGGACGCTGATGTCGACCAGTCCGAAACGGCTTTCGACGGCAAGCGAAAACGCGTCGGCCCAGGGTAGCCAGAGGACCCGGTAGGCGCCGTTCGACCGGGTCACGACCCAGGCGTCGTCGGTGATGCCCCCGGGCAGGTTCACGGGCTGCAATTCGGGTTCGATCAGCGCGCGCCTGAATGCGGTGAGGGTGGCGGCATTCCAATCTGCGATTCCGTGACCATGGCGGGTAGGATCGAATGCCGCGATTTCGGCGGCAAGACGCCGCTTGATATGCGCGACCTCAGCGTCGGTCTGTTGCATTTCCTTACTCCACCGACGAGGCTAGGGAGGCGATCCACACGGGTCAAGCCGGGACGGAAAAACCGCTTCGGACGGGGTTCGCCCAGCGCCCCGTGGCCTCGGAAACATGACATGCGAATCGCCGGGCGACATGTTAAGCCGCCGAATGCAGTTGCGTGCGCATCGGTTGGTTGGGGCCGGGCATCGCGATGTCAGAATATCCGCAGGGACATGGGAGCTTAGGCAATGGCGAAAATCAGTACCGAGGGCTGGCCTGTCCAGATCCTCCCGTTCAAATCGAGCGCCAAGTTTCCGATCTCGCTGTCGGGGCACATGGTGCTCGTCTTCAAGGACGACGACGGCAAGGAATTCCAGATTAACGCAGGGCCTGGCAACGAAAGCTATCCCTACGGGCAGCTGATTCTGCGCGATATCGGCTCTCCCCTGAAAAATCGCTTCAACGTGGAAGACGGTTCGAAAGTGAACGCGGCATGGCGCGGCAGCACCAAGGTCGATTTCGGCAAACGCGACGCGGAAGACGTCTGGGACATCCTGCTGCAGCACGCGCAGAACATCGACAACGCCGAGTTTGACTACAAGGCTTTCACGAAGAACAGCAACTCTGTCATTGGCACGCTTCTGGATGTCGTGGGGATCGATATCAAGCATTTCCTTCCCGACCCGAGGGGCATCATGCTCGGGGGGTTCGTCGGCAAGAACGCCCAGCTCAATTTCGATTTCAGCCTGACCGGCACCGAAGCCGATGATTTCCTGAGGGGCCGCAAAGGCCAGCAGACCTTCACCGGACGGGACGGTGACGATCACCTGGTCGGGGGATACGGCCAGGACAGGCTCTACGGCAACGAGGATCGGGATCTGCTCATCGGCGGTCGCGGCAAGGATCTGCTTTTCGGGGGGACGGGCAGGGACAAATTGTTTGGCGGGGGCGAGAACGACATCCTCAAGGGCGGGCAGGGGAACGACCTGCTTGTCGGCGGAATGGGCGGGGATAGGCTTTTGGGCAAGGACGGTGCCGACGTGCTCAAAGGACAAAACGGCCATGATATCATCGAAGGCGGGTCCGGTGCTGATTTGCTCGTGGGCGGCATTGGCAATGACAAGCTGAGGGGCGAAGACGGTGACGACACGCTGAAAGGCGGGGGCGGCGATGACCTGTTGCGGGGCGGCGCTGGCGCCGATCGGCTCAGGGGCGATGCGGGTGACGACACCTTTGTGTTCAAGAGGCCCGAAGACAGCGGATTTGGCGCCGACGCCGACAAGGTGCTGGATTTCGAAAGCGGAGAGGATGTCATCGACATTGCAAGACTTGCCGATGGGTTTGTCTTTGTCGAGGACGGGCTCACCGGGACCGGGCCGAGCTTCACACTCGAGGAAACGAAAGGCGACACCTCGGTGCAGGTCGATGTCGACGGTGACGGCGCGGCTGACATGGAGATCATCCTGAAGGACGTGATCGGGCTCGGCGAAGACGATTTCATCTTCTGAACGACCGCTTCCGACAGGTTGAAGCGAGGCGTGTTCCGCGGCATTGGCGTTCAGTCGGCGCCTGGGCCGGAGAACAGCGGCTCGGGCGCGTTTGAGATGTCGGATACAAATGCATCTCTCAGACAGCTTCGGCATCCCGAAAGGCCGGACACCGTGCATTTGACACAGATCCCGGCGCGGCATGGCGGTCGTCGCGCCGCCTCGCCTCTACCCTACCGGGGTTCGGAGGTGCGGTGGAACCGGGTCTGACTCCGAGGGGGTGTTACATGATCCAATCTCTTTTCTTGCCGGTGCCTTAGCTGTCGCGTTCGCTTCAATGGCCCCGCCGGCGGGTGCCGAAACGCTCAGACTTGTGCATTGGCCGCCGCCTCAGCACATTTTGACCCCCTCGACCCTCGGGCCGCTTGTCGGTGGTGTCGAAGGCGCCGAGATCGAGGTCAATCCGAGTGGCGACCACAAGGCTGGACCGCTCGGGCAATATGACCGTGTCGTTCAGGGCGACGTCGCTATTGTCTGGAGGGTGCCGGGCTATACCCCCGCGCAGTTTCCGAGGGCCATGGTGGCGGAATTGCCGGGGGCTGTGCCCGAGGGCGTGGCGGGGGAGGATCTGCTCTGGAACGCCCATGACGGCGGGCTCCTCGACGCGGAATTCCTCGCCACCAATCCGCGCGCGCGCCTGCCTGCCCTCCTGGGCACGCTTGGCCGCGTCACCCAGGTATCGCTGGTCCTGCCCGGCACGACGATCACCTGACGTTGGCCGTGACCGTGCCGGGCAAGCCCGGGTGGCGGAAATCGCCTTTGAAGTGACGGTTACGGGGCGCGCGCGCGGCTTTGAAGGTTCTACTCCTGTTGGCGTGGGCCGGGGTGCAAACCCGCGGCCGCGAGGCAACCCTCAAGGCAGTGCGCCCGGGACAGGAGGAGGAGACCATGGCCGTGGCAAACCTGGTTCAGGCGAAGGATCCGCTGAAGGACTTCCTCGACGGTGTTTCGATCGAAGTCATGCCGCGCACGCTCGCGAAAATCGACCACATGACACCGCTCATGTCGCCCGGTTCGCGGGTCTATGTCGCCCATATCGAGGGAACGCCATTCGCGGACATGCTGGCGGCGGCACGGCGGCTGGCGGCCGAGGGGTTTGAGGTCATGCCGCATTTCCCGGCGCGGATCGTCGAGAACGCCGCCCAGCTTGAAGAATGGATCAAAACCTATGCGGGCGAGGCGGGGGTGACCCAGGCGCTGGTGTTGGCGGGCGGTGTCGCGAAACCGCTGGGCGCCTTTGACAGCGCGATGCAACTCCTCGAGACGGGGCTTTTTCAAAAGCACGGCTACACCCGGCTGCATGTCGCCGGACACCCCGAGGGGAACAAGGATATCGACCCAAGAGGCGGCACGGCGCAGGTGGATGCCGCCCTGCGCTGGAAACAGGACTATGCCCACCGGACCGGAACCGAAATGGCGCTGGTGACACAGTTCGCCTTCGATGCGGTGCCGGTGATCGCCTGGGCTGAACGACTGGCTGCTGACGGTATCACCTTGCCGATCCATGTCGGCATTGCGGGCCCCGCGAAGCTCCAGACGCTCATCAAGTTTGCCATCGCCTGCGGTGTCGGACCTTCCCTGAGTGTGCTTCAGAGACGTGCGAAGGATCTGACCAAGCTGCTGCGACCGATGGAGCCGAGCGATGTCGCCACGGCGCTCGCCGCCCACAAGGTGGATCATCCCGAGAGCCTGATTGAGCGGCTGCACGTCTTTCCGCTCGGCGGTATCCGGGCGTCATCGGAATGGGTCGGCGCAAAGCGCGCGTGACCGAAGGCGTCCGCCTTCAGGCCGACTCGCGCAGGACCAGCCGCGAAGGCAGGCGTTCCGGAGCGCTCGGCGGCTGGCCGGTGGCGATCATGTCGAGGGTAATCTTGACGGCGCGCTCGGCGAGGGCTTCCTTGTCCTGGGCGACGGTTGTGAGGCTCGGGACGGTGAGATCGGCAGCGGGGTGATCGTCGTGTCCGGCGAGCCGCAGTTCCTCCTGGCGGCCAATCCTGAGCCCGGCTCTCTGCGCGGTCGAAAGAACGCCGATCGCAATGCGGTCGTTCGCACAAAGCACTGTTGACGAGGGGAAACCGCCGGTCTCGAGCGCCGCCCGCGTGACTTCGGCGCCGATCGCCTCCAACCGCCAGCTCATTTCCGAAGGCGGCAGGACCATCGGTTCAAACCCGCGCGCGTCCATCGCGGCCACGTAGGCCGCGCGCCGTTCGCCCGCGGTCGAGTTCACCTCGGGCATGTCGATGTAGCATGGCGCCGTTCCGGTGGCGCAGAGATAGTCGACCATCTGTGTGACCCCTTGCGCATTGTCGCAGGCGAGCGACGGGGTATCGAGCCCCTCGATATGGCTGTCGAAGAGCAGGAGCGGCACCTCGTCCTGCAAGCGCATGATTGCTTGCGCGTCGGACTCGCGTCCAAGCGGCGACAGGATCACGCCGCCGATATTGAGCGAGCGGATCATTTCGATTGCCCGCGCCTCGTCTTCGGGTGACCCGTGCGAGCTGAGGGTGATCGCGAAATAGCCCGCATTGATGGTCGCGCGTTCGATCAACCCGGCCATCTCGGCAAAGAACGGGTCGGTGAACTGGGGCACGACCACGCCGAGCGTCTTCGGATAGCGCCGGTTCTGGTTCACGGCGAAGAAATTCGGCCGGTAGTCGTATTTTTCGAGCGCCGCCTCGATCCGTGCCCGGGTGGAAGCACGCACACTCGTGGGGTCGTTGAAGTATTTCGAGACGGTCGGGCGCGAGAGCCCGGTCACGCTCGAAAACTCTTTCATGTTTCGCAGCTTGCGTCGCATGGCGTGGCTGTCCGGGTCATGTCCCTGCCTCAGTGTGCCGTTGGCACCCGATTCCGTAAAGCGATCAACCTGTTGCAAAAGGTCGCATCCGTCCGGTCGAAGGGGCCCGGACCGGGTGCGGTGGCTGGCGCCGGAGAGGGGTCAAGCCGCGTGGCGTCGGCGCCAAGTTGCGCCGTCGGTAGAGGCCGTTTGGCCTTCGTCAGAAAGTGCACCGCGCGCGGCTCACGCGGCGACGCCGACCCTCAGACCTTCGATCACGCGGGCGAGCACCCGTTTTCCGAAAGCCGGGCCGACATGCAGAAGGTCGGCCGCGTGTTGGGCGGTATCGCCGTCGACGCGGACTGCGTCCCGCGTGAAGATGCGCGCGGTCGTGAACCCATGCGCGATCGTGTCCGTCGGCTGGTGCAGAACCGTGAGGTTGCCGATTTCGCCGAAGGCGCGGTCAATCGCCCGGTTGAGACAGGCCGAGATGGCGGCGCCGTCGCCGTTCCGGCGGGCGCGCAGGAACCCATATTCGCGCGGCCGCGTGCTTTCGAACACGCGTTCGCTCGGATAGGGCTGCGGCACCAGGAAGATCGGAACCGCGCTTGCGCGCCGAAACGCTTCGGCGAAATGGAAACTCGCCCCGGCGCGGGCATGATCGGTGAGGGTGGCGACGAAAGCGGGTTCCGATACCAGCGCTCTGCCCAGGGGCCCGGGCGTGCGTGGGCCCCCGTTTTCGGGCGCGGTGCGGCAGGACGGCCAACCCGATACGCGGCACGCCTGGAGGATGCGAAGCGCGCCGTAGATCGAGGCCGTTCCGGCCACGAGGATCGTCGCGTCGAACCCGGCCACGTCCACCTTCTCCGGCATGCCGAACCGTGCCTGTGCGGCGCGCAGGTCACGGTCTTTCGCGGCGATCACCGAACCCCGGACTCGTGCCCTTTCGATGCCCGCCCCGGCCTTTGCAAAGAAGGTGATCTCGGGCCCGTCGTCGCCGAGTTCACGCGCGGCCGCGCGCAGCATTCCGACATGGGAATTGCCGATGACGCAAAGCTTCATGTCGCCCCGAACGCCTCCAACATCGCCTCTTCGCAAATCTCCTCGTCGTCCCCCGCGGCTTCGATTCCGGGAGAGATGGAAGGCACAGGTTGCATGACGCGACACGCGCCTTGCGAGAGCCCGTCCTGTGCGGCGAAGAACACCGACATCGCCGTGTCGACACCGTCGCGGGTCACATGCCGGAGGTTGTCCTTGAAAAACCTGCCGGCGAACGGGGCGCCAGTGATGATCTCGTAGGACGGGAAATAGTCCACCGAGGCGTCGAGCGCGGCCATCTCGCCGGCCACCGCCCGCAGCACGGATTTCGAATAGGTCGTCGCCGCCAGAACATGGTCCCCGCTCGCCGTCGCGGTCAGGGGCACCGGCGAGACGGTGAGAATGACCTTCAGCGCGGGTTTGGCGGCCCGCAGAATGTCGAGCGACGCGGCGAGATCCTCGAACGTCTCGGCCATCCCGAAATTGGCGAAGGCATGCACCTGCGGATCGAACGTGCCGGCCGCCACGCCGGGGGCGGTGGGAAACACCACCTCCGTCCTGCGGTCGACCCAGGCTTCGGTAAGACCGAGCGTGAAGATGAACACATCCGTCTCGTCGAAGACCTGGCGCACCCGCCGCAGATGTTCGAGACGGTGTGTGCGTACTTCTGCAGCGCTGCCGAGACCTTCCGGCTCGGTGTTGGGCCTGAGCCCGTCGAAAAACCGGCCGTCCCGTTGCCAGATTGCGCTATCATGCACGGATCCTGACCAGGCGTCCTGGAGGAGCTGGCGCAATTGGCGGGCGGTATAGACATTGCCGTAACGCGCCGAGAACAACCCGAACCCGAAGCGCGCGGCAGTTTCGGGCGCCATGCCCTTCGGCGCCGGCTCGGTATCGACCAGCCGCAGGCGCGAGGTCCGGACATATGTGCCGATGTTCTGCGCGAAGCAGCTGCCGGCGGTGGCGACCTTCATGCCGGGAGAGAGCCGGAACTTCGGCCGATAGATGTCGGACACCCGGAACTGCGAATCGTCGCGGCACAGGCGCCAGAACGCGTGCGGAGGCAGGTCTGAATATGGCATTGTTCACCCCAGGTCGTTCCCGAGTGATCTTTCGCCGGAAGGCATGAACAACCGTTTAAATGGCAAGTTTTAGGGATTTCAGTTGGCCGCGCCCGTCGCCGGAGTGTCGGATCAGCCTCGGGTTCCCGACGGGCCGGGGTTTTGCGGCGTGGCCTTTTCGCCCGCATGCCCTTCGACGGCTACCTGCCGGGCGGCGCCGACAGTGCCAATTTCCTCCAGGCGATGCTCAGCGACGGATCCGGCGGTGTCGTCGCCCCGGCGGCGATCATCGTGGAAACCGTGCAGGGCGAGGGCGGTCTCAATGCCGCGCGCCCGGAGTGGATCCGGCGCATCGCCAGGATCGCCAAAAAGCACGGCGCGCACCTCATCGTCGACGACATCCAGGCCGGCGTTGGCCGCACCGGCACCTTTTTCCCCTTCGAAGAGATGGGGGTGAGCCCTGATATCGTGACGATGGCGAAGTCGCTTTCGGGTTTCGGCCTGCCGATGGCACTCGTCCTCGTACGCCTGGAGCACGATGTGTTCGGCCCGGCCGAGCACAACGGCACCTTCCGCGGCGATACCCACGCCTTCGTCATCGCGCGCGTCGCCATCGAGAATTTCTGGGCCGACGACAGCGTCCAGCGCGACCTTGGCCACAAAGCGGTGATGCTCACAACCGGGTTGAAGGAGGTGGCCGATGTCGTGCCCCGCGCAAAGCTCAAGTGCCGTGGCCTGATGCAGGGGGTCGTTGTTGTCTCGGGCGACCTTGCCGCCGAGATCTGCGCGTGGGCCCATGACAAGGGTCTGGTCATCGAAACATCCGGCAACGAGGACCAGGTGGTAAAGGTGTTGGCGCCGCTCGCCACTCCGGTGGAGACCTTCCGCAAAGGCTTCAACATCCCGCTCGACGCCACGCGTGCCGCATCACCTTCCTCGATGCGGGTTCCGAACACAGGTTCGAGTACAAGAACGACTTCGAGAGCGTCTATTGCATGAAGGGCAAGGGCACGATTACCGGTCTTGGCACTGGCGAGACCCACGAGATCACGCCCGGGGTGATGTATGCGCTGGACAAACATGACCGCCACACGCCGCGCGCCGAGGAGGAGCTGGTGATGGCTTGCGTCTTCAAACCGCCTGTGACCGGCCCCGAGTTGCACCGCGACGACGGTTCCGACGCCCTGGCCGAGCAGGCCTGACATGCCCGATACCGTTCAAAGATCGGCGGGACCAGGGTGCTGCGCATCGACGCGTTGCGCGACAAGCTGATCGTCGGAGACCGCGCGGGCGATGCGCTCTACGGCCGGATCTTTGTCGTCTCGGCCTTCGGCGGCATCACCGATCTGTTGCTCGAACACAAAACGTCAGGCGCGCCCGGGGCGTTTGCCGCCTTCGTGGGCGGCGATAGCGACCACGGCTGGCACGACCGGCTGGACAAGGTTGCGGACGCGATGTGCGCGGCGCAGGCCCAAGTGCTCGACCACGCCGCCGACATCGAGCGCGCCGACGTCTTCGTGCGCGACCGCGTGCTCGGCGCGCGCAACTGCCTGATCGACCTCCAGCGGCTCTGCTCCCATGGGGATTTCCACCTGTCGGAGCACATGGGCTCGGCCTGATCGTGCTCGAAGTGTTCGAGCAGGACATGGTGGGGGCGAAGGGCTTTGTCGTGACGACCCTCGAAGGGCTGACCCGCCACAAGCTGCGCATCGTGTCGAAGGTCTCCAATGCCAACACGATCCCCCATTCTGTCGATGCCTCCCTGAAGGTGTTGCGTCGGGTGGGGCGGGATCTCGTCCGGAGATACCGCTCGGCGGAGGTGTCGTCGCGAACGGTCTCGATGGCGGCTGTGGTCGGGCGCGATCTCTCGGGGCTCTCGGTGCTGACCCGCGGGCTGCAGGCGATCGCCGGTGCCGGGCTCGACGCCATCGGCGCAAGCCAGGGCCAGCCTGGGCCGGAACCGGACACCCGGAACGACATCGGCCCAAGAGCCGCCTGCACGCGGGCTCGGCTCGCCCGCCCGGGGGGGGGTGTTTGATCGGTGTGTCACAGCCATGCGCGGCACTGCGCGAGGTTTGGCCGAGGCGGCGCGATGCTGGCGCGGCCGGGGGCTGCGACGCGGGCCGGATCCGCGGCATCGTGCCGACGACCAACCCGACCTCGACCGCGCTGTTCAAGGCTCTGATCGCGCTCAAGACCCGCAACCGCATCATCTTTTCGCCGCACCCGCGCGCGCACCGCTCGACCAACAAAGCCGCGCGGCTGGTACATGACGCGGCCGTTGCAGCCGGTGCACCGGCCGGCATCGTCGGCTGGATCGAAGAGCCGACGGTGGAGGTGTCGAACGCGCTGATGCGTCACCCGGACATCAACCTGACCCTGGCGACCGGTGGCCCCGGTATGGTCAAGGCCGCCTATTCCTGGGGCAAGCCGGCAATCGGCGTCGGCGCGGGCAACACCCCGGCCGCGGTCGACGAAAAGGCCGACATCAAGCGTGCGGTTGCCTCGATCCTGATGTCGAAGACCTTCGACAACGGGGTGATCTGCGCCTCCGAGCAGGCGACCGTCGTCGTCGAGGTCTATGACGCGGTGCGCGCGCGGTTCATCAAGCATGGCGGCTATGTCTCGGTGATGGCCAACGAGTACTCCGATGGCCAGGCGCTGAAACTGCTGAAGGAATACCTGCCCGCGGCCTGCAAGAACGGCGCCGCCGATCCCAGGGCCCGTGAGCAGGTGCACAATGCCGCGACCATCGCCGGTATCGCCTTCGCGAACACTTTCCTCGGGGTCTGCCACTCGATGGCGCATAAGACCGGGGCGCAGTTCAACATTCCCCATGGCAGCGCCAACGCCATGCTGATCGCGAACGTCGTGCGCTACGCCGAGATCGCCCGGCACCTCGGGTTCGGCGGCAACCCCGATACCTGGAAGCTGCACAACGGCCGCCGGGTGGAGGTCGAAGACATGGTCAGCGAGGTCGCCCCTTATGCGAGCTTTCTCAAATTCGCCGGCGGCGTGACCTTCTCCGGCGGCGAACCGATGATGCAGGCGGAATTCGTGAACGCCACTGCGCGTGACCTGAAAAAACGCTTCGGCCTGCACATCGCCCTCGACACCCAGGGCTATCTTCATACCCGGGTGGAAGACGACTGGTTCGACTCGTTCGACCTGATCATGCTCGACATCAAACATATCGATCCGGAGCGCCACAAGGCGCTGACCGCGCAGGCTCTGCAACCGACGCTCGATTGCGCCGCGCGGCTTGTGCGGCTCGGCAAGCAGGTGCGGATCCGCTACGTGCTGGTGCCGGGCTGGACCGACGGTGCGGACGAGATCGCCCGGTTGGCCGACTACGTGGCCGGTCTCGGGCCGCTGGTGGAGATGGTCGAGGTTTTGCCCTTCCACCAGATGGGGACGCAGAAATGGGCGGATCTCGGGATCGAATACAAACTCGCCGACACGCCCACCCCGTCGAGCGAAGATGCCGACGCGGCGCGGCAGATCTTCCGGGCGCGTGGGTTGACGGCCACCTGACGACCCGCTGACACACCTCGAATACGGAGCAAGCGCACAGGCCCCAAGGGGCAAGGAGAAACCCGAACGCCAAGGCGCCGCCGCTCCAACTTCAATACCGCTTGTCAACGGGACGGGACGGGACGGGACCGCGGGCCGGGTCCGGTGGATCGGTCGCCGGGACTGTTCAGCTCGACCTCCCCCGGGGGCTGCCGTTACCGACCCACCGGGAAGCCCCCTCTGCGGCAATCGGGCCTAAACCGATATGAGCTGTACATAAATCAGCCACTCCTCTACGAAACCCTTCAGAAAATCGGAATCGTGAGAGTGGATCCATGTGCGGAATCGTCGGTGTATTGGGGGAGCATCAAGCGGCCCCCGTCCTTGTCGAGGCGTTGAAGCGCCTGGAGTATCGCGGATACGACAGCGCAGGTATTGCGACGGTCGAAAACGGCGTTCTCGAACGGCGGCGGTCGGTGGGCAAACTGGTGAACCTCTCGGATGAACTGGTTCAGAACCCGCTCAAGGGCCGCAGCGGGATCGGTCATACCCGGTGGGCGACACATGGCGCCCCGATACAGGCCAACGCCCACCCGCACCGTTCCGGTCCGGTGTGCGTCGTCCACAATGGCATCATCGAGAACTATCGCGAATTACGCGCGCAGCTTGAGGGCCAAGGGTACGCGTTCATCACAGAAACCGACACCGAGACGATCGCCGTCCTGACTCACAAGTTCATCGATGAAGGAAACGGGCCGGTCGAGGCCGCCATGGCCGCCATCGCGCAGCTCAAAGGCGCGTTCGCCCTGGCGTTTCTGTTCGAGGGCGAAGAAGACCTGATCGTGGCCGCCCGTCTCGGTTCTCCGCTGGCAATCGGGCACGGCGACGGTGAGATGTTCGTCGGCTCCGACGCGCTGGCGCTGGCGCCGATGACCAACACGATCACCTATCTCGACGAAGGCGACCGAGCGGTCCTGACCCGCACTTGCGTGGAAATCTTCGATGCGACGGGTAATCCGGCCAGTCGCGCTGTGGAGGAAGTCCAAGCTTCGGCTGCCAGTGTCGACAAAGGCGGCTACCGGCACTTCATGAGCAAGGAGATCAACGAACAGCCCAAGGTCCTCGCCGACACTCTGGGCTTCTACCTCCCGGATGGTGAGACAATCACGCTCCCCGAACCGGGTCTGGATTTCACCCAGTTCGACAGGGTCGTGATGGTGGCCTGCGGGACCGCCTATTACGCGTGTTTCGTTGCGAAATACTGGTTCGAACAGATCTCGGGTCTTCCGGTCGACGTGGATGTGGCCTCCGAATTCCGGTACCGCGAACCGCCGATAGGGCCGCGGACCCTGGCAATTCTCGTTTCGCAATCGGGGGAAACCGCCGACACGCTTGCCGCTCAGCGCTATCTCAAAGGCAAGGCCGCCGCCGTCGTTGCCGCCGTCAACGTGACCCACAGCTCGATTGCGCGCGAAAGCGATCTCGTGTTGCCGTTGATGGCCGGGGTCGAGATCGGGGTTGCGTCGACCAAGGCCTTCACCTGCATGTTGACCGTGCTGGCAGCACTTGCGCTGAAAGCGGGCTTTGAGCGCGGCGAGATCGACGGCGGTGCATTGCGTGCGTCGCTTGAGGCGCTGCGCTCTGTGCCGGGCGCGATTTCGCACGCCCTGACGCTCACCGAAGCGGTTGACGGTGATATCTCGGCCGAATTGGCCGAGGCGACCGACGTTTTGTATCTCGGCCGGGGCGCGATGTATCCGCTGGCGCTCGAAGGCGCGTTGAAGCTCAAGGAAATCAGCTATATCCACGCAGAGGGCTACGCCTCCGGCGAGCTGAAGCATGGGCCCATCGCGCTGGTCGATCCGCACACGCCAGTGATCGTGTTTGCCCCGCATGACAAGCTCTTCGACAAGACCATGTCGAACATGCAGGAGGTGCTCGCGCGCGGCGGGAAGGTGCTGCTTGTCACGGACCATCACGGCATCGAAAAGGCCGGCGATGCGGTCTGGAAGACGATCCGCATGCCCGACATTGATCCGCTGGTGGCGCCGATCATCTACTCGGTTCCCGCCCAGTTGATTGCTTATGGGATCGCGGTTGCCCGCGGCACGGATGTCGACCAGCCGCGCAACCTGGCGAAATCGGTGACGGTGGAATGACCTTCGATCACCGGTGAGCGGGCGGAGAAGATCAACGGTCGCCGGCAGCCACTTGCGCGCAAACATCCGTTTCGGCGCAGCTCTCGTCCCGCGTCTGTTCCAAGCCGGAAGTGTGGATTGGTGCGGGTGGCGAGGAGGACACTGACGCGTTCGACACCCTCATCCCATCCGGGTGCAGGCCATCGACCCGGCCGGCGCGTTCGGGGTTGCCCCGGTCCGTTGCCTGGACATATTGCACCAGGTCGTTGGTACCGACCCAGAAGAAGTCCGCCATCTTGGCCAGCTGACCCGCATGCACTGCCGGGGAGGGATGTGCGATCATGATGCCGAGCGGTACGTGCATCGGTGATGCCCGGCTTCGCCATTCTTTTCCTCGAAGATCTCGTTGGCCCATTTCAGATCGGTCACCTCCGTCCCCACCCGCAGCATCACCCGAAGGCTGGAGATCGGCTTGACCTTCAGGCTGGCGCGGTACCGGGGTCGCAGGATTTCCGGGTATTTCTGGCAGACCCGGATGCCGCGCGGACCGAGGATCGGGTTTTCCTCGTTCGGTTGCCGCAGGTAAGGGAACGGTTTGTCGCCCCCGATACCCAGGGTGCGGAGCGTCAGGCGAGCGGGCGAGCCGAGCCCCTGGAGAACCGCCTGACACGCGCCCGGCTGTCCGGCCCTGGTCGGCGCCTGCATCCGCTCGATGAACGCGAACGCGGTGCGCAGAAGGCCCGAACCTTCGGCGCCGACCGCTTTCCCAAGCACGGTATCCTGAGACGCGCCGACATTCGTGTTGACCGGAAGACGGGTGCCATCGGCCATGCAGCAGGTCTCCCCGGCGGTCTTGCGGGTCGCAACCTGCCGCTCCTTGCGAGCAGCGGTCGCGGCGCGGGGTGTCTCGAGGGTTTCCGGCGAGGGATGGACGCTGATACGTCGGCGCGCGCCGTCGATGATTACCGCGCGACCTTCGTTGATCCGCAATGCATCCGGTCCGATCGCGCAGAACATCGGCACGCCGCCCGAAGCGGCACGGCTGGCCAGGTGCGCGACGCATCCGGCGAGACGTGGGTTGCTCCGGCCAGGCGGGACGCGAACCTGGTAGGCGAGAGCCTGATTTCCGTCGTCGATCTGCTTGCCGGCGACATCCCTGAGGTCGGGATCCCCCAGAAGCGGAGCACGACCGACACCGCAAGACCGCGTTGTTTAAAGGCCGCCACGTCTGACCCGTTGTGACCGAGGTCCTGCGGAAAGACCGGCTCGACGCCGCCCGTCCCGAGATGGTCTTGGATATGTCCAGGCGCTCGTCAAAGGTCCGCACCTGCTGGTCGTGATGGAATCAGTCGCGGTATCTGCCAATTGTTCCAAGCAGGATGCACCTCTTGGAGCCCATTTCGCGTTCCTTGGTTTGTATTTGTCCCGGACAGGTCTTTTCCGGGAAACGCCCACGTGTGCCGGACCGGGTCGCGCGCGCCGTGCTGCACGATCAGCCGCAGCATTTCATCGGTCGTCCGGTCCCAGTGCTCGCGGCAAATGGTCTCCGACGCGGCCGCGGTTGGTTCGACCGGGCATTCGTACATCCGCCGGTGCTTTTGCGTGGAGCGCACGGGAAGGCCGCGCAGGTAGAGCGTGAAGGACCGGACCCGATCGGTTTGCCCGCGTAGCGCGTGGTACAGACGCACAAGCCGCCGGTTCCCGCAGAGGTCTGCGATTGAGAATTGAAACCTGGCATCGGCATCCGCCCGCGCGTCGCGGTCCTGAGCCTCAAGCGCCCGCTCCATGTCGTCGAGATACTAGCCGATCTGGCCGAGGTCCTCGGCGCTGTCCGGTCGCTGTGCGAGGATCAACGCGGCCTCAAGTTCCAGCGCCTTGACGATCTGGTGTATCTCGCGGAGATCCTCAATACAGAGCGGAACGATGCGGGTGCCCTTTCGCGCCAGGATCTGCACCAGTTGTTCGGCCAATAGGCACGACAGAGCTTCTCTTACCGGGGTACACCCCAGTTCGGTTCTTTCGCACAGTTGTTGGTCGGACCAGACCGAGTCCTGAGCAAGCCGACCAGTGAGGACCGCGCTGCGCAACTTGCGATACGCTTGCTC
>Ga0209121_10001470_pt1 | contig 24765 bp, 23 predicted proteins | sample Cruoilmetagenom3_FD_187292 | JGI IMG/M metagenome (GOLD analysis project Ga0209121, IMG submission 187292) | Oil polluted marine microbial communities from Coal Oil Point, Santa Barbara, California, USA - Sample 3 (SPAdes) (version 2) | ecosystem: Environmental > Aquatic > Marine > Oil seeps ... | reverse complement strand
TTCCTGCCGGCCTTGATGGCGATGCAGTCGTCCCCGGTGTCGAAATAGCAGCCTTCGATGAGGACATCCCTGCAGGATTCGGGATTGCAGCCGTCGTTGTTTGGGCCGTGACCGATAACCCGCACGTTTCTGATGGTGACGTTTGTCGAGAGCACCGGGTGGATGTGCCACATGGGCGAGTTCTTGATTGTCACGCCCTCGATCAGGACGTTTTTGCATTTGTAGGGCTGAATCATATTGGGGCGCAATTGCTTACCGGAACCGAAGATTCTTTGCTCGACCGGCTCGCCCGTTTCTCCCTGATTCCGCAGTGCATTAACATCATCACGCTGGGTTCGCTTCCATCGCCACCAGTTTTCGTCACTGGCCCTGCCGTCGAGGACTCCTTTGCCGGTTATAGCGATATTCTCCTGCTCATAAGCATAGACCAGGGGCGAATAGTTCATGCACTCGGTACCCTCGAAGCGGCTGTAGACGACCGGCATATACTTGCCGGGTTCGACAAAGAAGTTGATCACCGCGCCGTCTGAGACGTGGAGGTTGACATTGCTTTTGAGATGGATCGGCCCGGTCAGGAAGGAGCCTGCAGGTACGATGACACGGCCGCCGCCGGTATCGTGAGCGGCGGATATTGCCCGCCCGAAGGCGTCGGTGCAATCCTTTTCGTTATCCGCGACGGCACCGTAATCGGTAATATTAAAATTCCGATTCGGAAACTGCGGGGCCTTGATTCGGCTTAGAATTTCGTCTGCCTGCTCCCATCCGGCACTTGCCTGACAGGCAAGTCCAAACAGGAGGCAAAAACAGAGCATAAACCTGACCGATGTAATTACGGCACCAAATGAGATCATCGAATTCCTACGTTTCATGTGTAACTCCTATATACAAACTTGTCGAAAACTACAAAACTTTTTGATCTTAACTACGGATTGCAAAGAGGACAAACAGCAGAGCCATCGAGGCTTTGAGATTCTTCACTGCGCTGCGCTCCATTCAGAATGACAAGTCGGTTTTTATCTTGTTGCAGATTCCTAATTCGGTTCTGTATTGTCCTTATCCTCGATGGTTTCTTTTAATCGAACATTGTTAAGATCAAGCACCTGAATACTTCCTGTAACCGGTTGAGCATTTTTTTGTTCCTGCAGGCCGGGATTGGCGGTGAGGGCCAGATCCGTGAATGAGCAAAGTATTTTCATACGCTCGGACAGCGCCAGAGACCGAAACCAACGGGCCTTGGCATCAGCGGATTCATCATTACGGTCGTGTGATACTGACTTGTCCATATACTTATCCTATCACATTTAACACCTGTTTAACAGCACTTTTCAAAATTTGTGAGGCTTTCAATTTGCCTTCTTCAGACTCGTCCACATTCCGGTCATTCTATTCGAATTCTATATTCCGCCCGTTTTTTTGTTAAAATGTTTACTGCCGTGCCGCAGTCTTTTGTGATTTGTTTGGAAAGGTCTTCGGGGCTTTTGAATTTGTGCTGGTTGCGTATACGCTGAACGAAATCCATAACCATGTACCGGCCGATGAAGTCGCCGACATTTTCGACAAGCAGATGCGCCTCAATCAGCAGCGGGAAATCGCTGCCGTATGTCCTTGCCTGGCCTATACTGTAAACGGCGGGAATTTTAACTTCGGACGTGCGTGCATCGTCGAGGACTTCACCGACTTGCACGAAGCCGGCATAAACGCCCTCGGAGGGAATGACCTGCTTCGGCTTTTCCATATTCAGGGTAGGAAAGCCCAATTTTCTGCCGACACCACGGCCCGATATGATCTTACCGGCGAGTCGATATGGTCTGCCTAAAGCAACGGCGGCATCGGCAACGTGGCCGCCCTCCAGCATATAGCGAATCATCGTGCTGGAAATCCTGACAGTCTGGCCTGTCGAAAGCTTGATTTTTTTCGGCTCGATTACAGTGACTTCAAAGCCCTTCTCGGCACCGAGTTTCTGTAGTGTGTCGATATTGCCGGCCCTTCCGGCGCCGAAATTAAAATCGTTGCCCTCAACGACCATTCTCGGCTTGATATTGTCGATGAGGAACCGGCCTGCAAAATCTTCCGGCGAAAGGCTCAGCAGTTCGTGACTGGTTTTTAGCACAATCAGCCTGTCCACGCCGCGCGCTGCCAGCAGATGCTTTTTAAGGTCCAGCGGGGTCAGCACTCCGGGCGCCATTTCCGGATGCAGGACGGCAACGGGATGCGGCTCGAAAACCATCACTATCAGTTCCGCATTATTCTTTTCGGCCGCTCGCCCGGCGGCGGCCAATATCTCCTGATGCCCGATGTGAACGCCGTCGAAGTTTCCGATGGTCTGCACGCCCCACTTCGGGACATGTTGAAGCTCTGATATCGTCTGGACGATTTCCATTTGATTTTGCCCGCTCTTTCTTTAGTCACTTTTTTTGCGCGCCGCCGCTCGAATAAGGGCGCCGTAAATCGCATCTCGATGCGCAGTATCTTTCATAGCTTCCGGATGCCACTGCACGAACAAACCGAAACCGCCGTCAATTAGTTCGGCCGCCTCGTTGACGCCGTCTTCGGCATGGGCGATAACTTTAAGCCCCCTGCCGAGCTTATCGACCGCCTGATGGTGGTTCGAATAGACCATTGCCTCTTCGGCGTCAAGAATTTTTGCCAAAGAGCTGTCCGGCTCAATCAGGACACGATGGTACTTCCGGCGATGGGTTACCTTTGTTCCCACCTGCGAAGGAATGTCCTGGATGAGCGTCCCTCCCGAGACAACGTTGGTGAACTGCATGCCCAGGCACACGCCGAGTATAGGTTTGCCGCCGGATAACCACGCCAAGATAAGCTGCCGTTCGAAATTGTATCGCTGCTGCGGCATAATCTTGACCGTTTCGTGCGGATGTTGGCCGTAAGCGTCCGGCGGGATATCGTCACCGCCGATGAGGATCAGGCCGTCCAGCTCCTCAAGGTATTGCTGCAAAATTTCCTCATTCGCGATTGTCGGCAATACCACGGGCACGCCGCCGTTCTCGGCAACGGCCTTTACATAAGCGAAACCGACCACAGTTTTAACCGAACCGTTATCTTCGTCCACCTGATAAACGCTCGTAATGCCGATAAGCGGCCGGGAAGACCTGCTGTTGCTCTGGCAGCCAAAACATGCCGAAACAGCCAGTAACAATAGCAGCAGTAGAATTTTCTTCGCCGTCCGCCGCTGTTTTAATATAATATTTTTCTGCATGAAAATGCCTCCAGTTAACAGAAATCTTCTCATAAAAAGCTTAATTTACCCTTAAAGAGGGAATTCTGCAATGCTTTTTGACCCGTTCAAAATGCAAGATCAACCCCTTTTATGGTTTAAAATTCGCTGCGTGCAGAAAAATCGGTAAAAATATTTGCAACTAAGTTGCATATTTTACGTATAGCCGGTAGTATAATTTGATCTTAGAGTAAATTTCGTTAGATACATTATGGAGAAGAGCTAAGTGCAGCCACAAAAAAAAGTAACAATCATTTTATCAGAATTGAAAAACCACGCCCCATTTACTCTTTTCGGGGCCGCTACCGGGCTGGTATGTATGCTCTTACTCAAGAACGCCGGGGCGGACATCAATCACCGGCTCTTCCAGGTGTTCCACCCGGGCCACGTGGTTCTCTCGGCCATCGTAACCGCCTCGCTATACAAACTATATGAAGGCAAGGCGGGCATTGCAAAAATCCTTATCGTGGGCTATATTGGTTCGATTGGCATCGCTACGTTGAGCGATTGCGTCCTTCCCTTTTTCGGCGAGAGCATTTTGGGGGTGGCTATTCCCGTGCATGCGGACCTGCACGAGCATGATGAGGCTGCCGGCCATGATGATAAGGTGGGGCAGGATCCGCACGACCATGATGAGCAAGTCCACGTCGAGGATGGTTCGGAGTCCGAAAGGAGCGAGAAGGCGCACGGTATCCGGGCGCGGCTTCATTTAGGATTTATCGAGGACTGGTATCTTGTAAATCCCGCGGCATTGCTGGGGATTCTCATCGCATATTTCCGGCCGCGAACCAGATTCCCGCACGCCGGCCACGTTCTGATTAGCACATGGGCCTCCTCGTTCCACGTCTTGATGAATACGCATCGGGAGCTGACGACCATCATGCTTTTAGGTGTATTCGTGGTTTTATTTATTGCGGTATGGCTGCCGTGCTGTATTAGCGATATTGTTTTTCCGTTGTTATTTGTTGGCTCGGATCACGATTTGCCGTGCGGACACCACCACTAAGGGATTACAGGGCCGCGATCGTAAAAAGCGACACGGAAGCAAAAATGACAAAGTCAGATTTGGAAATGAAAGCCCGCGAAATGCTGAAGGCTGCGAAGCTTTATTGTACAAGCGGCAGAATCGATATCCTGCTGGTCTTGATGAAAGCCGGCAAGCCGCTTAGCCAAAACCAGATTTCCAAGCGATCGGGCAAGAATCGTTTCGATAAAGTTACAATTTACAGAACGCTCGAAAGCCTGTTGAGCGTCGGTTTGGTACACAAGGCCTTTATGGAAAAACGAGCCTGGCATTTTGAATTAGCCAACCATTGCACCGAGCGCCAGTGTCATCCTCATTTTACGTGTACGAACTGCGGCGACACATACTGCCTGACGGAGATATCGCTGCCCATGGCGAAAAGTCCGCACAAGGGTTTCGTCATCCACCGCCAGCAGGTCCGTCTCGAAGGTCTCTGCCCGGCGTGTGCCTGAGAAATGTGCCGCAATTTTTTTGGAGTATTACAATTTGGCCCGCTTAGCTCGAAAGTGTGTTCTTACGCTTGCAATTGTTTGCTTTGCAGCAATGACCACAGGAGTCACGCTACAACTGCACCTGCTGGGCGATTCACATTCACATAAGCATGATTTCGAACACTGTTTAATTTGTCAGCAGTTGCTATTGATGCCCGGTAAATTTGTTCTGGAGCCGGAACTTACAGCCGAAACGGGCGGCCAAATTGAGCGTTATGTCAACTTTCATGCCGCTAATTGTATAAAACAATTCCACCATCAGCAATTCGATCCGCGACCACCTCCGGCAGCTCTTTAGGTGCCAAAATATATTTTACCGACACTTTCAAGCGTGACAGGTATTCCAAACTTTATTTATCCCACGCTTGAATGATGATTTCTCGTCTAACAGGCATTATAAGGAGCGTAAGATGCTGAAAAGACTTGTTGAAGTGTTGGTGCCGCTTGCTCTAATGGTTTTTCCAAATATCATATATGCACAAGATAAAGCAAGCGATCCGAACATTGTTGAAGAACCCAATCAGAATATTCTGGAGCTTCAGCGGCGCATCGATGAAATGCAGAGAAGATACGATGCTGAAATACGTACTCTAAGAGAACAAATCGACCAGTCCGAAGGACAGGAAAAAAAGGCGAAGATTCAATCGCTGCGAGACTTAGCTAAAGCCGAAGCTGCAAAGGAAACTGCCGCCGAAACCGAATCCGAAGAACAAACCTTTACATCAGGAGCTCTTAGCCTGCAGGCTCTGAATCCGGAAATAAGCGTAACCGGGGATTTACTTTACTCATACAGAGATGATACCGCCAGCGATCAGAGCAGCGATTTTAACTTTCGAAATCTCGGCGTTCACCTCGAATCATGGCTCGATCCGTATTCGCGATTTAAGGGTGCGGTGGAATTTCATGAAGGAGAAACCGAACTTGGCGAGGGATATTTGACGTTATATAACGTTCGTGAGGATTTGAACGTGACACTCGGCAAATTCCGTCAGCAGTTCGGCGTGGTCAATCGATGGCACAAACACGGCCTGGAGCAGGTCGACTTTCCTCTTGCTCTGCGTAAAATTTTCGGAGAGGGCGGATTGAATCAAACCGGCCTGTCTCTGGACTGGATGATGCCCCCTGCCGGCGTTTCGTCGCAACAGCTTACGTTCCAGGTCACCGACGGTTCGAATAGTCGTTTGTTCGATGAAAATACCAGTAACAGACCCAGCCTTCTGGCTCACTACAAGAACTACCGGGACCTGTCAAAAGATACTTATCTGGAATGGGGGCTTAGCGGCTTGCTGGGATGGAATAATAAGTGGGATATGCCGGGCGGCGCCGAACAAAGCAGCAGCAAAATGACGACTGTTTTGGGTGCGGATTTATCAGTCCTGTGGGAACCGACGGAGAAAATGCGATATCGAAACGTGGAGTGGCGAAGTGAGGTGTATTTGCTGGACAAAAGGCTTCTTGCACCGGACGGTTCCGGCGCCGATAACATCAATGCGTGGGGATTGTACAGTTATCTTCAATCCAAAATCTCTCGAACGGTAGAAATCGGAATCAGAGGTGACTATTACGTGCCCGATACGAAAGGCTATGCCAATCTCCCCGACTCGTTATCATTGTCACCTTTGGCGGTGACGCCGGATAATCCGTACATCCGGCAAGTCGGACCTTATATTACCTGGTGGCAAAGCCCGTTTGTCAAATTTCGCATCGAGTATGATTACAGTGAAAGCAAAGGAATAGAGAGTCCGGAACATGTCGTATGGCTGCAATGTGTATTCGCCGCAGGACCCCACAAGCATGAACGTTATTAACGGAAGGAGCACAGGTATCATGAAAAAAATCTTATGCACGCTAACAGCAGCCTTGATTCTTCCGTTGGCTGCTCTATACGCCGCACCGCGAACGTCACCGGCTCACGGAGCCCATTTGCAGGTGGTCACATCGTTACCTGATTATGCCGTTCTCACTAAGTGGTTGGGAGCGGATCGGGTGAACGTCAAAGCTATCGTCCGGGGCGATCAGGATGCACACTTTATTCGTCCCAAGCCATCGTTTGCCACGGCATTACGAAACGCCGATATTCTTGTTGCTACAGGTCTGGACCTGGAATTGTGGATTCAGACAGTCATAGATAATTCCGGGAACAATAAAATCCGAAGCGGCCAGCCAGGCTATGTTTCGGCCGCTACGGGGATAAAACTTCGCGAGAAGCCAAAAGTCATGTCGAGGGTAGAGGGCGGTGTTCACATTCATGGAAATCCGCATATTACCTGCAGTCCGTTGAACATGAAAATAGTTACTCAGAACATAGCAACGGCTTTGATTAAGAACGATCCGACGGGCAGGGAAATGTATCTCGAAAACTTAAAGAAACTTCATCTAAAAATCGATGAAAGCTTGTTTGGCGCCGAGCTGGTGGAAATTTTAGGTGGTGACACTCTGTGCGGCCTTGCCGAAACGAACAGGCTTATCCCATTTCTCAAAGAACAGAAATATGAGGAAAAACCGCTCATCGAATTTCTTGGCGGCTGGATGAAAGAGATGCTCCCGCTCAGAGGCACTCCCATCGTGACTTATCATAAGAATTGGATATATTTTGTCAGCCTCTTTGGTTTAGATGAAGCGGCAACCGTGGAACCTCGGCCGGGAATACCGCCAGTGCCCAAACATGTGACGGGTCTAATTAACCTCATGCGGGAAAGGAACATAAAGATCATTCTCGCTGCGAATTATTTTGATGAGCAGAAAATCAAAACTGTAGCGTCCCGAACCAATGCCGAAGCGGTTATTGTCCCGATGTATGTGGGCGGAACAGAAGGCATTGATAATTATTTTGAGCTGGTCGATTATTGGGTGGAAGAACTCCTAAGGGCGGCGGAGAGGAAAGGCCTGATAAAAAAATCATGATTCAAACACAGAGGTAAAGAGCGTGGAAACAGTAAGATTCTTTTCAGTTCAAATCACACTAATCGCTGTCGTGTTGGTTTTGCATACCTATATAGGTTTGCACATCATCAGGCGAACTTTAATCTTCTCGGATCTTGTGCTTGACCAGTTGGCGGCGTTCGGCGCCCTTGCGGCAATAGGCTTGGGAATAGAATACGGCACCATGCAGTCGTATGCGGCCTCGTTGACGGCTGTACTTGTTGGCGCGACATTGTTAGCCTTGATAAAACCAAAACGTCAGGCAATACCTCGTGAGGCGATTATAGGTATCATGTATGCGATGACTCTGGTAGCTTGCCTTTTGTTGGCAGACAAACTCCGCGGCGGAGGAGCCTATGTCACCAAGACCCTTTCGGGATCCATGTTGTGGGTGACCTGGCCTCTGGTCTGTGTAACAGCCGTAACGTATATCTTGCTGCTGCTCTTTCACTATAAGTTTAGGCATAAGTTCATTGGTCTTGCTGAGAATCCACAGAGTATGAGTCACGAAAGGTTCTGGGATTTTCTGCTTTTTACAACTCAGGGTATTATCACCGTGCTAATCGTACCTATTGCAGGAGTCCTTCTGGCATACGCATTTCTCATGATTCCGGCGGCTATAGCGGCCATGTTTACCAGGAAATGGGTCGGGGCTGTAATTATCGGCTGGAGCGCGGGTTTTGCCGCCTGTTTGATAGGTCTTTGCTCATCGTATTTCTTTGATATGCCGTACGGCCCCACTTTGGTTTTGTTTTTGGGTCTGGTTTTTGTGTGTGCGGCGGTTCTTCGTGTCGTGCTTAGACGAAAGGCCTTCGTTTGGTAAGAAAGGAACTTGGCAATGCTGCAATTAATTCAAATTGTCGGCTTACCTTTTCTCGTATGTCTCATGATGAGTTTTGTTTTGGGGTATCTGGGTATACACGTGCTCAAAAGAGAGGTCGTATTTGTTGATATTGCACTGGCCCAGGTAGCCGCGGTAGGTACTATTGTGTCCCATCTTGCCTTCGATGCCCACGAGAACTCGGTACTTTCGTATGCATGTTCGCTGGCAGCCGTTTTCGGTATGGCGGCTTTTTATGCCGTAGCTCGAACCAGTATCGTTCAAATCTCTCTTGAGGCGATTATCGGTATTTCCTATGCGATCGCTGCGGCGGCGGCTCTGTTCCTGGTCGGGATGAAACCGGGTGGTCACTTGCACATTCAGCACATACTGTCAGGAAGCCTTTTGTGGACAGATGGGCGAGACGTTCTCTTGGGAGTGCTTACTTTCTCTTTAGTCGGGCTTTGTTTATATCTTGTTCGAAAACCCCTGATGAGCCTCTCCGGGAGTTACCGGCACACACCCCCAAAGGGAGCCAGGGCAATATTCTGGGATTTCATCTTTTATTTCCTGCTTGGTATCGTTATTACGTTGTCCGTTCAAATGGGCGGTGTGGTACTTGTATTTGCATACCTTATTATACCGGCAACAATATCCGCTGTTTTCGCTTCGCAACTTGGTATACAGTTGATTATTATTTGGATCACAGCCATAGCGGCTTCGATATCCGGCCTTTTATTCGCGTATTATCTCGATTTTTCAATCGGTCCGGCTATTGCTCTGCTATTGGGAGTCGAATTGATAATCGCCGCTATTATCGGCAAATTAATAAGAGTTTAATGTATAACGGCCTGAAATACCGATAAGAACTTCGGAATGGGCAATCGAAAAAAACTATTAGTGCTCGCTGCTTCGGCAGCTATGGTTATTGTAGGCTGCCAGCAGACCGCCGACAGCCCCGTGGTTGAAAAACAGCCGCCCGCAACAGAACAGATCATCGGTGTTTACGACCTTGCCCGGGCTCTGGGGCTGCGAGTCAGCGAATCGAAGCCGACGCATGTGACCCTGAAGAACTCGGCAAATACAGTGACGATTTTTACGATAAGCGGCGGGCAGATTTATGTCAATTCGAAGTCCATTTGTGGAGCCGGCCGCATCGAGAAAAGAGCGGGACATATCTACCTGTCGAAGTCACTAATCCCGCGTTTGCGCTCGGCGTTGCGAATCGTTACGACACGGCCGAAACCGCGAAGAATGTCGGGGACCGTAGTAATCGACCCCGGACACGGCGGCAAGGATCCCGGCGCGAGAAGCGTTCTCGGTTTTTACGAAAAAACCGTCAATCTGTCAGTGGCACTTGAGGTCGCACGGCTGCTCGAACAAAAGGGACTGAGAGTCAGAATGACCAGGACGGACGACTATTTCGTCGAACTCGAAGATCGCGCGGCGATCGCCAACGACCTCAATGCGGATTTATTCGTGAGCATACATGCAGACTCCTTCCCGAAAAGCTCCAGGCGCGGTTATACCATTTACGTAGCACGTGTGGCATCGTCATCTTCCCGCCGGGCGGCGTATGCCATCTCCCGTTCGATGGGCGGCACGGGCCTGAACAGCTTCGGAGTTCAAACGGCGGGCTACCACGTCCTGACGGGAACGCGCGGCCCGGCCGTACTCGTCGAATTAGGCTACCTCTCCAACCGCACCGAAGCCGCCCTGCTGCGAACAACTTCCTTTCAGGACCGCCTCGCCCAGGCCGTCGCCGACGGCATCTGCGATTATTTCAACTAATCTCTACCTGTCTGATATTTTCCCGGCAATGCCTTCAAAAGGTAAGAAAAGGATAAATCTCCAAAAAAATTTCGTGAGGAGTGAGTTTTTATGTCTTTTTTCGGTTATACATAGATGAAAGACCAGATGTGTAAGTCAAGGGCGCATTGACTCAATGACTAATTATACGGATGAAGAACTGATGAATTCTGTGGGGAATCAGGATATTTCTGCTTTCGAGGAGCTATTCGGCCGGTACGAACGGCGTGTTTTTACCTTCTTCTATCACATGGTGCCGAATATCGAAGAGGCCAGAGACTGCACACAGGAGACATTCCTGAGACTTTGGAGGGGGCGAGCCGGATACACCCCTACAGGAAAGTTCTCGACGTACATCTTCCAGATCGCCAAGAATCATTTTCTGCACGAGCACCAGAGGCGAAAAGCCCGCATTGCTCTGAGGCACTTCGACGGGGACAATACGCCGGGATGTTTACAGGAGCAGGTTGCCTCGTACGACGGTTATCACCGGGCGATGGCTCATGAGATCGGATTGGCGATTGGCGAGGCGGTCGCAAGTCTTCCTGAGATACATCGAATGGTGTACATCCTGAGCGAAGAGCAAAAGCTTTCATATAAGCAAATTGCAAACATTCTCGACTGTCCTGTGGGGACGGTCAGTTCCAGGAAAGTCGAGGCGATCAGAAAATTACGGAAGCTGCTGGAGCCTTTGAGAGATGAGGTTCTCGGCAAAGACCGGCAGGTGGATAACAGTGAGGTAGGAAAATGATTTCATGTGAACAATGCCAGAAAAAATTGGTGACTATTTTTGATAATGAAGGCTGTGACAGCGACGAAGAATTGACAAACGCCCATCTGAAAGATTGCCCCGCGTGCCGGGCATTTCGCGATGATATGCTCAGGCTCAGAAAGCGGTTTGTCTCCGTCTCTGTGCCTGGTTTGCCGAAGGCGGCGGAAAAGCAGCTCATGCAAGCTGTCCGGGCCGATTCTCTGCGGGGGGAGAATAGATTAAAACACCAGCCACGATTACTCCGGCTGCCAAGAGTTGCATGGGTTGCTGGCTTGGCAGGCCTGCTGCTTCTTGTTGTATCCTGGCTGGCTTGTTACACGCTGGGCAAAGAGGTTTCGAACCTGAGAGGCCGGTTAGAGACCTCTCGGCAGGAGTTGGCTGCCGTCCGGCACGATTTGGCTATAGCTCAGGCGGCGAAGCAGCTCGAAGATGCCCGTGAGAAAGAACAAAAAGCGATTTCCGCCCTTTATTTCCGGATGCGGGAATTAGAAGAACGTTTTGACCGGTATTCTTCGCCAGGAACGACATTTCTTCCGGCTCAGCAGAATGCTCGTTCTGACAGGCCGGGTGATATATAAACAGACGTTATTTTTGAGAACCGGAAGAAAGAGGTGCCAAGATGATTCCTAAAAAGGTATTGATTGTCCTTGCAATGCTCGGATTGTTCGCCGGCGCTATTGCGGCAGAAGAAGCGTACCACCTCGTCAAAATCTGGCCGGAGGCCCCTCAGGGATGGCACTTCTATCAACCGCGAGGGGTCGCAGTTGACCAGACTGGGAATGTCTATGTCGGCGACAGCGGCAATTACCGTGTCAAGAAATTCGACGCCGAAGGCAGATTCATCACCCAATGGGGAAGCCCCGGCCAGGGAGACGGGCAGTTCAGTGAAATACGCCGCGTAAAGGTGGGCAGTTCAGGAACCGTCTATGTCGTGGACGAAAATGACCGACCAGATACCCACAGTCGGATCCAGAAATTCACTCCGTACGGGCAGTTCATTGGGCTATTCGAAAGGACCGCCCCCGGCGCCGACAAAGTCAAGCTGTCGATAGGCGTGACTGAGGACGACAGAGGCAACATCTTCGTTTTCGCGGTTGATTACGTTAAAAAGGAGCGTCGAATCCGGCGCGCCGCGATTGAAAAGTATTCGGCGGACGGGAAATTCATCGCTCAGTGGGAGATGGACGCCGGTAGCGGTGACGGGCAGTTGCAGCTACCCGCGGCGATGGCTCTTGATGCGAAAGGCAACATCTATATCGCTGACCGTGTCAACAACCGTGTCCAGAAGTTCGACCCTTCTGGTAAGTTCCTCATGAAGTGGGGATCGCCCGGCCAAGGGGAGGACGATTTCTCTTTTCCTCATAGTATAGTCGTCGACAAGTCAGGAGACGTTTACGTCCTCGACAGTAATGGCGTTCAGAAGTTCACGGCGGAGGGAGAGTTCCTGGCCAGGTGGAAGATGAAGATAAGGGCCGCCTCGCGTGGAATTGCTTTGGACTCCTACTCGAATATCTACGTGACCTGCGTGGGGCCACACGCCGTACTAAAACTCGACAATGCCGGCAAAGTGATATCGCAATGGGGATGCGCGGATACCGGAGATGGCCAATTCGTTGGACCAGGCAACATTGCTGTAGACTCATCAGGCCACATACTTGTCGCCGATTCCGAGAACTGCCTTATCCAAAGGTTCACTTCCGAAGGCCGGTTCGTTTCCAAGTGGGGAGGCCAGACTTGGACTGGGATCAACGGTATGGCGACCGATGCGTCCGGCAACCTCTACGTGGCTTGGGGAGAAGCCGAGGTGCAAAAGTACAATCCTGAGGGAAAACTCATTTTTCGGTGGGGAAGCAGCGGCAGCGCCGACGGTCAGTTCCAGTATGCCTCATCCATCGCTTTGGGCCCCTCGGGCAACGTGTATGTGGCTGACGAAAACCGCGTGCAGAAATTCACCAGCGAGGGGGAATTTCTCGCGAAGTGGGGTACGGAAGGCACCGAGGACGGCCAGTTCACCGGTCTGTTCTTCATAGAGGTAGATGGTTCGGGCAACATGTGGGTTGGGGACCAGCTTGGCGGCGAAACGCACCGCATGCAGAAGTTCGACGCTAACGGTAAGTTCTTGATGAGTTGGACAAGAAATATAATGAGGCCTCGCGGGACCAACTATATGGAGACGCTGGCGGTCGATCCTTCAGGAAACAATTATTATGCGTTTGAGAATCAAATCGAGAAATACGATGCGGAGGGTAACTTGGTCAGCGCCTACTGTCAACAGGGTTTTTCTGATGACAAGCTGGAGAGAGTTTTTGGTGTTTTCGCGGACCAGGAGGGGTGTCTCTATGTCACGGATGCCAGCGGTTCCATCAGAAGATTTGACACCGAAGGCAAATTGGCTCACAAGTGGACAGCGGAAAACGTGGAGGGAGTGGATAAATTTCCAAACGGCCCCATCACCATGGACGAGACCGGAAACATATATGTCTCGTACCCGGGCGGCGTACCGATATGGAAGCTCTCAGCCGACGGAAAGCCTGTGATAAAGTTCCGAATCGAATCTCCGCTATGTGAGGATCGCTTCACTCGACTCGGGGGCGTGGCGGTTGACAACTCCGGTGGGGTTTACGCCGTGGACAGCACCGACATCGATTGGATTTACTTCGGTATTCCCTCGATTAAGAAATTCGATTTGGATGGTCAACTCATCACAACATGGGACGTGTCGAAAATCGCAGAAGGCAAAACCAGGTGGCCGGCTCAAATAGCGGTGGACAGTTCGGGCAATATGTACGTTACTGACCAGAGCAGTCACTCTGTTCACAAACTCGACGCCCAAGGCAGATACATTAAGAGCTGGGGTGATAAAGGCATGGGAGACGGCCAGTTCGATACACCCGAAGGCATTGCCGTGGACAAATCGGGAAATGTTTTAGTCTGCGACAGGCAGAATAGCCGCATCCAGAAATTCGACTCTAATGGCAAGTTCCTGACAAAGTGGGGAAAGGAAGGCAGTGGGGATGGCGAGTTTCACTTCCCCGCTGCTGTGGTGGTTGACAAAGAAGGTATTGTTTTTGTCGCCGACAGCGACAACCACCGCATTCAGAAGTTTACGGCCGAAGGAAAGTTCCTGACCGAGTGGGGGCAGTTCGGAGAAGCCCCGGGCCAGTTCAATGTGCCCTTAGGCATCGCCGTGGATACCTCCGGCAACGTCTATGTCAGCGACAGCCACAACCACCGCATCCAGAAGTTCGCTCCTGTGCGGTCGCCCTAAGAATTGGTCGAATTGAGTTGGACGGTTCAGCCGTTTGCCGTTAGAATATGCGGCATGAAAACTTATCCATTGAAATTCAGGCCGATTTATAAGCAGCGGATCTGGGGCGGGCAGAGGCTGCGGGATGTGTTCGGCAAGGAGCTGCCGGCGGGCGAGAAGATCGGGGAAAGCTGGGAGCTGGCGGACCTGCCGGAAGATAAATCCGTGATTGTCGGCGGCGAGTTGGACGGCCGGAGGCTCCGCGAAGCTATCGAGCAATATCCGAAGGAAATCGCCGGAGATGCGAGTTTCAGACTCCCGTTCCCGCTGCTGATCAAGCTGCTGGACGCCGATGACGTTCTGAGCGTGCAGGTTCATCCGGACCCGGATACGTGCCGGCGGATGGGCGTCGGCGAGCCGAAGACCGAGTGCTGGTATATAATCTCCGCCGAGGAGGATGCGGTAATTTACAAGGGTCTGAAAAAGGGAGTGACCAAAGAGCAGTTCGCCGCGGCGATAGACGATGGTACGGTTGCCGATATGCTGGTCAAGGTGCCGGTCGAGGCTGGCCAGTGCCATTTTCTACCGGCCGGGACGGCCCATGCGGTCGGGCCGGGCCTGCTGATAGCCGAGATTCAGACGCCGTCGGATACGACGTACCGGGTATTCGACTGGAACCGGCTGGACGACGCCGGAAAGGCGAGAGAGCTGCACATCGAGCAGGCGCTTCAGAGCATTCATTTCGACCAGACCGCCGACGAGCTGCCGATGACGACGATGGGCCGGCTGGTCGAATGCGAATATTTTACGGTCGACAAAGGCCATCAGAGCAGGAGCTGCGAGCTGCTGCTCTCGCCCGGGGGGATGAAGACGCTGATAATAATGTCTGGCTACGGCACAATTCTGGGGGCGCAGGGGAGCCTCGTGGAATTTCGTGCCGGCGATTGCCTGCTTATCCCAGCCGCCTACGAGGGAGCGATGCGATTCGCCGCGGATACGGAATACCTGACAGTCACCCTGTAATTGACTATTGTGATGCGCCCAGCCAGACTTCGCTGTCGTAGCGGAGCATAATTAAGCCGTCCTTGAAGCCGTCGAAACGGATGTTCGGTTTTCCGCCGGTCAGCTCCTGTAGGATCCATTTGGGGAAGTCTGCTCCGGCCTTAATCGAGAGCGGAGCGCCGCCCCCGAAGCGGGGATTTATCTCGATGTATTTGAGCTTGTCGTCGCCGGTGAGAAACAACTGGAGGGTAATGACGCCCGGGCCGGCCCCGAGTTTTTCGACCAGCGTGACGGCTTCGTTCATAATACGGCGGTTTTTCGCCACCTGTCCCTTGCTCACCTCGCCCGCCCTGACCTCGATGCGTTTTCTCGGAACGACGCAGCGGACTTTCATGCCGAAATCGACATATACATCGCATGTGTATTCGATGCCTTTGACCAGCTCCTGGCAGATTGGATTCGGAATCCTCCTGGCATAGAAAAGCAATTCGCGGCGATTATTAACGACGGCGTTTCCCCTGCCGGCATAGCCGTCCCAGGGCTTTAGAAACAAGGGAAACCTTGTTTCTGATTTACTATTTACTATTGACGATTTACTGTTTTTCAGTGCGGTGCGGATGCTTGCGGTTGCCGGGGTGTCGAAGTTATTTTTGTGCAGGAACTTATAGGTTTTTCTTTTGTCCTGGCAGATATCGATTACCGCCGGATCGGAGACGAGGACGTGACAGCCGAGTGCGGCGAATTTCGGCTTGTTCTGCGAGAGACTTTTGAGGTCGAGATCGACAGTCGGGATGAGCAGTGTAACCTTGTTGGCTTTGACTATCGAGAGCAGTTGTTTGATATAGCCGGGATGTGTGGTGGGTTTTACGCCGAATTGCCGGTCGCACAGTTGCAGGGCGGGGCTCAGCTCGGTTGTGTCAGTGCCCAAGAACGAAGCGTTTATCTTCAGCCGGCGTGCCGCCCTGCGGAAACTTTCGAGCAGCGAAACCCGCCTGCCGATACAGGTGAATAATATGTTTAACTTATTTCCGGCTTTCGATTTTCGATTTTTCAATTCTATAATTCCACCTAATAATGTTTATTGCCAATTCTTGATTGAAAACGTGTAATAGTCAATATTTAATTCCCGTTTTCGAATTCTTTTGACATTTTGCCCGGACCGTTTTAGACTTACAATTTCGGTTTTAAGGACAGGTATGATTTATGAGTCAATGGAAAGACAAGGTAGAAAATAAGAAGGCCGTGGTCGGCGTTTTGGGGCTCGGCTACGTGGGGCTGCCCTTAGCCAGGGAATTCGCCTCGGCGGGCCTTAAGGTTATGGGCTTCGATGTCGATGATAAGAAGGTCCGGATTCTGAATTCCGGTCGCAGCATCATCAAGCACGTGCCTCATTCGCAGGTCAAACAGATGGTAAAAACCGGTCGCTTCAGTGCTACTACCGATATGGCCCGTCTCAAAAAGGTCGATGCCATCTTAGTCTGCGTTCCGACGCCGCTGACCGAGAACCGTGAGCCTGATATGCAGTTTATTATCAGCAGCAGCGAGACGATTGTTAAATACCTTCGGCCCGGCCAGCTTGTCGTTCTCGAAAGCACGACGTATCCCGGCACGACGAAAGAGCTTGTAGCGCCGATCCTGGAGAGCGGCGGGCTGAAGGCCGGCAGGGATTTTCACCTGGCGTATTCGCCCGAGCGGGAGGACCCGGGCAATAAGGATTTTACCACCAAGACGATTCCGAAGGTCGTTGGGGGCCTGACGAAGAAATGCTGCCGGATGGCCTGCGAGCTTTATGGAGCCGCTATCGTCCGAACCGTTGCCGTATCGAGCCTTGAAGCGGCCGAGGCGGCGAAAATCCTTGAAAATATCTATCGCTGCATCAATATCGCGATGGTCAACGAGCTGAAAATTGTTTTCGACAGGATGGGTGTCGATGTCTGGGAGGTCATCGCCGCCGCGAGCACTAAGCCGTTTGGCTTCAAGGCCTTTTACCCCGGGCCGGGGCTCGGCGGGCACTGTATCCCCATCGATCCATTTTACCTGACGTGGAAGGCCCGGCAGTACGGCATGCCGACGCGGTTCATCGAGCTGGCCGGCGAAATCAATACGGGCATGCCTCACTACGTGATTACGAAAACCATCGAAGCGCTCAACGAGCATCGAAAGAGCCTCAAAGGCTCCAAAGTACTCGTTCTCGGCCTGGCTTATAAGAAGGATATAGACGATTTGAGGGAATCGCCTTCGATTGAACTGATCGAGCTGCTGCGACAAAAAGGCGCCAAGGTTGACTACAACGACCCCTACATTCCCAAAACGCACAAGCAGCGCCAGCATGATTTGAGAATGGTCAGCAAAAAATTGTCGGCGAAAATGCTGGCCGGTTACGACGTGGTTTTAATATCGACCGACCATAGTGATTACGACTACGGCTGGATTGTGAAGAATGCGAAGCTCGTTGTCGACACGCGCAACGCCACGGCAGGCGTTCGCGGAGCCGGGAAGAAAGTTGTTAAGGCGTAAGATTGAAAGGGAGTTTCAATGCGGATCCCGATTTTGGATTTAAAGGCGCAGTATGCGACTATCAAGGATGAAGTCACGCGGGCTATCGGCGAGGTCTGCGAGAGTCAGGCTTTTGCGCTCGGTCCGGCGGTGGCCCGGTTCGAACAGAACGTCGCCGCATATTGCGGCAGCAAACATGCAATCGGTGTGTCGAGCGGGACCGATGCGCTGCTTGTGAGCCTGATGGCGCTGGATATCAAGCCGGGCGATGAAGTAATCACGACCCCTTTTTCCTTTTTTGCTACGGCCGGTTGTGTCGTCAGGGTCGGGGCAAGGCCGGTCTTTGCGGACGTCGATCCGGATTCCTGCAACATTGACCCGGCCCGCATCGAAGAGAAGATAAGCGACAGGACGCGTGCAATTATTCCGGTGCATTTGTTCGGACAGATTGCTGAGATGGAAGCAATTATGGAAATTGCTCAGCGGCACGATCTTGCCGTAATCGAAGATGCCGCCCAGGCCATCGGTGCGAGCCGGGATGGCTCGAAGGCCGGCGCCTTTGGCGACTGCGGATGCTTTTCGTTCTATCCGACTAAGAATCTCGGTGGCTTCGGCGACGGCGGGCTGGTCACGACGAACACCGACGCGCTGGCGGATGACATCAGGACGCTTCGTGACCACGGGCAGAAACCGCAGTATTTCTACAAAGTGATCGGCGGCAATTTCCGCCTGGACGGCATACAGGGTGCGGTCCTGAACGTCAAACTCAAATACCTCGACGAGTGGAACGAGAAACGAAGGCAAAACGCCGCCCTGTACGACAGCCTTTTCGCCGGTTCACCGGTCCGGACGCCGGCGATTGATTCGCATAACGTGAGTATTTATCACCAGTACACCGTGACCGTGCCCGAGAGGGATAAGCTCCAGAAATATCTGGCGGAAAATGAGATCGGCTCGGCGGTGTTTTATCCCAAGCCGTTACATCTGCAGGATTGCTTCGGAGAGCTCGGTTACAGGCAGGGTGACATGCCGGTTGCCGAGAGGCTTTGTAACGAGGTCATGTCATTGCCGGTTTACCCGGAGCTTACGCCGGAGGAGATCGAATACGTCGCCGGGACGGTGCTAAAGTTTTATGGAATAAGTTAGGAATGAACTTTTGTAAAATTGAAGTTAGGCATACTTTTGGAAAGAAAAAATCTTTTCTTTTGATTTTTTCTTTCCAAAAAAGCGATGTGTAACAATTGATAAAACAATAGGTTATGCTACAATACCTAATTATTTTCAGAAAATCGAGAAACTGATTTTCTAAAATAATATATGCCCAACTTCAACTTTGCAAAAACTTTTGTTAGGACGAAAAAATTGCTGAAAGTTAGTGAAAATCCTCCAATTATATGGCCTGAAGACCAGTCGATTTGCGATTTCCAGGGTGAATGGTGGGTCGCCCATACGAAGAGCAGGAACGAAAAGGCCTTTGCTCACGATCTGATACGCAGAAATATATGCTACTTTCTTCCGATGAGCTGGAAGGTTCGCCGCAAGAGCCGGCGGACAATACGGTCCCTACTGCCTCTGTTTAGCGGATACGTATTTTTTTGCGGCAACGAGGACGAGCGGAGCGAGCTGTGGCGAACTGACCGTGTGGCTAATCTGATAGAAGTCAGGGACCAGCAGAAGTTCCTCAAAGAGCTGCAGCAAATTGAGCAGGCGCTTCAGGCCGGAGCTCCATTGATACCGCATAAATACGTCAAGATAGGTCAGCAGTGCAGGGTTATAGCCGGACCGTTGCTCGGCCTGCAGGGCATTGTCGTTAGTACCAGAGGCACTATGCGGTTGGTGCTGCAGGTGGATATGCTCGGCCAGGCGGCAAGTGTGGAAATAGATATCGATATGATAGAAGTTGCTGACTGAACGGGCATGGAATAAGGAGTCGATAAAATGCAGATTTGCGTTGTTGGTATTGGTTATGTCGGGCTGGTGACTGCTGCGTGTCTTGCGGAAGCGGGCAGCAAAGTCGTATGTGTGGATAATGACAGTAAGAAAATAGCCGATTTGAAGGATGGAGTAATCCCGATTTACGAGCCGGGCCTGACTGAGATGGTCAAACGTAATGAAAAGCTTGGCCGGCTGCAATTTACGACGGATTTGAAATACGGCGTGGACAATTCACTTATTATATTTATTGCGGTCGGGACGCCCTCGGCGCCGGATGGCTCATCCGATTTATCCGCAGTCTTTTCCGTTGCCGGCGGCATCGCCGAAAACTTGACCGACTACCGGATCATAGCGACAAAGAGCACCGTGCCGGTCGGTACAAGTCAAAAGGTCACTGATATTATAAAATCGAAAACTGAAATTCAGTTCGATTATGTCAGCAATCCGGAATTCCTGAAGGAAGGTGCCGCCGTCGAGGATTTTATGAGTCCGGACAGGATAATCATAGGTACGAATAATCCCCCCGTGCGAACAATAATGCAGCAGTTGTACAGCCCGTTTATGCGGAAGAGCAGCCGGATCCTCTTTATGGATCCGTTATCGGCGGAGATGACAAAGTATGCGGCCAATACGATGCTGGCGACGAGAATTTCATTTATGAACGAGCTATCGGTGCTGTGCGAGAAACTCGGCGCCGATATCGAGCAGGTCAGGCATGGTCTCGGCAGTGACTCGCGAATCGGTTCGGCCTTTTTGTTTCCGGGTGTCGGTTACGGCGGCGCGTGCTTTCCGAAAGATATCCGGGCGCTGGTTCATACCGGCTCCGAGAACGGTGTTGAAATGACGATAGCTAAGGCCGTCCAGCAGGTTAACATTAACCAACAGGAGCGATTTGCAGAACGGATTAAGAGCTATTTCAGCGGCGCCGAAGACCGGACGACGCTGGCCGTCTGGGGACTAGCGTTTAAGGCGAGGACCGATGACGTCAGGGAATCGCCGGCGATTTTCTGTATCAGGCAGTTTCTCGATTGCCGGATGAAAATCAGGGCCTATGACCCTGAGGCGGCCTCTTCGGCAATGGAGGTATTGGACGGCGCAATCGAAACGATGCAAAACGGATACGACGCACTTGAGGGCGCCGATGCCCTTGTTGTCTTCACCGATTGGCAGGAGTTCCGTAATCCCGACTTCGAAGTCATAGCGAAGAAACTTAACAAGCCTCTTATCTTTGACGGCAGAAACCTTTATAATCCCGATGTAGTCAAAAAAGCAGGAATCGAATATCACAGTATCGGAAGAGCATCCGTTTGAAAGTCTCTTCCATTGCGGGCTAAAGGGAAAGGATAAAACAGATGCGCATTGTTCTTGTTATAAAGAGTTTGGGTATAATCTTCTCTCTGATGGGGATAGCGTATCTGCTCAGGCCCGACATTATCAAAAAGTTGATGGTATTTTTCAAAAAGGGCAACAGAATATATTTCGCCGGACTTCTGCGATTTGCCCTGGCGGTAGTCTTTTTCGTAGGCGCTCGTGAATGCAGATATTTTTGGATAATATTTGCCTGCGGGATCATTTTCCTGCTCAGCGGCCTTTTGATATTCATGCTCGGACCAGAAAAGATCAGACGCATGTTCAACTGGTATCAAAACCAGCCGAACCTGTTTTTCCGGGTTATCGCCGCCATCGTCTTAATCTTCGGGGCAATCGTTATCCTTTCGGCGTAAACGTTCGTCGAGAACGTTCGCGAATCACCAAATACAGGAAGCAGACAGCATGAAAGCACTAATAACCGGAGCTGCCGGATTTATCGGCTCGCATTTGTGCGAGCGGCTTCTTGCCGATAGCTGGGCCGTAGCTGGCGTCGATAATTTCGATGACTTTTACGACCCTCAAATCAAACGCCGGAACATCAGCGACTGTTTGAAGAACAACAATTTCCGGCTCATCGAAGCCGATATTCGCGACCGTGACGCGATGGATCGGGCCGTCGGGGACGGCGTGGATGTTATCGTACACCTGGCCGCCCGGGCCGGCGTTCGTCCCTCGATCGCTCAGCCTGTGCTGTATGCGGATGTGAACATCAACGGAACGCTGAACCTGCTCGAGGCAGCGAAGAAATATGAAATAAAAAAGTTCATCTTCGCTTCGAGCTCGAGTGTCTATGGTAACAATGAGAAAGTGCCCTTCTCCGAAGAAGATAATGTCGATTTTCCAATCTCGCCCTACGCGGCAACGAAAAAAGCGGGCGAGCTCATCTGCCACACTTATCACCACCTTTTCGGCATGTCCATAACCTGCCTTCGTTTCTTCACTGTTTACGGCCCCCGGCAGAGGCCGGACCTGGCCATTCACAAATTCGCAAAACTTATCGAAGAGAACAAACCTATTCCCGTTTACGGGGATGGATCGATGATGCGGGACTTTACCTACATCGATGACATCATTGACGGCACCGTTGGAGCGATAGAAAATTGCAACGGCTATAATATTTATAATCTCGGCGAGTCGCAGCCGATTTCCGTCAACGATTTAATCACGGAAATAGAAAAAGTCCTCGGTAAGAAGGCGGTCAGGCAATACGAACCTCCTCAACCAGGCGACGTCGAACGCACCTATGCCGACGTCGCCAAAGCCACCGGAGAGTTGGCTTACAAGCCTTCGACCTCCATTCAGGCCGGCCTTACGCAGTTCGCAGTCTGGTTAAGAAATGACGCCTGATTCAATATTGCCCCTATAAATTTGGCGAAAGAACCTTGCAAAATACCGGCGCGTTCACTATGATTTGCGGCACCGAAGTGACGAAACGCTGCGGTTTTGAAAAATGTCCATAGATAAAAATATAGGAGAAATAAAGTGACAGACGAAAAGAAAGCGGATTTGGCCGGCCCGGGAATTGGTGATTACGACAAACTGCAGAAAATCCTGCCGCAGGATTACAACTCTCTGCTGAACCCGAAGGAAACCCAGCTTGCCACCTATGCCGTCAAAGACTATATTGAAGAAAACCTCTGCAAGGAACTCAATCTGATTCGCGTGACCGTCCCGCTGATTGTGGACGTCGAGAGCGGCGTCAACGACATGCTCGACCGCGACGGTTCCCGAACACCGATTCAGTTCCACATATCGAACGATCGGGACAAGAATCCGATCGATGCCCAGGTCGTCCAGGCTGCCACCAAGTGGAAGCGCATGGCACTGAAGCAGTTCGGTATGAAGCTCGGCGAGGGCCTGATTACCGATATGCGTGCCATACGAAAGGACTACTTTCTCGACCACGACCACAGCGCGTACGTCGACCAGTGGGACTGGGAGCTGGCAATTGACGCCGGGCAGCGCAACCTAAACCTGCTGCGGGATGTTGTGCGCAAGATATGGAAGGTCCTCAAAGGCGCCGAGACGCACGTGCAGGAGCTCTTCCCACAGTTGAAGAGCGACAAATATCCCGACATGCCGGATGAGCTGACCTTTATCCACGCCGAAGAGATACTGGAAAGATACCCCGACATGCCGCGCAAGCAGCGAGAGACGACGATTGTGCAGGAATACCCGGCCATATTCATCATTGGTATCGGCTCGGTCCTCGATGACGGTTATCCGCACGAAATGCGTGCTGCCGACTACGACGACTGGGTGACCGAGACGACATCCGAGGACGGTAAGCCTATGCACGGCCTTAACGGCGACATTCTCGTCTGGAATCCCGTCACGAAACGCCGGCACGAATTGACATCGATGGGCATTCGCGTCAATGCCGAAACGCTAAAAAAACAATTAGAGCTTTCAGGCCAGCTCGATATGCTCGAGTTCCCGTACCATAAGGCTATTGTCAATAACGAGATTCCGCTTAGCATCGGCGGAGGCATCGGCCAGTCACGAACATTTATGCTCATCCTGAAAAAGGCCCACATCGGTGAAGTCAGCGCAACCGTCTGGCCGAAGAAACTAAAGGATATATGTAAAGCCAAAAATATACATGTGATAGAATAATAAGTCAAATGCCATTGGCGGCCGAAACCAACCATCAGAGAATGAGGACGCCCGGCGGATGAAGCTATCGAAGAAAGACTGGCTCGACGTACCGGTCATCGCGCTTATAGCAGCGCAACGCGATACCGATGTGGGGTGTGCTGTTTCTCGGCTGGGATGCCTTTTACATCGTTCTGCTGTACTGGACGGAGAACATCGTAGTAGGATTCTACAACGTTCTGAAGATGGCGCTTGCCCCAATGCCCCATCCGGCGGCACATTTGGGCAAGTTGTTTCTGATTCCATTCTTTATCGTGCATTACGGCGGCTTTACGGCCGTCCACGGCTTTTTTGTTATGGCACTGTTCCACAACGGAGGGCAAGGCCCGCCCATGGGGAAAATGAACTGGCCGTGCTTTCTGGTCTTCGTCCAGATGCTGTTCAACGTTATCAAGTACATGTATTCGGTGATACCTCGACAGGTGAGATTGGCCGTTCTGGCGCTGTTTGTAAGTCACGGCGTTTCTTTCGTTCAGAATTACCTGCTCAAGCGCGAATACGCCGCCGCCAAACCCGAAAAGTTGATGGGCAGCCCCTACGGACGCATTGTCGTTATGCACATAGCCATCCTGGCCGGCGGCTTTCTGACAATGGCCATCGGCTCACCGGCCCCCTTGCTCGCCGTGCTTGTAGCCCTCAAGACCATCCTTGACGTGAGCCTCCACAACCGCAGCCATAAAAAAGCAAAAGCTTAAGTCTGGATTTAAAGGATGTGTGATAAACTCCTAAGGAAATAGATGGTTTTTGCTTCGGAAGGATTGAGATTGCCACAGTCGCTGCGCTTCTTCGCAATGACATTCGTGGGCTATTTTCTTTTCTATGCATCCTGAGAATCATCTCAGGCGCTCGCAATGTCATTCTGAACGGAGTGTAGCACAGTGAAGAATCTCTCTCTTATAACAATTGTAACTGAACTTTTGCATTTTTAAGGTAATGCTAATTGAACTTTAATACGTTTAAAATTCCAACCGTCATCCTCGACA
>Ga0209121_10001469_pt1 | contig 24770 bp, 20 predicted proteins | sample Cruoilmetagenom3_FD_187292 | JGI IMG/M metagenome (GOLD analysis project Ga0209121, IMG submission 187292) | Oil polluted marine microbial communities from Coal Oil Point, Santa Barbara, California, USA - Sample 3 (SPAdes) (version 2) | ecosystem: Environmental > Aquatic > Marine > Oil seeps ... | reverse complement strand
CAATCAGTCTCCGTCAAATTATTACAAATGGCAATCGGAATCACCTCCTCGCCTACCCCACGATGAGCACCTCCCCCGCTACCGGCTAGATAGCCTTGTTTTGCATAGAGTTCAGCCTCTACTCGCCTCGCTGCAAGTAAGCCCCGATATAGCTTGAGAAGAATCGTTTTCGATGGAAGCTCCATGGTTTCCTTACCTCCTTTCTGCTCTTCTTTATGTGTCGTTATACTTAACTTCTCTCTTCCTGAAGTTGAGCTCTCCCTAAGTCCTATCACTTCCTGTCCACGGTCAACTCTGTGCTTAAGCACCATCGACGATTGACCGTTTTTCCGCTTCCAACTCCGCCAAACTGTGCCGATATCTAACCGGTCAGGCTATTTCTATACGGTACTAGAGTCTTGAACCCAAACAAGATGGAAAGAGATAGTTTCCATTACGTCAAATAGTGCCAGCCCTATTTCACCGGTTCACTTGCAAGAGTTTAATTCTGCCGAAATTCTGCGTCGTATTCTACCATCACTTGCCTGCACCGTCAAGGCGTGCAAATCTTGACCGGGTAATGGCAGAAAGAGTACAATCCAGATATATTCAAATCACGGTTTAAAAACAGTCAAGAGTCATAATAAAAAAGGAGTGTGCATGGTGAACCAGCCAAAATATTTCATTGTCGAGAAAGAAGGCCCTGTCATCATCTGGAAATACAACAACCCGCCAAAGAACCTTATGACTGCTGAAGCAATGGCGGAGTATACCCAACTGCTCGACGAGCTTGACAAGGACGATTCTCTACGTGCCGGTATATTTACCAGCGCCCTGCCGGATATCTTCATTCAGCATTTTGATGTTTCACTGCTGGTGATGATGGGAGAGGCTTTGAAACAGAACAAGGACGCTGTGCCTCAACCGGAATCCCACCCTGCCTACCGACCCGGTCCCAAGGTTATCATCGCTGCCATTAATGCCCCGCTGGCCGGTGGCGGACTTGAACTGGCGCTGGCATGCGACTTCCGTTTTATGTCTCGAACCGCTTACGCGGCGCAGCCAGAAGTGTGGGTGGGCATTCTTGCCGGGGGTGGTGGCACACAGCGAATGCCCAGGCTAATCGGCATCAATAAAGCCCTGGAAATACAGCTTACCGGTAGAGTTATTCTCGCCGATGAAGCGGAGCGCATAGGCTTGATCACGAAGGCATGCGACCCCCAGGACCTGATGCCGCAGGCAATTGCTCTGGCTGGGACGATATCTGCGTTGCCTCCTTTAGCCGTAGCATACATACGCAAAGCCATTTACGAAGGAATGAGCATGCCTCTGGCTGACGGTCTGATGCTGGAATCACAACTGTTCTGGGAACTGGTTGCCAGCGAGGATGCGCTCAGGCTGATGAAAGCATATGTTGAAAGCGGGCAGGAGGAGGAACAGCCCTCGACAGATAAGCAACCGGCTGCCTAAGAAGAATCTCAAGACGCCGTCCTTAGCTATGCAAAGGATTCTTCGCGGAGTTTAGCCCTTCGGCTTCGTTCAGGACAAGTCCTTCATACCTCGTAAGAAGGACAAGCCTGAGTGGGATTAGATTCTTCGCTTCGCTCAGAGTGACAAGAAGCTAAGGGCTCGTAATGACGAGTAGATGACGTTTAACAACCTCAAATATTATGTGGTTGATATTCGATTGTGAAAAACATATAATAGGCATCAAATTCCAATTAAGAAGGAGGTATTATGGCATATCCGGATATTGACTTGAATCTAACCGATGCACAGAAACAATTACGGGACACGGTGAAGAAATTCGGTGCGGAAGTCATGCGGCCTGCCGGTATCAAACTGGATAAACTTGCTGACCCGGCGGATGTCATCGCGAAAGGGTCAATTCTCTGGGACGTATTCAAGCAGTACAAGGAACTCGGTCTGCATGCAATGAATTTTTCAAAATTCTTCGGGGGCACGCTTGAAGATATAGACCCAATGATGGGAATCCTGATGCTCGAGGAAATGGGTTATGCTGATGCGGGTTTATCTATAAGCCTGGGAGTTTCCGGTATGCCTTTCGCCTTCTGCCAGCTCTTACCGGTGCCTGAACTGCAGGACCTGGCGCGTCGCTATGTAGAGGATAAAGAATGCGAGCTAATCGGGTGCTGGGGTATCACCGAACCGGACCATGGCGGTGATTGGTCCCTCGGTGGTGACAAACCGGAATGTGGACCTTCGCTGAGAGCCGTGCTGAAAGGGGGCGAGTATATTGTCAACGGTCAGAAATCTGCCTGGGTCAGCAACGGCACAATCGCTACTCATTCGTTGCTCCACGTCGGACTTGACCCATCCAGAGGCATGCAGGGACAAGGGATAGCTATATGTCCCCTGGACCTGCCGGGTATCACCAGAGGCAAACCTCTGGATAAAATCGGACAGAGACCTTTGAACCAGGGAGAAATCTTCTTTGATGACGTTCATCTACCCAAGCAATATATGTTCTTGACTCCACCGCCGATCGGAGAGACTAGAGGTGATTTCTTCTCAGCAGGTGGAACCCCCATGGGCAGTATGGCTGTCATGTTCGGCGGTCTGGCCCGTGCCGCGCTCGATGAAGGGATTAGATACGCCAGACAACGGATTCAGGGCGGTGTGCCGATTTTCGAACATAAGAACATTAAGTTGAAGCTCTTTGAAATGTTCATGATGACGGAGTCTGCTCGCAGTCTTGCTCGCAGACTTCAACTGTATAATTCTTTGAGCGGGTCGTCCTCAATGCTCCATACCATGGCCGGGAAATGGATGTGTACGGAAACGGCTTTCAAGGTAGCCAGTGCAGCAATTCAAATCTTCGGAGGTAACGGTCTCAGTAAAGAATATGTCATCGAAAAGATATTCCGTGACGCGCGGGCAGCTATGATTGAAGATGGGGTCAATGAAACATTGGCGCTTGGCGAAGTCGATGATCTGTAAGCCGGACTAGATACTTCTATTTACAAGCCATATACCGTAATGGCAAGCCTTATCTTGATGGGATAAAAAGTATTAACCGTCAATATAAATATGCAGGCGTGAGCATGACACAACAGGAAAAAGAAGGTATGCTCAGCCCTTATCGAGTTCTGGACCTGACCGATGAAAAGGGGCTGATGTGCGGTAAAATAATGGGTGACCTCGGTGCCGATGTCATAAAGATTGAACAACCCGGTGGTGACCCATCTCGTAATATTGGCCCATTCTGGCATGACGAACCTGACCCGGAAAAGAGTCTCTTCTGGTTTGCCCTTAATGCCAATAAAAGAGGCATCACACTGGATGTTAAGACCGCCGCCGGGCGGGAAATCTTCAAGAAGCTGGTTATCACCGCCGATTTTGTCATTGAGTCCTTCAAGCCGGGGTATCTCAATAGACTTAAGCTGGGCTATCGCGCGCTGGAGAAACTCAATCCAGGCATTATTCTTGTATCCATCACTCCCTTCGGACAAACCGGTCCCTACAAGAACTTCAAAGCCCCGGACATTGTTGCCTGGGCTGCCGGTTCTGGACCCTACATGCGAACCTTTGGTGATGCTGACCGCCCACCGTTCCGGATTAGCCACCATGCTCAGACCTATTATCATGCCGGGACTGAGGCGGTTGTGGGTGCTCTAGTTGCCCTGTATTACCGCCAGGTATCCGGTGTGGGACAGCATGTGGATGTCTCAATCCAGGAGTGCATGGCTTTCAATACCGGATGGGAATGGGATTTAAATAAAATAACTAGGAAACGGGGTGAAACCTTCATCCCGGTAACTGTCCGGCACATGTGGCCCTGCAAAGATGGCTGGGTGATGTGGCGTTACCTCGTTGGTCCTATGGCGAAACGGCAGAGCATTCCACTGGTCAAATGGATGGAGGAGGAGGGTATGGCTGATGATTTCATGAAAAATTTTGACTGGGAACACTTCAACTATTTTAAAACAACCCAGGATATCGTCAACCACATGGAAGAGCAAACAATAAAATTCTTCATGACTCACAGCAAAGCAGAGCTGATGGCCGGTGCCATAAAACGTCGCATCATGCTTTACCCTATTGCCACAATGAAGGATATCGTAGAAAGCCCCCAACTCAATGCCAGGGATTTCTGGCAGGAGGTCAAACATCCCGAATTGGACACCACTATTACCTACCCGGCAAAATGGGCTAATACTTCGGAGGCACCACCTGAGATATGGCGGCGAGCCCCGTTGATTGGCGAACACAACGAAGAGATTTACGAAAAAGAAATGGGCTTTTCCAGAGATAAACTGATTCTGCTGAAGCAAGCTGGAGTGATATGAGGTTGTAGAAGAATCGGAGATATGAAGATGGCAAAAAAACCACTTGAAGGCATAAAGGTTGCTGATTTCTGCTGGGTATGGACCGGCCCAACTACGACCCGGGTGCTTTCTAACTTCGGTGCTACTGTTATCAAGATTGAGAGTAGCAGGAGGTTGGATGTCTGGCGGATACAACCTCCCTTCAAGGACAATACCCCCGGTCCGAATCGCGGCGGTGTTTTCAATACGCAGAACACAGGAAAGCTCAGCGTGACCATCAATCTCGCCCACCCCAAGGGAATTGAACTGGCCAAGAGACTGATTGCCTGGGCAGACATCGTTACTGATAATTATGCCGGCGGTTCAATGGCGAGAATGGGGTTCAGCTACGAGGAACTAAAGAAAATAAAGCCAGATATTATCATGCTTAGTTCCGCCTTGATGGGGCAGACTGGTCCATGGCATGACAGCCCGGGCTTCGGCGACCAGTTAACTGCAATATCTGGCTTAACACAGATTTCGGGCTATCCTGATCGGGAACCGGGCGAGATTGGTTATTATACTGACTACATTGCTCCCCGCTTCAACGCCATAATGATTCTTGCCGCTCTCGAGTACCGGCACCGTACTGGAAAAGGAGTGTACTTGGATGTAGCCCAGCATCAAGCCAGTGTAGCATACGTAAGCCCTTTAATCCTAGACTACGTCGTCAACAAACGAGTCGCCAATCGGATGGGCAATAAATACGACTACGCTGCACCGCACGGAATATATCAGTGCCAGGGCGAAGACCGCTGGTGCGCTATTGCTATCTTCACTGACGAAGAGTGGGAGAGCTTTTGCAAAGTCATCGGCAATCCACCATGGACAAAAGAGCCTATGTTCAGCACCATTCAAGCCCGGAAGGAAAATGAAGAGGAATTGGACAAACGAGTCAATGAATGGACGATGCAGCACACTGACTACGAAGTTATGAGTTTGATGCAGGCAGCGAGGGTTGGGGCAGCCCTGGTAGGAACGGCTGAGGACATCATGGATAAGGACCCCCATCTGAAATATCGGAAATATTACAGGGAGTTAGACCATCCAGAAATAGGTAAGCTACGGGCCCCGAGACAACCTTGTGTACTGTCAAAGACGCCCGACGAAATAAGACGTGCGCCCTTAATTGGAGAACATAATAATTATGTCTTCAAAAATATCCTCGGCATGACTGATGGTGAAATTGCTGACCTCGTTGCACAGGAGGTGATTGTTTAGTCTGCTTGCCAAAGTCCATCAGCAGAAAGCAATAGTGGAGTATAGTGCTAAAGCTAATGCATTGTCCAAGTGTTGCGAAGAAAGCGGAAATATGCTAGTCTGGGAGAGGTCGGCCTAGCTGACATAGCCAGTCCCTAAACTATACTATGATAATATATGTGAGAAAGGAGAAGGACTGTGACCCAAGCCAAGCCTGAAAAGAAGCGAGTGCCGTTGCGGCGTGGTTTTTTCAAGATACCCGAGGAACCAGGAAGTCAACCATATCTTATTAGTTCAAGATGCACTAACTGTGGTAAGTACTTCTTCCCAACCCGCAGGATCTGTCTCAACTGTGGTAAGCAAGCCCTGGAAGAAGCCCCTCTCAAAGGTAAAGGGACTCTCCATACTTATACCATTGCCAGGCAACAACTCCCCGGTGCCTTGATGACGCCACCTTATGCCATTGCCAATATCGTGATGGAGGAAGGTTGTCAGGTGCCCACCGTTGTTACCGAGGATTGGGATTGCCTGGAGATAGGCATGGACATGGAGGTCTATTTTGAGAAAATCCAGGAAGATGCCGAAGGCAACAAGCAAATGGTCTATAAGTTCCGTCCAGTGAAAAAGTGAAAAATGCTACTAAGGAGTTGCTGTGATTAAGAGGATACATCATGTGGGATTGGCAGTTCACAGTACTGAAGTGATGGCCAGGTTTCTGGAAGAAGTCTTTGGTGCTAAGCTGATACCGAACTATGCCCTGGAGACCAGTGAGTTTCTCTCACGCATGGTCAAAGCAGGCGATAATACTTTTGAACTTCTGGAGCCTAGAGGAAAGAACGGTCTTATCGAACGTTTCCTCAATACCCGTGGTGAAGGTATTCACCACGTTTGTCTTGAGGTCGATAACCTGGATGAACTATTGAAGCTTTGCCAAGCCAAAGGCATGACTGTCATCGGGCAACGCTTCATTCACCCCAAGAGTACCCATGGCGTATTGGTCGAACTAATAGGGTCAGCCGAATCTCAGAGCTTATAACTCTTCTCATTGGAGCATTCTAGGCCTGCGCACGGGAGAGCGTTGTCGAGCAGATGCCCACGTATAACAGAACGCAACCCTTCCCCTTGAGCTCTTTGGAAGCCAGCCTTAGACCTTGAAGATAAGTACATTGCAGCCGCCGAGGCCGACATTATGTGTCAAACCTACCTTTGGATTCCCCGGGACCTGCCTTGGCCCGGCTTCACCTCTAAGCTGACGTACAATCTCCGTTATCTGAGCAATGCCGGTTGCGCCCATCGGATGCCCCCGGCTCTCCAGACCACCATCGGTATTAATTGGATGCTCGCCGGCAATCTCAGTTTTACCTTCCCAAGTGTACCGACCACCTTCACCAATTGGGCAAAAACCAAGCTCCTCTACAGCAAATACCTCGCCAGCACTGAAAGCATCGTGAACCTGACAGACCTTGACGTCCTCAGGGCCAACCCCAGCCCTTTCATAAGCTTCCTTGGATAACCTGGCAATGAAACCCTCTGCCACATCACCACCAACCCCAACAGGTGAGTATTCCGGTGTTCCACTGGCCCAGCCTGCGATGGTAACTGGCTTACCTCGGAAGCGGTGGGCGACCGACCTGGCACAGACCACGCACGCTGAAGCACCATCGGTAGTAGGTGAACACTGGTAGAGAGTTAGAGGGTCACAAATCATACGCGAGTTTAGGACTTCTTCCAATGTCAGTGCCTGCTGGTATTGGGCATACGGATTCGTCGTAGCATTCTTGTGGTTTTTCACAGATACCTGGGCAAAGTGTTCTCGTGTGGAACCGTATTCCTTCATGTGACGCATGGCCCTCATAGCATAGACGCCAGGCATGATCACCATGCCCATCAATTGGTAATAGCTAGCCTGTGACTGATCCCAGACAGCTCCCACGAGACCCCGCTGCATTTTTTCTACGCCGACACAGAGAACGACGTCATAGAGGCCAGCGCCGACGACCCAGGTAGCAATACGAACAGCCGTTGATGAGCTAGCACACGCCTTCTCCACATTGTCAATAAGAATTCCAGTCTGGGCAATCTGTCCAACTACCTCTTGACCTGTGCCGGTGGGAAATTGGACACGACCACTGAACGCAGCCTCCATATCCCTAATATCAGCCCCTGCGTCCTCTAAAGCCACCAAGATCGCATCTCGACCCAAACTGCCGATACTCTTATCCGGCCAGCGGCCAAACTTATGCAATCCTACTCCGACTATGCAGACCTCGCGCATTTTCTTCCATGCTTCTAAAGTACTCATACCTTTACCTCCTTAAAAAATGAATTGTCAAACCCTCAATATGAGATCGTTCAATAGTATTTCTTTGTCATTCCGAGTCCTTCGCTTCCTGTCATTCTGAGCGAAGCGAGGAATCTAACTCCACTCAGGGTAAACTATGCGAAGAATCCTTCGTATAGCTCAGGACGGCGTTTAGAGATTCTTTGTTGTCCCGCTTCATCGGGACTCCTCGGGATGATATTACCAAACGCTCTCAATTATCTGTGTTACTGCTTAAGGATAACATACCGGAACTGGTGATTCAACCAAAATCTTATTTGAAAGCGATTATTAGTTGACTACGATTACCCCTTGACGTTGAATTGTATAGTGTATAAGATTACGACTGTATCCAACGAAGACGGAAAAATAATGAAGAGGAGGTACTTTTATGAAGGTTTTCGAGCCAATTGATATCAAAGGGATGCATCTGAAAAACCGCATCGGTATGTCGCCTTTCCTCAATATGCCGGCGGATGAGGGGAATTTCATCAATGATCATACGGTTCGCTGGTTTGAGGCGAGAGCCGAAGGCGGTGCCGGCTTAATTATGACCGGCACAGTAATGCCGGTGGAACCATCCGATCAGGCGTCACTATTGGGAATCAAAGGGATTGGTATCTATGATGATAAATTCATTCCTGGTTTTGCCAAGGTGGCTAAGGCGGTTCATGCGCATGGCGCCAAGCTTGGCGTACAAATCGGGATGGGTGGGCCGATGATGGGGCTGGCACCGTCGCTACCGCCCTATCCTGATGAAAAAAATGCCACTGATGAGCTGTTCTTTGTCTTGATGGGATTCAGGATGCCCATTGTTGAACTATCAATAGAACAAATTGAATCCATTGAAGCTGCCATTGCACAGGCAGCAACCCGGGCTAAGGCGGCCGGGGCTGATTGCGTCGAACTACACTGTGGTCATACCGGAGCCACTCTTCACGGCTCCTTTATTTCACCCTATTATAATAGAAGGACGGATAAGTACGGCGGTAGCTACGAGGGCAGACTTCGTTTCGCTGTCGAAACTATCCAGAAAATGAGGAAGGCGGTCGGTAAAGATTTCCCGATACTGGTGAGAATCAGCGGTGACGAATTCCTTGGTAAACGGGGTAATAGTCTTGAGGACACCGTCAACCATACTGCCCCCGCTCTGGAAAAGGCAGGGGTGGACTGCCTCGACGTTACTCAGGGATGCATGATACGTACTACCCAGGGTATTCAGATTCCCACGTACTATCCTAGAGGTTGCTTCATACATATAGCGGCTGCGGTGAAGCAAGTTATCAAGCTTCCGGTGATTGGTGTCGGCAGAATCGTGGATATAGATATGGCGGAGAAGTTCTTGCAGGAGGGCAAGGTTGATATCGTCTACATGGGCAAGCAGCTGGTGGCAGATCCAGAGACACCAAAGAAGTATCTTGAAGGAAGGCAAGATGATATCCGGAAATGCATTGGCTGTCTGGTTGGCTGTGGTAATCCCTGCGCAATAAACTATGATATTCAGGAAGAACCAATCCCACTTACCCCGGCACAAAAAGCCAAGAAGGTGGTTGTGATAGGCGGTGGCGTGGGCGGGATGGAAGCTGCCCGTATAGCCACCCTGAGAGGCCACAAGGTAACCCTGATGGAGAAAGAGCCTAAACTCGGTGGAATGGTAGCTGCCCTGGGACTGACGCCATTGACCGCCGAGTTCAGTAATATTGTGGAATACCTGGGCCGCCAGATGAGGAAGCTGGGTGTTGACGTGAGAGTATGTAAAGAAGCTACTGCCGCTGATATTGCCGAATTGAAGCCTGACGTCGTCATTGTAGCCACCGGTTCCTCCATGCTGATACCGGAGGAAGCCAGAGGAAAGCCGGGCGTCTTGGACCATATTCAGGCGGTAAAGAACTGGAGGGCAATTGGACAGAAGGTGGTCATCTGGGGGCTGGTTGCCGCTGAGCTAGCTATCTCGCTTGCTGAGGAAGGCAAGGATGTCGTTATGATAGGCAGAGGCGGTCAAGAGACCCTGGCCAGAGACTACCCTGGGTACAGGAGATTCTACGTTCTCAGGAAGCTATCCGATATCAATGTTCCCAGGGAGACCCCCGAGTCGAAGAGGGTCAGCAACCCCCAGGTCTTATACTATATAAATGTAGAAGAGATTACCTCCGAGGGAATCAAGACAGTAGATAAGGAGGGGCGAAGGCGAACCCTTCCTTACGATACTCTCATTATCTCCAGGGAGAGGACACCTAACGACTCCCTTTTTAATGAATTACAGGGGAAGGCGCCCGAGATTTACAAGATTGGCGACTGTGCAGATGTTCAGACAATCAAAGAAGCTATCTGGAGTGCTAACGAGGTAGCCCGCAAGATTTAAAGTCGCTTCAAACCAATCGCTGGGGGGCTTGGACAACAAGCCCCCGCTTCTTACTGTCAACCGATTTGATAGATGTCAGTGACAATCCCTTCTACATAAGGATGCCCGTTGTTGAGCATAGGCAACTGATAGCCAACGACTCAGCAACTCCTACCAGTTTGCTTTTCCAGTTCTGGCAACACAGTCCAGGAAGTCAAGAAGCTCGTTACCCGTCCATATCGGTGCCTCAATGGCGGTCATGTGCCCCAGACCTTTCATGACAACATGTCGCACATCGCTAATCTCTTCAGCCATCAGCTCACTTGGTTTCCGGAAAACGTAATCAAACTCGCCTAAGAGTACCAATGTGGGGCACTCTATTTGTCTAAGACCATCAACCCTTGGGTCAGGGTCAGTATAGAAGCTGCGCATAAACTCCAGTATCGCCGGGGCATCCTGCCGACGAAGGAAACCATCGTAGATTTGCCACATCCTGCCACTATATGGGTGCTCGGCCATCTTCAACAGGAATACGCCGGGATTAGCATGTATGTTGGCCATTGTCTCCTCTAACGGCGGCATCTGTGTGGGGATAGGCATCTCTGTGAAGGCTCGAATTGCTTCCTCTTGTTCTCGACCTTGGGCGTCATACATAATTACTCGCGTCGCTGAACCCGTATCGGTAAGCATAAGGCTGATGAGTCGATTCGACCGAGTCATGGCATACCGAACCGCCACCATGCCACCAGTGGCATGGCTCAGAAGATGAAACTTGTCAATTCCGAGGTAGTCGGCCAAAGTGTCAAAGTCTGCAGCCATGGTGTCAGCGTCATAGCCCGGTGGTTCCCCTTCAACCACTGTCCTCCCGTGAGCCCTCATGTCCATTGATACCACCCTATAGCGTTCCGCCAGCCTGGCAGCAACACCGGTTTCGGACCAATAATTGCAGTCTTCACTTAGCCCGTGGTTGGTGATGATGGGCTCTCCCTTGCCAATATCCTCGTAATACATTTTTAGATTACCACTTTCAAAGTAAGGCATACCGTTCCTCCTTTTGTGTCTTCCTTCTGACACAGTATATTCACAATGAAGCTATGCTAACAGTCCACCGTCAACAACCGAGTCCAGCGTTCTCATTTTGCGCCATGCTCAAATACTTTTCCCTTCTCGTTGTCCGGTCAAAAAGCCCGGTTGCTGATATGCAGGATTGGGATAGATATAGAACCCTTTGCCGGTTTTCATACCGAGCTCTCCCCGGTCAATATGTGGTTTGACAACATCCGCTAAGCTACCAAACATCGATAAGGGAGATGTTCCTTGGCTTGCCTCATTTACGGCCCCGTAGACAACGTCCAGACCAACACCGTCCATGCTGCCGAAGGGACCCACTTCCTGGCCCGTAACCAGCATCCAGGCACGGTCGACTTCCTCGGGCGTGGCAACACCATTGGCTACGGGGATTAATCCCCCAACATACCACATGGCCAGCATAGTGTTGAAAACATAACCCCCCTGTTCCTTGTTCATAATCTGGGGCACCAAGCCGATGCTCTGCACAAACCTCTTGACAATATCGATTGTCTCATCAGAAGCCTTCGTGCCTTTCATGATATCTACCAATGGCGCTAACCCTGCATGGAAATGCATGGCAAGGAACCTTTCTGGGTGGGCCAACGCTGGTTCGATATCACTCACCAACAAGGTGGAAGTGTTGGTACTGAGAATGGCATTCGGCGGGCATAATTCTTCAAATTGCGCGTGCACAACTCTTTTCAGTGCTAGCTGCTCCGGCACCGATTCGCTGATGATATCGGCGTCTTTCGCAGCGGTGGCGGCATCAGTGGTGTAAGAGAGGAGCGACAGCGCCTTTTCATCGCTCACCTTGTTAGCATCGTCCCCCAGTTTGATAACGCCGATCATCCAGCGGTGATGCCCGGGTGCTTTTTGAATCGCTTCTTCGGCAACATCGCAAACTGCCACTTTGTAACCGTGTACCGCCGCGACCAGGGATATTTGCAAACCCATGGTTCCGGCACCGATTACACACACCTTTTTTATCTCTTTAATGGTCATCACCACCTCCTGTATTTATTATCTTCTTTATACAAAGGTGTTAATCAGACTAAAGTCACCATCTGGCCTGTACTTGTTACGAGGCGTGAAGAACCTGTCCTGAACGAAGCCGCAGGCATGGTAGCTCTAAATTTTTATATTTTTCCCTTGCTTAACACATTCCAGGAAACTCAATAATTCCCGGGCAGTCTCATCCGGGGCTTCAATCGCAGTCATGTGACCTACTCCCTTGATTATGACATGCCGGTTGTTGGGTATTTCCTTAGCCATGATTTCACTGGGGTCAAGGAAAACAATATCGTGCTCGCCTATCAGAATAAGGGTGGGGCATTTTATCTTCCTCAGTTCTTCAACACGTGGGTCAGGATCGGTATAGAAGGAAGGGAAAAAAACTGTATCAAGGCGGTCGGTATTCTCTTTCAAACGGCGCTGCTCCCACCCTTGCATCATAATCCACATGCGAGTCCTCTCCGGTTCAGAGCGCTGAGGGATGGTGAAAGTAAATACATCCGGGTTCGAAATCCACCGTGCTTTTAACTCCTCCTCAGTTGGGTTCGGGTGGTCCTCATACCATTTCCGAATCTCTGCTAGGCGCTGTATCACTTGTTCTTCGTTTTCCATCCCCGGAACCACTGGCCCTGTAGCAGAGCCTGTATCGGTGAGCATCAGGCTCAGAAGCCGGTCCGAGTGTTTCATGCCATACCGGGCGGCAACCATACCACCAGTGGCATGACTAAGAAGATGGAATTTGTCCAGTTTCAAGTGATTCGCAAGAGCATTGATGTCCTCAGCCATGGTGTCAACATCAAATCCCCAGGGTTCATTTTCAACGATAGTGTGGCCATGACACCTCATATCCATAGAGATGACCCGGTACTTTTCAGCGAGAGCTGCGGTGACCCCCCCTACCTTCCAGTAACCACTATCCTCGCGGACCCCGTGGTTTGTAATGATAGGCTCTCCCTTGCCAATATCCTCGTAATAGGTTTTTAGATCACCTTTTTCGAGGTAAGTCATAATATTCCTCCTTTTGTGTCTCTCTTTCGGCACAGCATATTCATAATAAAGTTATGCTAACAGCCCACCGTCAACAACTAGGATATGCCCGGTGATATAGCTTGCTGCATCCGAAGCTAGGAAAAGAGCGGCGCTGGCGATTTCTTCCGGTTCCGCAATCCTGCCCAGAGGTAAACGGCTGGTGGCAATTTTTTTCATTAACTCTGGTGCAGCGTCGGCATCCACCTGTATTCCCATTTCAGCTAGCTGGATCTGCATACCGGCAATGATTTCCGGTGTCTGGAATGACTCATCCCACAGTGGGCGAAGCATTTCCGTCCTTACACCACCGGGAGCAATGGCATTGACGCGCACATTGAATCTACCCAGGTCCCAGGCAAGCCCGCGTGTAAGCATTGTGATTCCGCTTTTAGAAACAGCGTATGGGCTGCTCTCCCTGCGGAAAAGACGCACGGAGAGTCCCTCGATTGATGTCATGTTGATGATGCTCCCGGAACATCGTTCCGCCATGTGCGGTGCTACGGCTTTCCTGCAAAGATAGCACCCCTTCAGATTTACGTCTAAAACCTTGTCCCAGTCTTTTTCGTCCAGTAAGAAAGTGGGAGGTGTAGCAGGACTGATACCAACGTTATTGACCAGGACATCAATTTTGCCGAATTCCGCCAGCGTTTTCTTTACCATTTCCTGCACCTGTTCGCTGCTGGAGACATCGGCAATTAAGGCGGTGGACTTCCTGCCCAGGTTCCGGATTTCTGCTACCGTTTTTTCCATGTCGCCGTTTTCTGAGATGCACTCGGCTACGGCAACATCTACCCCGGCTTCGGCCATGGTCAAGGCAATCGCTTTTCCGATACCGCGGCGGCCTCCTGTCACCAGAGCAGCTTTACCCTTTAAAGAAAATATGTCCCTGCTCATGTCTATTCCCTGTGCTAATATCCGGTAGGGCCCTTCGGGATACGGCCACTGACGATACTCTGTGACCGCAGGCGGTACCCGAAAATTCGCTCTACAATGCGGCCCGTATTAAGCACCTTATCCACATCCAGCCCGTGCTCTATCCCCATCTCGTCGAGCATGACTACCAGATCCTCAGTGGGAATCAGACCAGCTTGTCTGGGATCGGCATAATAATAAGAGCCGGTTCCAAGTACCGGGGTATCATCCAGGAAATTAGCCGGCTGGCCGCCGACGCCGCCAAAAGTGCTCTCGAAACGCACCACGCCGGCCTGCAAGGCTGCCAGGATATTGGCGTTGCCCCAACCCCGTGTCATGTGGTGGTGGAAGACATGCTTGGATGCATCCGGCATACGCTCAAGGACCGCGCTGAAGTAGGTATAGACGCTATCGGGTGTTGCCTGACCATCGTGGTCGGCATGCTCAATATCATCCGCTCCCATCTCAAGGAACCGTTCAGCAAACTCCCAGCCAAGGTTCAGAGGCATGGGACCCTTGATGGGGCAACCCCAGATGGTGCTGACAGTGCCATTGAACTTTATACCGTTGTCATGTGCCAGGCGTATCCACTCGTCTATTCTTTTCCAGTGCTCTTCGTGAGTCAGGCCGGCGTTCCTGAGATTGTGGGCCTCACTGGTGGATATCATGTTCAGGATTCTGTCTGGTCCATAACCATCCTGCCGCGCTTTGACAGCTTCACGAATACCGCGGTCCGTTATTGTGACAGCCGTTATTTCAATGCCCTGCCTTGCCTCGGGGTCAATATGTTTCAAAACTTCATGGGCATCACGAAACTGGGGAAGGCGGCGCGGGTTGGCAAAATTGGTTGCCTCCAGCCGTTTGAAACCACAATCAATGACGGCATGCACCAGCCACACCTTGGCGTCGGTGGACACGAACTTCTCATGGTGCTGAGGCCCTTCCCGCGGTGTGATATCGGACAGGTCTACTTCCTTCGGCAGGTTCAGTTTCTTTATTGTCTTCTCCTTTCAGGCTTCGTTATTTATTTTCTGTCAAGCTGCTGCCAACGTGGCTCTCTCTTTTCCAGAAATGCCCTTTGCCCTTCCATCCCGTCATGGCTAATGGCCAGCAGGCTGGTTACCTCCACACCATACCTGGTTGCCTGTACTGGCTCCATATTAAGCATATTATAGAATGTCTTCTTGGCTACCTGTAGCGTGGCAGGGCTTTTGGCAGCAATCTTATGTGCCAGCTCCAACGTTGCCTGCTCGAGCCTGTCCGGCGGGACGACGGCATTCACCAGACCAAGTTTCTCAGCCTCGGCGGCGGTAATGCGCTCGCCGGTTAATATCATCTCCAGACATTTTTTCGCGCTGGCAGTGTTCAATCCCAGAGCCGGCAGAACTACCGAAGGAAACAACCCCACATTTATCTCGGGAAAACCGAAGACGGCATCTTCGGCGGCCACAACGAGGTCGCACCAGGCCGCCAGACCCATCCCTCCCGCCAGAGCAAAGCCGTTTACCCCGGCAATCACTATTTTCTTCACAGCGCGAATGGCAAGGAACAGCCGGCGTGGCAGTTCTGAAAGTTCGCGCTGCCTAGTAACATCCGTGGCGGCGCTGGTCGACCCCTCGTCCAAATCACGGCCAGCGCAGAATACTTTAGGGTGCGTGCTGAGTATGACTATGGCGTTAACTTCAGGGTTACGGTCAAAATCTTGCAGTGCTTGAACGACCTCATCAACAAGCACGGCACTCATGGCGTTGCGTTTCTGTGGATGGTTGAGCCGGATGATGCCTACAGAATTCTGTTTCTCCACGATAATAGTCTGAGGTGTCATTTTCCTCCTTTCGAGGATTGTTCAGGCAATCCCTACGTGTTCCCCCCAACGACAGTAAGTCAAAGTTAATAGTCACGCACTCCGAATATCCAGTCAGCAACAATGTCACGGTGCAACTGGCTGTTGCCTTCACCGACCTCCAGTACTTTAGCCTCAAGTAGATAGCGACCCACCGAGTAATCCTCGACAAAGCCGTAGCCGCCGTGCAACTGGATGGCATCAAGAGCGGCTTTGGTTGCCACCTCACTTGCATAGAGCTTTGTAGCTGAAGCGATAGAGGTCACCCGACCAGCGTTGGCATCCATGAGTCTTCCCAGCCGGTAGACAAGCAGGCGGGCCGTATCAATGGAGATGGCCATATCCGCCACCATCTGTTTTACCATCTGGAATTCGCTCTCTTTCTGTCCGAAAATCTCCCTCTGTGGAGCGTAATTGACCACAGCATCCAGGCATGCCTGTGCTTGTCCCACGCACCGGGAAGCCACCGAGAAACGACCCATAGCCAGGTCCGCTCCAACAATGGTCATTCCCCGCCCTTCTTGACCGAGCAAGTTTTCCCTGGGGATACGGACATCATCGAAGAAGATGTGGGCGATGTTCCCCCTTTTCATCGTGCTCATGTTCAGTGGCGTTACCTGCATGCCCGGTGAGGGGTTTTCTACCAGGAATGCGGAAACCCCGCGACGCCCCAGAGACCTGTCTACTGTTGCCAGTACAAAATAAACGTTCGTATGACTGGCATGCGAGCAGAATGTCTTCTGTCCATTGAGCACATAATATTCCCCATCAAGTTGGGCTGTGGTCTGCAAGGCAGCGAGGTCAGTTCCGCCGCCGGGTTCTGTTAAAGCCGATGAAGCCTGGAGTTTCCCCTGCGCCAGAGGAACAAGGTATTTCTGCCTTTGTTTCTCCGTCCCGAAGTGTAGTATGCCATTCTCCACCAGGGAACTCTGGACCGAGATAATCGACGCACATACCCAGTCAGCCCAGGCGACCTCCTCACAGATAATTCCGTAGCTAAGATAGTCCAGTCCAGCACCACCGTATTCCTGCGGCACGAAAGCACCCAGAAAACCAAGTTCTCCCATGCGCACCACAATCTCTTTGGGGTAACTGCCTTCCTTTTCCCACTTCTGTACGTGAGGAGCGATTTCCTTGCGGGCGAAATCACGAGCCGTAGCACGCACCACCTTCTGGCTTTCTGTTAGTTCGAAATCTTTCAGCTCTTCCGGTCGCATGGTTATGCATCCTCCTCTTAGTAGAACGGCCGTCTGTTCGGGCTTGATGAATTTCCAGCCCCTGATTACCAGTGGTACGGCTCAAGGATAACATACTGGAGTCGGTGGTTCAACTATAGTTTTATTTGTTATTAGTTGCCACAATTACCTTGGTTGACACTGCGAGGGGAAGGGATGATATACTATGCAATACAGGCTACAATTTTGAAAAAACTAAACTGTTGCCCTGATGGATTGCCCGCGGTGCTGCTTCTGGATAGCAGTGCAGAATGCGTCCGAACTTCTACTATCTTGATGAAGGAGTCTAACGATGACAGAAGAGCCAACCTTGACATATTTCCCCGACATTATTGAGTATCAAGCAAGAACATGCAGCGACAAGCCCTTCATTCTGTTTGAAGACCGCGTCATCACGTTTGCCGAGTTTGACAAAATGACATGTCGAGCGGCCAATGGCTTGAGGGCCCAGGGTGCTCAGCCAGGCGACGGCATAGCTATTCTGATGGGCAACTGCCCCGAGTTCTTATTCATCTTCCATGGGATGCCCCGCGCAGGGTTCTACACCGTGCCGGTGAATGCCAGCCTCAAAGGGGATGGGTTGCGGTATGTGCTGTCCCACTCGGACGTGAAGTACTTTGCTGTAGACGATGTTCTCTATCCTGAGGCTGAAAAGCTTGGCCGTCCGTTGGGTGCCATCGAGAAGGTATTCATACGAACGACTACCGGGGTGGCGCCGCCGGAGGAGACTGAAGACCTGTCTGTGCTTTTCGATGCCCCGGCCGACAAGCCTGAGCACGAGATGAAAATAGGTGCCATCAGCTACATGCTGTATACATCAGGGACAACCGGGTTCCCCAAAGGCGTCGTGTTCAGGAACTATCCCGGGGTTGCGCAGTATTTTAAGACAATGTCAGCTTGGGTGAACCCTGACGACATCCTGTATACCTGTCTACCTTTGTTTCACGGTAACGCGTTGCAGCTCACGACTAGCTGGGCGCTATGCGCTGGTGTACCGATGGCTCTGGACAAGCGGTTCTCAGCATCAAGATTCTGGGACTCAATAAGACATTATAGATGTACCGAGTTCAACGGCCTGGGGGCAATGATACCAATCTTGATGAAGCAGCCGGAGAAGCCTGATGATGCCGACAATCCGGTGCGCTTGGTGATGTCGGCGGCATGCCCCGCCAACCTGTGGGAAGCGTTCGAAAAGAGGTTCGGAGTGAAGATATGGGAAGGCTATGGAGCCGTAGACGGTGCTGGGGGTATGACCAACTTAGGCAATGCGCCAGTCGGCTCCGTTGGCAAGCCCGCGGCTGGGATCGAGTGGAAGCTGGTGGATGACGAGGGTAATGAAGTTCCGCAGGGACAGGTGGGAGAGTTTATAACCCTGGTGCCAGAGGGGCGTCCCAGGACCGAGTACTACAAAGACCCTAAGGCGTCGGCAGAGAAGGTGCGCGGGGGATGGCACCACAGTGGTGACCTGTTCTATGCCGATGAAGAGGATAATCTGTATTTCGTTGACCGCAAGTCAGACTTCATGCGGCGTCGTGGGGAGAACATCTCCTCTTTCGAGGTGGAGAATGTCGTCGAGAAGCATCCCGCTGTTGCTGAATGTGCCGCCTTCGGAGTACCCTCCGAGCTTGGCGAGGACGAAGTAATGCTGTGGGTGAGAGTCAAGCCTGGCATGGAGCTTGACCGCAAAGACCTGATACGGCACTGCGCAGAGAACATGGCCTACTTCATGGTGCCTCGCTACATCGATGCAGTGGAGGATATTCCACGCACTGAGACGATGAGGGTCAAGAAGGGCGACATGAAAAAGCGTGGTGTGACTGAGCGAACTTGGGATAGGGAAAAGGAGATGCCCGACCTGAAGCTCAAGAAGTAGGGTCGCTGGTATGGGCGCCTTTGCCACAACAAAATGCCATCTATTCTACCCTGAAAGCCTGACCAGGGCTGAGCCACATGGCAGGCCCAATCGGTAACATACAGCAGAGATAGAGAATAAATAAGTCCATTACGAAAAAGAATATGCACAGTAAAATATATATTATGTACACAAATAAGGGTGCAAGCTGAAAACGATGGTAGGAAGCAGCTTGTTGTTTGTGCGATGGAAGTAATTACAGGAGAGCGGGATTAACGGAAGGAGTCGGGTTGTACGAAAGTGACGCCACGGGATATTTCGGAAAACATTAAGCATAAGGAGGATAATTGCAGTGGCAGATGCAGAAAGGAACAAAGTCAAAGTGGAGACGATTGACCAGATCGGTATCGTGGTTAAGGACTGCGAGAAGGTGGCGCAGCAATGGGAGCGAATGTTGGGTATTGGGCCCTGGACCATCATTACCCAGAATGCTACCGATTCTGAGGAGAACCCCCTGGAAGTAAAGCTTGCCTTCGCCTACGTGGGTGACCTGGAGTTCGAGCTGATAGAGATTGCTAAGGGCAAGACAATGCATTCTGAATGGCTTGGAAAGCATGGAGAAGGGCTGCACCATCTTAGCTTTTTCGTGGACGACCCTGATGGGGTAGCAGCGAACTTGGTAGAGCAGGGAGCTGAAATCATGCTGCAAAGGCCGGGACAGTGGGTTTACCTGGACTGCAGAGCGGGCGGTGTTATCTTCGAGCCTCAGAGAAAGCGCGAGAAAATTGTCCGTCGTTGACGGAGATATTGTGGACCGGGTGGCCGTGAGGCAATCCATTCTATGCATTAAGCGGACAGGAATCGTCCACCGGGTTGTGTCAGTGCGCCGGGGACAAGACTGGACAATGTGAGCAAATGTAACCTCAAAAATGAAGCTAAAATCAACAAAATTGAATATCCTGAAATGAAAAAGGAGGTGACACGTCATAGACTAGGATTGATTGTAGGGTTATGGAATAAGAGCGGCGCGAAATTTCACTTTAAATTAAAAAGGAGGTGAAAAGACCATGGCAATTCCAAAAGAGACGCTACTGAAGATGTATCGGGAACTCGTCACTGCCAGGGTGATGGATGATAAGCTTTACGAGCTGTATAGTGCTGGGGGGAGCGGCATGCCCTGGCTTCACAGAGGAACAGGCGAAGAGCAAATAGCTATTGCCGTCTGTAACAATTTAAGGAAAGACGACTATTTTAAGCCCAACTTCAGGACAGTGTATGCTCTTTTCGCTAAGGGTCTGTCATTAAGAGATTGTATTGCCTCTGAGATGATAAGAGACCTTGCAGCAGTTGGTGGTCACTACAGTTATTTTTACCCCGAGTACGGTCTTTTAGGTCACAGTGGCTCATTGGGGGAGGATGTCTGTATTTATGTAGGCGCTGCTCTGTCAGCACAGCTGAGGAAAACGGATCAGGCAACCGTGTGTGCCTTTGGAGATGGTGCAGCCAGTAAAGGTCCTGTTCATGAGGGCATGGTTATGGCTGCTGCTTGGAACCTGCCGATAGTCTTCCTAATCCAGAACAACCAGTATGGAGAGGGCACAGCTGCAAGTAAAATCTATCGCATGAAAGATATAGCTGACAGAGCCAAAGCCTATGGTTTCCCAGGGGAGACTGTAGATGGAAACGATGTCATATCTATGTATGAGGTAGCCAAGAAATACGTTGACAGAGCTCGAAGTGGTGGTGGCCCTGGTTTAATTGTGGCTGAGACCTATCGGGTGAGGGGGCACTTTGAGGGTGACCCTCAGTTTTACCGCCCAAAAGGTGAGGTCGATGAGTGGTGGAAGAAGGACCCGCTAGCCCGCTACCAAAAGAAACTTATGGAGATGGGGATACTGACCGAAGCGGATGTCAGCAAGCTTGAGAAAGAAATAAGGGCCGAGGTTGATAAGGCAGGTAAGGAAGCTTTGGCGTTACCATTTGCAAGTTATGAAGATTACATAAAAGGGGCTATAGCCGAATTATAAATTATAGTTACGGAAAGGAGGATATTTATTAATGGCCAAACAAACGAAAATGCTTCGTTATATTGAAGCTCAAAACGAGGCATTAAAGGAAGAGATGCGCAGAGACAAGAGGGTAGTCCTGTGGGGGGAAGACCTGGTTAGTATGGCGGGCATTTTTGGTACAACCTTCGGTATATATGATGAGTTTGGACCAGACAGAATCAGAGATACCGCCATAGCTGAATCAGCTATTGTCGAGATGGCTGTTGGTGCTGCTTTGACAGGGCTTAGACCAGTGGCTTTTGTAATGTATGCTAGTTTTGTGTTTACCTGTTTTGATGGCGTATATTCGAAGCTGGGTAGCATGGCTCAGGAATTTGGGTATCGAGATCCAGTGCCCGTGGTGATTCATGCTATGATTTCAGCGGAGAGTGGATTTGGTACTGACCATTGTATGTCTCCTGAGGCTCTCCTCATTCATGCTCCCGATTTGAAGGTGGTTGTGCCATCAACTCCTTACGACGCTAAAGGGTTACTGAAGGCTGCTATTAGAGATGACGGCCCTGTGATATACATGCCACATGTGCGCCTATTGTTTGGGGAGGCGCAGCCAGTACCCACCGAAGATTATATTATTCCTCTGGGAAAAGCTGATGTTAAGAGGAAAGGGAAAGATATTACTATCGTAGCTTACTCAGCGATGGTGATGAAGGCTTTAGCTGCTGCCGAGGTGCTGACTAAAGAAGGCATAAGTGTAGAGGTAGTTGACCTTCGCACCCTTGTCCCACTGGATGTAGAAACTGTAGTGAAATCGGTGAGCAAGACTGGGCGCTTGCTCATTACCCATGAGGCGATGAGACGAGGAGGAGCAGCCGGGGAAATCGCCTTTCGAGTCATTGAAGCAGCTCCTGATGTTGTAAAGACTATGAAGGCTCCTATTAAGAGGCTGGCGGCTAAGAATATGGCACTTCCTCACGGTATTGAATTGGAAGGGAAACTTGTACCTCAGGCTGAGGATGTTGTTAAAGCGGTGATGGAGATGATGTAGATAGCGTGTATACAATACCCTACTTCCCTGAGGGTACACATCCAGGAGGTGTCTGAATAGGAGGTGAAGTTGCTACACGAAGTCAGAGTGACTAAATTGGGGGCGGCTATGGAGGAGGCTGAGATCGTGTAGTGGATGGTCGAGGAGGGGGAGAAAGTCGAGGAATCCACCAATGTCTGAGGTCAAGAAAGCCAAGACAGGTAAAAAAGATTAAAGAGGTTATTCCCCCGGCACTCTGCAACAGCTTATGCAAGAACCGGAGCCACTGGTTTGAAGCAAAGCTAACCGAAGGCAGTGATTTGGCAATAGAGGAAACTGCTTTGGATGGTCAGGGAATAGTGCTACATATACTGAGAAAGTATTAGACTGTATGGCTTATGGCAAAGAGATTACCTTTTACGAAAGTCTGCCTGGTTCACACTCTGGGCTTGGTTGATTACCACAAAGCGCTTCTATTACAGGAAAGACTGCTGGATTTGAGAAAATGTGGTGCTATTTCAGACGTGCTGCTGTTACTTCAGCATCCCTCAGTCTTGACCATAGGGCGTTCGGGAGTTGATAAGAACATAATTATCCCTAATGAAACTCTGCTTGAGGAGGGTATTCCGGTCTTTTACACTAACCGGGGTGGTGATGTAACCTATCATGGCCCCGGGCAGCTAGTTGGTTATCCCATTTTGCATTTGGTAGAAAACGGCCTGACTGTCCACCAACATGTTTGGAACCTGGAGGAGATTGTTATTAGGACTCTGGCAGATTTTGGGATTGATGGTCAACGAGTTTCCGGTTTTAGAGGAGTTTGGGTAGGAGGGGAGAAGATTTGTGCTCTGGGTGTGCGAGTTAGCAGTCGGGTTACCATGCATGGTTTTGCCTTAAACGTGAATACCAATCTAAAATATTTTACTTATATTGTACCTTGTGGTATTATGGGGGTTTCGGTTACTTCCGTTTCAAAATTGTTAGGACACGAAGTAGAAACAGAGGAGATACAGGAAAGTTTACTCCGGCACTTCTCTCAAGTATTTAGATTCACCCTGGAATATGGGGAGAATTTCGATAAATGGTTAGCTTCATTAAGCCCAAGTGGATCAGAAGAAGAGTTCCTGACCCAACCGCGTTAGCTAAAATGAAGGAGCTTTTAAATGGCTTACAGCTCCATACTGTGTGTGAAAGTGCACTTTGCCCAAATCTGGGAGAGTGTTTTGGTCAAGGAGTAGCTACTTTTATGATATTGGGGGATGTTTGCACCCGCAATTGTCCTTTTTGCGCGGTGGCGCATGGTAAGCCAACATCACTCGATGAAAATGAGCCTCAGCATGTTGCTGAAGCCGCAAAGAGACTAGGCTTGCAACATGTAGTTGTTACCTCCGTGACCAGGGATGACCTGCCCGATGGTGGTGCTGAGCACTTCGTCAAGACCATATATAACTTAAGGAAGATTTTACCCAATTCCACAGTAGAGGTACTGGTTCCTGACTTTAGAGGTTTGGCAAAAGCCACCGAGGTGGTTATAAGGGCCAAACCTACTGTCTTTAACCACAACTTAGACACAGTCCCCAGACTCTACTCATCGGTGCGCCCAAAAGCAGACTACCATGTCTCCCTCCAAATACTGAACAGAGCCAAAGAGCTCGATAGTATCGTCATTACCAAGTCGGGGCTGATGTTGGGTTTGGGGGAGAGCTCTGAGGAAGTTTTGGAGACGATGCGGGACCTGCGCCAGGTAAATTGTGATGTTCTTACATTAGGTCAGTATCTTTGCCCATCCCCTAATCATTTCCCGGTAGTTCGCTTCGTCGACCCCAGTGAGTTTGATGAGCTGAGGATCAAAGGCGTAGAGATGGGGTTTAAAAGTGTAGTTTCTGGCCCTCTTGTCCGTAGCTCTTACCGAGCTCAAGACGTTGTCCACGAGATTCTTTCCAGACAAAAGGGCTGAAGTCGTTCGATGTGTTAAATCTATAGTGGAATCAAGCTCTTTACAAACTGTCAACAAGAAAGTAGGGGCGGTATTGGTTGTTGGGGGTGGGATAGCCGGGATACAGGCTGCGCTTGACCTGGCTGAATTGGGATATTACGTCTATCTAGCGGATCAGTCACCGGCCATCGGTGGAGCGATGGCCCAACTGGATAAGACTTTTCCCACAAACGATTGTTCTATGTGTATCCTTGCCCCCAAGATGATTGAGGCCAGTTCCCACCCCAATATAGAGCTCCTGGCTTATTCTGAGGTTGAAAAAGTCTCCGGAGAAACAGGGAATTTCAAGGTTAAGGTAAAGAAAAAGGCATCTTTTGTTGATTGGAACAAATGTACAGGATGTGGCCTCTGTGTGGAAGGATGCCCCGTCATTTTACCAAACGAATTCGATCATGGGATTGGAAACAGAAAGGCCATATACATGCTCTTTCCTCAAGCTGTTCCCAAGAAATGTGTTATAGATAAAAGAGAAGAGCGCCCCTGTAAAGCGGCCTGTATAGATGCTTGCCCCGTCCATACTAATGTGCCCGGGTATATCAAGCTCATTGCCCAAGGGCAGTTTAAAGAGGCTTATAAGCTCATAAGAGAGACAAATCCCCTGCCTGCGTGTGTTGGGCGGG
>Ga0209121_10001468_pt1 | contig 24780 bp, 15 predicted proteins | sample Cruoilmetagenom3_FD_187292 | JGI IMG/M metagenome (GOLD analysis project Ga0209121, IMG submission 187292) | Oil polluted marine microbial communities from Coal Oil Point, Santa Barbara, California, USA - Sample 3 (SPAdes) (version 2) | ecosystem: Environmental > Aquatic > Marine > Oil seeps ... | reverse complement strand
CCCAAAATGGCCAGAAAACACCCGTTGCTGGCAATTGATCACCTGTTAAGGCTTAAAGCTTCAGGGCGATCGAAAACTATATAACCTTTAATGAGGTATTTAATATGGCCTTGCGAAACATTGTGAAAATAGATGAGGAAAAATGTAACGGCTGCGGCTTGTGTGTGAACGCCTGTGCCGAAGGCGCCATAAAGATAATTGACGGCAAAGCCAGGCTTGTAAGTGAGATATATTGCGACGGCCTTGGGGCATGTCTCGGGCACTGTCCCCAGGATGCGATAACTATCGAAAAGCGGGAGGCCGATGCTTTTGACGAAGAAGCGACCGAAGCATATCTGGCCAAGCAGGAAAACTCGCAGGTACAGACTGATTTTGTCTGCCCCGGCATGGCGACCAAACAACTGAGAAAAAAGGCTATGCCGGATGATACAGCTCCCGCCGGAGTAGTTCCCTCCCGGCTTGGCCAGTGGCCAGTACAGTTGAAGCTGGTTTCGCCTCACGCCGCATATTTCGCAAACTCCGATTTGCTGTTGTTAGCGGATTGTGTACCGTTCGCAATGGGCGATTTTCACAACCGGTTTCTAAAGGACCACAGCATCGCCGTAGGCTGTCCCAAATTGGACGATGTGCAGTTTTATATTGAGAAGCTGGCAACAATACTGCAGGCGAATATCCTCAACAGTTTAACCGTAATTCATATGGAAGTGCCTTGCTGTTCCGGCCTGGTTCATATTGCAAGAGAAGCTATCGCCAAAAGCAACATTGAAATGGCCTTCGAAGATGTGACAATAGATTTGCAGGGTAATGTATGCCGAACTGAAACGATAAAGAATTAACTCCGGCTCGGAAACAGTGGTTATTCGTTGAGCAGGAGATAGAAAATGGTTGATTTTGTTAAATTAATAATTACGGATTTCTGGGACACCATAGCCGAGATGTCGCCATACCTGCTGTTCGGCTTTTTTATCGCCGGCATACTTTCAGTGCTGGTCTCACAGCAGCTTGTGGAAAAACATCTGGGCGGCGGGGGGCTATGGCCTCTGCTGAAGGCATCGATTTTCGGAGTTCCGCTACCCTTGTGTTCGTGCGGTGTCATTCCGGTCTCGATGTCGCTGCACAAACACGGAGCGAGCAAAGGTTCCACGATAGCATTTCTTCTTTCAACGCCTCAGACCGGCGTTGACAGCATCTTTGTGACATTAAGCCTGCTGGGCCCTGTCTATGCCGTTTTCAGGCCGGTGGCGGCACTCATAACCGGTCTTGTCGGCGGCACTCTGGTTGACGTGTTCGAGCAGGGCGGAAAGGCTCGGAAAAGCCCGCCGGAAAAATGTACGGACGAATGCTGCAGCGGCGAGAAAAACGGCAAGGTTGTAAGAGGATTGAAATACGGCTTTATGACGCTGCCGCGGGACATCGGTAAGGCGATGCTGTTAGGCCTGGGTATAGCGGCCTTTATTTCCGCCCTGGTGCCTGACGGTTACTTTGCGGAAAAACTCGGCACCGGTATTTTCGCAATGGTCGTAATGATGTTTCTTGGAATACCGGTTTATGTGTGCGCCACGGCCTCGGTGCCGGTGGCGGCGGCATTAATATTGAAGGGCCTGACGCCCGGTGCGGCACTGGTCTTCCTCATGACGGGCCCGGCGACAAACGCCGCCTCGTTTATAACCATCTGGAAAACACTGGGAAGGACCACTGCAATAATTTATCTGGCCACTGTCGCTGGCTGCGCTCTACTGGGCGGTATTCTGCTCGATTTGCTGGCTACCAGCGCGGATATTGATATTGCCATCCACCCGCACTGGATGCTGCCGGACGCAGTGAAATACGCCTCGGCGGTTGTATTGCTGGCCGTATTGGGCTACGCGTTATTCAGCAAAACAAAAAACCACCACAAATAGCACTTGAAACTACCTCGTCCAGTAATCCACAAACAGGACTAAATCTTCTATATCGACAATTCCATCGCCGGCCGGACCCGGAGCAATATCGGCAGAAAGTTGTCCCGAAGTCTGCATCCACTGATCCATTAATGTCATTAAATCTTCGCGATCCACCATGCCGTCGCCGTTAAAGTCCGCCGGCACGGGTGAAGTCAATTCAATGCCGTCGCCGGTGCCCAGATTGCGGGAGTATTGCTTCAACAACGAATCATTCCAATGCTCGTGTACCCCCAGACTGGCAAGCCCAACGCCGTCATTGTTTGGGTCATAAAATGTCCCCGATGGTGGATTGTCGGCCAGCGCCGCCTCGTGCAGATAATCGTCGGCGCCGTCGAGATGCGGATAATCATTCCACTCGGTCTGGAGAAAATCGCAGCAGACCGAATCGATAGCCACCGGGTCCTGAGAAACGAACACGCTTGAGGGCCAATCGCCGTAAAACGGATCCATGTTCCACTTAACCGGCCGTGAATCCCAGTTCTGCCCGGCGAAAAGACCATCGACAAGATAGAGAACAGTCTTGCCTCCCAGTTCGGGGTGCCCCATCAAATCCACGAGAGCACGGTAATATCCCATGCCTCTTCGGTTTGACGGCAGGCTGTTGTGCATGTCGTAATAGTTATACTTTTGTCCTCGGAGGGAGCGGTCCGGATTCCTTATCAGCGAGCCGTAATGATTCTTGCCGCACACTGTTATTCCGCCGCTGCTATGGCTCTTGAGAATGGCAAAGTTGATGAAGTAGTCCGCCTCGGCGAACGAGCGAGGTATATAGTCCTGCCTTGTGCCGTTCGCAGAGGGCGTGCTCCAGTAAAACTCAACGTCGGAAAATGTCGATTGAGTTCGTCCGCGACCGCCGTAGCTGGCCATATAGCAGACGTCCGGGAATACCGGATGGACGATGTTGTAATAAAAGTTCGGCGTTATTCGGCCCGGGTCGCCGATAGTAATATCCGCCTGTTCCACTCCTACCACGTCCACCAACTGACCCAGAAGCGAGATAGTCATCTGCGGCGAGTTGTCAATCCTGTTTTTATTGTTCGACCGCTGTTCGAATGTGCTGGTGTTCGCGTTGTAACACATAGTATTGTTTATCTTGATGGCAATCTTCTCGCCAGCAACGTATCCGACGTCGCCTTTGCCCCGGCGGACGTTGAAATTCCGAAAAATCGCATCCCACGCCACCGCATCCGAACCTACGCCGCCCAAGCCGCGAATCGCTCGCGAAATCATCTTGTCCACCACCGCCTGTTCCGTATGATTATCGTCGTACCAATGCTCGGGCGAAGAATAGCCGGCCCAATCCGTGGCGTTCGGATCACGTATCCATACGACCCGCCCCGGATGCACGCCCTGAGCTACCCCGATCGGATCATTAACCGTATGCAAGGCAGCCAGAGCCACCTTTTCTTCCGTCGAGCTTATAGTCAGCCACACACAGCCGACACTCACGGCGACAAATACTGCATAGAGCACATAACGTGCTTGTGTATGGCAGTGTTTGGCTTTACGCAGGGCGCCTACCGAACCGGCAAGCCCCAAAAGCCAGATTACAAAACCCGAAGCCAGAGGAAATGCCACCCGCTGACAGGGATACGTAGCCCGTGAAGGTTTCGGCAATACACGCACCAGAAACCATATTAGCGCAAAAAATCCGGTGAGTGGAAAAATCCAGATCATCCAGCGACTTTTACGCCTGCGAGCAGGAAACTTACCTGTTTTTGTACAAATTGATGAAAGAGACTTTTTGTTTAAGAGCGACATTTTAATTCCCCTGAAAACGATATCAAATGAAGTCTGATGGCTCCTCCTGTCTTAAAAACTATTTCGATTAGCTCAAGTGCAATAGAAAAATGCACATGTGATTTATACAGCCATCTCAGGCAAATCGGGGCGACTGGACTTGAACCAGCGACCTCATGACCCCCAGTCATGCGCGCTACCAAACTGCGCCACGCCCCGTACAAACAAGACTATCTTAATATAAAACACATTATAAAACAATTTTTTTATACTGTAAAGATTGAGAATTTTGCAGTTAGACCTATATAAATTTCACAAATTTTAAAAAAGCCTTGACAAAGTTAGGCAAGACTAACTATATTAGGCTAAACGAAGATTATACGGAAAAAATAGCGATGGCAACATCAAAAAGTGATAATTTAAGTGCATCTTTGGAAGACTATCTCGAAGCGATATTTAACCTTTCCAGCGAGTCTAACATCGCCCGCAGCAAGGACATAGCGAAATCACTCGATGTGTCCAGAGCCTCAGTAACCGGGGCGTTGCGGGTCTTAAAGCAAAAGGGTCTTGCCAATTACAAGCCGTACGACTATGTGACGCTTACCGATACAGGCCGGGCCACTGCGGCGGAGATCGCAAAAAAGCACAAAATTCTGCAAGTCTTTTTCATCGACGTCCTTGGCGTCGAGCCGGATGTAGCACAGCAGGCCGCCTGCAAAGCCGAGCACGCGCTGGGATCGGGAATCATTGCAAAGCTGTTATGTTTTATCGAATTTGTCAGCCACAGCAGCAAAAATGGCTACGACATGGCGAACCAATTCCAAAATTTCTGTAAAAAACAGATGTCAAAAAGTTCAGGTAAGCAAGACAGGAAAAAATGGAGCAGAAAAAAGTAAAACCTCTGTCCACGATTCAATCCGGCGAGACGGTGAAATTAGCCGGAATCGAAGCCGGACGCGGTTTGAATAACCGGCTCGCCGCAATGGGACTCGTTTCCAATGTGGAAATAACCGTCGTAAACAATGGCCATCCCGGGCCGTTTGTAATCAGTGCCAAAGGCTCAAGGATGATGCTCGGCAGGGGGATGGCCGATAAGATTATGGTAAGTAGCTGCGATTATGAAAAAGATAACGGTCGCCCTGGCCGGAAATCCAAATAGCGGAAAAACCACGATATTCAACCAGTTAACCGGCGCTCGCCAGCACGTGGGTAATTATCCCGGCGTGACGGTAGAGAAAAAGGAGGGCGTCTGCAAATACGACGGGTACGAGATGATTTTTGTGGACCTGCCGGGAACGTACAGCCTTACCGCTTATTCAATCGAAGAGCTTGTTACCCGCAACTTCATCATCGATGAGCAGCCGGACGTCGTTGTCGACATCATCGATGCATCCGGTATCGAGCGGAATCTGTATCTTGCGACGCAGCTTATTGAGATGAACGTTCCCCTGGTCCTGGTGTTCAATATGAGCGACGTCGCCGAGCAGAAGGGCCTGCTGTTCGATATTGAGCAGCTCTCCCGGCTGCTTGAAGCGCCGATTATCCCGACCATCGGCAATAAAGGCAAAGGCAAAAGAGAGCTGCTGGATGCGATTGTCAAAACAGTTCAGCAGGGCAGGTGGCAGCGCACGCATAAGGTTACTTATGGCGAAGAAATCGAGCACGAGCTGGCAAAAATCGACGAAATTATTACCGACAAGGAACATGAACTGGCGGAAAAGTACGGCTCAAGATGGACGGCGGTCAAACTGCTGGAGCAGGACGACGACATTACGGTTAAGTTCCGGAGCCGGGACGTGCTCGATACTGTCACCGCAAGCATCGAGCATCTCAAGAGTATATTCGGCGATGCCCCGGAAGTAATAATGGCCGACCGCCGGTACGGGTTCATCTCGGGCGCCTGCCAGGAAACGATTAGAACCACTGTCGAGTTGCGTCACAGTTACAGCGACATGATCGACGCGGTCGTCACAAATCGCCTGCTTGGCCTGCCGATCTTTCTGATCCTGATGTACCTGGTCTTTCTGCTGACATTCAAGATCGGGGCATATCCGATGGGCTGGCTCGAAGTATTCTTCGAGTGGGCCGGACGTGCCGTCGCCGGACTATGGCCCGTCGGGAGCGAAAGCTGGCTAAGCTCTCTTTTAGTGGATGGCGTCATAGGCGGAGTAGGGGGGGTGATTGTATTCCTGCCCAATATCCTGCTGCTGTTCCTGTCCATCGCCATGCTCGAAGACAGCGGTTACATGGCCCGGGCGGCGTTTATCATGGACCGCATCATGCACAAAATCGGCCTGCACGGCAAAAGTTTCATCCCGATGCTCATCGGCTTCGGGTGCTCCGTGCCGGCCATCATGGCCACGAGAATCCTCGAAAACAGGCGCAGCCGGCTGACAACAATCATGGTCATTCCGCTGATGAGCTGCGGTGCGAAACTGACGATTTACGCGCTGGTCATCCCCGCATTTTTCCCCGAGAACTGGCACGGGCCGATGATGTGGCTTATCTATTTCATCGGCATCGTCCTGGCGATTATCCTGATTAAAGTCCTGCGCCTGACATTTTTTAAGGGCGAGACCATCCCGTTCGTCATGGAACTGCCGCCGTACCGTATGCCCACACTCAAATCGGTCAGTATCCACATGTGGCACAGGGGCTGGATGTACTTGAGAAAGGCCGGCACGATTATTCTCGCCATTTCGATCCTGCTCTGGTTTGCAAGCAGCTACCCGAAACCGGGCCGGGAATCTTTAGCGGGCTTATCGGCCGAACAGGCCCGACAAGCAAGGCTGGAGCATTCAGTCATCGGAAGATTGGGACAAATAATAGAACCCGTCATTAAACCTCTCGGCTTCGATTGGAAGATCGGAACCGCCCTGATCGGTGCGACCGCGGCCAAGGAAGTCTTCGTCTCACAATTAGCCATCGTTTACGCCGTCGGCAGCACGGACGAAGGAGCGAGCACCCTGCGGCAGCAATTGCGAGCCAGCTACACACCGTTAACGGGCTTCTGCATTATGCTGTTCTGCCTGATTTACGCTCCGTGCGTGGCAACGGTCGTAATGACAAAACAGGAAACAAATTCCTGGGGCTGGGCGCTATTCCAATTCTTCGGTTTGACCGTGCTGGCCTACATAATAACGTTGATTGTCTATCAAGTCGGCAGCCTGATAGCAGGGTAAGTCCGCAAGCGGATCCCAGCCGGAACATTTTATTGGATTGCAGGCTCAAGGACAGCGCGGATCTGGGATGGATGCACACCAACACTATCTGCCATGTTTCGTATGGTCATCTCAGGACCGGCTTTATAACCCGCATCCTGAAGCTTTTTGACCGCCGTGTCCACATCTAAGTTGATTTGTCTGCAGTACTCTTTCAGTGTCAATTGCCCGAGGCCCCGGCCGAATCCGCTCTGACCGTGACCGGTATTGCCATCGGTCCGGGCATTGTCATATTGACCTGTTCTGCTGCTTAGACCGCCTGCTCCATGCCCGCCCTGGCCGCGCCGTCCTGCTCCCTTGCCCAAAGCAATGTTATACAACTGGGCCGGCGTCATGTTGTAGACCTCAGCGAGTTTGCCGAGGACTACATCGGTGGATTCAACTTCAATCCCCCGGGCCTTGAGGTTTGTGAGCATGGTTTCGATATCCACGTCTCGTACCTGCTCTGCTAAGCCGGTTAGGGTCAGCAGCCCGGCGTGAGGAATAGGAGCACGTTGCTGGGGACTATCCCAACTATGTTTTATGTTTTCGTTCCAGGCGAGCAGCGAGGAAAAGGGCCTGACATCGCCAAGGGTGCCGAGAAAAACGGCCGCGCAAATGACCAGTGCCAGTACCCATTCGGCGCGCAAGGCGAAGGCTTTGCTGATTTTATTCTTGAAATAACTCACTAACAGATTCCAGTTGAGGTATACGTGGAAAACCGATGCGACCACGAAGATAATGCCGAACCAGTCATGAAGACCGATCCATTGGTGCTTCGTAAGGGCAAGCAGAGTCCAGCCGGTCCAGTTTACGATCCTGCCGGGCGGAACCACAAAGAGTATGACTCCGGTAAAAGCCATTCCAATAAATGAAAGTGTCATTAATACGGAAAAAAATGCCCGCCAATTGAAATGAATATTTGCGTTTTCGCTCATTTTCCTGCCTTTCTGATGGTTACTGGTAGCAAACTTTAATACCGGTTTTCGCCGCGAGGGGCGATTTTACAAACTGTGATATACCTGGTAATCAATGTTAAGTTTGTTTAATACGTTAGAATACCATGTCTGTTCGAGCGAAACAATTGCAAAAGAGCTTTTTACGGAGCACATATATCCGGGAAACTCTCTGCGAGTACACCACTATTCCCTGTGTATATATAGGAGAAATGCGCGGTCGCATCTTGTTCTTGAGCGGGCTATTAAGGTAGACTCCCTCAAGATAACAGCCTATTCGAGGTCTTACCGCCTAAAGGTGAATTAAATATAGGACGCGATTTATGAGTTGCCAATTCTTAAGGGAACTTATAAAGTAAAGTTCGGCGAAAGTTTAAGCTTCATTTGAACAAGCAGAGCAAAGCCGAAGTATGTATTCGTAAATAGGTTTATATTCGGAGCTTGTAAGCGGAGGTTAAATATGAAAACCAACCGCGGTAAAAAGGCAAAGCCTTGCAGCGGCAGTCTCCATCCAGGGCAAGAACTCGAAGAATACCGGGCCAAATTCAAGGTTCTTTTCGATAATGTCTGCAGCGGAATAGCGATCTACGAAGCCCGAAACGACGGCGAAGAGTTCATCTTCGTTGACTTCAATCCGGCGGCCGAACAGATCGAACACATCAAGAAAGAAGAGCTCCTCGGCAAGAGCGTCATGGAGGTCTTTCCCGCCGTAAAACAGTTCGGCCTGTTCGATGTATTCCAACGGGTATATAAAACCGGCATCCCCGAGCACCACACCATTTCAGTCTACAAAGATGAACGGGTCGCGGGCTGGCGGGAGAACTACGTCTATCAATTGCCTTCCGGACGGATTGTGGCTGTTTACGACGACGTCAGCGCGCGAAAACGCACCGAATTAGTTACCAAGATGACCGACCAGTGTTTCCGCGCCATCGCGGACTATACGTATGACTGGGAGGTCTGGATCAGCCCGTCCGGTCGCGTGTTATGGACAAAACCGGCGGCACAGCGCGTCACAGGCTATACCATTAAAGAGATCATGGCCATGTCGGATTACCCAAGCATGATCGTTTACGAGCAGGACCGCGGCCGGATAGAACGAGCTTTTCGCTCGGCTCTGAAAGGTAGCACCGGTAACGATGTCCAGTTCAGGATTGTAAGGAAAGACGGTAAGGTTATCTGGGGGGAAATATCCTGGCAGCCGATCTACGACGACAGCAGCAATTCCCTGGGACACCGTGAGAGCATCCGGGACATTACGGCACGCAAAAAGGCTGAAGAAGAGCTGGAAAAAACAAAAGTAAAGAAATAACAGCAGCAATCCGTATTTAATTCAGGAAACAATCGAGACGGTCGCAATGTGGCGGGCCGCTAATGGGCCCTCTCATTGTCGCCGGACTTCGGTATTGGTTCGTGCGCCTTTCGCTGATATACCTTTTCGTAGGCATTACAGGCAGGGCAGAAGCCAGATTAGAGCTTCTTGACGAACCAAAAAACCAGCCCTTTCTGCTTCTCACGTGCTCGTTTACAAAGTGGACATTCGAGGCACTGTTTCGCTTTGGTACGGTCTTTCTCGTTAATTTCTTCGGTCTGCATAACTTGCTCCTGTCAAAACGAAATCCTGCAATGAGTTTCAGGCAAACACTGCCGAATTACCTCTTCGCGAAGGGACAGAATTAATTCTTGGTCACCAGCTCGATGCCGTCACCGGTTCCCAGGTTTCGAGAATATTTCCTGTCCTTTGGATTGTTCCAGTGCTCGTGAACGCCGAAGCCTTTCAGAGCAGTCCCGTCTTTTTCCGGATCGTAAGTCGTCCCTGATGGTGGCTTATCGGCCAGCGCAGCCTCGTGCAGATAGTTGTCAGGATTTCCCGTTACGTCCACCACCTTTGGGTTCACGGCCTGCTCGTTCCGCAAAAAGTCCAAGCCCACCGAATCGATGGCTACCATGTCCTGCGAGACAAAAATGCTTGAAAACCAGTCGTTGTCAAAACTCGCAAACCTGATGACTTTGCCCGTCTGATTTCGTGCCGTGTACAATGCGTCGACCATGTACAGAAGCGTTTTGCCGTCAAGGTGTTCGTGCCCGTTCAGATTCACCAGGCAGTTATACGAGCCCATCGGGTTGCGTCTGTTGCCGTATCTGTGCAGCGAGCTGGGCGTCCAGCCGCGATCGTTCGGAAAATACATCGTGCCGAAGTGGTTCTTTCCGCATAACGTCACGCCGAACAGTGTGTGGGCTCTCATCAGCGCCAGATTGATCAGGTAACCGGCCTCGGTCACACACTTTGGTAGGTAAGCGGTGCCGGCCCTGGTATGAAGCGGATTGCTCGTATCATGCTCCGCGGCGATGCGCCCGCTTCCCGCTCTGTCGGGACTGACCACGAACCTTACGCTTTGAAAGTCCGGCGACGAATTGCCCCTTATCTTATTGTAAATGGGATCGCCGATAGAACGCGTCGCATCAAACAGGGTAATCGCCGAGCCGGGCACACCCGCCTTGTTTATAAGCTGATTCACAAGTGAATAAACAACGTGAGGGCTCGGATTGCCGATGTCCGGCGTCCAGTCGGCTCTACGATCCTGGTTCATATTGAGCTTGATAGCGATTTTCTCCGGCTTGCGATAGCCGGCCTCGTCGGTGCCTTTGCTCTTATTGAAGTCCTTAAAAAGCGCATCCCACGCCTCTGAATCGCTCGGCCGGCTGGTCAATCTCTGAATGGCTTTGGAGATCATCGCATCGACTGTTTTCTGGTCGGTATTGTTATCATCCCACCAGCTTCCGGTCGAACCGTCCCAACCTGTAGCCTCGGGATCGCGAATCCATACGACGCGCCCGGGATTAATCCCTTTTGCCGTGCCCATCGGGCTGTTTAGCTGCTCGGATGGAGTAAACGCTGCCGCCGTGGCCAAATTGCTATCAGTCACACATACCGCGCCCCATATTATGGTTACCGCCGCAACGGCACAAATCCCGGCGACTAAGTAACGCGATTTCTGCAGCAATCGACCGGCTCTGCGATACATAAAAGCCGAGCCGATCAGTCCCGCAACCCAAACCACAAAACCGCTCGCCAGCGGCGCCGCCAGCCTCTGGCACGGGTATGTCGCGCGAGAAGGCTTGGGCAAGACACGTACCAGGAACCAGATCAGTGATATCAGGCCTACTAAAGGAAGCAGCCATATAACCCAGGGACGCTTCCTGATCCAGGCAGCGAGACCGCACGTTCGAGGGCACTTGTAGGAATCGTTGTGTGAAAAAAATTGATTTTCTGCTGGCTGATGACTTCCTGAACCTTGTTTTGTGCTTTTGAGCAACATTGGAAAACCTCCAAAATCTTCTTGATACCTGTCCGGATTGGCATTTTGACGAAATCGTATTTTACTTCATAGAAACGTCAAGTGCAATGTCATTTTTCATAATCCAAAAGTGCAATTTTTCCCCAGAACCTTATCATGAAAACAATAAATACGTTTATCCAGCGATTTCACTTGACGGAAAGACAGCTAATCTGGTATAAATAAACTCATTGGCATCTATGGTTTTTGACATCTCTGCAAAAAAACTTAGCATTGTATATAGATTTCCAATGAGCAATCCGTACCGTGCATTAGAAGAAAGGAGGCGGCTCAAATCCAAAAAAGATATTGTAGAAGTGACAATCACCGTAAATCGCTTTGGTATGTAGCCAAAGTACAGATATCTATATTTTTATAAGGAGGATTATTATGTGCAAAAGACGATTTTATTTGACTTCCATTGTTTTGATTCTGCTTGCTGTCCCACTTGTAACTCATGCACAATTCGAGAACTTGATAGTAAATCCAAGTTTTGAGGAGGATGAGGCTCTTGTAGATTGGGAAGGTTGGGGCACATGGAATCCGGCAGAGGGTGCTGGCAGCATCGCTGAATTCGATGAAACCGAGTTCATTGACGGCAAAAGGAGCCTTAGGATTGTGGGATTAGGAACCGCCAACTGGCATTTCATTGTGCTGAGTCTACCCATATTTGTCGATATTGACAAAGACTACACTATCAGCTTCTGGGCCAAAGCGGCAGAACCACGTCCCCTAACCGTACAATTGAAAGCAACGGATAACTCCATTAATGCCTGGGGAGCAACAGACTTCGATCTGACAACCGAGTGGGCTGAGTATCACTATGCCTCAGAAGTTCTGATCGATGATGTAAAACTCGAGATATTATGTTCAGCCCCTGATGTTCCCATATGGTTGGATTATGTATTGATGTATGAAGGAGACTATGTTCCCGGAATGAAACCCACGCCGCCATTGAAGGCTTCTGAACCGGATCCGGCCGATGCTATATTCATCGAGGAAACATGGGCGACCCTTGCCTGGGAAGCGGGGAATTTGGCAGTCTCACATGATGTGTATTTGGGCGATAATCTCGATGATGTGAACAACGGCGCCGGTGATACGTTCCGAGGTAACCAGACTGATACGTTCTACGTTACCGGTTTTCCAGGATATGCTTATCCGGACGGTCTTACTCCAGGCACGACCTACTATTGGCGAATCGATGAAGTTAATGATGCCGATCCCAATAGTCCCTGGAAGGGTGACGTCTGGAGCTTCACTGTTACACCTCAGACTGCTTTCGAACCGTACCCGGCCAATGGTGACGGATCCATTAGCCTGAATGTAGAGCTTCGCTGGACGCCCGGTTACGCTGCAAAATTGCACACTGTCTACATCGGCGACAATTTTGACGAGGTAAACAATGCCACTGGTGGTCTTCCCCAGGGACTGGCGACCTATACTTCCGATTCACTAAAATTCGCCAAGACCTACTACTGGCGTGTTGATGAGTTCGATGGCATAGAAACATATAAAGGTGATGTCTGGAGCTTCTCCACGGAAGGCGCCATCGCCGATCCTAATCCGTCTAATGGCGCTGTGGATGTAAAGCAGACACCAGTTCTTAGCTGGACTGCCGGAGTCTATGTCGCTTCGCATCAGATATACCTGGGTACCGATCGGGAGGCCGTAAAAAATGCCGATACGGCTTCACCTGAATACAAGGGTACCAGGCTACTCGGCGATGACAGCTACGAGCCTGGCAAACTTGCCTGGGATGCGACGTACTACTGGCGTGTTGATGAAGTGAACAGCACCAATCCCGACAGTCCGTGGGTAGGTCCTGTTTGGAGCTTCACTACCGCCGGTTTCGCTATCGTGGATGATTTTGAGGACTATGATGCCGGCGAGAATCAGATATGGTTCTCATGGCACGATGGGCTTGGTTATGGTACGCCCGGGACGGCGGATTATTTCGCCGGCAACGGCACAGGAGCCGCCGTCGGTGATGAAAATACCCTTTCTTATACTGAGGAGACTATCGTCCACGGTGGCAACCAGTCAATGCCCATTGCATACGACAACAACAAGCAGGGCTATGCCAAGTATTCGGAGGTGGAACATACGTTGATAGACCAGCGAGACTGGACTGAGGGAGACGTCACGGAATTGTCGCTGTGGTTTAGAGGCTATCCGGAATCCGTCGGCAGCTTTGCCGAGGGCCCGGCCGGCACTTACACGATAACCGCTTCCGGCGCAGATATCTGGGATCAGTCCGATGAGTTCCACTACGCCTTCAAGACACTGTCCGGCTCCGGCTCGATTGTAGCGAAAGTCGAAAGCGTCAGTGATACGGACGCATGGGCCAAGGCCGGCGTGATGATTCGAGAAACGCTTGACGCGGACTCTAAACATGCGATGGCGATTGTAAGCTATGCTTCAGGCGTATCCTACCAGCGACGCCCCGAAACGGGCGGTGCCAGTTACGACGATACAACCGACGGAATCACAGCTCCGTATTGGGTGAAGATAGAGCGCGGCCTGGCCGGTGATTTCTCAGCGTATACTTCAGCCAACGGTTCTGCATGGCAGAAGCAGGGCGTCTCGGAATCCATCCAGATGGGTACGAACGTCTATATAGGTTTGGCGGTGACCGCTCACAACGCGTCAGAAACCTGCGAAGGTATATTCACAAACGTCACGATTACCGGTAATGCCGGCCCGCAGTGGACAGGTCAGGATATCGGCATCGTCAGTAATGCTCCTGAACCGCTGTATGTGGCGCTTTCCAACAGTTCCGGCACGCCGGCGGTCGTGATGCACGATGATCCGGCTGCGGCGAACATAGACACCTGGACCGAGTGGGTCATCCCAATGCAGGCTTTTGCTGACCAGAACATCAACCTGACGGATGTTGACAAGATCGCAATCGGCCTGGGCACGAAGGGCAATATGACTGTACCCGGCGGTTCCGGCAAGATGTTCATTGACGATATCCGGCTGTATCGACTGGAACCGCAACCGTAAACCGGGGCTAAGATTGCTATGACCCTTAATTAAGGCCTGGCAATAAGAGGCGATGGATCGCTGTTTTGCAGATAATACGGGGCCTATACCGACCTGATTCGGTATGGGCCCCGGCTATTTTAAACCTGAGTAATTAACAGATTTTCCTTGACCAAAAGACAGGTAATTTGGTATAAGTGAATTAATAATATGCTGATGATTAGTATACCGGCGGGCGAAATGTCTGGTGTTTGTTTGATATTTCCACTTGATGATTAACCGCCCATTTTGGCATTTGAAGGAAGGAGGTAATTGCAAGTCTTAAATGATGTTCCGGGTGGATACAAATTCAATTTTGTCGGAATTTAAAATTATTACGGCAGTTTTTTATTTATTAAACTCTATTTTATGAAGGAGGACTACCATGTATAGAAAATTGTTTTATCTGGTTTCGTTTGTCCTCGTGTTCGGCGTCGCTTTTACGAGCGTCGCCAGGGCCGCGGACCCGGATCTTGTCGGCTGGTGGCGGTTCGACGAGGGCTACGGAACGACCGCTACGGATTTCAGTGGCTATGGCAACGACGGTACCCTTCAGGGCGACACTGTGTGGGTCACCGGGCATCTTGGCAAGGCGGTTCAATTCGACGGTGTTGACGACTTCGTGGAGGTTCCGCACGCCGAGAGCCTGATGGCGGAAACAGAAGTTACCGTCATGGCCTGGATACATACCGAAAGACATCTCGGCCCGGGCGGCGAACTGTGGCAGGGGATTCTTTCAAAGGCAAATGGTCCCCGGTCATACAGCTTATACACTGAGTCGGGCGGTGGGCTTCATTTCAGCACAACCAGCGCCGGTGCCTTTGTTGGTACGGTGAGCTCGGGCCAGGTGCCGCTCAATGAATGGGTACACGTTTGTGCGATGGTTATCAGCGGACACCACCAATATTACATCAACGGTGAAGATGCCGGTACAGGCGGATCAGGAATTGTGTTGGGGGAAGAAGATACGGCGAATGTAGTTATTGGCAGGACTCAGGAAGGCGCGGGTCGCAGCTTTCTCGGAATGATAGATGATACTCGTATCTATATGCGTGGACTAACGCAAGAGGAAGTTCAGGATGCCATGGCCGGTAGCGGTGTGCCGCAGGCCTTTGGCCCGGATCCGGCTGATGGGGCACTGCATGCGGATACATGGGTGACCCTGTCCTGGAAGGCGGGAGATTTTGCCGTCACGCATGATGTGTATATGGGCGAGAGCTTCGACGATGTGAACGACGGTATCGGCGATACGTTCCAGGGCAACCAGGGCGATCTGTATTATGTTGCGGGCTTCCCCGGATTTGCCTATCCGGATGGTCTGATTCCGGGCACGACTTACTACTGGCGAATAGATGAGATCAACGATTTGCATCCGGACAGCCCCTGGACGGGCGAGGTATGGAGCTTTATGGTTCCACCCAAGACAGCCTATTACCCCGATCCGGCTGATATTGCCGATTTTGTCGGATTGGATGTGCAGCTTAAATGGACGGCAGGTTTCGGCGCAAAATTGCACTATGTAGTCTTCGGCGAAGATTTCGACGAAGTCAGCAGCGCCGCCGCGGGTGTTCCTAACGGTACTACGACTTACAGCCCCGGCTCGCTACAATTAGCTAAGACCTACTACTGGCGCATCGATGAGTTCGACGGCATCGCCACACATAAAGGCGAGGTCTGGAGTTTCACTACCGAGGGCGCCGTCACCGGGCCGAATCCGTCTAACGGAGCCGCTGATGTAAGTGCGACACAGATTCTTACATGGAATGCGGGGGCTGTCGCCGCTTCGCACGAGGTGTACTTCGGCACCGATGCGGATGCCGTCAAGAACGCCACGACAGCCTCGTCTGAATACAAGGGGCCAAAGGCCCTCGGCGAGGAAAGCTACGATCCCGGCAAGCTTACGTTAAATACTTCGTACTACTGGCGAATCGATGAAGTTAACGCCGCCAGTCCCGACAGTCCCTGGGTAGGCAACGTTTGGAGCTTTACAACCGGTGATTTCTTCGTCATAGACGACTTCGAGGCATATAATGGCAGCGACAACCAGATATGGTTCTCCTGGCATGATGGGCTTGGTGCCGGCACACCTGGTACTCCAAATTACGTTGCCGGTAACGGTACCGGCTCGGCTGTAGGCGATGAAACCACTACTTCCTATACCGAGGAAACCATCGTTCACGGCGGCCTTCAGTCTATGCCCCTTGTCTTCGACAACAACAAGCAGGGCTTCTCGAAGTATTCAGAGGCAGAATCGACTATGAGTAATGTACGCGACTGGACTGTAGAAGGTGTCACGGAATTGTCGCTGTGGTTCAGAGGCAATCCGGCATCCGTCGGAAGCTTCACAGAGGGCCCGGTCGGCACTTACACGATGACCGGTGCCGGCGCAGATATCTGGAACGAGTCCGATGAATTCCACTACGCTTACAAAACGCTCACCGGCACAGGCTCGATGGTCGCCAAAGTCGAAAGCATCGACAACACGAATGCCTGGGCCAAGGCAGGCGTGATGATTCGCGAGACGCTGAATGCGGATTCGAAACATGCCATGATGATTGTCAGCGCAAGCTCAGGCGTATCCTTCCAGCGACGCCCGGAGACAGGCGGTGCCAGTTCCTCCAACGATGATCCCGACGGACTCACAGCACCATACTGGGTGAAGATAGAGCGTGACTTGGCCGGAAATTTCTCGGCGTATAGTTCCGCCAACGGCGCCACCTGGCAGAAGCTGGGTGCAGCCGAACCAATCCAAATGGGCTCGAATGTCTATATTGGTTTAGTGGTTACCAGTCATGATGTGGCTCTGACGTGCCAGGCAGTACTCAATAATGTTTCAACTACCGGTTCGGTCGGCACGCAGTGGATGAACCAGGACGTTGGTATAGCCAGCAACGATGCAGAGCAGATTTATGTAGCCGTGTCAAATGCCGCCGGCACACCTGCGGTGGTGGTGCATGACAATCCGGCCGCGGCGAACATAGACACCTGGACCGAATGGATTATCCCCCTGCAGGCGCTTGCCGATCAGGGTATAAATTTAAACAATGTTGACAGGATTGCAATCGGCCTTGGTACTCAGGGCAACATGACAATCCCCGGTGGTTCGGGCAAGATGTTCATTGATGACATCCGGCTTTATCGACCGGAACCGCAGCCGTAAGCCGGAGCTAAGATTGCTTTAGCCTTTATTAGGGTTTGGTGACAGATCGCTGTCTTGCAGTCAATATGGGGTCTGTACCGACTTGATTCGGTATAGGCCCCTTCTATTGTACTCCAGTGTATAATTCAGAGATTTTACTTGACGCGAAAATGCTTAATATAGTAGAATAGAATTCGTGGTTTTTGTAGTACAATCTTTCAAAACGGTTTTTTATGTTCGTTTTTGTTTTGATCGATCGTATCCTTTTTATTTGTAGCATTTTACTAAACTTTTCTACAAGATGAGCTTTTTGGTTGCGGCCAAGGGCAAAGCCCGAGGCTGCGCCGGGGGTATTTTGTTCCGAAGCAAGTGGAATTTACATGGCCTATTTGAGATTATCGCTTTTTGATTAAAAGCCGAGTTCAGGCATTGGAAGGAAGGAGGTAGCGACAAATAGCAACAATTTTGTGGGCGGATTATAGAAAGTGCAGGGCGGATTACATGTTATTATAAATCATTTTGGTGAGTGGCCAAAGCGTGGTTATCGAAACTATCTTGTAAGGAGGATTGTTATGTATAGAAAAATGAGTTATCTGGCTCCTTTTGTTTTTGTGCTGGGGCTGGCAGCAAGCGTGGTGAACGCCGATATTACAAGCGATCTGTTAGGTTATTATCCTCTTGATGAGGGTGTGGGTACAATCGCTATGGATATGTCGGGCAATGGTCACGATGGAACCCTGAATAACGGCGTTACATGGATTTCGCCCGGCTTCATAGGCAAGGGCGCAATCAACGTTGACAAAACGGCACACAGCAGGATCGAACTTGGAACCTGGAATCCGGCTGAGAGAACGGGGCAACTGACTCTGGCACTCTGGATCAGGTGGGCCGGTGAAGGCACTGGCCCGGTACAGCAAGGTTTGATCGGCAAGAGAGATGCTTGGGCTGACACCAACGCAATGATGTTTGTCTTCCAGCTTAACTCAATGAGTGATTCTCTTCAGTTTTTTCGAAAAGGCAGATATGTCAGCTCACCCGAAAGGATAGTGACTCAGTTTATCGGAGAATGGGCGCACGTAGCAGTTACCTTTGACGGAACTACGGCCACGATTTATCTCAATGGTGAAGAGATACAGTCCGGCGGGTTTGATTTTGCTGACAAGCCCACAGCCAATATGGGCATAGGTAACACCCACGGCGGCGGGAGCATTGAAAGCTTCAATGGTGACATTGACGAAGTACGCATCTACAACCGGGCACTGGGAGCATGGGACATAGCTGATTTGTTTGAGTGGGAAGGTCATCCGCCGGCGAAGGCCACCAAGCCGAGCCCGCCCCGTGGAGCAACAGATGTGCCGCGAGATGTGGTTCTTAGTTGGGAACCGGGAGAGTTTGCATCGCCAACAAACGGGCACAAAGTCTATCTTGGTGAGAGCTTCGACGATGTCAATGCTGCCACTGGCGGCGTTGCCCAGACCGCTGCCAGCTATACTCCGGCACAACGCCTTGATTTTGGCACGACTTACTATTGGCGGGTTGATGAGGTCAATGCCCCGCCCACCAGCCATGTAGAGTTCAGAAGCAGTGTCTGGAGCTTTACGACCGAATTATTTGCTCATACCATCGATTACGTAGTCGCAACAGCTTCCAGCAGCGAGCAAGGTAAAGGACCTGAAAATACCGTGAACGACTCGGGACTTGATGCCGGCGGTTTATTGCACGGCAATATAGGCGAAGGCACTATGTGGCTGAGCGCTCGGGATGCAAATCAGCCGACCTGGATCGAATTTGAGTTCCAAAGTGTTCAAAAAATCCATGAGATGTGGGTCTGGAACTCGAATAGTGATCTGGAGCAGTTGATCGGTTTGGGATTCAAAGATGTAACGATTGAGTATTCGACCGATGGCGTCAATTTTACCATGCTGGGCACAACGCACGAGTTTGCCTGGGCGCCCGGAACGGCAGACTATGCGCATGATACCATTATTAACATGGAAGGAGTGACGGCAAAGTATGTCAGGCTTACAGCCAAAAGCAACTGGGGAGGCATCCTGGAACAATTCGGTCTGAGCGAGGTTCGCTTCTTCTCCATACCCGTAAGTGCGAGAAAGCCGTCCCCGTTCGCCGGGGCGACAAATGTGGCCCTGGATCCGGTACTCGGCTGGACGGCGGGAAGAGAGGCGGCCGGGCACGATGTGTACTTCAGCGACGACTTGCAGGCCGTGATAGATGGTACAGCGCCGGTTACGACCGTGACCGAGGATGGTTATGGTCCCCTGTCACTCGATGTAGGTACAACTTACTACTGGCGCATCGACGAGGTAAACGACACTGAAACTCCCACGATTTGGAAGGGTGACATTTGGAACTTTACGACGGTTGATTCGCTTATCGTGGACGATTTCGAGAGCTACGACTCGGAAGACAACCAGATATGGTATGCCTGGAAAGACGGGCTTGGCTACGGAACGCCGGATACTCCGCCATATTATGCAGGTAACGGCACAGGCGCGGCGGTAGGCGACGAAACAACCGAATCGTTTACCGAGGAAACAATCGTTCACGGCGGCAGCCAATCGATGCCTCTGGCCTATGACAACAACAAGCAGGGCTACTTGAATTATTCCGAGGCAACCATGACGCTGAACTCCCAGCGGGACTGGACCGTAAGAGGTGTCGGAGAATTGTCGCTGTGGTTCAGAGGCTATCCCGCTTCGGTTGGCAGCTTCGTCGAGGGGCCTGTCGGCACTTATACGATGACCGCCGCCGGCGCGGATATCTGGAACGAGGCGGATGAATTCCACTACGCCTTCAAGCAGCTTACCGGCGTCGGCTCTATTATCGCCAAGGTCGAGAGCGTGGATAACACCAATCCATGGGCCAAGGCAGGTGTAATGATTCGCGAGACACTCGATCCGGGCTCGGTACATGCAATGATGGTTGTGACGCCTGAACGGGGTATTTCCTTCCAGCGTCGTACCGTCACCAACGGTACCAGCAACAACACGGATACAGTTGGAATCACTGCACCATACTGGGTGAAGATCGAACGTGACATAGCTGGCAACTTTACAGCGTACAGTTCAGTCGACGGCTCCACATGGACGGTGCAGGGCGCACCTGAGAACATCCAGATGGGCGCAGTCGTCTATATCGGTTTGGCGCTTACGAGTCATGACGTTGCTCTGACCTGTCAAGCCGTGTTCACCAACGTCACGATTACCGGCTGGACTGACACACAGTGGTCAAGCCAGGATATCGGTATAGCCAGCAACTCTGCCGAGCCGCTTTATGTGGCCGTATCGAACAGTGCCGGAGTGCCCGCGGTGGTGTACCACAATGATCCGGCCGCGACGAACATGGGTACCTGGACTGAGTGGGTTATCCCACTCCAGACTATTGCTGATCAGGGCATTAATCTGAGCAACGTTGACAGAATAGCGATTGGTGTTGGTACCCAGGGCAACATGACAATCCCCAGCGGGTCAGGAAAGATGTTCATTGACGACATCCGTCTTTATCGGCCAAGAGAGGCTTCTGAATAGTTAAATCTAGTTAGTGAAAAAATCAGTAGCACATGAATGATATGAGGGCCTATGCCTGTAAATTCGGTATAGGCCCTTTTTCGAATTAGCTTCCTGGTGTTTGTTTTGTGCTTATGGATAATATTTGATAATTTTCTGGAGACATGTCCGGTCCGGACATTTTCCTTGACGATAAGATGGTAAATGTAGTATAAACAGAATAGGTCAAACTTGTGATTACCGGGTTTGAAGGTTGGAACAATGTTTATAAATCCTGGTTTTTTCACCAAATAAGGAGGTAGTGCCAATTAGCAAACATATATCAGGGGTATTTATAAATAAATGCATTAGAACCTAAAAGGTTATCGGACTTTACAGTATGTAGCCAAGGCCTATTATGAACCATTTTTAGAGGAGGATTATTATGATTATAAGAAACAGGACCGTATTGAGCCTCGCCGCCGTGACGATGGCAATGCTTGTCCTTACGGCTACCTTGGTCAACGCAGATCTCGTTATTGAGGAACAATTTATTTACGAGGCTGCAATGCTGGATACCCTGAACGGCGGAACCGGTTTTGACGGTCCCTGGGTCGCAACGAAGTCCCACGGCAGAGATTATTTCGTCGGGTTGACAGAATTTGCAGACCAAAAACCTCTCAACGAAGATTCGGGTCTGTCATTCTCAACATTGCGCGTAGCCGGCAGTGCCCTGTCCCGATTTGGCAGTGCAGGCAGGGCCGAAGCACACCGAACGATATCCGCCGCATCGCAGGCCGCTCTCACACGCGACAATACGACGATCTGGTTTAGCCTGCTCTTTGCGGGACCTGCCAACAATCGAGGTGCGATGTTCATTTTCGGAACGCAGCCGCTCAATCATACGAATCTCCATACGATGTCCGCTCCCGGTAGTGGTTTTGGATTCTCAATCCACAGCCCTTCCGATGGCCCCATCAGCGGGGTTGCCTTCAATAACAGCGTTGACGCAACCATTGAATCGGGCGTTTTATATACACCAGACCCAACAACAGCGGTTAGTCTGATTATTGGCAAAATCAATTGGAAGCCCAATGGCACGCCCGATGAGTATTTCCTCTTCAACGTCACCGATCTATCCACCGAACCGGCGGAGACGACGGCTATCGCATCGATCACGAATCTGGATTTTGACCAGTCGGCCTTTAATCAGATCGCACTGTGTGATGGCACCAACTCAGTCACCGATGAAATCCGTTTCGGAACCAGCTTCGCCGATGTGATGGGCGTTGTTAAGAAGGCCTCCAATCCTGTTCCGGAGGACGACGCCATGCTTGTCGAAACGTGGGTGAATCTTAGCTGGTCGCCGGGAGCTTCTGCCGTTTCGCACGATGTGTACATGGGCGATAATTTCGACGATGTTAACAACGCCAATCGGGACTCAGATCTATTCCGAGGCAACCAGGGTCTGGGTAGCTTGTTTTATTTTGCCGGATTTGCCCCAGGTGCCTACCCGGACGGTCTCACCCCGGGCACGACCTACTACTGGCGTGTCGACGAGATCAATGACGCTGATCCCAACAGCCCGTGGAAGGGCGATGTATGGAGCTTTTGGATCCCGCATACTAGGGCTTATGAACCCAGCCCGTCCGACGGCGCCAAGTTTGTGTTCGCCGATACAGAACTCAGTTGGACGGCGGGCATGGATGCGAAATTGCACTATGTCCACTTCGGCGACAACTTTGACGATGTGAACAATGCCACAGTCGGCACGTCTTCTACAGATACAACCTATGCACCCGGCACGCTGGAATTGGGCAAGACCTACTACTGGCGGGTCGACGAGTCTAATCCGCCTAATCCAATGGTCAAGGGCGATGTCTGGAGCTTTACAATGCTGCCGGATATACAGATCACCGATCCCAATCTGGTCGGCTGGTGGAAGTTCGAGTCCGGCGCGGGTAACAAAGTGATCGATTTTTCAGGCCACAGCAATCACGGAACAATTGTTGACAAGGTTCTTTGGGTTCCCGGCCAGTTCAACATGGCGCTGGAGTTTCTCGGTGACAACCAGGGATACGTGGAACTGCCGGCGCGCATGGTCACCACGGCCAGTGGTTCTGTCGCTATGTGGGTCAACACCAATCAGACCGGGACCGGCGACGCTTACGCTGAAGGTATGTTCTGGTATGGAACCGAGACGGGCGGCGATGGTTTTGGCGGTGAGAATGAGATTCATCTCCACAATCAAGGTACCGGCGCGTTGGGCTTCTGGATGGCAGGGGCCACTGCTGTCGGTCTAGACGGTCCTATGCTTGCCGGCGCCGGCTGGAACCACGTGGCTGTAACGTGGGATCGGACAGATGGTTGCAGGTTGTATTTCAACGGCTTACAGGTTGACTTCCAGGCACACAACGGCAATGTAGTGGACCTGGCTGTGATTCGATTGGGACGACCCGCCGGAAACTTTAGATTTCACGACGGTCTCCTGGATGATGTCAGGCTGTTCGACCACGCAATCACCGCTGCACAGGTAAATGAGATCATGACCAAGGGCGAGGACCCGCACAAGGCAGGCGCACCCAGCCCCGGCAACGGTTCCGTGGCGACCCTGACCGTGGCGGAGACGCTGAGTTGGTCTGCAGGAGAAGGCGCATCCCGGCACGGTGTCTACTTCGGCACCGACCATGATGCGGTCGCCAATGCTACTGCTGACTCACCCGAGTTTCAGGGCAATCAGGCCCAAACCAGCCTGTCTGTTGCTGGCATGGTCGAGTTCGGCGGCGGAGACTACTACTGGCGAGTAGACGAGATTGCAGACGACGGAACCGTGACAGCCGGAACGACCTGGAAGTTCACTGTCCCTGATTACCTTATCGTCGATGACTTCGAGGCCTATGATGTTGGTAACAATGAGATATGGTGGTCGTGGAAAGACGGACTTGGGTACGGAGAGCATGATAATGAGCCGGCCTACGCCGGCAACGGAACCGCGTCTGCCGTAGGCGATGAAACCAGCCCTACTTACATGGAGATGAGTATCGTTCACGGCGGCACTCAGTCAATGCCGTTCTCGTATTTAAATAACAACGCAACCGGTGCGAAGTATTCCGAGGTGGAGTTAACGCTTCCGGCCGGCCAGCGTGACTGGACGGTCGAAGGCATTGGTGAATTGTCGCTGTGGTTCAGAGGCGGGAATACGAACGCCCCAGAGCCGCTTTATGTTGCCGTATCCAACATCGCCGGAGCACCTGCCGTAGTGGTACATGACGATCCGGCCGCTGCAACGATAGACACCTGGACCGAGTGGGTGATCCCACTATCAGTCTTTGCCGATCAGGGTATCGTTCTGACCGATGTTGACAGAATTGCCATTGGCTTGGGTACCAAGGGCAACATGACTGTACCCGGCGGTTTGGGTAAAATGTATATTGACGACATCCGTCTGTATCAACAGAGAGAGGCGGCTGAGTAGTAAAATCCGCTTTAGCGGAAATCACAGCGGGACTTGAATGATTTCGGGGTCTATGCCAGTCAATTTGGTGTAGGCCCCTTTCGTATTTGGTTGATAATTCGGCAAATGTATTCGGGAATATACTTGCAGAGCATAGCCGGGTTGTTCATACTAAGGGAAAGTCGAAACCGACGGATCGGCCGGTATGAATAAAGCCTTGGAAACAGTCATCTGTTTCGGACCGAACTTATCAATGGGAGCTTTCAATTATGTTTAATTCTGCAATTTCTCGTCGAAGATTTATCAAAGATTTAGCCCTCAAAGGCGGAACACTTGCGATGGGCGCCGGTTCATGCGCGAGTGCCGGGCAAAACCGCAGAGGCAGATTACATCTCGCCTGCAACCAGTATCCATGGACCGTATTTTATGTACGGGATAAACGCGATTTCAACAAGGATCTGGATAAGGGGCTCGGCGAGG
>Ga0209121_10001466_pt1 | contig 24792 bp, 16 predicted proteins | sample Cruoilmetagenom3_FD_187292 | JGI IMG/M metagenome (GOLD analysis project Ga0209121, IMG submission 187292) | Oil polluted marine microbial communities from Coal Oil Point, Santa Barbara, California, USA - Sample 3 (SPAdes) (version 2) | ecosystem: Environmental > Aquatic > Marine > Oil seeps ... | reverse complement strand
AATTATTCTAGATTGTTTTATTGCTTTTTTATTTGCATCTGTAAACCTACAGTTAATGGTTTTTCCGGTAAGATTTATAAGTACATCTAAGTTTTCTAGATGTGAAACCCAAGTGTCGTTTATGGTTTTAGCATCCCAAAGTATTTCATTTTCACGTTTTGGGTTTCTGCTTAGTATTTTTACCATATAGCCTTTGTTCGAAAAATATTTTTCTAATGTTTGGCCTATAAATCCTGTTCCTCCAGCTATAAGTATTGTTTTCATGTTTTAATGGTTTAAGTTTTTTATTTAATTAATCCTGCTCTTCTTAAAAGAGCTTCTGGTTTTGGTTCTTGACCTCTAAAACGTTTGTAAAGTGTCATAGGGTTTTCGGTTCCTCCTTGACTTAATACATTTTCTTTAAACTTGGTTGCTACTGTTTTGTTAAATATACCTTCTTCTTTAAAGAATTCAAAGGCATCTGCATCTAATACTTCTGCCCATTTGTAGCTGTAATATCCTGACGAATAACCACCTTGAAAAATATGAGAGAATGCTGTGCTCATACAGTTTTCTGCAACATCTGGATACAATTGTGTGTCGCCAAAGGCTTCTTTTTCGTGTGCTTTTACGTCTTTTATTTCTGTTGGGTCTTGTGCATGCCAAGACATATCTAATAAACCAAAACTTAATTGACGTAGTGTTTGCATGCCTTCATGAAAGGTTGCAGATTCTTTTATTTTTTCTACCAATTCCATAGGTATTACTTCACCTGTTTCATAGTGTTTTGCAAACAACTCTAAGGCTTCTTTTTCATAGCACCAATTTTCTAAAACTTGACTTGGTAATTCTACAAAATCCCAAAAAACACTAGTTCCAGATAAACTAGGATAGGTTGTATTGGCTAACATACCATGTAATGCGTGACCAAACTCATGAAAAAGTGTCGTTACTTCATTAAAAGTTAAAAGAGATGGTTTGCTTTTTGTAGGTTTGGTAAAGTTGCAAACAATAGAAACGTGTGGTCTATCATTTACTCCGTTTTTAATGCTTTGTGATTTGTAGCTTGTCATCCATGCACCATTACGTTTTCCTTTTCTAGGGAAAAAATCGGCATAAAAAATAGAAACTAATTCTCCGTTTTTGTCTTTTACCTTATACGTTAATACATCTTCATGGTATTTGTCAATAGTATCAATTTCTTCAAACTGTAAATCGAATAATTTATTTGCAATAGTAAAAGCACCATCAATTACGTTTTCTAATTTAAAATAGGGCTTTAGTTGCTCATCATCTAAACTAAAAAGTTTTTGTTTTAGCTTTTCGGAATAGTAAGCAGAATCCCATTTTTGTAAGGAGTCTATAGCGTCTAGCTCTTTTGCAAAAGTTTCTAGATTAGCATATTCTTTATTTGCAGCAGGTTTTGCTTTTTCAAGTATTTCGTTTAAAAAGTCGATTACTTTTTCAGGTGTTTTAGCCATGCGTTCTTCTAACACAAAATGTGCATGTGTTTTATAGCCTAAAAGATTTGCTCTTTTAAATCTTAAGTTTGCTATTTGTAACACAATTTCTTGATTGTCTAAAGCATCCTTTTTAAATGCTTTACTTCCTGCTGCTAACGATAGTTTTTTTCGTAATTCACGATTGTCTGCATAGGTCATAAACGGAATATAGCTAGGATAATCTAAGGTGATTAGCCAACCTTCTTTTTGTTTAGATTCTGCTAATTGTTTTGCAGCTTCTTTTGCGCCATCTGGTAATCCTGCTAAATCCTCTTCATTTGTAATTAGCATTTCAAACTTATTGGTTTCGGCTAAAACATTTTCACCAAACTGAAGTTTTAACTTGCTTAGTTGTTTATCTATTTCTCTAAGTTCTTGTTTTTTATCTTCTGGTAAATTAGCTCCATTTCTAGCAAAGCTTTTGTACTTTTTATCTAATAGCGTTTCTTGCTCTGTAGTTAGTTGTAAGTCTGCTTTATTGTTGTAAACTGTTTTTACACGTTCAAATAAATCTTGGTTAAGTGTAATGTCGTTTCCAAATTCTGAAAGTAAAGGAGAAACTTCTTGTGCTATTTTCTGAATTTCTTCATTGGTTTCCGCCGAGTTAAGATTGAAGAATATACTAGATACTCTATCTAATTGCTCACCAGAAAAATCTAAAGCTTCAATGGTGTTTTTAAAGGTAGGAGCTTCAGGATTATGTATTATAGTATCTATTTCTGCTTTCGCATTTTTTATGCATAGTTTAAAAGCTGGAAGAAAATCTTTAGTAGCAATTTTAGAGAAAGGTGCTGTCTGAAATGCTGTAGTAAACTTTTCTGTAAGTATATTCTTGTTCATTCTTTAATATTATGTTAAAAGTGAATTATGTGTTGATTGCAAAATCCTTTATATCTATCTTTGTAAAGATTTTTTCATAAGAGCTGGTTACTCATTGTTAAAATTATTGATTAATAGCTAAAAACCTTGATGCAAGTCAAGGTTTTTTTATGCGTAAAAATCAAGAATAAAGCATTTAATCGTATTTATTTACTTTTTATCGAAAAAAGTAAATAACCCTCATTTTTTATAAAGAACAAAAGGATTTAGTGTAATCTTTGTATAAGGTTTTTTCATGTGAGATTTGCGTCTCATATTTAAGAAATTGATTAATAGCGATATGGCCTCAAGATTTATCTTGAGGTTATTGGCTTATAGACCTTTTGCAGACTCTATTACTTTTACTTTTAATCCTTCTTTATAAGCAATTACTTTATCTAACACACAGGAGTCTGATGTTGCAATAATTTGAGCAGCAAGTATACCTGCATTTTTTGAACCATTTAAAGCTACAGTTGCCACAGGAACACCTCCTGGCATTTGTAGAATAGATAAAACAGAATCCCAACCATCTATAGAATTACTACTTTTTACAGGAACACCAATAACAGGTAAAGGGGATAAAGAAGCTATCATTCCTGGTAAATGAGCAGCACCACCAGCTCCTGCAATAATTACAGCAATACCATTTTTATGTGCATTTTTTCCGTAATCAAACATTTTTTCTGGTGTTCTGTGAGCAGAAACTATATCTACTTCTACTTGTATATCAAAACCTTTTAAAATGTCTATTGCTTCTTGCATTACTGGAAGATCACTTTTGCTTCCCATGATTACTCCTACTTTCATAATTGTTTTATTATTTACTTATTACTTTAATTGTGTTTTTTACTTCTTCGGCTATTTTACGAGCTTCGTTTATATCTTTATTTACAATGGTTACGTGTCCCATTTTTCTAAAAGGACGTGTTTCTTTTTTACCATAAATATGTGGTGTTACGCCTTCCATATTCATGATTTCTTCTATGTTTTGGTAAATAACATTACCAGTGTAACCTTCTGCGCCAACAAGATTTACCATGATGCCACCTGCTTTATTTGCAGTGCTTCCTAGAGGTAAATTTAAAATAGCTCTTATATGTTGTTCAAATTGTGAAGTGTAATTTGCTTCAATAGTTTGGTGTCCAGAATTGTGCGGTCTAGGCGCAACTTCATTTATTAAAATTTCATTGTCTTGCGTTAAAAACATTTCTACAGCTAATAAACCAACATGTTTAAAAGCTTCTGAAGTTTTTAAGGCAATACGTTCTGCTTTTTCAGCAATTTCAGGTTCAATTCTAGCAGGACAAATTACATATTCTACTTGGTTAGCTTCTGGGTGAAATTCCATTTCTACAACAGGAAAAGTTTTTACTTCTCCTTTAGCGTTTCTAGAAACAATAACAGCTAATTCGTTTTTAAACGGAATTAACTCTTCGGCAATACATTCTCCTTTTGGTAATTCTTTTAAATCTTCAAGATTTCTTACCACTTTTACACCATTACCATCATAGCCAAACTGTGCTGCTTTCCATACAAAAGGAAATTTTAAACCACCATTTTCTATAGCGTCTTCAATTTCTGAAACATATGCAAAACGAGAAAACGGAGCAGTAGGCAGATTTTCATCTACATAAAATAGCTTTTGTTTTGCTTTATTTTGAATAATTCGAAGCGTTTTAGAAGCAGGATAAACAGTAACACCCTCTTTTTCTAATTTTTCAAGAGCGTCAATATTTACGTTTTCAATTTCTATGGTTAGCACATCTACTTGTTTACCAAATTGATAAACCGTATCAAAATCCATTAGGCTTCCTAAGTGAAATTCATTGCTTCCTATTTTGCAAGGCGCTTCAGTATTGCTATCTAAAATACAAGTGTAAATATCTAGTTTTCTGGTTTCGGTAAGTAGCATTTTACCAAGTTGTCCACCACCAAGAATACCAAGTTTAAAATTTGAAGAAAAATAATTCATAAGCTTTTCCGCGTAAGCGAAAATTTGTTTTTAAATGAAACATTTGTTTTAAAAATCGTTCTATTTTACAAAAATACACTTAAAACCTGAGTCTCACCTAATATTTATGTACAGTTTGAATGAAATTTTATTCCACAGGCTTGTAGCTTTTTAAAGGACTTATAAGTTGGTTTACGTTGTAGTAATAAGAATTGTAAGAAATTCATCTAGCCCTTTAACAGTAGGAATAAAAGACAAACTTTTTGTGTATATTTATTAAAATATCTAGATTTCTCTTTTAGGATTGTATGTTAAATCGTAACATTTTTTAATTCAATACATTAAATATTGAATGGTTTCAGGTTTAAATTTAGACGGAGTTTTAAAATCTTCCAGTTTCTAGCTTCTGTCTTAAAACTAAAAGAATTATCTTTGCTAGAAATTAATAAAAAACAAGTTAGACTTACATGATTAAGCTAGACGATTTATATTTTAAGCCGTTTATTTCTGCAGAAAAAATTGATGCTGCAGTACAAAAAATGGCAGATGATATTGCAGCTGACTTAGGAGATGAGGTACCTGTGTTTATAGGTATTTTAAACGGATCTTTTATGTTGGTTAGTGATTTTGTAAAAAAATACCCAAAACCTTGTGAAGTTACTTTTATAAAATTGGCTTCTTATGAAGGGTTAAAATCTACAGACGACATACAAAGGCTAATAGGAATAACACAAGATTTAACAGGACGTACAGTTGTAATTCTAGAAGATATTATAGACTCTGGAAAAACATTAGCAGAAGTACATAGAATTTTTGAAAATGAAAATGTTAAATCTTTAATTATAGCGACCTTGTTTTTTAAACCAGAAGCATATAAAAAAGATTTTAAACTTCATTATGTTGGTATAGAAATTCCAGATAAATTTATAGTAGGCTATGGTCTAGATTATAATAATTTAGGAAGAGATTTACCAGAAATATATCAATTAAAAACAACACAACACATGACAAATTTAGTCCTATTTGGACCTCCTGGAGCAGGAAAAGGAACACAAGCTAACTTTTTAAAAGAAACATATAATTTAGTGCATATCTCTACAGGAGATGTGTTTCGTTTTAATATAAAAAATAAAACTGCTTTAGGTATGCTAGCTAAATCTTATATAGATAAAGGAGAGTTGGTGCCAGATCAAGTGACTATTGATATGTTAGAAGCAGAAGTAGAAAAAAATGCCGATGCTAAAGGTTTTATTTTTGATGGTTTTCCGCGTACTAATGCACAAGCAGAGGCTTTAGACGATTTAATGAAACGTAAAGATTCTCAAATTAATGCTATGGTAGCTTTAGAAGTAGATGATGAAGTTTTAGTAGAGCGTTTATTAGAACGTGGTAAAACTAGCGGAAGAGCAGATGATGCAGATGAAAGTATAATTAGAAACCGAATAAAAGAATACTACGCTAAAACAGCTATTCTTAAAAACTTCTACACAGCACAAGATAAATATTTTGGTGTAGATGGAGTTGGTAGTATTGCAGATATTACAAAACGATTAAATACAGTAATAGATAAGCTTTAATATATAAAATCTCATGATGGTTTTAAATCATCATGAGGTATTAAGCATGTTTATTAACAAAAGAAATTAACTAAATTTATTTCCACTTTTGTGGGGAATTATTATGACTGAAGGGAACTTTGTAGACTACGTAAAAATGCACGTATCTTCTGGAAATGGAGGAAAAGGATCTACGCATTTACACCGCGAAAAATATTTAGAAAAAGGAGGTCCAGATGGAGGTGATGGAGGTCGTGGAGGTCACGTAATTCTTAAAGGAAACTCTAATTTATGGACACTTTTACACTTAAAGTTTAAAAGACACATAAGAGCCACGCATGGTGAACATGGTAGTAGTGGTAGAAGTTCTGGTGCAGATGGTCAAGACCAATATGTAGAAGTACCACTAGGAACTGTTGTTAGAGATACAGAAACCAATGAAATTCTTTTTGAAATCACCAAAGATGGAGAAGAAAGAATTATTGCAGAAGGAGGAAAAGGAGGTCGTGGAAATTGGCATTTTAAATCGCCAACCAACCAAACACCTCGTTATGCACAACCAGGAATTCCGTTAGAAGAAAAAGACATTACGTTAGAGTTAAAACTATTAGCAGATGTTGGTTTAGTAGGTTTCCCTAATGCAGGAAAGTCTACTTTACTTTCTGTAGTAACTTCTGCAAAACCAAAAATTGCAGATTATGAGTTTACTACATTAAAACCTAACTTAGGTATTGTTAAACACAGAGAGTTTCAAACCTTTGTAATGGCAGATATACCAGGTATTATTGAAGGTGCTGCAGAAGGAAAAGGACTTGGTTATTACTTTTTACGTCATATTGAGCGTAATTCTATTCTTTTGTTTTTAATTCCTGCAGATGCAGATGATATTAAAAAACAGTACGATATTCTGTTAGATGAATTAAGACGTTACAATCCAGAAATGCTAGATAAAGAACGTATGATAGCTATTTCTAAATGTGATATGTTAGACGAAGAATTACAAGCAGAATTAAAAGAAGAATTAGATAATACCTTACCAATTGATTATATGTTTATTTCTTCGGTTGCTCAAAAAGGATTAACAGCACTTAAAGATAAACTCTGGAATATGCTGAATGATTAAAAATAGTCTTGATATGAGAAATAATTTTATACTATTTTCTTTAATCATTCTATTTACAGCATGTGCACCAATTTATGTTGCAACAGATTTTGAAAAAGGCACCAATTTTTCTAAGTATAAAACCTATAACTATTATCAAGATATAGAAACAGGCTTGAGCGATTTAGATGCTAAGCGTTTGTTTTATGTTTTAGATAAGCAATTACAACTTCAAGGGTTCTCTGTTACAGAAAACCCAGATTTCTATATTAATATTCAGAGTAAAGAATACAAAGCAGCGCAAAATAGTGCTGTTGGAGTAGGTGTTGGTGGTACAGGAAGTACTGTTGGTGGAGGAATATCTATTGGTATTCCTGTTGGTCAAGAAAAAATTACAAGACAGATTTTATTTGAGTTTGTTGATGAAAAAGGTATTGGCCTTTTTTGGCAAGCAGAAACAGAAAGTAGTTTTAACCCAAATGCTACACCAGAAAAACGCGAAGCTGTTCTGCAATCTATTGTAGAAAAGGTGTTTAAAAATTATCCTCCAGAATCAAAATAAGCGTATTTCTTTCTAGTGTTTTAAGTTTTTAAAAAACAATTGAATACACTAGCAACTTAATTTTTTACTAACTTTTTACTAGCAATTAAAACTTGGTTTTCATAAAAGTTAGTGATATAAATTCCTTGACTTAAAGTGCTAATATCTACTTGTGTGTCTTGGTTATTGTTAAGTGTAACTGTTTTTACTTGCTTACCATCCATACTTACTATTTCAACAACAATACTATTCGCTAAAGTGTTTTCTAGTTTAAAGTGTACCACATTATTTGTTGGGTTTGGGTACATCGATAAGTTAAGCTCATTAGCTGTAATATCTTGAATACCTAAAGTGTTATCAATAGACCAAGAAACTGTTGCTAAGTGAATAGATTCATGACCATCAATGTTTAGTAAGTTGGTTGCATCGTGTACAATAACAGTTAAGTTGTTGGTTCCTGAATTTAAATCACTTTCTTCAACATTTACAGTATTTACATTCGTAGCAAAATTGACGTTATTAAGTGTCCATGTACTTTGTAATGTATTAGTAGGAAGCGTTTCTACAGTGTTTATTTCAAAATCTAAAGGAAAAGAAGCTTCGCTAATGGTGGTTTCTGTAGGAGTATAAGAGTCTAAAGGCGAAACTAAATCGTGTATTTTTTCAATGATTCCTTCTTTACAAACAGAGCAAAAAGGATAGCCTAAATAGCGCATTTTACAAGATTGATGCGGTCTGTTCCATGTAGAAGCAGTACCTGAAGTAGCATAAGGATAGATACCGACATTATTAATACCAATCCAGTTTTTCCATCGTATCAAACTAGGATCTGTTTCTTGGGTCATATTTATAGCTTCGGCAGCAAGTACGTCACCAGGATAATATTCGTCTTTTAAATCAACAAATGAATGTCCTAATTCATGAATAGCAATTTCTCCTGCATCTTCTCCTGTTGAAGCAATAGGAAATTGACCTCCACTACCTCCATAATAAGGTGAGTTTACTAAAATAAGTGCTTGATCATACGTTGGAAAATTAGTTGCTAAAACAGTGCTAATAGATGCTTGGTTTGAAGTGTAAAGTAGTCTGTGAATATTATAACTATCATAGGTAGTATCAAAATAATTATCTATTGTTTGTGCTGGTACAGTATAACTAGATTCGTCATTAGCAGTTCCAGGATGTGATGCACCACTTTCTGTAGATATTACTTTTATAATATGTACATTAAAGTAGTTTTCGTAGCTAGCAAAAGGCTCTTCAGCAAACAAATCATTCATAAAATTAGTAGCATCTGTTTCAAATTGCGAAAGCTCACTTTCTTGATAACCATCACCTAAAATAACTAGATTAATTCGCTTAGCATCTTCTCCAGAGTCCTTTATTTTTAGTACTTCAAAAGTCTGAGAAAAAACAAGTTGTAAATTAAAAATAAGAAGTAATAATAGTAATGTTTTTTTCATGCTTATTCTATTTTGGTACTAAGGAGTTGTATTGGTTTTTTGTTTGTTATTTCTGAAATAACAATATGTTTTGCATTTTCAGGTAGTTGTAATCTAATACTAAATTGTACACTATCTAAATCTAAAATTCTTTTTTCAAAATTACCAAAATCGTTTACAAACTCCACTGTTTTTTTTAACGGATTTTTTAAAGTATGTATTTCAATTTCTTTTAAATCAGCATCTAAAAGAGCGTATTGTAAATCGCCAATAGTGGTGTTTAGTGGTTTTTTAGGTCTTTCTTTTAGATTTCCTTCGGTGTTGATTTTATTGATTAACGAAATGCTTTTTTGGTCTTGTGCATTTTTTGTTAGTAGGTAATTTATAATTAGAATTTTGTTATTATAAATTACCTTTGGTTGTTCTATTGTTTTTTCATTCTCTAATGTTGTTGGTTTTTTTGAAGCACAAGAAATCAAGCATGATAATAGTACTATAACGGAAGATTTTAAATATACTTTAGCTGATACCATAAACAGATTATGAATAAAAAATAATAAGGCGTAAAGTTAATAATTAATTAAAATTTAAAACCTTATAAATAAAAAAAGAGGCTTATATAAGCCTCTTTTTTTATTAAATCTAATTTGTTTGCTATGCTAACAAATTTGTGTATTTGTCTTTATAACCATAAAGCACAGCAATGTTTAATATTAATAAAACTGCAGCTCCTGCAATTCCTGCTGGATCTAAAACAGCATGAAATAAAACGGCATTAATAGAAATACTCATTAAAATTATAGTTAATAGAGCGCCATATTTGTTTAGAATTAAAGCTAAACCTGCAACTATTTCTACAATACCAACAAGTGTCATTGTTTTTGCTGAAGTTAATGCGCCAAAAAAAGCTCCTGCTTCTGCAGATAATTCTGGCATTGGCATAAAGCCTAAAAATTTGTTTAGTCCAAAAATCAATACAAAGATTCCAAGTAAAATTCTTAGAATCATAAATACTTTTGAATTCATAATAAGGGATGTGTTAGTTAGTATAATATCATAGAATGATAAATTCTATATTTCTAACCTTAGGTCGTGTTATTAAATGTTTACTTACAAATAGCTGTTTTCTTGTAAAATCCTTCTGTACTTAGGTTCTCTTCCCTTGAAAAGAGGAAAGGACATCTTTCTTTAGTATTTATTCTACAGTAATTTTTACTCCTTGGCTATGGCTACTAAATTCTGGAGCATACATACTTTGTATGGTTGTAATGCCATTACTCATGTAACCTGAATTGTTTACACGTAAATCATACTCAAATACAAAAACTCCCTTTGGTAAATAGTCAAAAAAGAAATTGGTAGCAGCATCTTTAGTACTTTCATAATACCCTAAACCATCTTGCCATTTGTATTGTGATAGTACGTTTACAGGTTCTAGTCCTGCAGCACGCATATCTTTCATGTGTACAAACTCCATGGCACGATCGCTTTTTAATTCTATACGAACACGAACTAGGTCACCAATTTGCAGCTTAGTATCTATGGTAATTTCTTTTAGTTCTTCGCCAAGATCTGTATTCTTTTTTAAGAACAGTTTTTTCTTTAGTTGTAAAGGTGTTTTTGCTGTTGTTATTTTGTCTAAATCTTCAAAGTATTGCCAGTATAAACTTCCCCAAGCAATTCCTTTTCCTTTTTTAGTAATCTTCACTTCTGCCATTTCTGGTTTAATGTCGTTGCCTTTCCAAGATGTTTTAAAATAACCTGTTCCTGCTTCTACTTGTACAGCCTCAAGTTTTTTAGGATCTATTTCTTGATTACCAATAGTAATATCTACCATATCTGTTACACTTAACCAATCACTACCTTGTAGTAATAAAGCATAAATAGCTTCTGTGGTTGCTTTGGTGGTTTTCCAACGGTTGGTTTGCTTGTTTTTAAGTAACCATATTTTTAAATTATCGATGGTTTCTGTGTCATTTTCTATTTCTGAAAATGCTTCAATTAATAAGGCTTGGGTTTCTATTGGTGCTTGATACCAATACCACGAATTGGTGTTTTCTTTCCAGTACATTCCTAATTCTTCATTAGTAATACTGTTTTCTTTTAACGATTTTAAAATGGCTTTTGCAGTGTTTTTATCGTCTAGTCTTTCTGAAATTAAAGCCATCATTCCTTTAGCATATAAGCTTCTTGATAACCAATATTTCTTTATTTGTGTTTGGTAGTATGCTGTAATGTCTTGTACTTCTTTACTTTTTTTAATTTCAGGAAAAAAGCTTCGCATGTATAAATAATGCAACTGCATGTTGCTTAAATGGTCTTTACTTAGATCTACATTTTTGTTGTATTTTTTAATGTCATTGTATTCTTCTACAAATGCTGCATCTAGATAATTTATAGCGTTTTTAATCATATTAGATTCTTCGATATCGTTCGGAATGACATTTAAGTGTTTTAAGTGACCAAAACCTGTAATGATATGTTGTGTGATGTAACGATTTTCTCTTCCTCCAGCAAACCAAGACCAAGCGCCATTATGCATTTGGTTTTGTTCTAGTTTACGTTTTGCAGTTTGTAATTCGTTATTCATTTTGTTTAAATCAAATAACAAGGCAATGCGTTTTTTCTGTTCGGTTTCGCTTTGTGCATCACGTAGCCAAGGTGTTTCTTGAATTAAAAGAGATTTTAATTCTTGATTTTTTTCTAGGTTAGAAAGTAGTGCGTCTGTGTTTTTCCATTGTTTAAAAACCTCTTGAATTCTAGGGTTGCTATTTGCAATATGACTAGCCAACGCATTTGCGTAATATCTGCTAAAGGTTTGTTCGTTACAATCATAAGGATATTCCATTAAATACGGAAGCGCTTGCACTGCATACCAAGCAGGATTGCTTGTCATTTCTAAAGCTAGATTATGATTTTTAAGTGTAGTAGAAGTATTGTTTTTTAACTTATTTAAAGTAAAAGTTTTTGTTTGGTTGCTTTTAATCCACATTGGAAGCGTTTCTGTTACCAACATTCTATTGGTTAACACAGGAAGCACGTTTTGTTCGCCATCGCTATAGTTTTCAGATTGCGCAATAATTTTATATTGCACAGCAGCAATGTCTTCAGGAATATATAACAGCCAAGATACTTGCGTGTTTCCGTTTGCATTAACAGTAAAAGTTCTTGTACCATAACTTCCAGAATAGGTTGCACTAGGTATTTCGGCTTCTGTGTATAGTTTTTTATCGATACGTTCTCCTGTTGTGGCATCAAAAAGTTGTAACACAGCTTCTCCAGTAATTTGCTTTTTGGTAAGATTTGCAATTTTAGAACTAATTACTATTTCATCTCCTTCACGTAAAAAACGAGGTGCATTTGGTAGTACCATCAATTCTTTTTGTGTAACTGTTTCTAGGTTAGTAACTGCGCTTTCTAAATTTTTGGTATGTGCTAATAGTTGTACGTTCCATTTAGTTAATGCTTCAGGAGTTGTAAAGCTAAAGCTTATGTTTCCGTCTTTATCTGTTTTTAATTGCGGAAAGAAAAATGCCGTTTCTTGTAGGTTTTTTCTAATGCTTACTGCAGCGAATGCATCTTCTTGTGTTGTGTGCTCTTTGTTAACTTTTATGCCACCAGCTTTTTCTGATAAAGCATTTTCTATTGAAATTTCTTCATCTAAAGAGGAGTATGACATTTCCATTTCAACAACAGGAGCACCTGCAACTTGTTTTTGTTGCGAAACGCTTCGTTTTGCCATCATCACATTATCTGCATCATACAACATTCTAGAATGCCCAAAATAAAATCCGAACCAATTAATTTGATCGTAATTTTGATACAATTGTGATGCAGTACTTGTATTTTTATTATACACTCTAAAACCAGAAATACCAAAACTTTGCCTTGCGTTTTTTGTATTGTATGTATAGTAATCTGGCTGACTAATTGGGTTAAAATTCCAAGTATGCGCTTTAAATTGGTCTAGTGAAGCATCATACATGCTTGCAAGTAACTCTGCACTCACTTTTTCACCTTTAGGTCCTTTAATTTTAAAACTCCAGGTTTCGTTTGTTCCAGGTTGTAGTTTATCTCTAAAGGTTTGTGTTTCTATTTCTAATTCGGTTTTTGGATACGGAACAGTAATATGTATACTAGAACTATGGTAACTATTAAAAGCTGAAAAACTATAATGCACCACAAAACCACCAACATCGTCTTTAGTAACAGGTATACTAATGGTTTTTTTATTGTTGTTTAAATGAATAACCTCTTGTTGAATTGTTTTATGATTTTTTTCAACGGAAACCGAAACATAGACATCTTCTGCAGCAGAAGCAAATGTTATTAAAGCAGTTTCTCCAGGTTGGTAACTGTCTTTGTCTGTTGTGCTACTAAATAATTGGTTGTCTGCTAAAGCTTTGTCTTTAGTGCTAAAGAGTGTTGTTTTGGTTTGGTCTTTTACTAGTTGACCAAATTTGTCTTTGCTTTCTAAAAGGATTAAGTATGTTCCAGACTGCCATTTTTTAATGTTTCCTAATTTTAATTCTTTCTTTTTTGAGGTGTCAAACTTTTCGTCTAGAACCAGTTTTCCTTTTTGCCAAGTATTGCTATTATATTCGTCTTGATATGCTTCATGCGGAAATTTTGTTTTAAACTCTTTTTTTGAGATGTCCTGATAATCTGGAGCATCCCAAGGTCTAGATCTTAAAACGTGTTGAGGTGCAATTAATTTATAAATTTTAATACTTCCTTTTGCAGGAGCAAATTCGCCATTTAAGTTTTTGGTATCTATTTGTAAAGTGTGCTCTTTGCTATTTTTATCTAGTTTGTTGGCAACTGAAAGGTTGGCCAATAAAGCATGATAGCCAACATTAACCGTTGTGGTTGCGCTTTGTGTTTCGCCATTTAAATCTGTAATGTCTGCTGTTATTTCATAGTGAAAAATAGGTAGGTTTTTTTTGTCTACACTTTGGTCGGGAAGCGCATTGAATTTGATTTCAAATTCTCCTTTAGCATTGGCTTTACTTTCTCCAAAAGTGATTTCTTGTGGTTCGCTAATAAAAGATGGTCTATACCAATAATACCATCTTGGGTATTGTACTTTTCGGTGTACTCTATAAACCACTTTAGCATCTGTAATATTGCTTCCTGCGTAAGCAAGCGCATTTCCTTTTACTGTAATTTCATCATTTATGGTATAGGTTTCTGTAATAGGAAGAAATTTAGCTTCAAATTTAGGTCGTTTATATTCTTCAACTGAAATATTTGTGCTTCCGTTTATGTGTACTTTTTCAGAAGAAATACTAATATTAAAATTACCTGTTAATCCTGTACTTGGTAAAATAAATTCGCCTTGAAAAGAACCAAATGCATTGGTAGTAAATGTTAAGGTTTTTATTTGTTGATAATTAGCGTCTTTTATTGTGACGTTTAGTTTGGTATCTGTTAATACTTCCGAGACATCGTTATTGGTTTTTATGGCAATGCCTTTAAAGAAAACGGTTTGTCCTGGTCTGTAAATACTTCTGTCTGTAAACAGAAAACCATTGTAGGTTTCGTTTACTTTATTGTTGTTCTCTTTGTAAAGTTGGTAAATATAATAGTTGCCAAAATAGGCTTTCTCGTTGTTGTGTACGACTTCTATTTTTAGATTGTTATATCTTTCATTGGTTTTAGAAATATAAGCTTCGCCATTCGTGTTGGTAACTAGGTTTTTTACTTGTTGTTTGCGGTTGTTATTTTTTAAATAAGTGATTTTAAGTTTGGCATTTGCAATAGGTTTTCCGTTGGTTCTATTTACTACTTGAAAAACGGTTTTATCAGAAACTTTGTTTTCAATTACAGCCAAATTAGTCACTTGTAGGTTTGCAAAGCCAAAGGTGTTAGAGCCATTATTTGTTTCTGCTAAAATGATGTAACGTGCATTATTTAATTTTGGTAAAATAACTTCTGTGGTATGTGTTTGGTAGTCTTTTTCATTACGTAATGTACTTTGCCATTGTGTAACGCTTTCAAGTTTTTTTATATAGGCTAACTGTTCTTCTTGTGTGTATGTTTTGTTTAGTTGCTCTAATTGGTTTTCAGAAATTTTATATACTGTAAAAGATACATGGTCTATGTTTTTATAGCGAATTAAAAGCCTTGCTTCTTTTTGTATTGGTAAATGTGTTTCTGTAGTAATCTGTAAAGATTGTTGTAAAATTTGCTGCTTTAAAATTTGACATTTTTGTGCAGCAATACTTTTAGGGAATTGCTTTAAAACAGCATTGCAAATAACAAGTGCTTCTTTGTTTTTCCAACGGTTTTCTTCTTTGGTTTCTGGTTGGTATTCATGCCCTTGTTCTAAGAATAAATTAGCAATTTCATAATCATATAAGCCAGAAATTGCATTTCCTTTTAATTGTTTGCTTTCTGCTTGTAGAGCTTTTAAATAAATAGTCTCTTTATCTTTAAAAGTAGCATGTTGTTTAACAAAATGCAATCTTTCTATATTTACATCTGCTAAAGCTTCTGCTGTTTTGTTTGTACTGTGAAACTGTATAAGTTCTTGATAGATTTTTAAAGCATGTAATTGTAAAGACACACTATCTTTAGCAGTGATTTTTAAGTTGGCAAAAGCTTCTGCTTCTCGTAAATAAGCTTCTTTATCTATTTCAAATGTATAGGCAGGTTTGGTAATACTATTCTCTGTAGTTTTATAAAATTCTAAGGCATTGTGGTTTAGTAAATCAAAAAGAGTAGGTCTAAATAGTTTAGAGTTTTCTTGTTCTAGTAAAAGCGCATCATAATTATTTAAACTTGTTTGCTGTAGTAGTGTGCTGTTTTTTAAAGAGTGTTGGTAGTAAGTACTAATTTCGGCAAACAGTGTTTGTAAGTCCCAAGTTCTAAAATCTGTGGCATCTACTTTGTCTTCGGTTTTTGTTCTGTTGTAAAACAGATAGCGATTTTGATTAAAATACTGCCAATATAAGTTGGCAAGCATGTTTTGCAGTAGGTTTTTGGTAGGCGAAACGCTTTGGTTTATTTCTTCTTTAAAATCGTTTATAATTTTTAACTGTGCATCTTCTTCTAACGTTAAAGCATATTTGCTTTTGTATAGTAGTGTTTTTACAATTTGTGGAGCGTTTTTATCTGCTTTTGCTTTTACGCTAATGGCTTCTACAGCTTTTAAAGCAGATTGGGTTAAGCCTTTTTTTTCTAATTGTTTTATTTCTTCCCAAAGATTATTGTAATCGTTGTTTTGTGCTTGAGAAAAATTGGCAAAAAGAATAATCATAAGAATAGAGATGGTGTGTTTCATGTGCTTAGTTTTACGTAAAGCTAACTTCAAAATGTGTTCCAAAAAACACCGAATTAGTAAAATCAGCGTTTTGTGGAGTGAAGTTAACTTTTTTTTAAGTAAATAGTACTTTCTTAAATTAGATTTTGAAAGGTTATATTTGTTGTATCTAACCTGATGCTATGCATAAATTATTTGTTTTATTAATGTTTCCTTTATTGAGCTTTAGCCAACAAAATATTGGCAAAGCTGAAGCGCTTTTAATGCAAAAAAAATATGTAAGCGCAGAAAATTTACTCCAATTAATTATTGCAGAACACCCAAAAAACTTAAAAGCTATTGAGTTGTTTGGTGATGCTTATGGTTACCAAAAAAAATGGGATGATGCCATTACACAATATAAAAAATTGGTAGAGGCAAAACCGTTAGAAGCTAATTACCATTATAAATATGGAGGCGCTTTAGGTATGAAGGCTTTGCAAGTAAATAAGTTTATAGCTTTAACTATTATAGGAGATGTTAAAGAAGCCTTTTTAACTGCAGCAAAATTAGATACTAAGCATATAAATACGCGTTGGGCTTTAGTAGAATTATATATGCAGTTACCAGCAATAGTTGGAGGAAGCCAAAGTAAATCTTTACAATATGCTAATGAGCTAGAAGCCTTATCTAAGGTAGATGGTTATTTGGCCAAAGGCTATATTTATGAGTATGATGAACAGCCAGATTTAGCAGAGAAATATTATAAGATGGCAATTACAGAAGGAGGATCTTTAACTTGCTATGAGAAGCTTTCTAGTTTTTACGAAAGTACGAATACACCAGAAAAAGCGATTTCAACTATAGAGGCATCACAAAAAAAACACAAACGTAATGCATTGCATTACCAAATAGGAAAGGTTGCTGCTGAGTATAATGTACAATTAGCTAAAGGAGAACAATGTTTACATACTTATATGAAAAATTATAGAGCTGAAGATGGTGTACCAATAGCTTGGGCAAATTATAGGTTGGCACAAATTTATAAGCACCAAAACAAAAAAGAAAAAGCATTACGCGCCATTACGTTGGCTATTTCTGAGCTTCCGGAAATACAAGTTTTTAAAGAAGAGAAACTTAAAATAGATCAATTATAAATTTTATTAATAACTGCATCAGCAGTTTTTTTTATTTCGATTGCATAATTAATAGTAATACTATTATATTTGCAACCAAAATATGTAATTATGATTAATTTACTATCAAATTTAAAAATTAATGTACCAGAAAAAATCTATCTTAAAGATCCTGAGTCCTCTAAATTAGGTAGACGTATTATAGAGCAAAGTATATTATTAATAGATGAAATAGGCTTTGATAGTTACACGTTTAAAAAATTAGGTGTAAAAATTGGTTCTAATGAAAGTTCTATATATCGTTATTTTGAAAGTAAGCACAAACTCTTATTGTATTTAACTTCGTGGTATTGGGCTTGGATAGAGTATCAACTTGTTTTTGCTACGCATAATATTACTGATGAAAAATTACAACTACAAAAAGCTATTGAAGTAGTTACAAGGTCGATTAAAGAAGATAATACGTTCTTGTATATTAATGAAGTTGTATTAAATAGAATTGTTATTAATGAGTATTCAAAATCGTACTTAACCAAAGAAGTAGATGCCGAAAATAAAGAAGGATACTTTATTGTCTATAAAAGATTAGTAACTAGGTTGCGAGATATGATGATTAAAATAAACCCTAAGTATAAATATGCATCTAGTCTTGCAAGTACAGTAGTTGAAGGTGCTTTACATCAGCATTTTTTAAAAGAACACTTTAAGTCTATTACAGATTGTGATGCAACAACCACACCAACCCAATTTTTTACAGAACTCACCTTTAATGCTTTAAAATAAATTTATGAAGAATAATACAATGACGCCTTGGCAAAGGCTTTTTGGTTTGCTTAAATTAGAAAAGCGTGCCGTTTTTCAAGTGTTTTATTATGCCATCTTTGCAGGATTAGTTTCACTATCCTTGCCTTTAGGTATTCAAGCAATTATTATCTTATTACAAGGAGCACAAGTAACTACCTCTTGGATTGTTTTAGTTGTTTTGGTTACTCTTGGTGTTGCCTTTGTTGGTGTGTTACAATTGATGCAAATGCGAATTATAGAAACCCTTCAGCAACGTGTTTTTACCAGAGCGTCTTTTGAGTTTATTTATCGATTTCCAAAAATTACAATGGAAGAGCTTCGTAGTTATTATCCACCAGAATTAGCAAATCGTTTCTTTGATACACTAACTGTACAAAAGGGCTTAGCTAAAATATTAGTAGATATTCCTGCTGCAGTTTTACAAATTGTATTTGCACTTATATTACTTTCTTTTTACCATCCTTTTTTTATTGCTTTTGGTATTATACTCTTAATACTAGTATATGTAGTTTTTAAATTTACAGCACGTAAAGGAATGGAAACAAGTCTGCAAGAATCTAAAAACAAATACAAAGTTGCCCATTGGATTCAAGAAGTTGCAAGAACTATTATAAGTTTTAAGTTGTCTGGAAAAACCAATTTAGCATTAACCAAAAATGATGCTTTAGTAGATAAGTATTTACATTCTAGAGAAGCACATTTTAAGGTGTTAGTCATTCAGTTTATACAAATGATAGGTTTTAAGGTTATTGTAACTGCAGGTTTGTTAACTATTGGTGGTGCTTTAGTTTTAAACCAAGAAATGAATATTGGACAATTTGTAGCAGCAGAAATAATTATACTATTGGTAATTAGTTCTGTTGAAAAACTAATACTTGGTTTAGAATCTTTCTATGATATTTTAACTTCTTTAGAAAAAATTGGTCAGGTAGTAGATAAAGAATTAGAAAGCCAAACAGGAGAGGAGCCTATATTTAAAGACAATTTTAAAATAGAACTAGAAAACGTAAGCTATAATGTACCTAAAAGAGATAAAAATATATTAGAAAATATCTCCATGCAAGTACATGCCAATACAAGTACCTTGATTCGTGGAGAAAGTGGCGCAGGTAAATCTAGTTTGTTGCGTTTGTTTGCAGGATTAATAAAGCCAACAAAAGGAAGTATCTTTTTAGATAACTTTTCTTTAAGCAATATTCATTTAAATAAATATAGAGGACAAATAGGAATGTCTTTATCAGATGAAACTCCTTTTCAAGCTACGCTTCGTGAAAATATTACTTTTGGAGATGCTAGTCTTACAGACGAAGACGTTTTTTGGGCCATTGAAAAAGTAGGACTCATGAAATTTGTTAAAGAGCAACCTAAAGGACTTAATGCTATTATTAATCCAGAAGGAAAACAAATTGCGTATACAGATGCCAAAAAAATAATTTTAGCTAGAGCAATTGTTAGAAAACCAAAACTATTAATTCTTGAAGATCCTTTAGACCAGTTTGAATTTACAGAATGGGAAAGGGTTATGAACTTTTTATTAGATAAGGCAAACAATTGGGCTGTTATAGTAGTAAGTGGTAATAAAAGGTGGAAAGAAAAATGCCAAAATACTATTGTATTACACAAAGGAAAAATGATTTAATTTATCAATGCTATGCTAAATATATCTAACAATACATTACATAAAAAGTTCGATTTTAATACCTATAAATCCGGACGAAAAACCTTTAACAAAAGATACTATAAGTATTTTAATAGGTTTCTTTTAGGCTTTGCTATTTTTTGTTTTATAGTGTTGTTTTTTCCATGGACACAAAATATAAGTGGACAAGGAAAAGTAACTACTTTAAGGCTTGATCAAAGACCACAAACCATACAATCTCCAATTCCTGGAAAAATTGAAAAATGGTTTGTACAAGAAGGAGACCAAGTAAAAAAAGGAGATACTATTCTTGAAATTTCAGAAATTAAAAGCGATTATTTTGATCCTAATCTAGTAACAAGAACAGAAAATCAAATACATTCTAAAAACGCATCTGTAAGCTCTTATTCTGAAAAAGTAAAAGCGCTAGATAGGCAAATTGCAGCATTAAATGCCGCAAGAAATTTAAAGCTAGAACAAGCCAAAAACAAATTAATGCAAGCGCATTTAAAAGTAAAAAGCGATAGTATTGAGCTAGAAGCAGCACATACCAATTTAAAAATTGCACAAACACAATTTAATCGTATAGTTACACTTCAAGAAGAAGGCTTAAAAGCATTAAAAGATGTAGAAGGAAAAAGGTTGAAGCTTCAAGAAACCCAAGCAAAACTTATTTCGCAAGAAAATAAACTATTGGCAAGTAAAAACAATGTTATTAATGCACAGGTAGAAATAGCTAGTGTTAATGCTTCGTTTAATGATAAAGTATCTAAAGCACAAAGTGATAAATTTACTGCGCAATCTAGTCAGTTTGATACAGAGGCACAAGTGAGTAAATTAGAAACTAGTTATTCTAATTACGAAATGCGTAACAAACTTCGTTATGTAACTGCACCTCAAAACGGATTTATAAACAAAGCCATTCGTGGAGGTTTAGGCGAAACCTTTAAAGAAGGAGAAAGCCTAGTTAATATCATGCCATCACAATATGATTTGGCTGTAGAAACTTATGTGAAACCATTAGATTTACCATTGTTGCATGTTGGTGAAAAAGTACGTGTAGAGTTTGATGGTTGGCCTGCAATTGTTTTTAGTGGTTGGCCAAACGTATCTTACGGAACCTATGGCGCAAAAGTAGTTGCTATAGAAAATTTTATAAGCAGCAACGGAAAATATAGAGTGTTACTAGCTCCAGATGGCGAAGAAGCAAATTGGCCAGAAGCTATTCGTGTTGGTTCTGGAGCCAAAACAATGGCTTTATTAGAAGATGTACCAATTTGGTTTGAATTATGGCGAACACTAAATGGTTTTCCGCCTAATTATTACCAACCTGAAACCAATAAAACAGATAAAAAAGTAAAAGAATGAAAAAGCGATTAACTCTATTTTTGCTTTGTTTTTCAAGTATGCTTTTTGCGCAAGAAGACCTTTCTGTGTTGCGTTTTGATGAGTATTTAGCATTTGTAAAAAAATATCATCCTATAGCAAAACAAGCACAATTGGTAATCAGTGAAAGTGAAGCAAAATTATTAAAAGCAAGAGGTGCTTTCGATCCTAAATTAGTTTTAGATTATAATAGAAAGAAGTTTAAAGGCACAGAATATTATGATAAATTAAACACATCCTTTAAAATTCCTACTTGGTATGGTATAGAGCTTAAGGCAAACTTTGAAGAAGCAGATGGTGTATATTTAAATCCAGAATCTACACTTCCTGAAGATGGTTTGTATAGTGCAGGAATTTCGTTTTCTGTGGCACAAGGGCTTCTTATTAACAAACGCATGGCTTCTTTAAAACAAGCAAAGCTTTTTAAGCAGCAAGCAGAAGCAGATCGAGATATTATTGTAAATAACATTCTTTTTGAGGCTTCTTTGGTTTATTTTAATTGGTTAAAAGCGTATAATGAAGTAAACCTATATCAAGAGTTTTTAGCCAATGCGCAAGTGAGGTTTAATGGTATTAAGCAAAATGTAGAAGTTGGTGAAAGTGCAGCAATAGATGCAGTAGAAGCAAGAATTGTTGTAAATGAAAGAGCGTTATTGCATGAAAAAGCAAAAGTGAAATTCATGAAAGCAACTTTAGAGTTATCTAATTACTTGTGGCTAGAAAATAATATTCCTGTCGAGTTGCAAGACAACGTAATACCAAATGTAAATAGCGAGGCAAGTATTGATGATAGTTTGAATATTTCAGAATTAGCTTTGTATGATTTTGATGTTGAAATGCATCCAAAAGTACAGTCTTTAAGCTATAAATACGAAAGTTTAAAAATAGAAAAACGCCTAAAAGCAAATATGCTATTGCCTAAAATAGACTTGCAATATAATTTTTTATCACAAACACCAGAAGCGACTAATAGTTTTAATACTGCCAATTATAAAAGTGGTGTAACCATGCTTTTTCCGTTGTTTTTAAGAAAAGAACGCGGAGACTTAAAACTAGCAAAATTAAAAATGAAAAACACCTCTTTAGATATTAGTTTGTCTAAACTTAGTATTAAAAATAAGGTTGATGCTATTAAAAATGAGTTGCAGTCATATGTAGTTCAAAACGATTTAACAGCTAAAATGATTCAAGATTATCAACAATTAGTAGCTGCCGAAGAACGTAAATTTACATTAGGAGAAAGTTCTTTGTTTTTAGTAAATGCAAGAGAAAGAAAACTTATGGATGCACGCTTAAAAGCAATTTTATTAGAAAACAGTTATTTTGAAACTAAAGCCAAGTTATTTAATAATTTAGCAGTTAGTATTTAATAATTTAAAGGAACAGATTCCTGAAAATTAGTGAAATTCAGGTCAAAAAACTATCTTTGAGGCATCTTCAAAAATAAAACATGAACGTACATTTTATAGCTATTGGTGGATCTGCAATGCACAATCTAGCCTTAGCATTACACAATAAAGGATATCAAGTAACAGGAAGCGATGATACTATTTTTGAGCCTTCTAAATCTAGGTTAGCAGCAAAAGGATTATTACCAGAATCTTTTGGCTGGTTTCCAGAAAAAATAACAGCAAATTTAGATGCTATTGTTTTAGGCATGCATGCTAAAGCAGACAATCCAGAATTGTTAAAAGCACAAGAGTTAGGCTTAAAAATATACAGTTATCCAGAGTTTTTGTACGAGCAGTCTAAACATAAAACTAGAGTTGTTATTGGTGGTAGTCATGGTAAAACTACCATTACTTCTATGATTTTACACGTGATGCATTATCATGATCGCGATGTAGACTATATGGTTGGTGCACAATTAGAAGGTTTTGATGTCATGGTGAAATTAACAGATGACAATGATTTTATTGTTTTAGAAGGTGATGAATATTTAAGTTCTCCAATAGATAGAAGACCAAAATTTCATTTATACAAACCAAACATAGCATTGTTAAGTGGTATTGCTTGGGACCATATAAACGTGTTTCCTACTTATGAAAACTATGTAGAGCAGTTTAGCATTTTTGTAGATAGTATTGTTAAAGGAGGAAGTATAAATTATAACGAAGAAGATGCTGAGGTGAAACGCTTAGTAGAAGCATCAGAAAATCCTATTCGTAAAATTGCTTACCACACACCAGAATATACTGTTGAAGATGGCGAAACCTTATTAGAAACACCTGAAGGTTTAATGCCAATTGAAATTTTTGGTAAACATAATCTTAATAACCTAGCAGGAGCAAAATGGATTTGCCAACACATGGGAATTGATGAAGACGATTTTTATGAAGCAATTTCAACATTTAAAGGTGCAAGCAAGCGATTAGAAAAAATTGCCGAAAGTAATAACGCTGTAGCTTATAAAGATTTTGCACATTCGCCAAGTAAGGTAGAAGCAACCACTAAAGCAGTAAAAGAACAATATAACGATAGAAAATTAATAGCTTGTTTAGAACTACATACTTATAGTAGTTTAAATGCTGAGTTTTTAAAGGAATATAAAGGAGCTTTAGATGCAGCAGATGTTGCTGTAGTATTTTACAGTCCGCATGCAGTAGAAATTAAGAAATTAGAAGAAGTGTCGCAGGAGCAAATAGCTAATGCCTTTAAGCGTGATGATCTAGTTATTTATACCAATCCAGAAGCGTTTAAAGACTTTCTTTTTAAACAAAACTTTGATAATACAGCCTTGTTGTTAATGAGTTCTGGTAATTATGGAGGTTTAGATTTTGATGCGGTTAAAGAGTTAATCCATTAAAATATTGGCATACTGAGCCTGTCGAAGTATCTCTTCTCATCAGATTCCGTATTAAATTCAAAACGACAAATAATAGTTTTTCATGCTATACATGTTTATTGATTAAGCGGTTGTCATACTGAGCCTGTCTAGGTATCTCTTTTCATCAGATTCCGTCTTAAATTCAAAACGATAAAGAGCAGTTTTCAATGCTATACATCTTTAATGATTAAGCAGTTGTCATACTGAGCCTGTCTAGGTATCTCTTTTCAGCAATTCCGTATTAAATTCAAAACCATAAATAGTAGTTTTTCATGCTATACATGTTTAATGATTAAGCGATTGTCATACTGAGCTTGTCGAAGTATCTCTTTTCAGTAATTCCGTATTAAATTCAAAACGACAAATAGTAGTTTTCAATGCTATACATCTTTAATGATTAAGCAGTTGTCATACTGAGCTTGTCGAAGTATCTCTTCTCAGCAATTCCGTATTAAATTCAAAACGACAAATAGTATTTTTTAATGCTATACATGTTTATGGATTAAGCAGTTGTCATACTGAGCTTGTCGAAATATCTCTTTTCATCAGATTCCGTATTAAATTCAAAACGACAAATAATAGTTTTTCATGCTATGCATGTTTATGGATTAAGCGTTTGTCATACTAAGCTTGTCGAAGTCTCTCTTCTCAGCAGATTCAGCATCTGAGTTAAAAATTATAGCGTTCTATAAAATAAAACAAGAATAGATGCGTTTCACTAAAGCCAACCAAACCAGTATTTTATAAAGCATAATTACGTTTTTTAACTATTAATCAAACCAAATAAATATGAAACGTATTCTTTTTTCTGTATGCTTTTTTA
>Ga0209121_10001465_pt1 | contig 24795 bp, 23 predicted proteins | sample Cruoilmetagenom3_FD_187292 | JGI IMG/M metagenome (GOLD analysis project Ga0209121, IMG submission 187292) | Oil polluted marine microbial communities from Coal Oil Point, Santa Barbara, California, USA - Sample 3 (SPAdes) (version 2) | ecosystem: Environmental > Aquatic > Marine > Oil seeps ... | reverse complement strand
TTCTGCGAATGCGAATTTGCTTTAGGAAATTTTTAGCTTAAAAACGTTCTGTCTATAGAGGAAGTGTGTTAGTTAAAAATTTAAGTTGCGGAATCGCTGCCATTTGATTCAGATTATTGAAATTGATTAGTTTTTATAATAAAATTTGTCCGTTCTTTTCCATTTTATGTAGGTAAGGTAAATTTTGAGAAAAGAGAGGAAAATATTCAGGAATACATGAAGCGACCATTGAAGATTTAGCTTCCTCGGGTATTTCCTGATCATGACCTACCTAAAACGAAAAAAACTAGTTTGTTTAATATAAAAATAAGGTTAAATAGGTTTAATAAAAGGAGAGAAAAGATGATTTTTAAACGACGGTTTTTTAATGAAAGGATTATGTTTCTATTCCTTTTCCTTGTTGTGCTAACTTTGCTAATTTCCCCTCTGCAGGCCAGAAAAGTTAAGACACAGAAAAGGATATGCTCTACTGATCCAGAACTGAGGTTAAAATGGTTTGAAAAACATGTTGAGATGAATCAAAACTCAAGATTCAAAGACCTCAAGTGGCAGTTTATCGGTCCCAAGAATGTTAGCGGAAGATGTACAGATATTGCTGTCGTTAGACCTAAAGGGCAGTATTATACGATATATGTCGCAACTGCCTCTGGAGGTGTCTGGAAAACAGAAAATGAGGGTACTACGTGGGAACCTATCTTTGATAAAGGGCTCTCAACTTCTATAGGTGACGTTGCTGTTGCTCCTTCGGATCAGAATATCTTATGGATTGGAACAGGAGAAGCGAATATTTTCAGAAGTTCGATGGCAGGTTCGGGTGTGTATAAATCAACAAACCGCGGTAAGACATGGAAACATATGAGACTTACTGGAACAAATACAATCTCAAGAATCTTAATCCACCCGAAAAATCCTGATATAGTTTATGTTGCTGCTTCTGGCCACGAATGGACGGCCAATGATGAAAGAGGCGTTTATAAGACAACAGATGCTGGTAAGACCTGGAAGAAAATTCTTTATATTAACGAGAAAACAGGTGCCATAGATCTTGTTATGGATCCCTCTGATAGCGATACACTTTATGCTTCAATGTGGCAGAGGATTCGGAAGAAATGGAATGATCCGAGGAATGAACCTGATTACAGTGGAAGTGGAATTTATAAGACCGAAGACGCCGGAAAAAATTGGAGAGAAATAAACGAAGGACTTCCACCCACCAGGGTAAGAGGAAGGATTGGAATCGATGTAGCACAATCCAATCCCAATGTAGTCTATGCTTTTTTGGACAATTATGAAATTTCTCGTGAACTAACCGAAGAAGAAAAGGCTGATCCTTATGGTATTCCTTCCTGTGGATTTATAAAAGGTGCAACGGTATATCGTTCAGATGATAAAGGTGAAACATGGAAACAAACGAGCGGGATGACACCTGAAATGAAACGCTACATGGAGCGTCATTCTGCCACATATGGATGGGTGTTTGGGCAGATTCGTGTCGATCCAAATGATGAAAACACTGTTTATACAATGGGATTAAGTTTGAATGTTTCTAATGATGGAGGTAAGACATTCCGCAGGTTAAGAGGGATGCATGTCGATCATCATGGTCTCTGGATCGACCCTGATAACTCCAATTATCTTGTAAATGTGAACGATGGAGGCATAGTAATCTCCTATGATAGGGGAAAGACATGGAGACAGTTTACTCATAACCTTCCTGTCTGCCAGTTTTATAATGTCAGCTACGACATGGATAAAGCATTTCATGTTTATGGTTCCATGCAAGATCATGGAAGCTTTAGAGGAGTGGTAGATCTCAGTCAAGGCCGCGATAAAATTTCTTCTGTAGATTTTGAAAGAGCACCTGGAGGTGAGGGAAGTAGCCATGCTATAGATCCTGTTAATTCTAATATCGTATATTCTGCGGGATTTTATGGTCATATTACTCGAACCGATCTCAGCATACCAGGTACAGAAGGAAGAAAAAATATTCTTCCCCGGCAGTACAAGAGCGAACCCCGCTTGAGAGGACAATGGGTAGCTCCTTTCATTATTTCTCCTCATAATCACAAGATCATATATCACGGAATGCAGTATCTTTTCCTTTCAAAAGATCGTGGCGATACATGGGAAAGGATTAGCCCTGATCTTACCTATAACACAAAGAGTGAAATGGGTGATATTCCTTACCATACGATTTTTTCTATTTCTGAGTCTCCTCTTAAGTTCGGTCTGATATACGTGGGAACCGATGACGGAAGGATTCATGTTACAAAGGATGAAGGAAAACACTGGCAGGAGATTACGAAAGGATTACCCTATCAGAAATGGGTATCGAGAATTGTTGCTTCTGCCTTTGATATGGGGGTAGTCTATATGACTCAAAACGGAAAGAGGGATGATGATTTTGCTCCATATGTATGGAAATCAACCGATTATGGTAATACCTGGGTGGATATTTCAGGAAATATTCCTATTGGACCAGTAAATGTAATCAGGGAAGATCCTGTAGATAACAATATTCTTTATGTAGGAACAGACATTGGAGTATATGTTTCTAAAGATGCTGGTCAGAGCTGGGATGTACTCGGTGGCAATCTGCCATCTACATTTGTCCATGACCTTATTATTCATCCAAGGGATAATATGATTGTTATAGCTACCCACGGTCGCGGGATGTGGGCTATGGATGCAAATCCTATTAATTTGAAGGATAAAAAAATCAGTCGTAGATTTTATTAAACTGAAGAAGAAGCAGTAACCTGCATGTAGGATAAACTTTTACCTCTTACAATTCATTTTATTCCTGGAGAATTAACCATCTGTTTGCATTTTGTAATATTTTTACATAGAATTTCATGCTCTTATACGACAACCAGGAGAAAATGGCAGATAAAAAGAAAACTCCCTCTTTAGTATTAGCCATTATTCCCGTCTTTTTTTTGTTAATAGCTTTATTTGTTACTATTGTTATTCTTAAGCAAAAACCTCATATTCCCCTTATTCTGGCTTCTGTCGTTGCTTCTATCATAGCTATTTCCCTCAATTACAAATGGAAGGAAATCGAGCAGGGCATAGTCAACGGTATTACTCGGGCTATGGGTGCTATCTTGATTCTTGTGATTGTGGGAACAATGATAGGTACGTGGATTGCAGGAGGAGTCGTTCCTTCCATGATTTATTATGGTTTGGAGGTTCTTTCTCCCGGCTTTTTTCTTGTAGCTACTTTAATCATTTGTTCCATTGTCTCTGTGGGGACCGGTTCTTCCTGGTCTACGGCAGGGACAGTTGGTGTAGCTCTTATAGGCGTGGGTAAAGGGCTTGGAATTCCTGTTTCTATGGTAGCTGGCGCAATCATATCCGGAGCTTATTTTGGCGATAAAATGTCTCCCCTTTCGGATACAACAAACCTTGCCCCTGCAGTTGCAGGAACAGATGTATTTTCTCATATAAGGCATATGGTATACACCGTTACTCCAGGATATATTATTTCTATAATCCTTTATAGTCTTCTCGGGATGAGATTTTCTGGTAGATCTATTGAATCTCAGAATATTCAGACGATTCTTTCCACGATTCGTTCAACATTTTTCATTCATCCTGTTCTCTTACTTCCTCCATTGCTTATCATTGTAATGGTAGTATTGAGAATTCCTCCTTTGCCTGCTCTTTTGGGTGGAACGGTTCTCGGAGCAATATTTGCTATGGTTTGCCAATCACAATCTCTGGCAAGCGTTGTTCAGGTTGCTCAAACAGGTTATATCTCTAATACAGGCGTGGTAGTGGTAGATGAACTTCTCAGCCGAGGCGGGCTTATGAGTATGATGGAAACAGTAGCTTTAATCATGTGTGCCCTTTCATTTGGGGGTATAATGGAAAAGACGGGTATGTTAAAAGTTTTAGCCGAAGCCCTCATTAAAAGGGTAAAGAAAACAGGGTCTCTGGTTACAACGACAATCTGCAGCTGTATAGTGATGAACATCATTGCTTCTGACCAGTATATGGCTATCGTTATTCCAGGCAGGATGTATAAAGATGCATTCGATGCGAAGAGGCTTCATCCAAAAAATCTTTCTCGCTGTCTGGAAGATTCAGGAACTCTAACTTCTCCTCTTATTCCCTGGAACAGTTGTGGAGCGTTTATGCACGCTACCTTAGGTGTAAATCCTCTTGTCTATCTTCCCTTTGCCTTCCTTAATCTTATAAATCCTCTGGTTTCTATATTTTATGGGTATACAGGGATAACAATGGAGAAGGTTGGCAAAGAAAATGAAAAATAGTAAGGAACTTAGCAGGTATAAAAGCAAATAATACTTTCTTATTAATTTTTTATCAGTTTCTTATTATTATTTTAAAGAGTAATCGCTGTGAGAGATTAGGGAATTACTTTGTGTTTCTTCCCAACTTTTGTAAATGCTTCAATGGCTTTATCAAGATGGTGTCTTTCGTGTGCTGCTGAGAGCTGAACCCTGATCCTTGCATGTCCCTTGGGAACAACCGGATAATAGAATCCGATGACATAGATTCCTTCATCAAGAAGATCATTAGCCATATCCTGGGAGAGTTTGGCGTCGTTTTCGAACTTTCCGAGCATTATGGGAACGATAGGATGGACACCCGGTCTTATATCGAAACCGGCTTCTGTCATTTTCTCTCTGAAATATTTTGTGTTTTCTTCCAGCTTGTCTCTTAATTCCGTGGTTTCGGACAGGAGGTCAAAGACAGCGATGGAAGCTCCGACAACAGCGGGAGCTAAAGTGTTACTGAAAAGATATGGCCTTGAGTGCTGTCTGTAAATTTCTATGAATTCTTTTCTACCAGAAATGAATCCCCCGGATGCTCCTCCTAAGGCTTTTCCCAGAGTTCCTGTTATGATATCTACCCTGCCCATGACGCCTCTGTATTCGTGACTTCCTCTTCCTGTTTTACCAAGAAATCCTGTGGCGTGGGCATCATCAAGCATTACCAATGCATCATATTTTTCTGATAGATCACAGATTTCATCGAGCTTGGCGATATCACCATCCATCGAAAACACGCCGTCTGTAGCGATCATTCGGTAACGTGCTCCCTGAGCTTCTTTTAGCTTTTCTTCAAGGTCGGCCATGTCACCATGGTTGAAGATATACCTTTGAGCCTTACAGAGACGGATGCCATCTATTATAGAAGCATGATTTAGTTTATCTGGGATGACAGCATCTTCTGCTCCGAGAATAGGTTCGAAGGTTCCGCCATTGGCATCCAGGCATGCAGCGAAGAGAATAGTGTCTTCTGTGTGTAGGAAGTTGGAAATTTTCTTCTCAAGAATTTTATGTATGTTTTGAGTTCCACAGATGAATCGTACCGAGCTCATGCCGTAGCCCCACTCATCAAGGGTTTTATGGGCCGCTTCTATAATTTTGGGGTGACTGGAGAGACCTAAATAATTATTTGCACAGAAATTCAGAACTTTTTTACCGCCTTTAACCTCAATTTCCGCTCCTTGAGGAGTAAAGATAATTCTTTCATCTTTATACAGGCCTGCCTCATGAATGGATTGGAGTTCTTTAGTTAAATCTTCTTTTATCTTGCCATACATTAAATACCTCCTTTAGGTTTTTAAACTATATCAAAGATACAGACACAGGTCTATACTTTTTTTGGGTTTATCTACCTCTTGGATTTAGAGAAAGCAGATTTACCTGAACTGACATTATTAGTAATTCAATTTCCCTTCAGAATGGCGCTTACTCAGTACTCGAAGCATATCCTCTGTCATTGCTTTTAAATCGTAGCTCGGATTCCATCCCCATTCTTCTCTGGCGGCAGAGTCGTCGAGAGAGTTGGGCCATGAATCAGCGATTTCCTGTCGAAAATCGGGCTTGTATTCACACTTAAATTCAGGAATGTGTTTTTTTATTTCGGCAGCTAATTCCCCAGCAGTAAAACTCATCGCTGTTACATTAAAGTCTGAATGATGTTTTAACCTTGAGGAATCAGCTTCCATGAGATCTATGGCTGCCTTGAGGCAATCAGGCATATACATCATAGGAAGCCTTGTATCTTCTCTGACGAAGCATGTATATTTTTTGTTTTTTATAGCTTCGAAATAGATGGCAACACCATAGTCAGTTGTTCCTCCGCCAGGGAGGGTTTCGTAACTGATGATGCCCGGATATCGGCAACCTCTAACATCTATACCAAAGCGCTTGACATAATAGTCGCAGAGAAGCTCTCCAGCCACTTTGGTGACTCCATACATTGTTTTTGGCCGCAGAATTGTTTCCTGGGGAGTGTTATTAAGAGGAGTTTCAGGGCCGAATGCAGCGATGGAACTGGGGACAAACACCCTGGTCATTTCATGATCAACCGCTGCTTCCAGGATGTTGTAAGTACCGTTCATGTTGACATCCCAGGCAAGGCGGGGATTTTTTTCTCCGACCGCAGAAAGTATTGCAGATAGATGATATATTGTATCTATGTTATATTTTTTGACAACTTCTTCTACAGTTTCCCTTTTTGTGACATCAATAAATTCAAATGGACCTGAATTTCTAAGCTCAGGGCTTGGCTTAGTCCTGTGTCCGGTCGCAAGGACATTGTCATTCCTGTATTTCTTTCTTAAAGCCATGGTGAGTTCAGAACCAATCTGTCCGACTGCGCCCGTCACCATGACTTTTTTCATTTCTTTTGCCATTTATACCTCCAGAATTTTAAGATTGTCTTGTTTTAAACCTGAAAAGCTCTATTTATATATTGCATAAAATGGGATGTCAACTCTAACGGAACCATCCTGCTCGTTCCAGAAAACACGGACTTTCAACCCATCGAAGTCAAAGAACTGAAGATTTTAGGGAAGGTGATTGGGGTCTTACGGAAATACTGAAGGTAGTGGTAAGCAGATTAAACAATCTCAAAAGACTCAATTGATATAACCGCCTGAACTCCCCAGAAGGTAAAAAGAAGAGGCAAGAACAAATGAAAAGGAGAAAAAATAAAGAGCGGCATGATAAAATTTGAAGCTCTAAAAGATAGTTTTTAACTCCTTAATCAGCGGTGTTTATTCTTTAAAGAGATCGAGCTGTCCCTTTTTCAATTTTTCTACGATTTCTTTGAGGTCAGGATAGTGTTTAATGAGTTCGGGAGAAATGTCAAATTTTTCACCTGTAATCATATTTTTGATCTGGAGGGCGTTTGCAAGAGCTTGACCTCTATAATGATTATTGGTTATGACAAAAACATTATCGCTTTTCTTACCCAATTCTTTTATTCTTTTTGTCCATTCTTCGAGTTCTTCTTTTGTATAGAGATAGTTGTATCTTTCGTCCCGGCCTGCATCTTTTCTAAACCAATTTTTATAATTTCTTCCATGAAATCTGACGTAAGAGAATTTTGGATTGGTACAAACAGTACCAGGCTTGATAGAATTATGAAACAGAGGCTGATCGATGTTACAAAAACTAACTCCGTATTCACTCAGAAACCTGTAGAAATCAGGGTTGTCCCAGGAGCTGTGTCTGACTTCTAAAGTCAGTGGATATTCTGAAAATAATTTAAACAGGTTTTTCAGGTATTCTTTATGCAAGGCTGTGTTTATGAATGACCATGGAAATTGAATAAGAATTGCGGCGAGTCTGTTTTTTGCACGAATCGGCTCTATTCCAAACTTGAAGCCATCAACATCTTTTTGAGAGATATTCTCTCTTTGATGAGTAAAGATCTGGTGAAGCTTTACGGAAAAAAGAAAATCATGTTGGCTTTCAACTTTTTTTATCCATGAGAGAGACATAGAAATAGCAGGAGGTCTGTAGAAAGTGCTGTTAATTTCTACGATGTTAATATAGCGTGTCAGGAAAACAAGAGGATTGAAACCTCGGTATTTTGTTTTGGGATAAACGATGCCATCCCAATCTTTATAACTCCAGCCTGCAGTCCCGATAAAATAATGAGTCATTTGATTAATATTTTAAAAGAATAATCTTAAATATCAAATAAGAAAAAATATTGAAAGTTAGCTATAAAGTTAGAAAAGTTATTGCAGAAGTTCTTCTTTTATATTATAATTGAAACTAAAATTTTTTAAATGTCTTTAATGTAGAGGAGAAGTCCTTTTCCTGATTTATTTTCATGTATTTTAAAAAAGCCTATAAAAAAAGTCCCGGGAAGAAAATACATCTCCCTAATTTTAGAGATATCGAACCTCTTTTTATCTGTATTTCTGGAAGAAAAGGAAACCTTGATTTAATCTATTTTAATTTTAATGAGATTTAATATAGTTGTAATCAATCCAGGATCTACCTCCACAAAAGTTGCTATTTACGAAGATGAAAATCAAAAATTTTCTGAAAATATGTTTCATTCAGAATTAGAAATTGCAAAGTACAGCCATATAGTTGAACAGCTTGATTTCAGAAAAGAAATTATTTTAAATTTTTTGTCCAATAGGAACATAAATCTCAGTTCAATTCAGGCGGTTGTAGGAAGAGGCGGGTTGTTAAAGCCTGTTTCTGGGGGAACATACCGCGTTAACGATAAAATGCTGATAGATTTAAAAAGGGGTGTTCAAGGTGAACACGCTTCAAATCTTGGAGGAATTCTCGCAGCAGAAATTGCTTCTCAAGTAGGTATACCCGCATTCATTGTAGATCCTGTAGTTGTAGATGAGCTTGATGAAGTTGCCAGATTAACGGGTATTCCTGAAATTAAGCGTCGAAGTATTTTCCATGCTCTAAATCAGCGTAGTTGTGCTCGTCTTGCTGCTGAAAAACTTGGCAGGAGCTATGGTGATATTAATCTTGTGGTTGCACATCTTGGTGGGGGGATTTCAATTTCGGCACATAAAAAGGGTAGAGTTATAGACGTAAACAATGCATTGAATGGAGAAGGCCCGATCGCACCAGAGAGAGCAGGAACATTGCCCGCATGGGACCTTATAGAACTTGCGTTATCAGGAAGATACAGTAAAGGAGAACTGAAGAAAAAAATAACAGGCAGGGGAGGCATGGTTGCTTTACTCGGCACAAATGATATGAAGAAAGTCATGGAGAGAATAAAAAAAGGAGATAAAAAAGCAAAACTTGTCTTTAGTACAATGGCCTACAAGGTTGCAAAAGAAATTGGTGCCTGCGCTGCCGTGTTATCTGGAGAAGTGAATGCCATAGTTATAAGCGGGGGATTAGCTTATTGTAAGGAGTTTATTGAAGAAATAAAGAGTTATGTCTCTTTTATTGCAAAGATATTTGTTTTCCCTGGAGAAGATGAGATAAAGGCTCTTGCCTTAGGAGCTTTACGAGTTTTAAGAGGTGAAGAAAAAGCCAGGGAATATCTTTAAAGTAAGGAGCAATTAAGATGAAAAGATTAAAAGAATTAGTGAATTTTGCAAAGGCACGTGGGACAAAAACCTTAGCCGTGGCTTGTGGAGAAGATCCGCACACGATAGAAGCTGTCGCAAGGAGCGTAAAAGAAGGAGTTATCAAAGCAACACTTATAGGGAATAAAGATAAAATAACTTCTGTGGCGAATTCCTGCAAGATTGACCCTGAAATATTTGAGATTATTCATGAGCCTATTCCTGATAAAGCTTTAAAAAAAGCTGTAAAATTAGCGAGAGATGGAAAGAGGGATTTTTTGATGAAAGGGTTAATAGATTCTTCGAAATATATGAGAGCTATTCTGAATAAAGAGGAAGGTCTTCTTCCCCCCGGAAAAATAATTTCTCATGTCACACTGGTGGAATTTCCTGATTACCATAGATTTCTTATTGTTTCTGATGTTGCAGTTATTCCAAAGCCAGACTTGATCCAGAAAATAGCTATGACCAATTATTGTATAGATGTTGCTCATAAGTTGGGAATCGAAAAGCCTAAAGTAGCTATCATTGCTGCTGTTGAAAAGGTGAATCCAAAAATGGACGAAACGATTCATGCGGCAGTTATTTCGAAGATGGCAGAAAGGGGACAGATAAAAGGAGCCATAGTTGATGGCCCGTTAGCCCTGGATGTTGCAGTATCGAAGGAGAGTTGTGAAATTAAAGGCTTGGATTCCAAACTCAATGGAGAATCTGATGTGCTGGTATTTCCGAACATAGAGACCGGGAATGTGTTTTTTAAAGCATGTGCCATATTAGCAGGCGGTGAAATTGCTGCTGTAGTAACAGGGGCAAAAGTACCATGTGTGCTTACATCAAGATCTGATTCAGAAAAATCCAAATTTTATTCGATAGCTCTTGGAGCCTTAATTGCATAGGAGATAAGAAAAGAATGTATACTATAATTTTAACAATTAATTGCGGTAGCTCCTCAATAAAATACAGGCTTTATAATTGGACTAAGAAGGAATCATTGGCCGCAGGAATCGTTGAAAGAGTCACTGTGGGTAACTCCTTCTGTGCCCATGAAGTGCCTGGTAAGGATAAAGTTGTTATTAAAAAGGAATGCCCGACTCATAAGGAAGGAATCAAATTAGTCATGGATACCCTTGTTCATCCAGAGTATGGTGTAATAGATGAACTGTCTGTAATATCAGCCGTCGGACATAGAGTTGTACACGGAGGAGAAAAATTTGCTAAATCTGTCATGATTACATCAGAAGTTTTAAAGACTTTTAAAGAACTTGCTGATCTTGCTCCTCTGCACAATCCTCCTAATATATTAGGAATCGAAGCTTCAATGGAGCTACTGCCCGACATACCCCATATGGCCATAATGGATACCGCCTGGCATCAGACCATGCCTGATAAAGCGTATATATATGCCTTGCCATATGAGTGGTATGAAAAATACGGAATTAGAAGATATGGATTCCATGGAACTTCCCTCTTATATGTTGCAAAAAGAGCAGCTACATTGCTTGGAAAAGATCCCTTCAAGTGTAACTTAGTTCTCTGCCACATCGGAAATGGAGTTTCATTAAATGCTGTTAAGAATGGTGTTTCTTATGATACTTCCATGGGTTTTACTCCTTTAGAAGGCCTTGTTATGGGGACAAGGGCTGGAGACCACGATGCAGCAATTGGCTTTTATATTGCCGAAAAAGAGAATAAAAGCACGAAAGAAATATACGACATACTAAATAAGAAATCAGGTATACTGGGTATAACTGGTAAGTATACTGATAGGAGGGATGTTCAGGAAGCAGCAAATCATGGAAATGAGCGTGCAAAGCTTGCGATCGAAATTGAAGCTTACAGGATAAAAAAGTATATTGGTGCATATGCGTCTGCTTTGGGTAGAGTAGATGCAGTTGTTTTCACGGCTGGCGTAGGTGAAATGAGCAGTGTTATCCGTGGGAAATCTTTAGATGGCCTTGAACTTCTGGGAATTAAATACGATAAAAGGAAGAATGAAATAGCTAAGACAAGAAATGCAGAATGTGATATCTCCGCTTCTGATTCTAAGGTAAAAATTTTTGTTATCCCTACAGATGAGGAGAGGGTGTTTGTAGAAGATGTGGTTGCACTATTTGAGGGCAGATATGATGTTCATACAAACTTTAATTACAGATTTCAGGCAAAAGATTATACGAATACTTTACGTGACCTGACTTTTGAGAAGGAATGTAAGAAAAATCCTGAGTTGCGAGAAATTAAAGTAACACCTAAATGAAAAGAAATTACGGAAGATATAAAATCCATTCTTTAGTTTGCTTAAATTTACTAAAATAATTTACTTGATTTATCTAAGAACAGTTTAATAATGGTAGCTGATTGATTATTAATGTATAGCATTTATGAACTTTTATCATTTTATAATTTTTTTTTCTATTATTTACTTTAAGAAATGGAGACTGTAATATTTTTTGATTATGACGTTTGAGGAACTCAGGAAGCTTTAAATGAGAAAAGCCTTTTTTCTCTTTTTTTTAATCCTTATATTTTTTTTAAGCTGTGATAATAAAGAAGAAACTCTTTATACGATAGGAGTTTTTCAATTCAATGATGCTCCTACACTTAATATTGCACGCAAAGCTTTCCAGAATGCTCTGGAGGAAAACGGATTTTTTGATGGCAGAAATATTCGGATTATATTCAAGAATGGGGGAGAAGATATACCAGAAGTTCAGAGGATTGCTCAGGACTTTGTAAGTCAGAGAGTGGATATGATTGTTGCTTTTTCTACTTCCTGTCTTCAATCAGCTATCAATGCAACTCAAAAGATACCTATTGTCTTCTCCAATGTAGCCAATCCTTATCTTGCAGGAGCTGGACAATCTAAAGATGTTCATCTAAGCAATGTTTCGGGAGTATCTTCAAGAGGGCCAATAAAACAGGGTATAGCCTTTATTAAAGAAGTATTACCTGGAGTAAAAAGAATTGGTACTCTCTGGACACCATCTGAGCTTAATTCTGAATTTTATCTTGAAGTTGTGCGCACAAGTGCCAGAGAATTAGGTCTTGAGATAATTGCAGTTCCGATTACAAATAGTAGTGAAGTTATTCTTTCAACCCAGGCATTAATAAATAGGAAAATAGATGTTCTCTTTCCTGTCTCAGATAATACAATAAATGCTTCTTTCGAAGCACTGGGTCAGATTGCAGAAGAAAATACTATTCCCCTCTTTGGTGGGTTTTTACTTTCTGTTAATATGGGGGCTTGTGCTGCCGTAGGATGGGATTTTTATGATATGGGTTATAAGGCAGGGGAAATTGCTATCAGGATTAAAAATGGAGAAAATCCTAAGAGTATTTCTTTTCAAGAAATGAATAGAGTAAGAATTTATCTCAACCTAAATTATGCTAAAAAACAGGGGATTGAATTTTCTGAAGACAGCTTAAAAAAAGCCTACAAGATAATCGAACCAGAGAGTAATCTTGATTCCATTAAATTACCTTACTATTAAAGAGATATTAGAAGATTTCTCTGTACAGAATAAGATTCTTGCTCACATATGTCGGATGGTTAAAGAAACAGATATTGTAAAAAGATTAAAAAAGGCAAAATCACAGGAGGAGATACTTTTGTTCTTAAGAGAAGAAGAAGGGAATATCGAATGAAACTCTTAATTTTGATTCTTAATAAAGTTGTTTATGTTTGCCGGGGCAAAAGCTATTTATACACATCACCTCGTGTATCTATTTTTACAATCTTAATGACATCTTTTTCAAGAGAATAAATAACTCTATATTTTCCAATTCTTAATCTGAAAATATTTTTCACTTTCTTCCCTTTAAGCTTCTTTCTATCTCCTTCAGAAGGGAGTTTTTCAACACACTCCATTATTTTTCGAGTAATATTCCGTTCAAGCGTTTGAAGATACTTTATACTCGTCTTGCTGTAAAGAATTTTCATATTTCAAGGGTCTCTTTTGCCTTTTCAGGGGTTACAAACTCATCAGATGAGAGTATTTCCAAAATTTCCTTTTCATCTTTTGCAGAAAGAATCAATTCTTCTTTTTTGCCCATTCTTTTTCCTATCCAGGCTCGAAGTGATTTTCGAATTATCTCCGATATACTTTCATTGTGAAAGAACGATAAGGCCTTAACCTTTCTATATAACTCTTCATCAATTGTTATGTTTAATCTCCGCATTATTTTATCCTCCAATACATATATACGCAATTATGTATTAATTGTCAATATAGTTATAAAGAGGCTGGATGGCGCTGGTGATAAACCCCTGCCATGGCAGCAGGGATGACTCAAGAAACGTGCCAGGATGGAGGCTTGCAGACAGATACCCCCTATAAAAGAATATCTGTTTATGTTTGCCGGGGCAAAACCTAATAATAAAACAATTTTTTCTGTTATAAAAAAAGAAAAGGAACAACCTGCTACGGGGCTGATTTATATTTTTTTGGGATATTTATGATGTTTCATATCCAGCAATGAAAAAAGAGGATACTTGATTTATTTTCCTGTAAGTGGAAAGGAAATAAGGTTTTGCCCTTGACCGAGGGGAATTGCCTTTTTTATGGCCTTATAAGTGAGTCGAGAAGCAAGGGAACATGCATCTTTCAATGGAATATCTCCGACCATGTATCCTAATATGCTTGATGAAAGAAAACACCCTGTGCCGTGAACCATTTTATCTATCCTTTCTCTTTTAAAGGTATAGATATTTTTGCCGTCATATAACACATCAGTTGTTGAGCTTTTTAAATGTCCCCCCTTTATTAAGCAGGGAATCCCTGTGAGATTGTAAATAATTTCTGCTGCCTTTCTCATATCATCGGTACTTGTCACAGGAATATTTGAGATCAATATAGCTTCTTCGATATTAGGTGTAATGAGAGATGCTTTTCCGCTGATTTTTTTTGTGTATTTAGTAACTGCATCTTTATCAAATAACCACTTTCCTGAAGTGGATTTAAAAACAGGGTCTATAATTTTTTTAATACCTGTATCTTCTGATAGGATTTTTTCGATAACAGGAATATTATTCTTACTTCCAACCATCCCAACTTTAATTCCTGCAATATCAACGTCTTCGCTTATGGCTTTGTATTGCTCCCATAGAAATTCAGGTGGAAGACAAAGGAATTTTTTTACTCCTTGAGTATTTTGCTCTGTTACAGAGGTAAGAATTCCCATTCCATAAAACCCCAGGTACTGAAATACGCTTATATCAAGCATCACTCCCGCCCCAGAAGTTGGGTCAAAGCCTGCGATAGATAGAAGAATTTTTTTCATGTATTTTTTAAGGAATTTTATACCTAAGACGGCAAAATATCCATATTTTTTGCATGACATCTCTTAATTTCTCGTTATGCTTATTCTTAACTAACATGATTTAAAGAAGTTATACGAAAATGAAAGTAGATGCTGAAATTTCGTAATTATAAAGATAGTAGATGTAGAAAAATCAAGTTATTTTTGTTGTTTACTGATCATTTTTAATTTGATAATATATTTTTAACCTTTCATGAAATCAAGAGCTCATATTTTTGTTTCAGGAAGAGTTCAAGGAGTATTTTTTCGTGCGCATGTACAAAGATGGGCCTCTTCTATGAATTGTAAAGGTTGGATAAAAAATCTGTATGATGGAAGAGTTGAATCTTTGGTTGAAGGAGAAAAAGAGAAGATTGTGCAGTTAATTGAAAAAATGAAAGAGGGGCCTCCGCTTGTTCGTGTGGAAAACATTGAAGTAAATTGGCAAAAATACAAAGGAGAATTTTATGATTTTCGTATATCATGGTAAAGATACATTTATTATTTTACTCTTTGTCTTGTATAATTATTTAATCCTTTATCTTGATATGAATGATTAAAATTATTTAGTGATAATAATTTTAGCATAGAGGAAAGATCAATAAAGAATTGATAAAGAAGGAAGGAGGATAAAAATGGGGAAGATTGATAAAGAAAATCAACCCTCAGTTAAGGTTTTTGATGGAGTAACACGCCATACGCTTGCATGCGGCAAAGATGTTTTAATGGCTAAGTTTGAGTATAAAAAGGGATCAAAAGTTCCTTTTCATAAACATTATTATGAACAGGTAACAACAATCCTTGAAGGAGAGCAAAGGATAATAATAAAGAGCAACGAAAAAACAGAAGAGCTAATTGTAAAATCCGGTGATTCCTATATTATCCCCTCCGATTTTGAACATGAACAGTTAAGCCTGAGGGATTCTGTGACTATAGATGCATGGGCGATTGCACCTTAATCTTTTGTACTAAAAAATATATTTCTTATTATAATGCGTTTCTTTAATTTCTCCAGCAACTATCTACCCACACTAATATATTTGTGTTCCTTTTAAAGTTTAGTGAAAAGAAGGAATCTAAAAGGCAAATTTTTTTGTGTGATGAATTAAAGATTTAATATATAAAACTTTTTAACTTGAATCTGTTTTTTTTGATTCAAGGAATTTTGTGCGGCATTCATTTGAGCAGAAGTAATATTCTTTCCCTTCAAAGATTTCCTTGATGGCATCTTCTTTTGGAAGATATGTATTACAGACTTCGTCTTTAACCATTATTCCTTTAGAATGCTCTGAAGTACGATGAGATTTACTCGCTTTATTTAGTGAATTAAAAAATTTGATTATAAGGTAGATGATATATGCAAGAAGAGCATAAAAAAAAATTTTTAGAAATCCGATAATCATGTATTAAATTTAGATAATTATAAGGATTATGTCAATTTAGCTTGTCTTTTTAGGATAATACTTTCCAACATTGAAGCAGATCATTTTTCTTTAGGAAGTTTTATTATTATACAAGTGCCCTCATTTTTTTTACTCGATGCCTGTATTATGCCTCCATGATCTTCTATAATTTTTTTTGCAATAGAAAGCCCTAATCCTGTTCCAATTTCTTTAGTTGAAAAATAAGGGTTAAAGATTTTTTTTAATTTATCTTTTTCAATACCAATACCCGTATCTTTACACACGAGCATTAAGTTTGTTCTCGAAGAAGAAACTTTCAATTCAATCATGCCTTTACCACGGATGGATTCGATTGCATTTATAATAATATTTCTAAATGCAATTTTTATCTTGGGCTTGTCTCCTACAAAGCTAAAATTCTTCCCCTCATATATTTCTTTGAAAACAATTCTGTCTTCCAGGATTTTTTTATAAGGTTCTATCGTTTCCTGGATAATATTTTTTAAATCAAACGACTGTTTTTGAAGCTCAGATTCTTTCGATATTTCAAGGAATTCCCTTGCAATTTTTCTAAGATTTTCGACTTCGGTTATAATATAAGAAGTTGATTCTTTAAGAGTTCCTTCAAAGTTTCCCTTTTTATTTTTATAAACTTCCATGAGGTGTTCAGCAGAAAGTTGTATCGGGGTAAGGGGATTTTTTATTTCATGAGCCACTTTTCTTGCCAATTCAGTCCACGCTACTTTTTTACTCATCTCAGCTAATTCTTGCTGGTGTTTCTTCAAGCTTTCAATCATTTCATTGAAGCCGTTTACCAGTGTTTTCATTTCGTCTTCATGTTTGTGCTGAATGGAAATTTCAAAATTTCCCAGGCTAACCTCCCTGGTCCCTTTAAGAAGGTTTTTTACAGGCGTTACTATCATTTTTCCTAAGGTATGAGCAAAAATCAGGACTATTGCTATGAAGAAAGCGGAGATGAAGAGTAGAAATTCGATTAATTCTCCACTGGCTTTTGCAATTTCCTGCTGTTCCAGCGGGAAAGGAACAGATATAAGCAGAAGCGTGTCGTTAAGGAAAAAAGGAAGAGTTAATGTATGAAAGGAATAATCCCCTATTTTTTGAGTTTGGGTGAAGAAGAGATTATTTTTGTACTGCATTTCATAAAAAATTTCTCCATTTAGAAGCTCAGGAAGCAGCCCATAATCAAAGAATTCACGTCGGCTTGAGGAATTTATTTTCCCATCTTTATACAAATTCACATCATTGGAGATTGTTGAACTTATCCATAATACTAAATTATCTGTGGGCATTGGTAAAGTACCTTCTTCTGGTTGTTCTAAAAGAATAAAATCTTCCATTATTCGGCGAGCAAAACCAGCATAGGATTCAGCCTTTTCAGTGACTTGCTGGGAAAACACACGAGAAAAGAAATTTCTTGTAGAAAAAGTAAACAGGAGAAGGGGAATTGTTGCGATTGCAACAAAAGAAATAAAAACGCGGTTTGAAAATGACCAGAAAGGATTTTTTATTTTTCTTCTATAATAAATTGCAGAATAAAAGAGTAAAAAAAGAAGAAAGAATGCGAGGTAGAAGAAAAAAAGTTTTAAGAATTCTACTGAATATCGGAACACAGTCTTTTGGGGCAAAAATAATGAATAAATTCTATTATTGTTCTTAAAATACAGGCTTTCAAATTTCTTACCTTTGTCAGTGAAAGAAGACCAAATTGCATCTCTGGAAGAAAGGATTCTTTCGAGAAGTTTTAAAGGAATTCCTGATGTTATTTTATTTGGATTAAAAATTAATTTTCCATCCGGATCAAAAATTGCAAGGCCTAAATCAAGCTGGTTAAGGGAAGGAATAGAATTAACCCTCAGGACTTCAAAATAAGGATTAGCTGAATAGAGAAAGGGCAACATATCATAGTCTACAGAGAGAGAGAGAATCATTCTCCCCACATGATTTCCTCTCTCAAACCAATCTTTATATCCTATGAGGAATTGCTTTTCTTTACCCATAATTATTATGTTTTGATGAAAGAGCGTCCAATTCTGACTTAAGGGGAAGTCATAATCACTCGTATAGAATTCAGGAACATTGAGTGAAAAACGTGAAAGAGTTTCTCCTTCTGGGCTCAAAATTTCTAAACTTGAATACCAGTTGAACTCAGAAATTAGACTCTTCTGCCAGAGAGATTGAGCCATGTTAAGAGGAGAAGATGATTTAAGAAATGAAAGGATAGATTCTTCCTTCTTGTCGATCTCGAATAAACTTTGTTTTAATAAAAAAATTCCCCAGTTTTCTTCAGATTTTATTTTATTTTTAAGAGAATTTTCTACGAGAGAGTGATTTCGGTCAAAAGTAAAAGAGTGAAGACTGAGATAAATGAAAAGAGTTATGCTGAATAGAGATATGAAAATTCCCCCTTTTTTTCTCATCATCCCTGGAATATAACTTGATATAATGATTAGAAAAATTATTACTGCTTGAAGAAAAAAAAGAAGTAGAGTATTTTTTCCCCTTGGGAAAATAATATAGAGGCCAAACACAAGAAAAAAGAGAATAAGAGGAATGTTAAGGCTTGAAGTATAAAAAGATGCAAATCTAAGACACATTAAGCTGGCAAGATAGAAACAGAAGAAGAAAAGAAGAATGGCGATGTGAAGAAGAACAAAAGAAGGATTAAAGTAGAAATTGAGTAAATTAAGATTAGAGTTGAAAACTATGGATGATAAGGTTTTTTGAAAAATAATAATTAGGAATAATGAAACAAGAATAAATACAGAATTGAAAAATAAAGAGAGCATAAGGGAATGTTTTCTTTTTACGCCCCTGAAAAATCCTTTTGAGGAAATTGCCACGTAACCCACAATAAGGAAAAGAAATAGAGCAGTGAGAAAAATGTCCGCCGGAGATTTGGTGAAATTCCAGAGAGATAAAAAACTGGAAGTCGAGGGAGAAAATACAGAAAGGCTTTGAATTTTTTCAAGTTGACTTAAGGGGAAAAAGAGGAACCTCAGTCCTATTAAAATCATAATAACGACCAGGCTAATCCTGAATTTTATTACCTTTTTCATTACAGGATATTTGAAAAGGTAGATAAGGAGAAAGATGAAAGAAATCCCAAGTAACAGGTAAAAAGCAAGCAAAAGTTCTTCTTTTTTGGTTGAAATTTTTGAACTGATAGAAGGAGAACTCAATGTGACTGTAGCAATTATAGAGTGTTGTCTGTTCCGCAAAGGGAAAAATATAGTTTGAAATTCGTCGTGTAACCTTGCTTCTCCTATGTATATATCGTTGTGTTTATGAAAAAATTTTTCAAAGCCAGTAATTTCATCATGATAATCGTAATAATCGATATTACAATTTTTTAAGAGCTTTGGCTTCAAGAAATGATATTCTTTCAAATAGGGTGTTTTAATTTGAGGTAGAAAGGATAAAAGCCTGTAGAAAGCTAGATATTTATCGTCATCAATCTTCTGGAAAGAGGCAAGATAGACTGAGGATTTATGGTGTATAAGAATAAATGATTCATTTTTAACGATTGGATTTTCTTCTCTGTCATTTTCAAAAATTGTTTCTAAATCTATTACATTACCAATCCACAGTATGGGATGACCCTTTTTGTCATAATAGCCTATACCTTCATTTTCTTTATTAAGAGAGAGTTTCTTAAAGAGATTAAAAATTTCATCTTTATTTTGGGGAAAAGGAGAGGAAAATAAAAGAGCCTGCTTACTATCTAACTCATCCATTATTCCGTTGAATGCACCATTAATTTTTTTTGCCTTAGTTTTTAAGTGTTCTAAATTTTTCTCATAATAGCCTGAAGAGATAAATGAAGGGAGTATAAGAGAGAGAAGTAAGAATAAAATGGAGAGAACAATACTGGAAATAAATGCATATAAGAATAATTTATTTCCTTTTAAAGGTCCAAGAACTCTCAAATTTTATCTGCCTTTATTTCGGTAATTTTCCACAGGCCAGGAAGATTCTGTTTTTTTTGATTTTTTTCTTTAGTTAGATAGAAAAAAACATGAAAAACGTACTGATTATTGCTTTTTTTATCCTTAAAAGACCATCTTGTCTTCAGTATAAAATTTTTTTCTTCTGGCGACAAAGATGGCCTTTCTGAGTGAAATTCAAAGGTAATATAAGAAGAAAAAATATTTTTAAAAAAGAAATAAGTCTGTTCGTGAGAGAGTTGGTCGTAAAAAGAGATAGGGTCCGGTAGAGAAATTTGAATGTAGCTTTGAGTTGAGAGAAGGTTATATAATATTTTTGGCTCTTCTTGAAGAAATGCCTTTTCTAAATCCTGTGGAATTGTGGAAATACTTAAAGATATTATTGTAAAAAAAGAAAGAAGAATATTTATCACAGAAAAAATACTATCATAATTATGTTAAAGATAGAAGGAGGCAAAAAATCCTTTTTTTCAGATAAAACTTATTATTATGCAGATAATTTGCTTTAGATAAATAGATTTAGCTTTTTATACCATTTTTTCCTTTTTTTAAGGTGCTATCCTCGGGCTTATGGCTCTTGAATTCTTCTGAAACAATGTTTTTGAGTTCTTCTTTAATTTCATCTATTTTTTTTAATTTTCCAGAAATTCTATCGAAAAGAGCTTGTTGAACTTTTACGCCTTCTTCGATAAGAAAAGCGGCACTCTCGGAACGACTCTTAAAAAGACCTGAATCAACCAGCATTTTTAACTTTTTATTGCTCTCATCATTTACACGAATTGTAAGGACAGTATTTCTTGAAGCTAAAGCCTTATCGATTGCTTTTTTTATTGATTCTGCTGTCTGCGCAGCAAGCTTTTCGACATGACTACCAATTTCACCAAGAGCGCTCTGGTGTTTCTTTTGTTCCTGTTTTGATGCTTCTTCTTGTTTACTGTTTGCCATGATTAAATTCTCCAAAATGTAATTTAATTACAAATTACAACAATTTAAATTACATGTCAAGCATAAATTTTTGAGGGATTTTTCTATTTCTCTTAGTGTTTGTCTTTGTGCAATACAATTCAATAAGTTACATATAATATGACTGAAGAAAAACCCTGAGAGTTCAGCCTCTATAAGACTTTTTAATCAACTGACTTTATTTATAAGGCAAAAAATAAAAAAAAAGAAAAAGCAACAAAATCTTTTCGATGAAGAAGGAGAATAAGCTATAATCTAATTTAACAGGATATTATTCTTTTTTTTCTTCCTTTTTTTCTTCCTTTTTTTCTTCTTCTTCTTTGGATTCCTTTTCTAATTTCTTTGTTCTTTTTGCATCTTTTATACTACTGATTCCTGCTATTATGGCAATGATGCCGCCTATAAATAGTATTGGTGGAATACAACCAAAAATAAGTTCATAGAATTCACGCCACCATACAAAAATAACAAGAATAACTCCGCCGGCCATAGCTATTAAGCCTCCAAGAATAGCAAAAAATTTACCCATAGGAAATCCTCCCTAAAAAAATTTCAGAAACGATTATAACAAATGGATTTTTAATAAGCAACAGAAAAAAATAGTTAATTATTATAAATAAAGTCTTTTTCATATATACTAAATATGTAGAACAAATATTTTTTGTAGGATAAAATAAAAAAGGAAATTTTTATGAAACTAAAATGTGTTATTTTTGATATGGATGGGACAGTTGTGGATGTGCCTTATGATTGGGAGTCAATAAAAAAAGAGTTGATGATTCAAGGGGATTCTATACTTAATTTTATTCATAAATTGAATGAAGAAGAAAGAACAAAAAAATGGAAAATTCTGGAAAAATATGAAAATGAAGCTACAATGGGAGCGATTTTAAAAGAAGGAATACCTGAATTTTTAGATTTTTTGGATAAAAGCAGAATAAAAAAAGCCTTGGTTACTAATAACTCAAGGAGAAATGTAGATTTTCTTCTGAAGAAATTTCATTTAAAGTTTGATTGTGTTGTCTCCAGAGAAAGTGGACTCTGGAAGCCTTCAGGAGCTCCGCTTATTGCTGCTCTAAGAATATTAAAGCTAAATAAGGAGGAATGTTGTGTTGTTGGAGATTCTCATTTTGATATAAAGGCTGCGGAAGAAGCAGGAATTAATAGGGTCTTTATTTTGAATAAAGATGAAAAGAAGTTTGCTTCAACAAAAGCCGATATTTTTCCCTCAGTAAAATCTCTTCGAAAACGAATAGAGTATTTTATATAGAAATGTTTTTGTTTAATAATTTAATTGCCTTTTGAAAAAATATGACAAGTAAGGTTTATTTTATCCCTGCCTCAAAAAAAGAACCTCCTGAAGTTTTAGCAAGAAAAGCTGAAAAACTATTTCTTATGCTTAATATAAATAATAAAATTGAATCCTCTTCTTTTGTTGGTCTGAAAATTCATTTTGGAGAAAAAGGTAATGAGGGGCACATAAACCCTTTATGGCTTTTAGATATCATAAATAACATTAAAAAAAGAACTTCACGTGTTTTTCTGACAGATACGAATACCCTTTACAGGGGAGAGAGATCTGATTCTATTCATCATATTCGCATTGCCTGGAAACATGGCTTTAGTTTAGAAAAACTCGGCATTCCTGTTGTTATTGCCGATGGACTTGTTGGGCGGGATGATGAAGAAGTTTGTGTAAATCTTTCTCGAATAAAATCAGCCAGAATTGCCAGTGCTTTTCTTAACATAAATTTTCTCTTATGCTTGAGTCATTTTACTGGTCATGATCTTACTGGATTTGGAGCCGCAATAAAAAATTTAGGTATGGGATGTGCATCCAGAGCAGGGAAACTCGAGCAGCACTCAGATGTTCACCCCTGGGTTAGTCAGAGATTATGTAAAAACTGTGGCGTTTGTCTAAATTATTGTCCCTCAGGGGCGATTGTTCAGAAAGGCGGAAAAGCATACATCATAGATGAAAAATGCATCGGCTGTGGAGAGTGCCTGGTTGTTTGCAGTCCAGGGGCAATAAAGATTCGATGGGATAAAGATAGCATGAGGATTCAGGAGAAGATAGCAGAATATGCTTTTGGAGTTAAAAAGATTTACGAGGAAAAAATAGGCTTCATAAATTTCCTGCTTGAAGTAACAAAATATTGTGACTGTTGGTCAAAACAAAGTGAGAAGATTGTGGAAGATATAGGAATACTTGCTTCCATCGATCCTGTAGCTGTAGATAAGGCTTCTGTTGATTTAATAAATCAGAGAAGTGGAAAAGATATTTTGAAAGAAGCTAATGGTGTAGACTGGACTGTGCAGCTTAAGCGTGGGGAAGATATCGGATTAGGGAGCATGAAATATAAATTTATACATGTATGATATATTTTTGAATTTTATAAAGATTTCATTTTGGTTTTGCATACCAATATTTTTCTGAGATCTCTTGCCAAATCAGCAATCTTTCCTTTATAAATAGGACAATCTCCACAATAAAGTCCACAATAGGCAACTAAATTTTTATCTTGCTTACTCATTTTACCGCACTCCCCGGGCAGATTAATCTCATCTTACATTTTGCACAGGTCTTTTTCCTGCTAATCGCACCGCTGTAAAATGAGATTAATAATAAAAGTATTAATATTACTATCTTGGATATTGTAAATCCTTGGATGATTGAAATAATAACAAAAATGAGTGGAATTAGAGTTAAGAGCCCATAGGTGAGAGGAGCGAGTTTTAAGCCGAAGCTATTAGGAAAATTCTCAATCTTGCCCTTTTTGAAAAATAAAGCAGATAGTCTTCCCCAACCCATACAACACCACTTGTCATAATAATAACAATCGGTGCAGACCAATCTCCGCAGAATAACAAAGACCATTATTATCGCAAAGACAAGGTAAATCCAAGCAGCTAATGCATATAAAAACCAACAAGCAATCGTCCCCAAAGCAATCCAAAGAATCATCATGAGATTGCCCAAAATTATACTTGATTTGGGATATTCTTCTAATCCCTGGTCATGAAGTTTTATTTCATCTTCCATAGTATTTTCTTCCTTTATAAAAATAAATTTTACTTATATAAATTTACCATGGGCAAGCCCACCCGCAAACAATGAAAATGCTATTTTCTTGGTAATGTTTTTCTTTTTCAAAGGCGGGGTTCGGAATTTTTGTATAACGTCCCCAGCATATACGATGTTGCGACCGAAGGGAGCAATGTCCCGAAGGGCAAGAGCGAACCCCGTAGCGTATATGTTGTGTTAGGCTATGCGGTGGCGTCATTCTTTCTTCAATCTCTCAATTTCTTTTCTGATTTCTTCAATAACCGAGGGGTTATGGATAATCTTCTTTTTCCCTTCCTTTACTGAGATAACATAGAATACTTTACCCCCATATTTGGCAGTAAATTTCTCATGTGTCTTTTTCTGAAATTCTAATTCGTTGATGATTTGGGTGATATAAGCATATCCTGCTGGTTTAACTTGAAGCCCAATATATCTCTCATTCACCTTGATGAAGAAATCAACATTATATCCTCTATCCCATTCATCCGGGGCCGGTTCCACTTTAACACCTAATGCCTCTTGTAATTGCCCATAGATGGTCTGTATTTCAGACTGATACCCATCGTAGGTTCTACCAATTACCAAATTGATAATAAAATCAATACAAGCCTCCTCTGTTATGCTTTCTATTTCTGCTTGACATACTTCAGTTATCTTTATGTATAGTCTTCTCCCAAGTTCTTCCAAATGCTGTTTAGAGTATACATTTTTATAATAATACTCCTCCCAAACCTTCAAGGATTTAGGGGAACACTTTCTTATCAATTCTGAAACTGG
>Ga0209121_10001464_pt1 | contig 24801 bp, 28 predicted proteins | sample Cruoilmetagenom3_FD_187292 | JGI IMG/M metagenome (GOLD analysis project Ga0209121, IMG submission 187292) | Oil polluted marine microbial communities from Coal Oil Point, Santa Barbara, California, USA - Sample 3 (SPAdes) (version 2) | ecosystem: Environmental > Aquatic > Marine > Oil seeps ... | reverse complement strand
AAGAAGCTCATATAAATTTATGAAGTTGTGATTAACCGTTTCCCGTTAACCAGAAGCAAGCCGCATGGGTTGTCCCCATCATTTGGATTTTCTCCACAAGTCCGAATGACTGGTTCTCTTTTCCAATCTAGATTCAGCCTTCATAAACGTAAAGAGAGTGATAACGTAAAGATGGATAACATGACAGTAACGGAAGAATGGGAGACATCAATACTAGCAACTAAGACTAAGGTTCATCACAGGAATGCTCTAAAATACTTTGAAGAGTTTCTAAAAAAGAATCCTGAGGAAATGCTAGAGTTACGAAGTAAGGAAGGCAAGAGATTCATTACAAGAATTGTCCAGTTCTACCAATGGTTACAGAACAAGAAGAGCCTAAGTTCTAATACTTCAAGAAGTTACATTATTGGTTTACAAAGTTTCTTTGCCTACTATGATTTACCCTTGAAGTTGAAGAACAAGCTACCGAAGATGCACATGAAAATAGAAAGATATAGACCGTCCCTAGAAGATCTCCAGAAACTTTACAGATTTTCAGATTTACAAACTAAAGCTTGGTTGTCATTGAGTAGAGATGTGCCCGGTAGAATGAGCGACTTGTTGAGGATAACCCATGAACAGATAGAGCAGGGAGAATTCATGTTGTTGTCAGGGAAGGAGAATGTAATTGGAAAGTGCTACGTAACAGAAGCGACTCGAGAATTGTTTAAACAATGCTCTGCTAGTGGAATAGAGTTGCCTAAGACTGGGAGAGGGATCAACATAATGCTTGAAAGAGCTTGTAAGGTTGCTGGAATATCTAAGATAAACCAACACTTACTGCGTAAGGTTTGGATATCAAAAGCCATTGACTTAGGACTGTCAGAAATCGTCATCAAAGTTCTAACTTTCAAGAGTGTGGACGAATCAATGCTAACCTATTGGTTGAATAGAACAGAACTTAGAGATCATTGGAAGAAGGTTGTTGGCGCATTGCCCTTAGAGGCCACTAGAGTATATGTAAGATTGCCCAGTATAGAGGAAGCCGTGGAACTTGTTATGGAAGTACAGAAGCAAGAGTTGTTAGGGAAGGTTAAGAAACTTTGGAGTGAAAAACACGGAAAGTATACTTCCACGGGATCAGGAGAAATATTGGGATTAATGTTGACGCAACCAGACTTTGAAAAGATGACTCCGAAAGAACTGCTAAAGAAATATCTTGAACTGCTAAAGGAGACGTGACAGCATGACTTGGAAGTGTGCTGTTTGGGGAAAAGAGAATTCTAACGATATGAACGCATATCAAGTTTGTGGAAGCTACAAGGAATAGCCATGATGCGATAGCGCGCTCTGGATCCAAAAACTGAATATGATTTACATGGTCGAAACAACTCTGAACGAATCTTGCTTCTTCCCGGATAAGTGTACCCTAAAAGGCCCGCTGGGACTAACACCCAAAAGGGTTCAAGTCCTCTTCTCAAATTGCGAGTTCGAATCTGCATGCATACATTCCCATTGCCCTTTAGGTTAAAAATAAACAAACTATCTATGCTTTTTGGTATTGCCTACTCAAAATGCATGCATTTTTTAAGGATAAAGAGATACTTTTTCACAAATGGAAAGGAAAAGGCATAAACTTTATCTCGTTTCACCTTCTGGTGAGAAGTATGAACTGGGTTTTCTGAGCCCAATGACTTCTTGAACTATTCTCTTGGTTGTTGCAAGAAGTTGTTCTCCATATTCCTTTGAGCATCTTTGCATCATTATTTCTAACTTTACTCTTTGTTCTGACTCCATCATGGAATTTACAAGTCGAATTGAGTTATAGCATTCATGCAAATTCTTGACCAGTTCTCTCCCCACACCAGTTTTTTCCTTGTCCACAAAATGGAAAAATACGTCAGAATTTTTAGCTCTGAGATAAGCTGAGTCGGATAAAGTTGGCATTGGAGCAAATGGAAATTTCATGTTCCGTAGGGTTTTCACGTCATCTTCAGCTTTTTTCGCAATAGTTCTTGCTATACTAATGTTTTCAGCCATTTCGAAGCCTATGCTCGAAAGAATAGACGTCAGCTCTTTTTTATCAGCTAACCATCTATCAAACTTGACTGCAAATAGTGCTACAAACAAGGACGAAAGAATAGAGAGCAGAATGAAAATAATTTCATTCATTGAAAAACTTCCATCCATCTTCCTTAGATTAAACCCCTTTCACAATTCTAATCAGTTCCTTAGGCTCTGCTATAATCTTGCCACACTTCTCACATTTAGAAACTTCTAAGGGTTTATACATAGGAATCATGACCCTAACCTTAGGCTCTGGGCTATTTTGTTCAATGAAGATATTGTTTACTGGAACACGATTCCAATGACCACAGTTAGGACATTTCATTCTAAGGTTTTTCTTCATATTAAGCAACCTACTCATGCCCTCGAAGGTTCATCTTCTAACTTCTAGTCGTTTGTTGTTGTCTTATCCATTCACGGTCAAGATCCAGTCTAAGAATTCTTCGAAGTCCTCTGATAGTTGTTGGTAGTTCAATGTGATCAAGGAATTTCATCTTGAAATCAAGCATTCTACGTGCAGCAAAATAACGTGCATAGATATGTTTTGGCAGACTGAATAGGAGATTTACTGGCGGAACTTCTATTGGAACAACTCGAAAAAACAAACCTCTCGGGGCTTCCGTGAAATATACTCTAAACAAATGATCATCTTTTTCTGCCAAAATTTCCATTAATGCTTTTGACTTTAAAAAATAAATTATTATGTATACTTGACTATAGCCTTCAGGTATTAGCTATACGTGTTTTGTTTCAAACTTTTTATTACTTCATTCTCAATTATTGATTGACGATATATGCCAATTCTCGATCCTGTGTGGATTAAACCTGCCTCGATAACCAAGAAGACACAAGATCCTCTAGGGTTGGATCGTGTTTCCAATAGGCTGACTGGCGATATGTTGACCGGTATCACTGCTCTAACAACAAGGGCAAGGTACTACTCTTTCTATGTATGGGTCATAAAGAACATAAACGAGACTGAAAACATCACTAGATTCGACCAATTCGAGAACGCTTTCTTTGATCGTGAAAGAGTTTATACTATGGCATGTATAGCCCACGAACAAAGTGGCTCAAACCCGAAGGGTGATCATTCCAACATTCAAGGGTCACAAAAGGGAGGGGCGAAATGGCGAGAGAGTGGTGCGAAATTAAATATGTACGGCTTTCGTCATCTAGGGAACCGTTTGGGTGGATATGGATACTATTATCAAGCCTCGATTCGTAATCTTGGTCTCACCGAACAAGAGCAGATAAGAGATGTCCTTACTCCTCTTGGGAGGAAACTAGCTGAGGCGTTTGAGAAGGCCATCTTACAAACAGAATACTATAGGAAGTTCATTGGTAAGGATACTATCACGAAATCCGTTCTAGATGAATACGGATCAAGATCCTGTCTTTGTTTGCTTTGCAAAAGGGATGCCCCTGACCGAGATATCCTGAGAGACATAATCTTCGGAATGAACCCAGAAGCGCAAGGAAATAGGTATCATCAAAACCGACAGAACACTCTAGCACTGATATTGTATGATATCTACATCCTAAGCCAACAGTCAGAACTTTTAGATGACCAAACATTTCTTGATATCGCCTACTTTCGGCAATTTGTCTCAAAAAGAACTGCAAGAAACTGCGTTTTTCCCTCACAAGTAAATGGAATACTTGAAAGATGGAAGATGTTCAGGAGCCATGATTATTTCTCGTATGCATGCGAATCACTATTCCATGCCTTTCTCGGAGCTTTAGATATTCACAGGACGACAGGCCTTTCGTTTTCAGAGTTCATTAGTCTCGTTGACAATGCTGAACTGGTTAAAGAACTGTCATCAATGTTAGAAGTGAAACTCAATGTCAAATCCTCAAAGAAAGTTCTTCTTAAAGATGTTTTGCTACAAATCGTCCATCTGGCGACTGGACATAAACATCACAAATTCAATTCTGATATTAGTCGTGAGTTCGATTCCTCTTGCAATCTCAATTCTAGAATAAATGAACAGAAATTGATTGCGAAGCTTAGAAATCATTTTGACTCAGAAGAGTTCAACTTAAGCAAATCAACAGTTTGGGCCTCACTGGTACTACTGCTTTTGTATCTACGGTTCTACTGGAGATCAAAGACCAAAGATATGTCATGGAGATTGTTAATCCTGAGATCTGAGTCTGACCTCAGCACATCGAACCTTGTATTTCAACTTGAACATAAACTATCAAATCCAAACTACACAATGTTTGATTTCGTTAGCTGGATATACAAGGACTACATCCTCACTCAAGCAATAAGTATTTACAATCAGAAGGTTGGTTCTTCCTTGTATTCTCGCCCAATCTCATGGTTTCATCAAGACGAAAAGGCGTACAGAGTAGATAGAGCATACGATCCCAGGTTTCGGAATTCAAGATTCTACAGTTGCTTAACTATTCTGAATGATTTAGGCCTCTGCAGATTCACTGGAAATCATTATGAGTTAACGAGTGATGGGGTGAATTTGTTAATGAAACTTGGTACTTCGGTGACATAAATGGTGTCTATTGTCCAAAAAGAGATAATTACGGAATTAAAAGAAAGTGGTGAAGATTTCGAGAATATAATTGCAGGTACGTATAGCCTTGGACCTCAATTCTTCGAAGAAGAGATTCTTAATATCTTTCAACAGAAAGACGCGAAGAGAATCATGCTAATGGTTGATTCGAGACATTACGAAGAGACATTCCAAGTAGCTAGAAAGGCTGGAGTTATGTATTTCATCGAACCCATCTCTCTCAAGTATGACTTCCATCCAAAATTCATTCTTATGACTTCAGAAGAAATGGGTAAGCTTTTAGTTGGAAGTGGGAATCTAACAGAAAACGGTCTGATAAGAGACGGCGAAGTTTTCACTCTTATTGACTACGATCTTGTAAAAGAGTATCCGGACATATTGCCAGTCTTTGCTGAAATGAAAGAATTTCTGGTTTCTCTTTCACAGAGAGGACTCATAAGAAGCAGAAAACATAAGGAACAGATCCTCAAATCCCTTGATGTACAATGGCTTGTTGATGTAGAACCCTCTGAAGCGGGTCTTAGGCACATTAGGCTTCTTCATAGTGTGCAACGACCAATTTTACCTCAAATAAAAGACGTATTGGATGAAGAAGAAGTTTCAAGAATTATCTTAGCATCTCCATTCTTTGATTTGAAGGGAAGAGTCTTACATTACCTTGTTGACAACTTCTGCGATACAATACAGATCTTCATTCAGCCCGATCGCGTTAGTAACCTTCCGATTAAAACAATCAAGGAATTGAGAAGAGAAGGAAAAGACATTTCCACATTCAAAATAGCCTTTAGGAACGACGTCAATAGATTCATACATGCAAAGATTATTTTGTTTGAAACCGATAAAGGAAGTTATTGTCTTACTGGGAGTGCTAATGCAACGGCTGCTGGATTACTTTCTACTAGTAGAACAGGAAATGTCGAGTTATGTTTACTGAGATATAAGAAGAAAAGGAAAGGTTTCGATTATCTTCTCGTGAACAATGAACTAGAATCTAAAAGTGCCAATCTTTCATCACTAAGTTCGAATCCTCTCAGTCCTCCTGCCATGCTACCGAGTCCGGATATCTATATCGAAGAAGCAAGACTTGAGTCAAATAACCTGATTATAGATTTCTTACCTCCTGTGGGAAATGTGTACAAACACGCAAAAGTAACCATAAGCAGACCTGTTTCTATCAAACCGATAATCATTGAACAAACGCTCTCAAGCAAAGGGAGACTTGTGATTAATCTAAGTGAGGATACAAAGAGATTCTGTGAACAATCATCTTTTGTAACAATTACGCTAAGAAGAGGATCTTCGAAGAAATCTCTATCATCTAATAAACGATGGATCTCAACCCAGGTGCTGGAACAAACTCCCAGAAAAAGAGATGTTAGAATTGTGGAGAAAACGAACGGCCGAATTGGTCTGATTAGGCTCATGAATCAGCTAAACAAAGCTTCAGAGATACCAACAATGCTACTCTATTATTTGCAGTATCTAGATTTTGACTGGCTTGCTGAATCTCTGGACAGACCAAGAAGGAGAATAGTTAGAAGATCCATTGGTGAGGAAGAATTGGGGGATGACTTGGTTACCTTTGAGAGGTATGTGTTAACTGCTGAGGAAGTCTTAGAAAAGATAGTCAATAGACATGAAGAGAAGTTCGAGCAGATGATCGAGGAGATAGAGCAAATTGAGGATTTGCAAACTAGGGTTCAAAGGATGTTTGATTTGTTCTTGTTCATCAACAAAATAGTAATCTGGTTCATACTTAGGAAAGACATTGAAATAGAAAAATTGTTAGGCATAATTTATAGGATGCAGCTATTAGTCGGAACAAAGGAACGTTTCTGGTACAAAGATGAAGGATTTGGCTACTTTGATAGAGTCAAAGAATTTATTGGAAAGAAGAGATTTCTTGATGTGTACAAGAAACTAGATGTTTTGCCTCATTTCATGGTTCTTTCAAAAATTATACTCGACCTCACAAAGGACATATCTAGCAAAGAGCACTCAGCATTGTTAAATCTGCTAAGTGATACGATGAGAAACGCCTGTACACAGGAGAATAAGAAAAAAGAGATTGTCAACTTACCAAAAGATAGCCTAATGAAAGTAGTAGAAGAGTACGAGGAGTACGAACACTTCTCGTTTTCTTATAAAACTCTATTAGATCATACTCTTAAAATTATTAAGCGCCTAGAACCCCACAGTCATTGCGATGAATGCGGAAGGACAACTCCGTTTCGAATAAACTCGGATACATATCTTTGCCCGAACTGCGCCAGAAAACGATTTGGGAAAAGAGCGATTAGTTTAATTTTGATGGAATGCCGAAAATGCGGTTATACCAGATGGATGCCAGCCTCTGAAGTTAGAGGCTTAGAATTCTGTGAAAAAGATGATATGTTGATGCGGGGTATCCCTGGAACATTTCATATTCCTCGTTATGTATAGAAAAAGAGAGAGTCTACCCCCGTCTTAAATGCGATCTATTAGAATTTCTAACGGAACGTTAATAATATGAATCTATTCCGTTAAAAATACAACGTGAACGACGAAGACACCATCATATATAACGAACTACCGTTGACTGAGGCATTCATTCCAACTAGACTTTTCCACAGGGAAGGTCAACTAAGAGAGCTGGAGAGATGTCTCAAGCCTGTCTTAAACAACCGACTTCCTGAGAATGTTTTTTTGGTTGGTTCATAAACGATATTGGAATAATATTCTCTAAAAGAGACCCGGGAAGAGAAAATAAACTAATAAAGGACATCATGAACAGGGCTATTAAAGAAAATAACTTAGCTGTCCTCCGACGCGTAATCTATGAGTTAGGAAATGTGGGAATGATCTTTCCGGGGAGCGCTTTGGTAACTCTTCAGTACGCATCCGCTATAACCAATGAACAAGGGCGCAAAACTCTTCTCGAAAGTTTGGCCAAGATCAGAGCAGTGCATCCGGACATTACTGAAAAGTTCTTGAAAGATAATGCACCAGCATTACTGGATGAGGTAAAAGGCTCCGAAGTTGATATTTCTCTTGAGGCCTATGGAGGTGTGAACTTGTTTCTTAGAATACTTTTTGAAGTTGAAGATGTCAAGAACAGTTTCATTGATATACTTTCGAAAATCTCTGAATATAAGGATGAAAATGAATTCATACGATATTCTATTGGTCGTATCTTTGATTTAATAATTCATCATGCTCCCCCATCAGGCGCTGAAAAGTAAGTTAAATACTCTTAATGGCGATTTTTCCCAAATTAGATACAAGCCATCAAAGAGAAGTGGGTAGGATAATGAAGTGGGTTTTTGACCTTTTTATGGGTGCCATTTCTCCCGCATACTCCCCTTTTTTCACGTTATCGATACCCAATTGAGGAATACCTGGTCAAATCCAGAAAGGTAGAAATGCTAGATGTCTACTAATGAAAGAACGCGAGGCGAATTGTTTATGAGAATTGCCTTTCTTGGATGGGGTTCATTAATTTGGGACCCTCGTGAGCTGAAAGTGTCTGGTTCATGGCGAAAGGATGGCCCGTTCCTCCCTATCGAATTTATCAGAGTATCTACGGACGGTAGACTCACGCTTGTTCTTTATCCAGGTGCTCCTGATGTACAGGTATTATGGACCTTAGCTTCTTGCGAGGATGTGCCTCAAGCTGTAAAATCTCTTGCAGACCGAGAAGGAACTTCAGAAAGCAATATTGGGTTTGTCTCTATACTAGACAATAGCGGAAGATGCAAAACAGGTCCTCATATCCTAACCAAGATAGAATCATGGGCAAAATCGAAAGGGATTGATGTTGTAGTTTGGACAGATCTCCCTAAAAATTTTGAGAAAGAAACCAAGATGAGTTTCAATGAGGATAATGTAGTCAAGTACCTAAAAGGGCTTAAAGGTCTTGTAAGTTACAAGGCCGAAGAATACGTCCGGAGGGCACCATGGCAGATTAAAACACACATTCGGACGAAGCTTGAGGAAAAGCTCGGATGGAATCCACGTTCTACTAGTCAACTCAGAATATTGAGAAGAAAGAGAATATGGCCCGTGGATTGGAGAGAACAGATGTTGATGGACCAAGTGCATGGACGAACAGAAATTTATATGTATAAAGTGAAGAGTAACGGCACACAACCTTTTTGGGGATTAGTTCCTGTAAGCAGCGATGTTGTAGCCGTGGTCGCACATGATGATAAGGAAACGGCCTATCTTGTTAGGCAATCTAGACCCGCATGGGCTGAGAAGCATAAGGGTGTTTTAGTCTTGCCTGGAGGAGGTGTGCCTGCAGGCCTTAATGATGAAGAACTCCTCTGCGAAGCAAAAAGGGAATTGAAGGAAGAAACAGGGTATGAGTGCGAGAAGATTAGCAAGCTCACTACCGTTTTATGTTCAGGGAGGATAAGATCAAAACATCACATTTTTCTGGCAAAGGTCAAACGACAAGGAAAGCCCAAACTTGAGGAAGGGGAGAGGAAACTCGGATTGCATGTTGAATCATTGGACCTAAGTACTGCGGTTGAATTGTTTAGAAATGGGGCGGAGGAGGAAACGACAGGCTACACTCTACTAGGTTTGTTGCTGGCAAGGGAAGAGTTGGCAAAGGATTAGATGGAACAACAATGATTTGAAAAGTATCCACGAAAAGGCTTTGTGGTGGTGATACTTCCCGAAAGCCCTCCTTTTTTTATTGCCAGAGATATTAGAGATCTTTTCTTCGTTTGGTATACTTCTCAAAATTATACTCGTCTATCAATTTTGCTAATGTCCTTTGTGAGTTTTATACTTGTAGATGTAACCTTTAAAAATCAGCGTTTTCTTTCAACTTAGAGAGAGAATGCGCTTAATTAGAAAGTAGAAATCTAGAAATCGTGAGTGCTGTCAGGAGACACTGGAATGACGCGGATTATCTTAGACGGGGTTGATGAGGGTAAGAGGAAAAATGCAGAGGCAGAAATCTCACGCTTTCTTGATAACTTCTTTTCTGGTAAAGAAAACCCTGTGGATTCAATAAGAGTTACGAAAGAATTTCAGAAGGCAATACAAGATCTTCTTAATGAAGAAGAAACAAAATATGATCCACACCATGAATATGGAACTGCATATGCCAAGACTATTCCTTTCATCAAACAGAAAAGACTGGTTTTTGCCATTATTCTGGATGGCAATCTAATTGGAAGATGGACCAATGAAGAATATATCTCTCGTATAGCAACGTTGACTCATGAATTAGTTCATGTTACTGATGACAAACGCAGATGGGCAAAGATTGGGACAGAAGAATTCTTCTCAAAACCCAAAGGGAAAAAGGGATGGTTATTTCACAACGCATGGATAATTTGGCAAGAGTATAAGGCAAATAGAGTTGTAGCAGAAGTTATCAAAGAAACCGCGAAACAACTCAAAGGTGATGTGAATTATGATTTCGCTTTCGGTCACGCCGAGACATTATCTGATCTGCTAGAAGACATACATGACTACATTAGACAAAAAATTCGAGATTATAGGTACTGGAGACTCACACCAACAGAAATATGTTATCAGATTACGTCCAGAATTTGCGCAATTCTCCTATTATGCTCTTACATCTATGCTCTGATCGACTTGTCAGACGAAGTAAAACAGAAGATAGAAGAAATAGAGAGTCTTGAAGGATATCAGTTCCTATTGTCCGATAATTGGCCAAGAATTCACTCGATATTGAAAGAGCTGTATTCAAAGGCAAAGGAATATATTCCGGAGCTAGTAGATGACATTGGCGATGAAATTGATGCAATCGCTCAACTATGTGGGCTACAGATAAGAGATGCAAAAGAAGGATTCTATGTAGATGTTCGTGATATAGAGTAGAGTAACTTTCATTGGGATCTATGGCATACTCCAGTAATTCTGAAAGAAACTTCAACTTTCATTCAACGATTCTAAAGGTCAACTCAGTACATTTCTACCATGATTCTTTTGAAATACTTAGACATGCCTAAGAGTATAAATGGAAGCAGCATAAGATATGTCGGCAGTCCCCATGTTGAGATCAGCTCAGTGGGAATATACTGGCCTATATAACCCATTAACAAGAATTGAGACAGCAATACTGGAAACAGAAAAGCTGACCAAAACCAAAACAGAAAATTCCAAGGTTCTCTCTTCTTTACAGCTACGAAATATAATATAGCAGAGATTATTGCTAACAGTCTCAACATAATCCTAATGAGACCAAAGGTTAGGGGAATTAGCTCTATGGTTAGGAAGGCAACAGCAAATAATACGGCCGAAACTGCCCTTGCCTTAGAAATTATCGTTTCCATTGTAGATGTTAGTAATCCAAATGGACCAAATAAATGTTGCTTGTTTAGTCTCATGCAGGTTCGCGTGTGCTGGGAGTAAGCGTGCACGCACACACAGTGTGGAGTTTGTTACAGATTTTCTCCATAAACGCTAAATCTGTGGAAGCGGAATATTATGGAGAAAGGAGAAGGCTAATTGTGAAGAGAAAATCTGTTCTTCTACTCCTACTATTGTTTTCATTCCTATGCGTAAGGTCTAATCTAGTTAAGATAGGGATTCCTGATGTTCATGCGGTTTGTTCCATCGACACAAATGCTGAATATAGAAATGGCACGATCCCCGGGGACCCTCTTGATGTTTGGTATGCTTGGATCAATGTTTCCAATACTCAGGTTGTCTATTATGCTTTTGTGTCCGATGAGGTTAATCCTCCCGTCAAGAACTTCCTAGGTCAACACTTTCAAATCGAAAATGAAACCGACGTGTTCATTGGAAATACCTTAGCGTTGATAGAGGTTTACAATGATACTAATAAGGACGGCATTCCCCAAGCCAACTTTACCTCAGGTGAATCTGAAATTGCTTATTATTTAGAGGTTAACAGTAGCGTCAGCTACGAGATCACTCTGATACAAAGGGTCATCGAGGAAGAAATTGCCCACTATAAATGGGGTTTCAGATATAACATCATCGACGGCTTTCTCCAGTATCCTGATCAGGGAAATACAGGCGCAAGGGTGATGATTGAGTGTCTTGGTTTTAACTACGATTTCTACATGGTCGGAAACACATCCTACATGAAAATGAGCTTTGACATCGGAAACATTACTGATATTGAACCTTGGTGGGGCGAACCTCCAATCTCACTAGAAAATTTAAGTCTCTCCCTACTTTTCAGCACAGTCACTTCTTCTGCTAAACAACATACAGCCTATGTCAATGGAGAGCCTTACGATTCCACAGACACCACAGATTCTGCAACAGCAATCAGTGGAGGTGAAATTGCAGTAGAAACCATAAAAGCATACGAATTTCTCTTCGGCGAGAACTACAACCTCACTCGGGGTGAAAGCATAGAAACTCACACGACAAAATCGGAAGCAGCAGCTACAACAAGCGTGCCAAAGGAAGCACAACCTAGATTAGACTGGGGTTTCAGCTATTTCGAAAATTACCTAAATCTTAGCGAGCTATTCCCCTCAGCTGTCGGCATTGGAGGAAAGGTCAGCCTCGATTACAACATCTCAAAGTTCCTTTATAGAATCTGCTATCCCGTGTGGGATGGACTACCCATTAAACATGACCCAACTCTTGTGGCATACTTATTCAGCAACACAACAATCCCAGAATTTCCATCACTTCTCATCCTACCATTATCCATGATAGCAACACTGTTTGCAGCGTTAGTCTATGGAAAAAAAATCTTTTACTTCTCCTAGAAAGTAGAAAAAATTGGAGATTTGCGGGAGATGTCTCCACTTGGGGGGAGGGGCAAATCCCCGCGACCCCACCAGTAACGTGCGGCTATGCCTTTTGAATATGTGCACAGAGCTGAAAGCCGCAAACTGGAGCGGGAAGAGGAAGCCGACAAGATTTGGGCCTAGGCAATTCTCTCATAACGCCCTTAATCTGAGAAAAATCAAACGAGTCATACGACGCAATTTAAAGGCTTTATTGAAGGTATGGAGAATATTTCTTCTCTTTCTAATCAGTTAAGTGTTTGAGCAATCCACGAATTAGCCAATAAAACTACTGTCATAATCATCAACACGAAATATACTCCGGCAAAGATTTTTGGAACCCAAAGTTCCACTACAGTAAGTTGCTTATATCTACCAACTCCCTTCTTAGGTTTAAAATACGCCCACTCCGCCTTGTACATTGCCAGAGGCAGTTTCTCCTCAATCAAATGTATCACCTTGAACTTCCCTGAGTTAAGTTGCCTGTAGGAACTTATTGTACTCAGCCAAGTCCAGCAGAAAAGAATCCCTGAGAATGAAGTAATTAAAACCCAATATACATTTAAGGTTTCGAAGCAAGATCCTAACTCAGACAGAATGCCAATAGCTGTAACTAATAGGGTGTTTACACTTAGAAAGAAAGTGTTGCACTTCGAACGTCTAGCAGAAACATTATCTGCCATTTCCACGTACATCTTGTATAGTTCCAACAAATGTTGCTTATAGTTCTCACCGTAGTCTTCTTCCTTGACAGACAGTAACTCGGACATCAAATCGTCATTCTGAGTTTCTTTGCCACCACTCATCCAGCACCCGTAACCTCCATGACTCTTACTAGAGAGCATTTTCTCTAATAGCTCTAACTATTGACGAAGTATTCCAACCTACTATTTCATCAGCAGCATCTTGTACTGCCTGTGGTATTCCTTGGCTTCCCCAAGGCATAATTCCGATCATCGGCTTGTCCATTTTAAGTGCAATATTAATTTCTTTCTGTATCCAACGACGATAAGAAACATACATCCCAGCCAATATAATAACAATATTAGTTGGTCTTATTTGATGATAAAGCTCTTGCTCTAATTCGCGGTTTGTTCTAGTGTGCAGTGGATCATGTTCTGGAACACTGTAGTTTTGATAGTAGAAATTCGATGCTGCATCCAACATACTCATTAACTTGTAGTATTCGTCGTTGTAAGTCCAAGCGTGGCTCACAAAAATCCGGTATGTTTTGAGCACTGGCACCTCTGAACCCTTCCAATCTCTTATACCATTTAGATAAATATACTAAATTTTAGCGTGCGCACCATCAGTCCTCGAGCCATTTAGATATTTTAGCAAGATTCCACTCCACTATAGGCGCATTATGTTCTAACAATGGTTTCGGTATTGGATGACGTTTATCACGATGGATTCTAACACCAATGACTTTCTTTCCTTGACGATAGGCCTCCTCTATTTCCCAAATGACAGCTTCTCTTTGTGCAGTCTTTTCACCAAACATGCAAACAAGCGCCGAAGTCTGCGAAATTCTTTCTTTGCAGTTTGTCTTCCATTTTTCATCGAATGGTTCTTTAACCGAATAGTCTCGGAACTCCAAGCCAAATTCATTGTCTTTTGCCTGATGACGCAGAAGATTAACCTGGGCTTCATCGTCAATATGAAAACTGATAAAGACGTTTCTTACCCTTGCCTGTCGAACCTCCGCAACAGCAGTTTGGAATACTTTTTCTGCTTCTTCCGGCGTTCGACTTGGAAGAGGATAGGAATCACCACCACCTCCCAAACTAATTCCTCCAAACTTCATTTCTTATTAGAAGTGCCTCTTTTATAAATCGTTAGCTTGTACGCTTTAAATGGGCTTTCAGATTCTTTTTCGAGAAGTAGTCTTCTGCAACTACGCGTTCCTTGCACGAAATGCAAAAACCACAGGGTTCTTTATTACCTGAGTGGCAAGAATATGTAAGACTCGATGGCAGCCCATATTTGCGAGCCAATCCCATGGTATCTATTTTGTTTAAAAATATTAAGGGCGCCAGAATTTTGATGTCTACACCCAACGCCATGCTGATACTTTTCTGAGCCATTTGAACAAATTTAACCGTCTGATCAGGAAAAATGGGGTTTGAAAGCAAACCGATTGCAATTACATAGGCAGATTTCACATAACCATATGAAGCCCCAACAGTTAGAAATAAAAGATTACGGGCGGGCAAAAAGGCATTTTTTTCAATATCCAAGTTGTCATTTGTGATTCCACTAGGAATGATTTTTCCAAATCCAGAGATATCCATTCGACAAGGCTTCAAATTGAGATACCTACATATTTTTTGACAAGCCTCCCATTCCCTCTCCCTAGCTAATTGCCCATAATCTATAAACAACGGAAACAAATCATGACCTTCTTTCTTAAGCAACAGCATCATGACTGACGAATCTAGTCCGCCAGAGGCCAATGCAACTATTCTCATCCTACCTACCTCGCATGTAATGCCATATTGCCATATCAAAGATCGACAGATTTAGATCGAGGCTCTCGCATAAATCTTGAAGAATTCTCTCTAGTCTCATGTAAATCTCAGGAGTTATTGTTTTGATTCTCTTTTGTGGCACTGCTTCTACTTCCCTTAAAAAGGCTACGACATGTGAATCTATTATCGCTAACGAGCTTGAGTATCCAACATTTCTCAAGAAATGTGACGCTTGCTTCAATCCTACTCCCGCAATATTTTTTGCTAGAAAATCTCTGGCTTCCCTTTCGGAACTCGAGTTTTTCAAAATTCCGAAGAGACCAGAACTTTTTAGGTATAAGGTCTTAGCAGCATTAACGATGTTCTGGGCTCTAGTGTTCGGAAAGCGATATTTTCTGTAAGAGCCATCTTTCTTCTTTGGTAAATAAATTCGTCTGGAGAGTTCGTGAGCAATTTGTCGAGCGGAATTTGAAGATCTTATTATCCATTCTGGTCTTAACAATTTTGTGTCTCGTAAGTGTAAAAAAGCGGATTTAGCCAGTTCATAAGGTACATTACTTGAAAGTATACAGAGACAGAGTTCTTCCCACAAGCCGTCTTCTAACATCTCATTCCATTTTCTTCTCTGCTGAAACGAGTCTGCCAACCTTGAATACCCATGTACCACTTGCGTGAGTGTTGTATTGCTACTTACATACATTTTCTAGAATCCTCGCAGACTCTTGTGTGAGAAGAATTAGATATAAATCTTGATCTAATAAATTCTCGTGCATCTGTTACATGAGGGAAACGAAGAAATGGATGAAGAAATGAGAAATAATCTTAAAGAGTTTTTCAAGAGATGTTATAGCAGGTTAGAGATTGGTGAGAGAAAAGGCAGAGATAGATTTGAATCTTTAGATCTGTTTGAAGAAATTAGGGATGAACTCGCTGACATATCGAACTATGCGTTTCTTCAGTATGTTAAACTCGTAAAACTCAAGAAAAAATGAACGTGATCAAAGACAATGTTTCAAAAGGTGAATAGAGTACTGATAAAGTGTGTTACTTTCTCAACCGGTCTATTTTCTTCAGGATATCTTGACCTATGTGCTCAACAATGAACTCAAAGATTCTGTTCTTTCGGATCAAGGACTGTATTTGCAGCATATAATCCTGATAGAAAAGAAGATTGTGCAGCAATGTTGTTTCCGTGTAGTCTCTTCTCACTCCCGAACAAATGGAGCAGTCGCAATTAATCAGCTCCAGATGAGAAAAATCGTTTATTGTCAAGTGACGTCTGTCAATAACATACTTAGTCCAGTCTAAACTGTCAAACATGTTCGCACCATAATACGAAAATAGGATTAACGATATCGGATTTCCACATCCAAGAATATGCAATACTCTCCGGCGATTGCTCTCATCTAAGATTCTTCGCATCCTCATAATTGTCCTTGCTTTCTCCACAATATTCCTCCCACAATCTCTTTCTGCAACTGCGATAATATCGCACAAATAAGGATAGGTTTTCACAAATTTTGCGACTAATGAGACAAGCTGATCTGGATTCAATCCGTGCAAAATGGGAACGAATCCATATCCATTTGAAAGACTATAAGAAGCTAGAATGCGTTCAAAAGTCTCTTCTTTGAATTCCTCAGCCCTGTTTTTTCCATAAGGCAGAACATCAAAGCTACTGCAAAAGTCAAAGCCTACCCGGGATATTGAAGCCTTGTAGAGGTCATAAGTCCATTCCGAGTCAGCTTTCCACGAGCTTTCATACACGCCACTATCTAAAAAAACAAAACACCCTTTTTTTGAATATTCGCTTATTTCTTGCAATAGTCGTCTCTTTTCTTCCTCCTCTAAATAATGAAGGTCATATGTTGAAACCAGAAGTCTAGGATAAGAATACGCAATCAAAAGATGAACCAGAGTGTGAAACGAATACTTGGTTCCGTAACTTGACACAGCCGGAAAATATGTTGGCGTTACAAGCGTCTTCTTATTCAAATAGACTTCAGTAACTCTAGAGAGCCCCTTGGACTCGTAAATTATGTTTGATGGATTCATACGAAGCACACCACTCAAAGGTTTTCATTGATTGCTTTTTAAGTTGATCGTGCCTTAATTCTTATTTTGTTCAAACTTGATAAATCTGTGTGAAAACCTAAGAAGATAGGATGGCGTTAGAAGAAACAAGTCGGGAGATTATTTGGAACACTTAAGTTTGAATCTGGCCATAGCAGCTCTCATTGCAGCAACCTACTCAACAATGACTGTAGTTTTAGGATCCTTTGGCTATTCTTGGGTTCAAATAAGAATTAGTGAGGCTCTTACACCATTACCATTCTTGATGGGTTTTCCAGCCGTCGCTGGATTGACCTTAGGTTGTGTCCTTGCCAACTGCTTCAGCCCTGTCGGTCTGCCCGACATGATTTTTGGACCATTGTTGACACTCTTAGCAGCAGTTTTTTCTTGGAAACTTAACTTCGGCAAAAAAGCAGTAGCATGCATCTATCCAGTGCTGGTAAATGCGTTTGGCGTTAGTGCTTATATTTCATCGTTTTACAATGTGCCATACTTGATGAGTGTCGTGACGATTGCTGTTGGAGAATTTATGGCAGCAGTATTTGTCGGATATCCATTGCTTACAACAATTGAGAGAACAGTTGTAGGATTGAGAAAGAAGGAAAATCCCAAAAACTGAATGGGGTAAAAACTGTATTAAGTAGCCATCTTTTTGTTTCATATTTTCAGCTTGACTGAGCTATTATAAGGAAAAAGAGAAATAAAGAGTGAGTGAGTTCAAATTGTATCCCCCGTGCCAGCGGTAGATCTGAAGAGCCTTTTTTCAATATCTTCAAGTCTTAATTCGACTCCTTTCAGTATCTCATGGATCTCACCTTGCCTTGAGGCAAATGCTTTCTGGGCGTTTTGATTCCAATCAAAAAAGCTTACAAAGAGTTCTGAAAGTTGTTCAACCCAACGCATATGCCGATAGAATGTCCTTGGCTTAAGAAGCAATAACTCATTAAATTTTGCTTCAAAGATCATATAGTAACCCATACTCCAAACTGAAGAAAGATTTAAACGTGATTTCTTGTCGCAATCTTTGCTTAAAAAGAAAGGATTGATGGGCATACCGAGCATTGAGGGTGCAGGACCCATCCGCATGCTTGAAACGGGAGTGCATGCACTAACGTGATATGTTATGTTTACCGTGAAATATCTGTTTTCTAAAGTCAGCTTGCCAACATTTGGATCGGTTTCTTCACAAGTTTCGGACATAGAAATCTTGGTGTCTTCTGGAATTTCTATAGTAATGTCGGGAGGCATCAATCCGGGCCTGTTTTTTGTAAGATTTCGGGCAATTGCAATCATGGGATTTTTGTCAGATATCTTATCGAGATCTTTGAGACGGAATAATTTCCCTTTAAAGCCCAGTCGATATGTAGGCCTCAAAGCATCCCATCCAAGCCAAAGTAACATAAGATAATCCATTAAGTGAGACAATATATGTTTCTCATTTGGCGGAAAACCTATTCCTCCCTTCAATTCTTCCTTAAGTTGCGGTTTGTATTGCTCTATTTTCTCAAACATTTGAAAGGCAAACATTTGAGGAAAGTATCCCTCTGAATAGTCATAAATTGACGGAAGAACCCTTCTGTTTCTTGGGTTCCAAAGTAAATTGCAGGATGCTACCTTAACAAAAGTGTTTGGTGGTTTGAGAATCACTACAGCAAAATAGGCAGAGGCAATGGAAACTGCAATTAATACCAGTGAAAGCAAAATGAGTGAAAATGTATCTAATTGAGTTAAAAGCAACTGAAATGTGACACTTGCCAACAAATTTAGAAGAAAACCCAAAACTAAAGCAGTTAAGAGTAGGATTAGAATGTCTCGAATTTTTCGTTTATGTTCTTCAGCGAAACTCATAGATTTCATCCAAAGAAAGAAGAGAACAACTGAAATTAACACTTTCCCAAAAGAAAAATCTTTGATAGAACTGTCAACGATTGAAGCTTCTATGAAAAACGGAAAACTTTTAGCAGAACCAAAAGAACTGTTATGATGGAAAAGGAAAGGTGAGAAACTTATGCCAACATTTGCAAAAGAATGGGGCAAGAAAACAGAAAGAGGAGATATCGAACAATACGTTAGAGGTTTAAAGCGTATTTCTGAGAATTGGGTAATTGGGCACCTTAAGTTTGTAATGAAGTTTAGCGGGGTGACGAAAGAATTTCTGTTTAAAATAATGTCTGAAATTGAGACTTTACCGGTTTATTCCCCTCTCCAAACTCCAGAACACATAATTAAACTCGAGAATTTAAGAGCAAGAATAGAACAAGAACTGTGAGAAGAATGATGTTTAAAGAGGAAGTATGGGAACTGCTAACTGAGTATTTGAAGAACAAACCCAATTTATTTCTTCAATGTTTCAACGTGTTCTATCTTGCTCCAGTCACAATATCTGGTTTCCAATTTCCAGAGACACCTTAAGGAAGTGTTCCAAAATATGGTTCAAGTAGGGGTTTATCTTTTAGACTTTCAGTTATAAACTCCTATACTTCTTCCTTGAACATGACTCTTCCCTACGACTTCTTGAGTTTTTCTTCTAGTTCAACAGATTTTCGCCAACACTCACTGATTTCCTGTTCCGTAAAGTAAGGCTTTTGTTTCTTGAGTATCTTTAATACTTCTCGATCCGAAGCCCGAATTCTACGCGCGCGTTCTCGTAAGTAGTCAATTGACACAATCAACTCTAACTTATCTGAGGAACGGAAGTCATCACCGAGGATGGACCTTAACTCTGCAATCTTAGTTATTTGCTCTTGAGTAAGAGCCATATGACGCTTTGGTCCCTCCTCTACTATTTCAAATAGTACTCTTGTTAGGCCAGGCGAATATGGTCCATGAAGATACCAATTGTAATAGAACCCCAAGTCAATTCCGAATTTTTGAAGTAAATAGACAAGCTTCTGCATAAGTTTCCGTTCAGAGAAAGTTTCCATTTTAGGATTAATCCCAAGCGCATTGAGACATGCAATTAGCTTAGCTTTCAAAACCACTTTTAATCACCTTCCCAATACAACTCCTAAACTGTTCAAAGGCTATTAACCCTTTTTTTGTCAATTCATAAGTGGTTCGAACTTTCCTTCCCACGATTTCCTTATACACCTTAATATATCCCTCATTTTCCAATGCCCTGAGATGACTCGCTAAATTTCCATCTGTGATCTGCAAATCATGTTTCAATTGACGAAAATCTGCGTTACTATGTAAATATAGGATTTTTAGTATCAAGATTCTGTACGGATGAAATAGTTTTACTGGTACCTTCAGAAGGCTTGCATCTTCAGATTTAACAAAATCACTAAGTTTCTTCTTCGCTAACTGTGCTGACAATAAACACCACCTCCCCTCAACTAAATTGGCAAGACCAACCGACACACAATATGATGAATATCAGAACATGTTAAAAGGCTTTATGGATGCATGCCCAATGCATTAGCGTCTCCTAGCAATTTAAATGTACTTGCAATAGCAAAGTTTATATTTCCACGCATGACTATCCTCTGGGTTTAAGGAGGTCTATAGTACGCCCCTAGACATAAAAGTGGCAGCAACAGGCATTATTGCTCTATGCTTAGCGCTATCAGCGTTGCTCTTCGTCTCCAGCGCCGCGAATCCATCCTTGGAAAGCATCGGCGACAAATTCTTTGGACTGGCAGTAGTTCTGATAGCAGTTGTAGTTCTTCTATCTGCTATTGGAGTGAAGGTTAAATTTCCATAAAATGCGAGGAGGTGAAAACATTGCAGTCAGGAATCGGACAAGAGGTTAAAGGAAAGTTTTACACCCTTTTCATCGATGGCAAAGAGTATCATGTGGAAAAGTCAGAGCTTACCGGTGCTGAGATTATGGATTTAGGCGGCATCCCCCATGAGCTGGGTCTCATCCTCATTCTTAAGGACGGCACCCAAGTACAAGTTAGAGAAGACGAAGTCATCGAGCTTAAACCAGGTCGCCGTTTTAAGAAAGCCCCAAGATTTGTGCGAGGGTGAGAATTGCTGGACAGACGCCTTCAAGAAATCGAACTGCTACGCAAGAAGTACGGTCTGCTGGAGCATGGAGCGAACTTAGAGTGGATACTCTTTAAGGAATTTTCACTGCCACCTGGATGGAACCGGACTACAACACCATTATTAGTTCTTATACCATCAGGCTACCCAATGATTCCGCCTGACAATTTTTATGTACCCATTAGCTTTCGCTTAGCATCTGGAGCTATGCCGTCAAATTACAACGAAGGCCACAGTCACCTTGGTCAGCGATGGGGACAATTCTCCTTTCATGTGCAAAAAGAACACTGGAGTCCTAAATCAGATATTCTTGAAGGCGACAACCTTCTGACGTTCATGTTGGGTGTAGAGAGAAGACTAAGCGAGGTCAACTAAGTTGAACAAGCTTGTCATGAGCAGGTCACATTGGGAAAAGGCAAAAGCGCATTTGTTAGAAAAGAGAAGAGAACACTTTGCCTTCTTTTTATGCGGAGTGGCAACATTTGATGATGGTATTTCCTTTTTTGTACGAGATTTTATTCAAATTCCGGATATGAACCTACATTTTGCCAGGGGCGTTGGCTTTAAACTCGACTTAGAAGCACTGTTGCGTGTAACTAATCGAGCGCGGTCAGAACGATTAGCTTTGGTGGAAGCCCACAGTCACCCGTGGGTAAAAAATAACGTGCGTTTCTCGCCAATAGACTTGAATGGTTTGAAAGAGTTTGTGCCCTATATTCTGGACGATCTGCCAGGGTTGCCTTACGCCGCTACGGTATGGGGCAAGAAATCTGTGGATGGAATATGCTGGAGATTTTCTGCTAAAAATAAAACCTCACTTGACGAGGTTCGAATTGTCGGAGATAATCTTACTCGGATAATTACTACTTCAAGATCGAAACGGATGAGAAAAAAACATAAAGTTAGTGTAGATGAAAAAGTCTCAAGACAAGTCCTTATGATAGGAAAACAAGGGCAAGAATATGTACGACAAACCAAAGTAGCCATTATTGGGCTCGGTGGATTGGGCTCTCAAGCTGCACAGATGTTAGCGTACTTGGGCGTGAGAGATTTTGTGCTAGTTGATTTTGATAAGGTTGAAGCTACTAACCTTAACAGACTTGTCGGTGCTGGGCCTAAGGACCTTGGGAGGTATAAGGTCGATGTAGCAGAGAGGATGATTAGACGAATCGCTGGCAAGGGCAGTCTCACTATCCAAAAATTTGAGAGTGCCCTTCGTGAGCAAAGAGTTCTGGATGTTCTGAAGAAAGTGGACGTCATATTCGGATGCGTAGATAAGGATGGACCACGCCTTATTCTTAACGAACTTTCCCTCGCTTACTTGATTCCTTACATTGATTGCGCCTTCGGAATTAATGCAGAGAACGATGTTATCAAAGAAGCTGGCGGTCGCGTCATCTTAGTAAGACCAGATGGCCCATGCCTACTTTGTTGCAAAGAGATCAATCTTAAAGCTGCATCCGATGATTTAGCACCAAAAGAGGAATTAGAAGTTAGAAAGAGCCAAGGTTATGTCGCTGGTGCAGATGTACCATCACCTTCTGTCATTTCCTTAGACGGAACCGTTGCCTCTGTAGCCGTTACAGAGTTTTTAGCTTTTGTAACAGGATTTAGGCCGGCTCAAACTTACACCTTCTACGATATGTTAGAGCAACGTTTGGTGCCTCGTTTAGTTAAACCGAATCCAAAGTGCGTTGCATCTTCGTTAAAAGGGTTGGGGGATAAGGCGAATGTTGAGCGCTATGCCCAAACGCAAATTCCAAAGGATATTCCTCAAATCCAGTAGTAGCGGAGTAAACGATTTTAGCCATGCTATTCTCACCGAGTGTGCTGTGATATTACGCACTTATTATGGTAAAGAAAGAATACTTTGACTTGTACAGGTTTGGCAAGAAAGATGTGGAATTGAGAGCAGTTAAGCCTTAATGGAAAAACGGAATAACCAAAAGAACTAATTGAAATTGAGGAAAACTTGAGCTTCATTCAAGTTGCCTAACAAGGTCGCCTTCCTTCAATTTAGATGGTGAAGGTTCTTTGATTTTCTCTTCTGTCAGTTCTTTTTTTACTTTAACTGTTTCTTCTCTAGGTCGAAACGGATAGAGATAGTCTATTGGTGAATACATCCTCTTTTCCGTTTCAAAACTTGCTGCAATAGATATTTTCTCTTGAACATGAATGACTTCGACCTCACCTTTAACAAGTTCGAGTTTTTCAATGCCTTTTCCGTTCTTAGGGTCGCGTATCATGTCCCCTTCTTCATAAATAATAAATTTCATACCTCTTTTGACGCCTTGTTCCCTACCCAAATTAATCACTATTTTGTAGGGGCTGAGAACTTTTACGACGTAACCTTTCAACATTTCGGGGGACATTTAAGCACCTCTTCTTCTCATATACATGTATCCGCTATGCACTATTTTTAACTTGTTGAGTATATCGTTCATTTCATCCATTGTCATTCTTTCATACGGTTCGACTAAATAAGGTCTGACGACATTCCTCGGGTGAGAGGTTCTGGCAAAAGCACTTCTCCAAAATGGATTGTTGGGGTCAATTGATACTGGTTGACATTGAGAAATCCTCTCTTGAGGATGTCTCACAATCAGCAACCCTACATCTTCCTCCAGATACACTTCTTTTACTTTCTTGTCACAACGATAAACCTTGAAAAGCATTCCTTTTCTTACACCTTGACTAATGCCTTTGTCGACTATGGCGATTGCGATATTATCAATAATCTTGAAATCCAAAATTGTTCCCTCGAATTTCGCATCGAGTAGGTTCTTTGTTTCAATTGCCAATTCAAGTTGGATAATCTGGGCTTCTAATATTGGCTTGAGGTTGACAAGGTATTCACCCTTCTTTTTCCAAAGCTCAAAAAGGGAGGTCAAGAGATTTCTAAGTTTTTTAGTTAAATCGTCAAAGTCTTTGTATCTTATTTGCTCAATTCCAATAATGTTAGAAGGTACGTTAATCTTCGTTTTCTCGGAATGCTTAACCAAGATGACAACTGGCTTATTAAAGCCATACAACATACCAAGTTCGATTAAAACATTTTCGTTGAAACCAGTAATATCAACAATCCCAAATTGGGCTGATTGAATTTGTTGACAAACCTTACAAGTAAGAGCTATATTCATTGCTTTATGGTCTGCAATGATGTGCGGGTATCCCTTGATTGCTTCTTTTATTGCCTTCTCCCGCGGTTTTCTTTCCTTGTTGTATGGCTCAGATATGAAGAATAAATTTGGTTCAATTTTAATAGGATAATGCGAGCATCTGCCACCAGTTAAAAGGCAATAGTTCTCTATCAAGGATTTTCCCATTCAGATATTATAATTCAGTTATGTAAGCCTTTTGAGCGTACCGATTTTGAAATAAATAAGCTTATAAGAACTCCAAGAACGATTCGGACGGATCAGAGTTAATGGTCTCCTATTATTCTGAGAAAAGCCCCTCTGAAAATTCTCAATAATTGAGAATCCCTAAGCTAAAAAATGCCCAATTTCCAATCCGTAGAATCTCATGAACCAAAGAAACTAACTTTAATAGAAATAATGAGAAAGTGATAAATGGAGAGTGAAAACGTGACAAACACGAATGAACCAAACGATGTTATATCAATGTTAAGCGGGTTTACGGGTGATATCTCCGTTTGTCGTTGGTTCAAACCCTGCCCTCGGCACCACGCAGCCACGCTTACCGTGAACTGATCAGAACACAATTGGAAATGAAACAGTTCTGTATTCGACTTATTTTTAATAGCTGGAATTGTAACAGATTATAGCAGTGAAGACTTCCGATGTGGTGAATGACAGTGAATGAGAAAAATTATCCTGAACTAACTGTTGGGGGCTTGATACTAAATGATAAGAAGCAGATATTACTAGCCAAATCCCGTAAATGGAAAAACCGTTTCACAATACCAGGCGGGCATGTAGA